>ENA-UEQE01001333-UEQE01001333.1-human-gut-metagenome-genome-assembly--contig:-NODE-1333-length-20192-cov-7.201939_pt1 | contig 20192 bp, 15 predicted proteins | sample MGYA00242934_ERZ507935 | MGnify/ENA primary metagenome ERZ507935 (study PRJEB26167, sample SAMN06115423) | human gut metagenome | host: Homo sapiens | place: China:Anhui | collected 2015-03-30... | reverse complement strand
GGGCGCTTGCCCCACCGGGCAGGGTCAAGGGGCGGCAGCCCATTGCCGCCGGAGGCCTCATCACAGGCTTTTCGCGCAGGGATCAGCCGGATGGGGCAGCCCCTTGCCGCAGGGGGCTATCCCATTCCCTCTCGGTTCCTCCCGCTCTGCATGGCGGCCCTTGCGCCGGGTGCCGCATCCCGGCTGCGGTTGGCCCCAAGGCGTGCCGTTGCCCAATCCCGCAGGGAAAAGGCGGATCAGCGATACCGGATATTGTGGCTGTCGGCAAAAACAGGTACATCATTCCGGGTAGTTTCAATCGAAAGGCGGAGGGGGCCGAAGGCCTTCAGCGGCGCGGTGTGGATGGCGGCCCCGGAGATCGGAACCGCCGCAGGGGAGGCCCAAGGGCTTCCGGTTTGTCCGGGATGGGGCCACCCTTTTTGTTGAATCGCTTTTTGGGAGAGGAGCTCTGTATCATGCAGCCAGTCTTGCGTCCCGCGCGGATGTGCGATGCGAAAAAGATCCACGGATTGCTCATGGAATGTTCGGCTGAGGGCCTGCTGCTGCCGCGTTCGCTGTCGAACCTGTACGGCCAGATCAGGGATTTCCGCATCTTGGAAACCGGCGACGGAGAATTCATCGGCTGCGCGGCGCTGGCGGTGATTTGGGAAAACTTGGCGGAAGTTCGCTCCCTCGCCATTGCCAAGCCGTGGCGGGGTAACGGGTTCGGCAACATCCTTGTGGATGAGTGCTGTAAGGACGCCCGCAGGATAGGCATCGACCGGGTATTCGCGCTGACGTATCAGGTGCGCTTTTTTGAGCGGAACGGCTTTTGTGTGGTAAGCAAGGATCTGCTGCCCCAGCGCGTCTGGATCGTCTGTGCGAACTGTCCCCGCTTTCCCGACTGCGACGAAGTGGCGGTGATGCGCCATCTGGATGCGGACGGTGCCTGAAGGCACGCCGGGCTCTGAGGCGTAGGCTTTCTCTGCCATATTTTGTGAGCCGTTATCTGCCGTAGGAAGGCATCGCGGCAGCGCCTTTGCGTTGTGGGGCAGGCCGCTTCCTTTTTGGCCCTGTTATAGTATGTGGTTGTTTCATCTTCACAGTGCGGTGAAAATACAGCTTTTTTCCAGTTTTCCCCTTGGCGGGATCCACGGCTAAGGCATTTTGTCGGTTATTCCTTTAGAGCTTCAGGGGAAAAAGCATCAACCACTTTCTATAACACAGCCTCCTTTTTTCGTTGCTGAAAGTGTTGTCCATCACCTCCGGGCTGGAGGGCGATTGCAGGCAAGGGGCCAAACGCACGCCGACGCCGAGCGGCTTGGATTCGGAGGGGCGGGCAAGGGGCCAAGTTTTCCAAGACAGCCTTCCCAGCTTTGGGACGGTGGGGACGATGCAGTCAGGGGTCAAGGCTGGACGGATTCCACCAGCCTTGGCCCCCTGCCGTCGATGCCGGTTCCTATCGGCGGCCTTGCTCCGTTAGGCGGGCAGGCTGCCGCGCAGGAAAACGCCGCGCCGGGCGTCGTCAAGGATTTTTCCGTCCTGATAGGCGACCGCGCCGCGCAGCAGCACGGTGCGATGCCTGCCGAGGCAGCCCATGCCCGCGAACAGACTGTAGTCCACGGCCATGTGCTCGTTCCTGTCGGGGATGATCCAGCCTTCGCCGGGATCGACGATGACCACGTCCGCATCCGATCCGGGGAGGAGGGTTCCCTTTCTGGGGTACAGGCCGAAGCATTTCGCGGGGTTTTCGCACAGGAGCCGCACAAGGCCGGGAATGGTGATGCGGCCCTTGGCGATCCCCTCGTTCCACGTGACGCAGAAAAGCGTATCCACGCCGGGCGCGCCGTGCGGGGCCCGGAAGGTTTCGGCAAAGAGCGGTTCGTTGGCGGCGGTGGCGTGCCCCGCCGCGTCGGAGGCGACAACCTGTATTTCGCCGTTACGGATCGCTTCCCAGAGCGCCTCGCGGTCTGCCTCCTTGCGCAGTGGAGGGGACATCTTGGCGAGGTTGCCGCGCAGCGCAAGCTGGCTGTCGTCCAGCGTCAGATAGTGGGGGCAGGTTTCGGCGAAAAGCGTGGGCACCGTGCCCCACTTCCTGAACAGCCTGATGGCTTCGAGGGATTCCTTGCAGGTGACATGCGGCAAGTAGATGTTGCAGCCCGCGACAGAGGCCAGCGAAAGCACGCGGAAGATGGCCTCGGCCTCGGAAATGTTGGGGTGCGTCGCGGGGTAGTCGCGGGGGTGCTCGCGCCCCTCGGCAACGGCCTTGGCTTCCAGATGTTCAAGGATGGCGTCGTTTTCCGCATGGAAGGCGAGGAGGGCCTTTTCGCGCGCGACCAGTTCCATGAGATGCAGGATCTGGTCGTCCTCCAGTTTCATGCCCCGCTTCCTGTAGGATGTGAACGCCTTGAAGGAAATGACCCCGCGCGCGACCAGCTCGGGGATGGCGTCGTCGGCCTCTTCCATGACGTTGGCGGTCAGGGTGCAGTGCAGCCCGAAGTCGATGCAGGAACCGGTTTCCCCTTCCCTGATGAAGTCGTCGATGGCCTGAACCAGCCCGCCCTGTTTGCCCCATGCGGCGACGGCCCCGATGTAGGGGATGACGGTGGTGACGCCGCCGGACAGGGCCGCCCGCGAAAGGCGGTCGATGCGGTCGGCATAGACGGGGTGGTTGTGCGCGTCGATGATGCCGGGCAGCACGTAGCGCCCGGAGGCGTCGATGACCCGGTCTGCCCGCACTTCGGAGCCGCGCGGGAGGAGGCTTTCCACCCGTTCCCCGGAAATGAGGATGTCCAGCGGGCGCATGGTTCCGGCATCAACGACGATGCCGTTTGTGATCAGAGTCGTACTCATGGCGTGTCCCCAGTGAAGCACCCCCTGCCTTGTCCGGCGGCCTGATGGCTTCCCCCTCCCGTTGGCGGGAGCCGCCCCTCATGCCGCCCCCGAAGGGGTTCCGCCGAGAGGTGGGGCGGTTCCGCCTTGCCGCTTCATGCCGTCCCCGGAGGGGCCTCCGGCAAGGGCATTGCGGGAACCCCGGATGCCTCGCGGCGGAGCGGCGGGCACGCCCTGAACGGGGGCCTTTTGCCGGGGGCGCGGGCAATCCCAAGGCGACCGAGGCCCTCGGATGCAGGAGGCCCTTTGCCGGGCATGGGCGATCCGGCGGGTCAGGCGACGGGCGCGGCGGAATAGCCTGAGGTCATATCCCAGACGGCCTTTTTCAGATGCTTCACGATGTTTTCCACACCGTACCCGCGGATGACGGAACAATGCCCCGAAAGGCTGATGGCCCAGAGCCCGCCGTGCGGGGTAAGGATGGGCACGGCGACACAGTGGAGCGAGTCGCTGATTTCGGAGATATCCTCGGCGTATCCCTTTTCCTTGGCGTCGATCAGGTCTTGCTTGAGGCGTTCCCCGTCCGTCAGGGTATGCAGGGTATAGGCCGTCCGCGGGACGGTGGCGATGTATTCGTCGATTTCCTCTTCGCTTTTCGTCGAGAGGAGAGCCTTGCCGAGCCCCGTGCAATAGGCGGGGAGCTGCTGGCTCAGATCGATGCGCGTGACGCAGTTGCGGGGGTATTCGCGGCGCAGGACGAGCACCTGCTTGTCCATGAACGTGGCGAAACTGACCGTGGCCTGCTCGAACATGGCCACAAGTTCCCGCATATACGATCTTCCGGTTTCCACCATGTCGATCTTGCTGCTCACCATGGCGCCGAGCTGCACCACCTTGAGCGTCACCGAAAAAAGCCCCGTCTGGTCGTCCTTGCGGACATAGCCGAACTCGATGAGGCTGTTGAGGAAGCGGTGCACCGAGCTCTTTTGCAGAGACAGGGCCTTGCTCACCTCAAGGGCCTTGTGTGGGCCGTTGGCGCAGAGGAATTCCAGAACGTCGAAAACTTTTTGTGATGATGTCAGCATGGGAATCTCCGGGAAGGGATATTCGGCGGCGGGGAAAGCTCCGTCCTCCGGCATGAAAGTATGCCTACCCGTCATGAGAAAGGCAATACGTTCCGGCACCTGAAAGCGTTCCCCGCCGTCCTTTTCGGCGCAGGGATCCGAGAATTGTTTCCGCAGCCTGTTATGGCTGCCCGCATTCCGCACGGGCGGCCGTTCCTTATGTGCCCCGCGCTGGGGCGTCCTCTTCCATGACCGCGCGAGGCATTCCCTGGATTGCTGTGTGCCCCGCGCGCCGGGGGCGTCCCGGTCTCACCATCCGGCGGGCACGGGCCATTGCGTGTTCCGTGCCGGGGCTTCCCCGGCGCGGTTCCCTTTGGACGGCCCCTCCCGTCAGGCAGGCCTTCCACGGCACGGGGCTGTTTCCCTTGCGGGGAGGGCAGGCATGTCGTGCCCGCATTCCGCCGGGCGGCTAATCCCTGATGACCCGTCCGGGCCGGGCACCCGTAAGCGCGGCATCCTCCACCACGAACACGCCGTTGACGAGCACATGCCTGATCCCGGCGGGATGCACGCGGGGATCGTCATAGCTGTTCTTGTCGATGACGGTATCCGGGTCAAAGACCACCAGATCCGCGTCGTAGCCCTCGGCGATGACGCCCTTGTTCCGCAGCCGGATCTTGCGGGCGGGGAGCGAGGTCATCTTGCGGACGGCCTCCTCAAGGGAAAGGACGCCCTGCTCACGCACATAACGGCCAAGGATGCGGGGATAGGTGGCGTAGGCGCGCGGGTGGGGCCTTCCGCTCATGAGCCCGTCGGTGATGAAGCTCACGGCGGGGTGGCGCATGATCGCGGTGATGTCCGCCTCGTCGAGCCCGAACGAGATCATGCCCACGGCGAGCTGTTCTTCCACCAGCAGGTCGAAGGCGGCGTCGGCGGGGTCGGCATGTCCCCGTTCGGCGGCGATCTGCGAGATGCTCTTGCCCACGCAGGGCTGGTTGGCTTCGCTGACCACCGAAGAGACGAAGATCTTTTCCCAGCCCACGGACTGCGAGAAGTTTTCCCAGTCCATGCGCGTGTCGAGGTCATGCTTGATGGCGCCGCGCTCCTCGCGCAGGGCCCGCAGCAGGCCGTCCACGCCCCGGCTGTGGTACCACGGCGGGATGACCACATGCAGGAACGTGCTCCCCGCCGTATAGGGGTACTGGGCCATCGTGACGTCGATCCCGGCGGCGCGGGCCTCGTCGATGCGCCGGATGAGCGCGGCGGAGCGGCCCCAGTTCTTTTTCCCGCGGATCTTGAAGTGGGTGATCATGGCGGGGATGCCGGAGCGTTCGCTGATGGCGATCACCTCTTCCACGGATTCGGCGATGGCGTCGGCCTCGTTGCGCATGTGCACGTCGTAGATGCCGCCGTGCGCCGCCGCGGCCTTGGCTACGGCTACCGTTTCCTCAAGGCTCTGGTAGCGGCTCGGAGGGTAGATCAGCCCGGCGGAGATGCCGCGCGCGCCCTCGTCCATGCACCGGGCGACCAGATCCCGCATGGCCCGGATTTCGTGGTCTTCCGCGGGCCTGTCGGTCATGCCCATGACGCTCAGGCGCACCGTGCCGAGCCCCACATACGAGGAGACGTTGAGCGGCGGCTTTGCGGCCTGCAGGCAGTCGAGGTATTCCGCGAAGCTGTTCCATGTCCACGGCACGTCGAGCGTCCCGGCGAGGCCGGAAAGGTGTTTCTTCCAGTCGGCCTTGTCGCCGTCCTTGATCGGGGCGAGGGACATGCCGTCCAGCCCGAGGTTTTCGGTGGTCACGCCCTGCATGATCTTGCAGTCCATGATTTCCCCGGCGAGGAGCGGCAATTCCGAATGGCTGTGCCCGTCCACGAAGCCGGGGCAGAGCGCCTTGCCGTCCACATCCTCCACGCGGCGGGCGCGGGCCGTGGAGCCGGGGGGGAGCACGGCGGCGACGGTGCCGCCTTCCACGCCCACATCACCGTAGAACCACGGGTTGCCCGTGCCGTCGATGACCTTTGCATTGCGGAACAGAATATCAAACATGGGAATGTTCCCCCACATGCCGCGGGACCCCGCGGCGGCGTTAGAACGTGTGGTTCAGCCCGGCATCGAACGCCCGGACATTGAGATCCCGCACTTTGGGCGCGACCCGGTCGGCGATGACGGAGCGCCAGACGTCGGCGTCGCCCCCGACGAGCTGGGCCAGCCCGCCCATCATGACGCTGTTGAACACGCGGGCGTTGCCCATCTCCACAGCAAGGGGCGTTGCCGGGATCTGCCGCAGGCCCGCGCAGCGCTCGCGGATGGCGGCTCGGATGCCGTCCTCGTCGGGATAGTCGGCCTGCCCGGAGCTTACCGACACGGGGTCGATGCGCCAGTCGTTGGCGAGCACGACCGTATCCTTATTCGTATAGACGAGCCGCCGCAGGCCCTCCAGCCATTCGAAGCTCAGGTAATAGTCGGCGGTGCCCCGGTCGATCATGGGCGCGCGGACGTTTTCGCCCCAGATGATGTGGCTGACCACGGAGCCGCCGCGCACCGCGAGGCCGAGGATGTCGGATTTCTTGGCGTCGTGGCCGAGCCGGAGCCCTACTTCGGCGAGGATGTCGCTGGCGAGGATGGTACCCTGCCCGCCGACCCCGGTGATGAGGAAACGGATGGTCTTTTTCATGGGGATGCGCTCCTTAGGCTTGTTCGGGGCCGGAGATGGCGTGGACGGGACAGATCTGGGCGCAGATGCCGCAGCCGACGCAGGTCACGGGTTCGATGCGGGCCTTGCGCTTCCCTGTCTTGGGGTGCTTTTCGTCGGACAGCACCACGGAGGGGCAGCCGCTCTGGATGCACTTGCCGCAGGCGATGCACTTGTCCGCATCCACCACGCGGGCGGGCTTGGGGCTGCGGGAGACGAACACGCAGTCCCCGCGCGTGATGAGTACGGAAACCCCGTCGTAGGCGGTGCACTCTTCAAGCGCCTTGCGGACGGCGGCGAGATCGAAGGCATCTGCGGTGAGCACCTTTTCCACGCCGCAGGCGCGGCACAGCCCGGCGATGTCCACAGGCGCCACGGTGCCGAGGGACAGGGTCGCCTCGATGCCGGGGTTGTCCTGATGCCCGGTCATGGCGGTGGTGCGGTTGTCCATGATGATGACCGTGCCCTTGCCCTTGTTGTGGACCATGTTCAGCAGCGGCGCGACGCCCGCGTGGAAGAACGTGCCGTCTCCGATGGTGCACACGGCGGGTTCCGGCAGCCCGGAAAGGCCCATGCCGTGCAGCACGCCCACGCTCGCGCCCATGGCCCCCATGGTGTGCTGGGCGTTGAAGGGCGGCAGGGTGCCGAGGTTGTAGCAGCCGATGTCGCCCGCCACCGGCACCTTCATCTGGGAAAGGTTGTAGAACGTGGAGCGGTGCGGGCAGCCGGAACACAGCAGCGGGCTGCGGCTGGGGAGGGATTCGGACGTGTCGCTGAATACGGGGGCCGTATCCTTGAGGATGCCCGCCCTGCGGCAGCTTTCGGCAATGTCTTCCGGAAGCAGTTCGCCGCAGATGGAGAAAATGTCCTTGCCGCGCGCGGGGATGCCCATAGCCCTGACCTGCTCCTCGATGAAGGGGTCAAGCTCCTCGACCACGATGACGTTGCGCACGCCGTCCGCGAATTCCCGGATCAGCTTTTTCGGCAGGGGGTAGCACATGCCGAGCTTGAGGATGGAGGCTTCGGGGAAGACCTGCTTTACGTATTCGTAGATGATGCCCCCGGCGATGAAGCCGTATTCGCGGTCACCCCATTCGATGCGGTTGCCGGGCCACGTGTTGCTCCATTCCTCGATGTCCAGCAGGCGCTGTTCAAGGATGTAGTGCCGCTTGCGCGCCCACGTGCACATGGAATTGTATTTTTCGATGTTGCGGGGGAAGGGGCCGACCTCGCGCCCGTAGGCGCCGGGGGTGCCGAGCTCCACCACGGACTTGGAATGTGAGGTGCGCATGGTCGTGCGGATGACCACGGGCGTGTCGAAGCGTTCGCTCATGTCCACGGCTTCGATCATGAAATCCTTGCATTCCTGGCTGTCGCAGGGTTCCAGCATGGGGAATTTGCCGAGCTTGGCATAGTGGCGGTTGTCCTGCTCGTTCTGGGAGCTGAACAGGCCCGGATCGTCGGCGGTGACGACCACGAGCGCGGCTTCCGCGCCGGTGTAGGCGGTATAGAACAGCGAATCGGACATGACGTTCATGCCCACCTGTTTGGTGGTCACGAGCGAGCGGCGCCCGGAATAGGCCGCGCCCGCAGCGGCGTCCATCGCCACCTTCTCGTTTACCGACCATTCGGAGTATATTTCTTTGTACTTGCTGACGTTTTCAAGGATTTCCGAACTGGGTGTCCCCGGATAGCCGCAGGCGATCTCTATGCGCGCTTCCAGCGCGCCCCGTGCGAGGGCCTCGTTGCCGGACAGAAGTTTCTTCATCGGCTTTTCTCCATCAAGATTAGTCGGTTTCCCCGCAATGCCGTGCCGGAGCCACCTGCATCACGATGTCCACAATGCGTACGCCTTCCCCTTCCGGCAGCACCATGACCGGGTTCAGGTCGAGCGAAACGAGCCTGTCGCCCAGCGCGCAGCACATGGCTGCCACCCGGACGAGCACATCGGAGAGGGCTTCCACGTCGGACGCGGCGCGCCCCCGGAAGCCGGTAAGCAACTTGGCGGCCTTGAGCCTGCCGATCATGGCGCGGGCGCCTTCGGGGGAGAGCGGGGCCAGCTCAAGCGAAACGTCGTGCAGCAGCTCCACGAACACGCCGCCGAGCCCCACCATGACCGCCGATCCGAACCCGCCGTCACGGTTCACGCCGACGATGGTTTCCACCACGTCGCCGGATTTGCCGCCCGCGCTCCGTACCATGCCCTGCACGAGCATCCCCTCGCGCCGCGCGCCCGCATGGTGCTGGGCAAGGATGCCTTCAAGCTCGCGCCATGCCGCCGCGAATTCCGCGCCGGTGCGGAGGTTGAGCTTGACGAGGCCGGTCTCGGTCTTGTGCGCGATGTCGGGGGAGGCGGCTTTCAGGGCGACGGGATAGCCGATGCGCCCGGCTGCCGCCATGCCTTCCTCAAGCGAAACCGCAAGCTCCTCGTGATCTATGGCGATCCCGAAATGGCGCAGCAGGCGGGCGGAAAGCGCGTAGGGCAATACGCCCGAACTGGCGTCGAGTTCCGAAGCCAGTTCGGGGGGGAGTATGGAAGGAGTGGAGGAATCCTTCCGGGGGGAGGGAGATGCCGTTTTCGCCGCGCGCGCGGCGCACCAGTCTATCCAGCGCCGGACGGCGGGGATGCCCACGCCGCTGCCCTGCACCACGGGGACGTTGCCCTGTGCGAGGATATCGCCGATGGCAGGATCGATGCCGCCGGAGATATTGGAAACGACGATGACCGGCTTGCCGGAGGCGGCGCGCACGGAGACGGCGGCGCGGGCCACGTCCGAGAACTGCTCCACCTGTTCGGGGGCCATGTTGCCGGGGATGTCCTGCGAGACGATGAGCGTTTCCACATCCTCCTCGGCGGCGAGGATGCCGAGGCTGGCGGGGTAGGCCTCGCGCAGATCGCCGCTGCCCCACGCATCGAGGGGGTTGGCGATGGGGGCGTAGGGCGGGAGCACCTTGCGGAGCCGTTCCTTCCCGGCCTCGGAAACGGGCGGGAAGACGAGGCCGCTGTCCGCGCACACGTCCGCCAACATGCCCATTTCGCCGCCGGAAACCGTGGCCATCCCCACCTTCGGCGAACCGGCGGAAAGGCCGCGTAGCCCGCTGAACAGGACGGCGGTTTCGAGCAGATCGTCGAGGGTGTTGACCCGCATGACGTTGGCACGGCGGAAAAAGGCGTCGAGTATCCGGTCGCTTCCCGCGATGGCCCCGGTATGGGTGGCCGCCACGCGGCAGGCAAGCTCTGAGCGCCCGACCTTGAGCGCGATGACGGGCTTGCCCTTTTCCGCGGCGCGGGAACACGCGGCGGCGAAGGCTTCCGGGTCGCGGATGGTTTCGATGAACAGGGCGATCACATGCGTGGCGTCGTCGTCGACCAGATAGTCCATGTAGTCGGCGAGCCCGAGGGCCGCTTCGTTGCCGGAGGAAATGAGGCGGGAGAACCCGGCCATGCGGTTGGCGTTGCCGAGCGCCAGCAGCACCGCGCCGCTCTGGGCGATGACGCCGATGTCGCCGGGGCGGAACGCCTGCGGGAGCGGGGCGCTGTACATGCAGGTCTTGTCGGTGATGTTGGCATAGCCCACGCAGTTGGGGCCGCAGAACAGCAGGCCGGACTCATGGCAGAAATCGTGGATGCGCCGCTGCATGGCCCGGCCTTCCCCGCCCGTTTCGGCAAAGCCGCTGGCAAAACCCCAGACCCCCTTGACGCCTGCGGCGTGCGCCTCCTCAAGCATGGGCAGCAGCGAACGGCTGCCCAGCAGCACGGCGGCGCAGTCCGCCGGAGCGGGGAGATCGCGCAGGGACGCGTAGCAGGGATATCCAAAAATCTCTTTATACTTTGGGTTGATGGGATACACCGTACCCGTATAGCCGAGGCGCTGCATGTTCCTGAGAACGATGGAACCCGCCCCGCCGTTGGGGGATGCGCCGATCACCGCGATGGAGCGTGGCGTGAACAAGGGATCCAGTTTCCAGGGGGATTTTTTCACGGGAGACTCCTTTGTCCGGCAGTCGGGGAGTGCCTTGCGGCGTTCTGGTTTGGGACACCGGCTGTTTTTTATTGTTCACTATATGAACTAAAATTCATAATGCGAAAATATGAGGTTCGCCAAAAGAAGTCAAGCGGCAGGGGCGAAAAAGGGAAGCCTTGCCGAAAGATTTTTGCTTTTCCTTATCCACATGCAGGAAAAGCGTTTTTTGCTCGGAAGGCGGGATGTGGGCAGGCTGCCCGTTGCCGCCGCGCTTGGCGTGGGGAAAGGCGGCCCGTCCTTCCGGCAGGCTATTATGCGCCGCTGGAGGAAAGGCGGCTGTGGGCAGAGGAAGGCGGCAGGCGGAGGAATACGGTTTGGATACCTTGGGGGAAAGGCCGATATGAGCGGGGAGTCGGGCTGACGCCCATAACGGCATCGGCAATCCTGTATGGAAAGTCGGTACGGACAGAGGGTGGGCCAAGCAAGGATTTGATGCGCGTTATCAGACCGGAAAAGCGGTATGGGCAGGAAGGGGGTTATCCGCGCCGATGAACCCGGAAATGACGTCAGGAAAGTCGGTACGGACAGGGAAGTGGCGGAGGCGTTGCGGCGCAATGAGGACGCGTACGGATGGGGGTTTTCCGGGGAGGGGGACCGTATCCACGCCTGGATAGGGACAAACTGCGCCCGGCGTTGTGGGTGCCGTAGCCTTCGCCAGTATCCTTGTGGTGATAGGCGCAGGCCAGCCTTGCGCCCGGTAAAAAGCGGAGGCCCCATGACCCCGTAGGGACAGGCCATCTCCCTCACATGGCAAGCACATCTTCAGGCGTCCCCGTATCCCTGTAGGGACAGGCGCAAGGACACCCGCTGGAGTATGCACGCCGAGAAGGATTTGATGCGCTGTATCAGACAAAAAAAGCCGATACGGGCGGAAGGGGGGTATCCGCACCGGGGCGGTCTTGGTGCCCCGCCGGGTTTGCTTTTCCGGGACATCCAGCCCGGAAGCAGAGGCGGCGGGAGGCGGGTGGGAAGGCGGCTGTGGGGGGATTGAAGAAATGTGCGGTAAAATGTAATATTGTTAAATAGATATGATCTTATATCGCCAACTTGATAGTGTGCGGTGCGGCTTTCCGGGCCTCCGGCTTGATGGGCACCTTTGTCGGCCTTTTGCCGCCTGTAGGGGCTTCGATGCGGCTGTGGCCGGAGAGGATCTTTTGTCCGCCTATAGGCGCGGTTGGGTGGTGATGCCGTGGGCGTCCGTGAGCTTTTGGGTTTGGCTCTGTCATAGTATCCGGTTGTTTCATCTCCACAGCGTGGTGAAAATACAGCCTTTTCATTTTTCCTTTTGGCGGAATCCACAGCTAAGGCATCTTGCCGGTTTTTCCTTTGGAACTTCTACGGAAAAAGCATCAGCCATTTTCTGGAACACAGCCTTTGGCTTTTGTCGGCTGTGGGCCGGGGTGGGCCTTTCATTTCATCTTCTTCGCCTTGGGCCGGACTTTTGCATCGGGGCTTCAGTACTCCATCGCGGCTGTCTTTGAACGTCTGCTTTTGCCCGCCTGTGGGGGCGGCGCCTTGGCGCGGCAGGCGAGGCTCATCCAAATAGTTTTTGCCCGCCTATGGGGGGCGGCAGCGGGCGGGCCATACCTTCCAAGGCGCTGCCCGGAGCCCCCGTCCCCGCCGGGGATGCCGCCGTACCGCCTCCCGGTGGCCTGTATGGGCTTCATCCTGCCCCGCAGTGGAAGCCTTCCGTTGGCGGGGATGCCGCCATGCCCCGCCGTATTTTCCCATTGAAATTTTCGTGATGGATACGGTGCCCCCCCCTCTTGACATTACGTTAGGAACCAGTTTAGTTTTGTATTACAAAATGAATTTCATATAATGAACCATACCACGGCAAACACCAGCAAGCGGGCCTCCCCACGCCTTGGGAGTGCCCGCGCAAGGGACAAGGAAACGCGAAAGCGCCTCCATATGCGGTTGATGCAAGCCGGGAAGCCCCCTTGGTTTCCCGGTGTGAGAGAACCCTCAACAGAGGAGTCAAGTATGAACCGGTTACATGTTCTTGTCTTGTTGGCTGCAATGGCCTGTACGGGGATCGTGATGGGGGCGGCGAAGGCCGAAGCCGCCGATTCCGGCAAGGAACTGCGTGCCGCGGTCAACGCCACGGCCCCGCCTTTCGCCTTCATGGAAAACGGGAAGCTGGTGGGCTTCGAGGTGGATCTCCATGCGGAAGTCGCCAAGCGCATGGGCAAACAGCTCGTGATGACGAACATCCCCTTCGCCGGGCTCGCACCGGGGCTCCAGGCCAAAAAGTGGGATGCCGCCGGGAATACGTGGATCAACAAGGAACGCCTTGTCATGATGGACTTTTCCGATCCGTGGGTTGACGCACAGCTCGCCTTCGTGACCCGGAAGAGCGACGCCATCACCAGCCCGGAACAGCTCAAGGGCAAGACCGTGGGCGCCGAGGCGGGCACCGCCGAACAGCGCTGGCTTGACACCAATCAGGAAAAGTACGGCCCGTACACCATCCGCACCTACGACCGCTCCATCGACATCCTCATGGATCTCATGAACAAGCGGCTCGACGCCTACCTGCGCGAACAGACCCGCGCCCTCTATCAGATCAAGAATTACCCCATGCTCGGCGTGGCCTTCCCCGTGGGCGACGTGTTCGTCCAGGGCGTGGCCTTCCGCAAGGGCGATCCCCTTCGTGACGAATACAATACGATCCTCAACGGCATGAAGCGGGACGGGACGCTCGCCGCCCTGTATGAAAAGTGGCTCGGCGCGAAGCCCGGCCCCGATTCCTCCACTGTGCACGTGTACACGACCCCCTGGCAGCCGAAATAACCTTTTTGGGGCGGCGTTTCTGCGCCGCCCTTCCCGGCGGAGGACGCAATGCAGGCAGAGAACAGACACTCGCGGCAGAAGCGGCAACGGCTCTGGTATCAGCGTGACGGATTCCTGTGGGGGCTGGTGGCCGCCCTCATCGCGGCGGCGTGGGGCCTTTTCCCCCCGGCGGGAACCTCGCTCGGCATCGGCGGCTGGCTTGGCATGGGCCTGTATATCCTGCTCGCCGCCGTCCCCATGATTGTGACCACAATGGACAAAAGGCGCCCGCAGGCGGCGGGGACGGCTGCCGCGCTCGGCTTCCTCGGTTTGCTCGGATTGGTGTTTTACCGGTACTCCGGGGCACAGTGGGATATGCTCGGCATGATGTTCTTCAACAGGGAGCTCATCGTCGAAACGTGGCCCATCCTGCTCGGCGGGCTTGAGAACACGCTGCTGATCTTCATCTGTTCGGCCGTGCTGTCCGTGGCCATCGCGCCGATCATCGCGATCATCCGCACCCTGAACAACCCCATCTTCAACTGCGCCATCGACGCGTTCGTGGATGTGTTCCGCTCGCTGCCCATCCTCGTGCTGGTCATCTTCATCTACTACGCGCTGCCGTTCCTTGAAATCCACAGCACGCCCTTTGCGGCGGGCGTGTGCGGGCTTTTCCTCAGCGCGCTGGCCTTCATGATCGAATACTTCCGGGCCGGGATCGAATCCGTGGGCCGGGGGCATGTGGAGGCGGCCCGTTCCCTTGGGCTCGGCGTGATCCAGACCATGCGCTTCGTCATCCTGCCGCTTGCGATCCGCGTGGTACTGCCGCCGCTCACGGGGCATCTGGTGGGGCTGCTCAAGGCCACGGCCTTCGTCTCCGTGGTGGGGATGCCCGAACTGCTCAAGCGGGCCATGGAAATCGTGGAATGGAAGGCCAACCCGACCCCCCTCGTCACCATCACCATCATGTACCTGATACTGCTTCTGCCGCTCATGTACGGAAGCACGCTGCTCGAAAGGAGGCTCGCGAGATGGACAACACCGCATCGTGCATGATCGAAGTCTGCGACCTGCATAAGCATTATAAGGATGTCCACGTCCTGCGCGGCATCAGCACCACCGTCGCCAAGGGTGAGGTCTGCGCGGTCATCGGCCCCTCAGGATCGGGCAAGAGCACGTTCCTGCGATGTCTGAACAGGTTGGAGGAAGCCAGCTCCGGGGAGATTTTTATCAACGCCCAGGAGATCACCGACCCCCACCTGAACCTCAACAAGATGCGCGAGAACATCGGCATGGTGTTCCAGGGGTTCAACCTGTTCCCGCACATGACCGCCATCCAGAACATCATGCTGGCCCCGGTCAACGTGCGTGGCCTCTCCCCCAAGGAGGCCGAAGCGTACGGCATGGAGCTGCTCTCCAGGGTGGGGCTTGCCGACAAGCACGCCTCCTACCCCGACATGCTTTCGGGCGGGCAGCAGCAGCGCGTGGCCATCGCCCGCGCGCTCGCCATGCGCCCCGAAGTCATGCTCTTCGACGAGCCTACCAGCGCCCTTGACCCGGAAATGATCGGGGAAGTCCTTGAAGTCATGATTGATCTGGCGAAACAGGGCATGACGATGGTGGTGGTGAGCCATGAAATGTCCTTTATCCGCGAAGTGGCGGATAAGGTGCTCGTGCTGGCCGACGGCGTGATCATCGAGGAAGGATCGCCGCAAGAGGTCTTCACCAACCCCCGGCACGAACGCTGCAGAAGTTTTCTCAGCAAGATCCTGTGAGGCCTGCCATGTCCAGAGATCCGCATCCGGCAGGGGCCGGAGGGGTTCCGCGTCCGCGCCGCCGCGCACGTATCGCCGGCCCCTGGTACCATTCTCCGAAAGCCGCCCTGTCCGGGCTTGCCGTCCTGATCGCGTGGGGGCTCCTCCTGCCCGGCGCGACGCCCGTGGGCGGCGGCATGAGCACGCTGGGGAGCCTTTCGCTGTTCGGCTATGCCCTCTTTTCCATCGTCGGCGGCATCGTCTTCCTGTCCAACAGGAACCTGGGGCGGGTGCTTTCCTCCTGCGCCGCCGTGGGGCTCCTCCTGCTCTGGGGCTGGCTCTTCGTCCGTTATTCCGGCGCGGACTGGTCGCGGCTGGCCTATGTGTTCTTCAATTTCGAGATCCTCGGCGAAAGCGGGATGGAGGCACTGGCGGGCGGGTTCATGACCACGCTTGAGGTGGGGGTCATCGCCACGCTGTGCGCCTTCTGGCTCGGCGTTTTCCTGACCCTCGTGCGCTTCTTCGAGAACAAGGTCATGACCGGGTTCGTCAAGGTGTACGTGGATGTGTTCCGTGCCCTGCCCACCATCGTGCTGGTGTCCCTTATCCACTACGGCGCGCCGTTCATCGGCATCTACCTGCCGCTGATGGTGTCCGGCATCCTGACCCTCACCCTGAACCACAGCGCGTTTTTTAGCGAAATCCTGCGTTCGGGCGTCAGCGCCGTGGGGCATGGGCAGCTTGAGGCGGCGCGCTCCCTTGGGCTCGGCACCTTCAAGACCTTCCGGCTCATCGTTTTCCCACAGGCCTTCAAGACCGCCATGCCGCCGCTGACCGGGCAGTTCGTGGCGCTGCTCAAGGAAACCGTCATCTGTTCCGTGGTCGGCATCCCGGAACTGCTGCGCGAGGCGCTTGTGGTGCAGTCGTGGACGGCCAACCCGACGCCGCTGATCATCGCCACCATCGGCTACCTGCTCCTGCTCGTGCCGCTGACCCGGCTCTCCCGGTATCTTGAGGCGCGCATGTCCACCGTCCGCCAGGCCTGTTGACGGGGGCAGCGGGATTTTCGTGAAGGGCGGCAACCGCCGCTCAACAGGCAACACCGTGTGAACACAAGGAGTATACATGCAAGCATCCATTCAATCCCGGCTCGCCGGAGCCATGCGGGAGCAGGGCATGGGGAGCCTTCTGCTGGCCGATCCCGAAAATTTCGGGTATGTGGCCGGCCCCATGCTCCCCTATGTCAAACAGACCCCGGACAGGGCCGTGCTCGCCCTGTTCGAGCCCGGAACGGACGGGCCGGCCTGCACCTGCTGGCTCTATCCCGATCTGGCCCAGCCCGTCGAAGCGCAGCTTGCCAAGGAGCCCTCCGCCGTCTGCGTAGCCGTGGCGGAAGATGCCGTAGGCGCGGACTGCCTTATCCGCAGCCTCAAGGAAAGCCGCCCCGATCTGGGCGGCGTGGTCGGCGTTGACTTCAGCCAGACCGCCGCTTCCGTCTTCGACGCCCTGCGCGCGGCCCTCCCCGGCTGTTCGTTCAAGGATGCGGGCCCCATGCTGCGCGGCCTGCGCCTTGTGAAGCTCCCTGAGGAAATCGGCCGCATCGAAATGGCCTGCCGCCAGGTGGATACAGGCATCATCGGCGCGATCAACCATATGGAAGGCGCACATTCGGGCAGCGCCTACCGCAAGGGCTTTTACACCGTGCCCGAATTCATCGAGCGGGTACGCATCCACGCCTATGAGGGCGGCACAAGCATGAGCGGCAACATGGCTGCGGTGGCAGGGGAGGCCATCGGCGCCAACTACATGCCGCAGCGCGGGTTCCTTCCCTCGGAAGGGCTCTGCCGGATCGAATATGCCTGCTGCCACGGCGGGTACTGGAGCGTCGCCGCGCGCCTGATCCACATAGGCGAGGACATGGGCCCGCGCGTCCGCAGCGCCTGCGCCGACAACCTGAGCCTCAAAATGCTGGCGCTCGGCATGCTCCGCCCCGGCGCTGCCTGTTCGGACATCTACGCCGCTGTGGTGAAGGAAGCCGCAAAGCGGGGCATCCCGCTTGCCGGCGCTTCCGGCATAGGCCACGGCGTCGGGCGCGGGGAGATCGAAGGGCCGTACCTCGCCGCCGACGATCCGACCGTGCTCTGCGAAAACATGGTCATCGCCCTTGATGTGGCGACGCTGGGCCCGGAAGGGGAACTCCTCCGCTCCATCGACATCTATGCCGTGGAAAAGGATGGGCCGCGCCTCCTGAGCTGGCATCGGAACTGGGACAAGCCCTACATGATCACGGGATTCCGCAGCGCCCACTAAGGGGGCCCGCGGAAGATCGAACCGCCATCCCTGCCCTCCCCGTAACAGGGAAAGGCACCGCTGCACGACCGCCCGGATGGGCGGGGATGGCCGGCTTCCGGCCCCTGATGCCGGGAAACGGCAGGCCATTGCCGGAGAGCCAAGGAGAAGAACTTGAATACGACCGTACTTGAAAAGATCCAGTCGGAACTGGAGCGTTCGGGCTGCGATGCGTTCCTTTTGACCGGCGGGGACAACATGCGTTATGCGGCGCAGGTGCACCTCCCGTTCACGGACGAGCATCCGGGCCTCGCATTCGTCCTGTTCGCCAAAGGCAGGCTCCCCCTCGTCCTGAGCCCGTCCCTCTGGGCCAGAAGCTGGGAACGGGGGATCATTTCGGATGTCCGCGCCTATCCGGGAAGCCTTGATGCCACGCACGCCGCTGCGGAACTGGCGGCTTTCCTCCGCCCGCTGGGGCTGGCCTCCATAGGGCTGGACATGAACCGCGCCAGCGTGGTCCTGCGCGATGCCCTGGGCGAATGGGCGCTTACGGACATTTCCGCCGCGATCAGCGCCATACGCCAGATCAAGAGCGCGGAGGAAGCGGCTTTCCTTGAGGATCTCGCCTACCGCGCCGACCATGCCATCCTGGGGGCCGCCCATCACAGCCTCGCCTGTGACGCCCGTGCGGAAAAGGGGCAGGCGGAGCTTATCCGTATGCACGCCCTTGAACGGGGCTTTGAGGCCGTCGGCTACAACGGGATTTCCCAGTCCGCCACCGGAGCCCATGCCAAAGACTATTGGGCCGAGTCGCCCAAGTTCGGTATAGGGCAGGGCAAGAAGACGGCCCGCGACGAAATGAACCGCCTTGACCTTCAGGCGTCGCTGAACGGCTATTGGGCGTTCGGCTCGCGGCTGATGACGATGGGCTGGCCTCTGCCGGAACAGACGAAAGCGTATGAGGGGCTTGTCGCCATGCGCAAGGCCGCCCTCGCCGCCGTGCGGCCCGGCGCGACCTGCGCGGATCTCTACGCCGCCATGCTGGACGCGGCGGAGCGGGCGGGCGTCACCCCCGTCACCGGCGTCCACTGGGGACACGGCATCGGCGTCGCCTCGCAGGAGGCCCCTTGGATCGCGCCGGGCGATGCCACCAAGCTCAAGGAGGGCATGGTGCTGGTGCTGAACCCGCATGTGCAGGGCCCCGGCGGAACCATCCTGTACTCCCGCGACACGGTACTGTTGGATTTCAACGGCTGCAAGATCCTCGGCTGGTACAAGGACTGGCGCGAGCCCTACATCGCGTCCGACTCCTATTACAGCGGCGGCGGTTGATATGGGCACGATTACGCGTATCGGGCGCGGCCCCGCAGGGCTCCCATTCTCGCGCATGACCCTCAAGGACGGCCGGTTCTTCCTGTCCGGGCAGGTGGCCCAGAACCCCGAAACGGGGCGCATCGACCACCCCGGCTGCTATGAACAGTCCCTCACCGTGCTTGGGAATATCCGCGGGATCCTTGCCGAAGCCGGGTTTGCCCCGGAACAGGTGGCGAAGATAACCGTCTTCCTCACGGACATGGGCCAGAAGGATGCGTTCGACCGGGCGTTCGAGCGGGTTTTCCGCCGCGCCCCGGAGGAAGGGGATCCCCCCGGCTTCCCTGAAGGTCCCGGTATTGGGGAAGGCGGCGCGGGGCTGTCCTGCGCCCCGGCCTGCACGTGTGTCGGCGTGGCCGCGCTTCCGAACCCCGCCGCCGTGGTTGAAGTGGAGCTCGAAGGTTTTGCCGGATGACGGCCGTTCGCGGCAGCTCCCCCGCCCGAACGCATTCGGCTTCCCGCCCGCAGCGATTGTTTTTGGAACCGCTGCGGGCGGCCCTCCTGATCCCCGATGCATCCCTTTCCGGCGTCTGCGTGGGGCCCTTTTCCGCGCCTTCCCCTGCGGGGGCTGCCTCCGGGTGCGGTGCTTCCGGGTTTTCGCCTAGGCCGTGCTCTTTTGTATATAACTATTTGAAATTATTTAAAATAAGTTCTTGCAACCTAAAAATAGTTTAATAATTTCAAATAATTATAGATAACATAACGACACAACCTGGGATAATAATCCGTCAGGCTGCGTCAGAGTAACCGGCTGGCATTTCCTTTTTAAAATTTCAAATAATGAATCAGTAAAAGCACAGCCATAACGCTGTGCTATCAAAAAACGGAAGAAGGGGCTGCGGGCTTCACTCCGCTGTGGAGATGAAACGCTCATCCCCTATGATACAGCCATCCGTTAATCACAGAGGGGTTCTTCAAAGTCGATTGTGTATGTCCCGCCAATCGCTTCATTCGTTGCCGTGACTTTGCTGCCTTCATAGGTGACTTTCCAATCCGTGCCATAGTCCGCTGCGTCACCGTCATTGCCAAAAGCTTCTATCTTCGCAGCATGCGACGCATCGCTGCATGTCTTGTTACCTGTAAGCAACTCTTTGGCAAAACGCATATTATACCGGGCAATAGCCTCGGCAGCAACAGCAGAGGCCGCTTTGTCCGCCGCCTCTTTTTGCAGGTCATAATATTTCGGCACCGCGACGGCGGCGAGAATGCCTAAAATGACCAGTACCGAAATGATTTCAATAAGCGTAAACCCCAACTGCCCTTTCTTAGTTTTTTGCATACATTTTCCTCAACATACGAAGATAGGAATAATAAAACGAAGAAAGGCATATCAATAATGCCTCTGCATTTTTTTGTCTATATCAGTTGAGAAAAATAGACTAATACATATTTTAGTTCAAAAGAGCT
>ENA-UEQE01001323-UEQE01001323.1-human-gut-metagenome-genome-assembly--contig:-NODE-1323-length-20293-cov-7.873170_pt1 | contig 20293 bp, 13 predicted proteins | sample MGYA00242934_ERZ507935 | MGnify/ENA primary metagenome ERZ507935 (study PRJEB26167, sample SAMN06115423) | human gut metagenome | host: Homo sapiens | place: China:Anhui | collected 2015-03-30... | reverse complement strand
AACAAAAAATGAGAGAGGCCCATATCACTAGACGTGGAATGAACTTTTATCTATTGATTTTCATTGAAAAAATCATCAACCGTAAAATTGAACACAGCCATTTCTTTGGAACTTCAAGGAAATAAAGCATCAGCCGTTTTCTATGACACAGCCAATATTTTTCGTCTGGACTACTGGTTTTGGAATACGTAGAACAACAGAATAAGGAATCAATATCAGCGCGGAGCACTCTGCTCGGATGAGTACGCCTATTTTTAGGAGAGGGATTGCCGCGTCGAGAAGACAGCGAAGGTAGAGAGCATGGAACACCTGTGCACAGCCGTGTTCACATTTCTGGAGGGCGCTAAGCCCTTTTTCCAGTACGGCAAACCCCTTCAGGACGCGTTGCCCTTTTTGGTTCAGGCGCTCGGCGGCGTCGTGCCCTTGGATGCGCTGGCGATTGCCCGCACGGAAGGGAAAAAGGGCGCGTGCGAGACGGCGTGCTGGAGCGGGACGCCGCACCTGCCCGAAGAGCTGCTGTTCCGTGCCTTGGACGGAACGGACTTGACCAAAGCGTTTGAGCCTTCTTCAGAGGAGGTGCTTGCCGCATTGTTTCCGGGGGAAACGGCGGCAAGGCTCAACGCGTTGGTGCTGCCCATCGCTTGCGACGGCGGGCCGCTCGGCGTGCTGTTTGCCGGCAGGGATTCCGGGAAAACGGGGTGGTCGGAACAGGAGCGGGATTTCTTGCGGCTCGTGTGCGCCATGATCGGGGTTTTCTTTGCGGGGCAGGCGCATTGCGAGCAGCAATCGTTCCACATCGGCGTCCTCAATGCGGCGATGGATCAGGTGAAAGTCGGCCTGTATGTCACCGATCCCCGCACGGACACCATCCTGTACATGAACAAGTTCATGAAGGACGGCTTCAATCTGGAACATCCCGAAGGGGATACCTGCTGGAAGGTGTTGCAGTCCGGAATGAACGGGCGCTGCCCGTTCTGCCCTGTGGACAGGCTCATGGCCGACGCGGGGCAGGATCAGGTTCTCCGCTGGGAGGAACGGAACACGCTGACGGGGCGGATCTATGACAACAGCGACAGCCTGATGCGCTGGACGGACGGTTCCCTCGTGCATTTGCAGCAGTCTGTGGATATTACGGATTCCCTCCGCCTGCATCAGGCGGCGAACTATGACGAGCTGACCGGGCTTTTGAACCGCAGGGCGGGGAAGGCCGCGCTTGCCGATGCGCTGGTGCGTCTCGACAAGGAAGAGGGTTCCTTGATTGTGGGCATGTTTGATTTGGACAGGCTCAAGGAAATCAACGACCTGTACGGCCATACGGAAGGTGACCGCGCACTGCGCACCATCGCGCAGGAGATGCGGCGGAGCTTGCACGCGCCGGACTTGTGCTTCCGGCTCAGCGGGGACGAGTTTGTCGTCGTGCTCCACAACACCAACCGCCACGCCGTGGACGGGCTGGTGGCGGGCGTGCTGGAACGGCTGGAGGCATGGAGGAAGCAGTTCCGCCTTCCCTATTCGCTGGAGTTCAGTTTCGGCTGCTTCAAGGTGATGCCGGGGTGTGGGATGACGGTGGCCGAGGTGCTCTCGAAAGCCGATGAAAGCATGTATGAGCAAAAGAAGCGCGCCCATATCCGCAGGGCGGAACGGCAGCTCCAGGAGAAGCAGGCGGGCGGGGAGATCCCTCCCGAAGCCCTTGAGTACGATTCGCTGCGCTTATACAACGCGCTGGCGAAAAGCACCGATTCCTATGTCTTTGTTTCCAACATGAAGACGGGGATATTCCGTTATTCGCCTTCTATGGTGGAAGAGTTCGACCTTCCGCAGTCCATTGTGGAAAATGCCGCCGCCGTTTGGGGGAGCAAGGTGCACCCGGACGACAAGGCCGCCTTTATGGAGGCCAATCAGGTCATCGCCGACGGGCGTTCCGATTTCCATTGCGTCGAATACCGGGCGAAAAACCGCAAGGGCGAGTGGATCTGGGTTCGCTGCCGGGGGTATTTGGAACGCGACGAGGACGGCGGGCCGGGCCTGTTCGCCGGGTTCATCACCAATCTGGGCCAGAAGAACAAAATCGATCATGTGACCGGGCTGTTCAACAAGCTGAAATTTGAAGAAGACATCGAGTTCATGCTGGAGAAGCGGCCCGAACACCCCCTGCACCTGCTCGTCCTTGGCCTGGACGGCTTCAAGCACGTCAACGAGTTGTACGGCAAGGGCTTCGGGGACGAGATCCTGCGCGTGATCGGCCAGCGGATTCAGGGGATGCTCCCGCTTTCGGCCTCCGTATATCGTCTGGACGGCGACGAGTTCGGGATCATGATGAGTGGGGAACGTTCTGAAATGACGGAGTTGTTCCGCTCCCTTTCGGAGAGTTTCCGCTCACAGCAGGAATACGACGGCAAGAAATATTATTGCACCATCTCGGCGGGCAGCGCGAGCTATCCCGAAGACGCCTCCTGCTATACGGACTTGTCCAAGTACGCCAGCCACTCGTTGAAGCACGCCAAAAAGCTCGGTAGGAATCAGATCGTTTTTTTCAGCCGCGCCATCCTCGAACAGGAAATGCGCTCTCTGGAGCTGGTGGAATTGCTGCGCGAAAGCATCGAACGGCAGTTTGAAGGGTTTGAGCTTGTCTATCAGCCGCAGATCGCGGCGGATACGCGGCGTGTGGTGGGCGCTGAGGCGCTGGCCCGCTGGAAGTGCGCCAAATACGGCCCCGTGTCGCCCGGCGAGTTTATCCCCCTGCTGGAGCAGAGCGGGCTCATCATTCCCTTCGGCAGGTGGGTGTTCCGCGAGGCCGCAGCGCAGTGCAAGGCATGGACGAAGCTGTGCCCCGATCTCAAAATCAGCGTCAACCTTTCATACTTGCAGGTGACTACGGACAACATGGTTCCGTTCATCAGCGACACGCTGAAACGGCTGGGCTTGTCTCCCGCAAACGTGATGGTTGAGTTTACGGAAAGCTGCATGATCCGCGAAAACACCCGCATCCGGGCCGTATTCGAGAGCATCCGCAGCCTTGGCATCCGTATCGCGATGGACGATTTCGGCACGGGTTATTCCTCGCTCGGCATGCTCAAGACTTCCCCTGCGGATGTGGTCAAGATCGACAGGACGTTTGTCCGCGACATTTTGACCAGCCAATTCGATGCCACATTCATCCATTTTGTGGTGGCGCTCTGCCATGACGTGAACATCAAAGTCTGTCTGGAGGGGGTCGAACGTGAGGAGGAATTTGACCGCGTACGCCCGATGGGGCTTGATTTCATACAGGGGTTCCTGTTTGGGAAGCCCGTGCCTCCCGACGCTTTTGAGCAAGGCTTTTTGATGGGCGGCGCCTCCGGCTGCCGGGGCAGGTAGGCGGCTGGGAAGGTTCCGAACCGAGGGGCGGCAACGCTCCGGCTGTCGGGATGGATGAGCCGCGGCCCCGGATACGGCGGCAGGGTGGGGCCACATGGGGGTTGCGGGCGTTTCGGAGAGGCTGTGCAGTCGGAAGCGGTTGATGCTTTATTGTTTGAAATGCCAAAGGAATAACCCAATAAAATGCCCCAATCATAGAGCCCATCAGTGGAAAAATGGATAAAGATATATAATTTCAGTAATTACTGAGATAAAACAAGCATATGCTCTGACAGGATCTTCGGAAAAAGCGGACGGGCGCGCCTGTGCCGTATTTTGGAAATGGGGCCCTCCGCTGTGCCTTCCCGTTGATTGAAACTCATCGGGCTTTCCGGTAGAGCAACGCCTGCGGAGGTCGTATGCTTTCTTTTGAAACGACGTGTGCGTTTTTTGTGGCATCGCTGCTGATGGCTATGACGCCGGGGCCGGACGTCATCATTGTGCTGACCCAGTCCTCGCTGTACGGGATGCGGGCGGGCGTGTTCACGACGCTTGGCCTTATGACCGGGCTGCTTGGGCATACGCTGGCCGTCGCGCTCGGCGTGGCCGTCCTGTTTCAGACCTCGGAGGCCGCGTTTACGGCGCTGAAGTTCCTCGGTGCGGCCTATCTGCTGTATCTTGCGTGGCAGTCCTTCCGATCCGGCGTGTTCCGGGCCTTCCTCACACAGTCCCTGTTCCCCGGATACGGCACGCTCTATCGGCGTGGGTTCCTCTCCAACATCACCAACCCAAAGGTGACGCTGTTCTGCCTTGCGGTGCTGCCGCAGTTCGTGGAGCCGGAACGCGGCCACCCGACGCTCCAGATCCTGTCGCTCGGCGGCCTGTACGAGCTGGCCTGCCTCATCGTCTTTACGGTCATTGCCGCGCTTGGGGGCAGGATGGCGGTATGGTTCAACCGTTCCGAACGGGCGCAGATGCTTATGAACCGCATTGTCGGGTGTATCTTTCTGGGGCTTGCGCTGATGTTGGCCTTTGCTTCACGGTAATGCCCGCAATATCCCGCACCACCTTGATCGGCGTTTATCCCCAATCCACTTCACGGGGATGCCCGCAATATCCCGCGTCAGGCGGGGCTTTTGCAAGGGCGGGCTTCACAGCGGGGCTTACCGGAAGGCTGTGCCATAGAAAATGGCTGATGTTTTTTTCCTTGAAGTTCCAAAGGGATGACCGGAAAAATGCCTCAGCTAGGGATTCCGCCAATGGAAAGCTGGGGAGAAAGGCCGTATTTTTACCGAGCTGTGGAGATGAAGCAACCACATACGATGACAGTGCCTACCGGAACCATCCTTTCCTCTTGAGGGCAATCCAGGGGAAGATGGCGGGCCAGGCCATGCCCGCCAACGTCGTATAATAGCCGTATCGCCACCTGTACTCCGCTTCTTTCCAACGGGCCGCATTCCGTATATGCTGACGGCGAAACCGGAAGGGCCCCGGCGGGGCGTTCCGGCATCAATCCAACAGTGAGGCAATATTATGATCACATTATCCGATTCTGTCCTCGACGATCTGCGGACGTTCCGGGGGCGTAACGCGGCTCGCACGATCCGCATCGAAAAAGGTTCCAGCGGCTGACACAGCACCAACTTTGAACTGGCTCTGGATGAGCCGGAAGAAGGCGACGTGACCGAGGATGTCGGGGAATTTCATTTTTGCATGGAAAAGGCGCTGATGGATCAGGTGGGCTCGGTGTTCATCGACTGTGATCCCACGGGCAGCTTCCGCATCTATACGGAAAGGCCCCTGTCCATCTTCACCACGCGCGGCGGGAGCTGTTCCCTGTAAAACCTTGCCCCGCATTTTTCCCCCCAAGAGAGGCGTCCGGTTTGCGTCCCTTCGGCGCGGGCATGTTTCTCAGTATGCGGCGCGTTAGCGCGTTCATATAATCATTTATCTTTTATTTCAACAAATTATAAAAGGAAAGTCGGACATGCCGTTCGGCTTTCCTTTTTTTGTGCGCGCCGCGCGGGGCTTCCGTGGGCCATGCCGGGCGGGGCTCCCGCCCAAAGGATTCGGCTATGCAGAAAATCCTCCGTATCGATCCGAAAGACAATCTGATCGTGGCCCTGCGCGATCTGGCCCAAGGCGACATCGTTGAAAACGACGGGCAACGCATCCAGTTGGTCACGGATGTCCCCGCCAAACACAAGTTCACCCGCGTCCCCGTGCCTGTGGGAGGCATCGTTATCCTGTACGGCGTGCCCGTGGGCAAGGCCGTCGCCCCGCTCCAGCCCGGAGAACGCATCACCGTGGACAACGTGGTTCACTACGCGGCGGAAGTCGATCTGAGCGATGCCGTCCCGTACATATGGAAGGCCCCGGACGTCTCCCGCTGGGCGGACCGCACGTTCGACGGCGTGATCCGCCCCGACGGGCGCGTGGGGACCGCCAACTATTGGCTCATCATCCCGCTGGTGTTCTGTGAGAACCGCAATGCCCTGAAGCTGCGCGACGCGCTGGAACGGACGCTTGGGTACGCGGGGGATCATCTGGCGGACTTCGCGCGGTCGCTGGTGGGCGGCACGGGCTGCGCGCCCGCTCCCCGGCCTTTCCCGCACATCGACGGCATCCGGGCCATCACCCATAACGGCGGGTGCGGCGGCACGGCTCAGGACGCGTGGGCGCTGTGCCGGGTGCTGGCCGCTTATGCGGATCACCCCAACGTGGCGGGGCTTACCGTATTCAGCCTTGGCTGCGAGAAGGCGCAGATCGGGCTGTTCCAGGAGGCGCTGCGGGAACGGAACCTTGGTTTCGACAAGCCCTGCATCCTGTTGCGGCAGCAGGACTGGGCCAGCGAAGCCAAGATGATGGAAGAGGCCGTCCGCAAGACGCTGGCGCATTTCAGGAACGCCGATCTGGCGGAGCGCCGCCCCGTGCCGCTCTCGCACCTCAAGCTTGGGGTGAAGTGCGGCGGTTCGGACGGCTTTTCCGGCATTTCGGCCAACCCTGTCATCGGGGAAGTTTCGGATCGCGTGGTGACGCTCGGCGGCGGGTCGGCGCTGGCGGAATTCCCCGAACTGTGCGGCGTGGAGGCCAACATGATTTCCCGCTGCATCCGCAAGGAAGACAAGGCTCGCTTCCTTGAGCTGATGCGCCGCTATGAGGCCGCCGCCAACGCTTGCGGGGCCTCCATCTCCGACAACCCCAGCCCCGGCAACATCCGCGACGGGCTGATCACCGATGCCATCAAATCGGCTGGCGCGGCGAAGAAGGGCGGCAAGGCCCCGATCAGCGCCGTGCTCGATTACGCGGAGCCCATGCCGGACGCCGGGCTGTCCCTCGTCTGTACGCCGGGCAACGATGTGGAAGCCGTGACCGGGCTCGTGGCTGCGGGCGTAAACGTGGTGCTGTTCTCCACCGGCTTGGGGACGCCTACCGGGAACCCCATCGTGCCCGTGATCAAGGTGGCGACCAATACGGCGGTGGCGGAACGGCTCAGCGACCTGATCGATTTCGACTGCGGCCCGATCATTGACGGGGAACCCATTACGGTTGCCGCCGACCGCCTGCTTGAAAAGGTGCTCGATACCGCTAGCGGGCGGTACTCCACCAAGGCCGATCGGCTTGGGCAGCATGATTTCCTGTTTTGGAAGCGTGATGTGTCGCTGTAGCGGGCGGAAAGGCTGGGGGGAAGAGATGCCTTCCGAAGGACGGCGCCTCCACACGGGCCCCCTGTCCGAAAAATCCCCCCTCTTCTTTGAGGCCGTTTGGGGGCCGTTGCCGTCGGCAGGGCCGCCGCATGGAGCGGCAGTAGCCCATACAAGGCTGTTTCGCCGGGGCCTGTGAAGGAGGAAGACGATGGATACGGTATGGCGCGTGGACGCGCATCAGCATTTCTGGCGGTTCGATCCGGCCGCATACGGCTGGATCAGCGATGATATGGATGTCCTGAAACGGGACTTCCTGCCCGCCGAGCTGCGGTTTGAGCTGGACATCCGGCATATCGGCGGTTCGGTGGCGGTTCAGGCACGGGCTTCGGAGGCGGAAACGGACTTTTTGCTTGGGCTGGCGGCGTCGAATCCGTGGATTCTGGCGGTCGTGGGCTGGATCGATCTTCGGGCCGGCGATCTGGAAGCCCGGCTTGAGGCGCGGGCCTCGTCCGCCGTGCTCAAGGGGTACCGCCATCAGGTGCAGGATGAGCCGTCCCCTTCGGCGTTTCTGGAAGATGGGCGGTTCAACCGCGGCGTGGAAACGCTCCAACGGGCGGGCAAGGTCTACGAGGTTTTGATCCGCGCGAAAGACCTGCCCACCGCCATTGCCTTCTGCGGGCGGCACGATCTGGGGCCGCTCGTGCTGGATCACCTCGGCAAGCCGGACGTCCGGCATGAGGGCGCGACGGAGTGGGCCAAACGCATCGCCCCGCTCGCGGCGCTGGAGCATGTGAGCTGCAAGCTGTCCGGGCTGATCACCGAAGCCCATTGGCACGGCTGGGACGAGCGGGATTTGCTCCCCTACCTCGACGCGGCTCTGGAATGTTTCGGGCCCTCCCGCCTGCTGTTCGGTTCGGACTGGCCCGTTTGCCTGCTGTCCGGAACGTACGATCAGGTGTGCGGGCTGGTTGGGAAGGCCACGGCGTCCCTCTCTGAGTCGGAGCGTGATGCCGTATGGGGCGGCAACGCCTGCCGCGTGTACGGCGTCGGCAACCTCTAAACGCAGGAGCATGTCATGGATTTGCGGATAAAGGACAAAGTGTATCTCGTGACCGGCGGCGGTTCCGGCATCGGCGGCGGCATATCCGCTGCGCTGGCCCGTGAGGGCGCGATTCCGGTGATTCTGGGGCGCAGCCCGCTGCAAAAGGGGTTCCGGGCCGAAGTGCTGGCGCTCCAGCCGCTCATGCATTTCATCCAAACCGAACTGACCGACGGGCAGGCCTGCGCCGATGCGGTTCAGGAAGCCGTATCCATGTACGGGCGCATCGACGGCCTGATCAATTGCGCCGGGGGCAACGACAACGTCAGCCTCGAAACCGGGGTGGAGGCATTCCGGGTTTCGCTTGAGCGTAACCTTGTCCACTACTACACGATGGCGCACTACTGCATCGGGGAATTGAAAAAGAGCAAGGGGAGCATCCTCAACGTCAGCTCCAAGACCGCGCTCACCGGGCAGGGCGGAACCAGCGGCTACACCGCCGCCAAGGGGGCCATTTTGTCCCTGACGCGCGAATGGGCCGCCTCCTATCTCAAGGACGGCATCCGGGTGAACGCCGTGGTTCCCGCCGAGGTCTGGACGCCGCTCTATGAACGGTGGGTGAACACGTTCCCCCGCCCGGCGGAAAAGCTGGAAACCATCGTCCGCAACATCCCCTTGGGGCGTCGGATGACCACGGTGGAGGAACTGGCGGACATGGCGGTGTTCCTGCTTTCGCCGCTGTCGTCGCACACCACGGGCCAGTGGGTCGTGGTGGACGGCGGCTACACGCACCTTGACCGCACTTTGACGGCCCGCTGAGGGAGGTTCGCCGTGAGCCAGATAACCAGCCCGCAATACCGCAAGGCGTTTGTCCTCGTCACCACGCTGTTCTTCATGTGGGGCCTGTCCTACGGGCTCATCGACGTGCTGAACAAGCAGTTCCAGATGACGCTCAATGTGTCCAAGGCCCAGTCCGGGCTCATTCAGGCCGCGTATTTCGGGGCCTATTTCGTCGTAGCGATCCCCGCCGGGCTGTTCATGGAATGGAAAGGCTACAAGGCGGGTATCCTGTGCGGCCTGAGCCTGTACGCGATCGGGGCCCTGCTGTTTGTCCCGGCGGCGGGCGCCGCAAGCTTCGCGTTCTTCCTGTTCGCCCTGTTCGTCATCGCGCTTGGGCTCGGATGTCTGGAAACGGCGGCCAATTCCTATTCCTCGGCGCTGGGTTCCACGGAAACCGCCGAAACCCGCCTGAACCTTTCACAGTCCTTCAACGGGCTTGGGCAGTTTACCGGGCCGCTGATCGGGGGCCTGCTGTTCTTCGGCGGCGACGGGGCCGGCGGCGGAGGCGGGCTTGATGCCGTCAGGATGACCTATGTGGGCATCGCCTGCGTGGTGATCCTGCTGGCCATTTTGTTCGCCAAGGCCCAACTGCCCGATTTGCGGAGCAGTGAGGAGGCGGATGAGGCCGCCATGACGAAACATTCCCTGCTGGCCCATAGGGAGTTCGTCGCCGGGGTGGCGGCGCAGTTCCTCTATGTGGCGGCGCAGGTCGGGATCGGGGCGTTCTTCATCAACCTGTACATCGAATGCTGGCCCGGCGGCACGGCGCAGCAAGGCGCGTTTTTCCTGTCCAGCGCCATGCTCTGCCTGTTGATAGGCCGTTTCGTGAGCACGGGCATCATGACCAAAATCGCGCCCGCAAAACTGCTTGCGGCGTACGGCTCCGTATGCGTGATCCTGACGGGGGTGGTGTTCATGGCCGTCGAATACGTGTCGGTCATCGCGCTCATCGCGGTGTTCTTCTTCATTTCCATCATGTTCCCGACCATTTTCGCGATGGGGACCAAGAACCTCGGAACCCGCAAGAAGCGCGGCGGCTCGTACATGATCATGGCCATCGTGGGCGGGGCGATCATGCCGTATTGCATGGGGCTGATCGCGGACTACACGCACACCGCGGCGGCGTTTGCCCTGCCGCTGTGCTGCTTCGCCTGCGTCGTCCTGTACGGTGCGGCGTATGGGCGGCTGGTAAAGGAATGACAGGGGGGAGGGGCCCCTTCCCCCGTTCCCAAGGCTTTCACCTGATGGGGGGCCGTCCGTTTTCGCGGACGCGCCGCGCCGTCTCAGGCATGGGGGGATCGCGCGGAAGCCCGCTCCCCATCAGCCGAAAGCTTTGGGGACACCCCTTTTCGTGCAACAGTACAGCCAAAGGAGCGGATCATGCCGGAAAGCAAGAAAAAATACACGGGGGCGTGGTGCCCTTCGATCACGCCGTTTGACGCGGACGGGAAGCTGGATCTTGCCGCGCTGGAAAAGCATTTCTCCCGGCTGTCGGAAGCCGGGACCGACGGCGTCCTGCTGATGGGGAGCATCGGGGAGTTCACGGCCCTGAGCATGGACGAGCGGGTCAGCCTGATCCATGCGGCGCGGACTATGACCCGCTTGCCGCTGATCGCCAACGTGTCCGGCACCTGCATGGAAGACATGACGCGCTTGGCGGACGCGGCCTATTCGGAAGGCTATGAGGCGGTCATGGCCTTGCCGCACTACTATTTCGCCCAGACCCCGCGCCAGCTTGAGGCGTATTTCGATATGTTGGGCGGGCGTTTCGAGGGCGAGTGGCTCATCTATAATTTCCCGGCGCGTACGGGGTGCGATGTGGATGCGGCCCTGATCGCCAGGCTTGCCGCCCGGTTCCCCCGGTTCATGGGGGTGAAGGATACGGTGGACTGCGCCTCGCATACGCGGGCCATCGTGCGGGCCGTGTCTGAGGTGCGCGAAGACTTTTCGGTGCTGTGCGGGTTCGACGAGTATTTCATCCCCAACCTGATGAACGGCGGGGACGGCGTGCTGTCCGGGCTGAACAATGTTGTTCCCGAATTGTTTGCGCAGGCGAAAACGGCGTTCCGCTCAGGGCAGTTCGAGGAACTGTGCGCGGCGCACAGGGAAATCGGGCGGCTCTCGTCCATTTATACGATAGGCGACGATTTCGTGGCGGCCATCAAGTCCGCCGTTGCCGCCAAGTTCGGCGGGCTGGAGCCCGTCTCACGGGGATACGGCGGCGCGCTCGACGAGGCGCAGCTTGGCGCGGTGAAGCGGCTGTTCGGGCTATAGGCTTTCGGCGTGGACTTTCATTATTCTGCTGTTGTTTGAAGCATGTTCTGCTTTATGTAAAGGCTGTGTCATAGAAAATGGCTGATGCTTTTTTCCTTGAAACTCCAAAGGGATAACCGGAAAAATGCCTTGGCCGTGGATCCCGCCAAGGGGAAAACTGGAAAAAGGTTATATTTTTCACCGCACTGTGGAGATGAAACACCCCCATACTATAACAGGGCCTTATGTAAAGGCTGTGTTATAGTATGGGGCTGATGCTTTTTTCTTTGAAGTTCCAAAGGAATAACCGGCAAAATGCCTCAGCTATGGATTCCGCCAAGGGAAAAAACGGAGAAAAAGGCCGTATTCTCACCGTGCTGTGGAGATGAAACAGTCACATATATGGCAGAGCCTATTTCAATAATTATTTTTTGCTTCCGTTGAAGCCGTGAATGCCTCGTTCGGCGCAGCCTGTGGACAACGGGCCGCGCCGAACGTATGTTCAGGGGCTGCGCCCGCGAAAGAACGCGGTTTTTTTTCCTGAATCATTCGGACTGGATCATGCTTACAGACATTCATACGCACGCTTTTCACCCGAAAATCGCCCGCCATGCGGTGGAACATCTTAACGAAGCCTATCAGCTCAATTGTGTGGGCGAAGGAACCATCGCCGATCTGCTGCTGCGGGAAAAGCGTTCCGGCATAGGCCGCTGTGTGGTGCTGTGCGCGGCCACCACGCCGGGGCAGGTCGTCCCGGCCAATGACTACGCCGTCACGCTCCAGCGCGAGCACCCCGAAGTGACGGCTTTCGGCACCCTGCACCCCGCTTACGAAGCGTGGGAGAGCCAACTGGAACGCCTGAAGGCGGCGGGCATACGCGGGATCAAGCTCCATCCCGATTTCCAGCATTTCTGGCTGAACGATCCCCGGCTTCTGCCCATGTTCGAGGCCGCGCAGGACGATTTTATCTTCCTGTTCCATATCGGGGACAACGTGCCGCCGGAAAAGAATCCCTCCTGCCCGTACAAGCTGGCGGCGCTGCTGGATCGTTTCCCGCGCCTCCGCTGCATCGCCGGGCATCTCGGCGGGTATCATCAGTGGGAGCACTCCCTCAAGGCGCTCGTGGGGCGCGACGTGTGGCTGGATACGTCAAGCTGCACCCCGTTCATCCAGCCTGAGCTCCTCAAGGCCATTCTCCGCAGGCATCCGCAGGATCGCATCTTGTTCGGCAGCGATTACCCGCTGTACGATCCGGGCGACGCCATGATGCAGCTTCAGGAAAAGGCGGGGCTCAGCGACGCGGAACTGGATCGCTATTGCAGCAATGCCGACGCCCTGCTCTGAAGCGTCTCATTTCCGGGGCCCCGTCATGGCATGTGATTGTTTTGTGTGGCTGTGTCCGAGAAAACGGTTGATGCTTTTTTCCTTGAAGTTCCAAAGGAATAACCGGCAAAACGCCTTGGCTATGGATTTCGCTCAAGGGGAAATTATGATAAAAAGCTGCATTTTCACAGTGTTATGGAGATGGAGTAGCCGTATGCTACGACAGAGCCTTTTGTGTTTACAGCATGCTGAAAAATACGGGCTTTTTCTCAGGCTTTTCGCTGATGGGCTTCACAGTTGGGATAGGGGTATCTCTTTGAAATTTCAATAAAATTCAACCGTTTCCTTGCACAGCCATTTCTGAAAGGGCAGCCGCACACAGGCGTGGATTTTTGGGAAAACGGTGTTTGTTACCAGAACGTCATCTTTGGGCTGTGCGGTATTTCAGAGGCAACCCGTTCCCGGAAGCAGCCGCCGCCGGATCAAAGGCGGCCTGCCTTCAAGACAAGGCGTTGTGGGAGTAAACGATTGATGCTTTCTTGAGGCCGTGTCCCAGAAAATGGTTGATGCTTTTTTCCTTGAAATTCCAAAGGAATAACCGGCAAAATGCCTTAGCCGGCGGTTCCGCGATTCCGCCAAGGGGAAAACCGGAGAAAAAGGCCGTATGTTCACTGTCCTGTGGAGATGAAACAACCACATGCCATGACAGAGCCTTTCTTGAAATCCTCAATAAAGGATCAATGAAAGGTTTCATTCATGCGGTTCGTCGGAGAAAAGGCGTATAGCCATTTGTAAGGCCACGATGCCGTATGAATGTACCGGACATATTCTATGGCAGGGGCAAAAGAAAAGGGGAAGCGCTTTCCGAAGAAAGGCTTCCCCTCTTTTTTCCGGCGTATCAGGCTTTCCCGAAGGGGCATTTGGGGAACGTGCAGACCTTGCATTCCATGCACAGGCCGCCGTTGCCGAGCTTGGCGAGATCGAGGCGGGTGATGGGCACCCCGGCGAGCATGCGGGGCAGGATGATGTCGAAAACGGTGGTCTTGAAGAACAGCGCGCACGCGGGCACGCCGATGATCTGCGCGCCGCCGATGCGCCCGATGAGGGTCATCGTCCCCGGCAGCGCGGGCACGCCGTAGAGGGTGTCCGTAAGCCCCGCCTCGGTGAGGCCCTTGCGGGTGAGGTCGTCGGGATCGACGGACATGCCCGCCGTGGTGACGATGAAGTCCGCCCCGGCCTCAAGCAGGCCGCGCACGCCCTGAACGATGAGATCCGCGTCGTCAGGGGCGAAGAGCGTCTTGACCACTTCGCAGTGGTGCTGCTGCGCCTTCTGGGTGATGATGGGCGCGAAACGATCCTCAATCAGCCCCTGAAACACTTCGGTCCCGGTTACGAGGATGCCGATTTTGGCCTTGCGCATGGGCACGACCTTGAACAACGGGCCGTCTTCCAAAACAGAAAGCGCCTTGAGGAATCCGGGGCGGGACAGGAACAGCGGGATGGCCCGGCTTCCTGCAAGCCGCGTCCCGGCGGTGAGCACGCTGTAGTTCTTGCGCGTACAGCACATCACGTCGGGCACGAGGTTGAAGCGCTCAAGGCGTTCCGTGTCCACCAGCAGCATCCCGTCGCGCGTGGCCCGGAAGTTGACCTTGCCTTCGCGCGGGGCGGCTTCCACTTCCACGCCGTCGCCGGGCATGAGCCGGGCGAAGCCGCGGGCGGCGTCGTCCTCATGCACCCAGCCTTCGGGGTGCGGCGTGTTTTCCTGAACGTAGACGCGGTTTTTGCCCATTTGCTGGAGGCGGCAGATGTCCCCTGCGGAAAGCTCCTGCCCGGCGACGAACGCGGCACCCTTTTCCTTGCCCGGTATGATCTGCGTCATGTCGTGCAGGGCGTGCTTACCGACCGCCTCTTCGACCGGGATCGGGACGGGGGCGGGCATACGGGGCTGCTGCGACAGGGCGAAGCCGGGGCCGTCCTCATACGGGGACTGCCCCTGGCAGGAGCGGCAGATCCCGCCGTAGGAGGCGGGGTAGTGGGAACCGCAGAGCGGGCAGCGGGTGATCGCGCCGAACGAGCGGCGCCCAAGCATGTCCTGACGGATGCGGACTTTGCGGAACGAGAGGATCGACTCGCCCGCTTCCTTGATCTGGGCTTGCAGCCGTTCGCTATCCTGTTCCTTCTTGGGGCGCTCCTTGAGGAACCAGCTGCGGATGGCGTCGTAGGGCTCCAGCTTGCCGTTGTCGAGCTCGACGCGGACGCCTTCCCCGGTCGCCTTGTCGTACAGGGTCAACGCGTAAATGCCGAAGGGCAGGACGCGAAGCCAGCCGTTGCCGACCGTGCACGGCGTAAGCATCTGCACGGCGTCGGGGAGGCAGTGGGCCGTTTCGCTGATGGCGTCGTACAGGACGCCTTCCGGTATGTGGCGCTTGGCAAGCTCCACCATGTAGCCGCCGATGATCAGGCCGGGAGCGGGATACCCGTGAAAGGCACGGGCCTCTTCCATGAATTCTTCATGCGTCCGGGAGCCGATGGACATGGACACCTCGCAGGGCTAGGGCGTTATTGCAGCAGCGGGCGTTCGGGAGCGTCCTGATTCATCAGGTTCTCCACGGTGATGCCCTGAGGAGGCGTGAACTGGAAGGTTCCGGCCTTGATGGACGCATCGGGCGTCAGCGAGGTCAGGGCCACTTCATTGGTGTTGCCGTAGAAGTCCAGAATCTGCGCCTTCTTGATCAACTTCGTGCCCTTGTCCACCCAGAGGAGCGCCTCCACAAGCTGCGGAGAAGGATCTTTGGGGTAGAGCCGGAGCACGGCCAGTCCGTTATCGTCCGGCTCGGCCTCGACGGTGAAATCCTTGTCGAGGCGGCTCTGGCCGGTGATGACCTGAATGATGGAGCGGGAGTCGTGAACCACTTCCGGCGAATATTGGTAGGCCAGCTCTTCGTCGGGCAGGTAGTCCCATACGTCCTTGTCCGTGATGACCAAAAGTTCCGCATGGGGGGCCTTGGTCTCCCAGCGGATGCGGAGCGGCTTCTGGAAGGCGAGGGTGCCTTGACGGGTTTCCTCGGAGCCGCTTTCCTGATGGACGAGGCGTTGGGTGAACTCAGCGGTAAAGGATTGCATCGCCTCATATTTTTTCTGCATCTCTCCCGTAATGGCGGGAGCCGCCGCGTGCGAAGCGCCCGCGCTGATCAGCAGCAGGGCCGCGGCACAGGCGAAAAAGGTCGGGAAACGCATGATGATCTCCTGAAAAAGGGTGTTTGGCACGGAATGCATCAACTGTCTTGCCGCAACGATCGGCAGGCAGGCCGCCGTGTTCCGGGAAGCCTGCCTCTTCGGGAAGTCCCCCCGTGCGCGCGTCCCCTTCCTGAAAAGGGCTGTCCGCCGCACGTTCTCCGCCGATGGGCACGGGCAGGAGGGCAGGCCGGGGGAAGGGCGTATGGAACTCGCCCCTCCCCATTGAAAAATCAATCCATCCGCACGGTTCTGGCTTTATTGGCGCGGGAAGCGGGCGGAAGGATGCCTTCCTCCTCCATGCGTTCGACGAACCGCGCGGCCTTGTTGAAGCCGATGCGGAAACGCCGCTGGAGCAGGGAAATGGACATGCGGCCTTGCTCCTGCACGAAGGCCACGGCCTCGGCGTACAGGGATTCCTCTTCCGAACTGCCCGGCCCGGAAGCGGGGGCCGAGGACGCCTTGGCGTTTTCCGCGAGGGACGTGCCCCATTCGGTGAAATCCACCTCGTATTGCGGCGCGCACTGGCGTCTCCAGTGATCGGCCACGGCCTGCACCTCGTCGTCGGTGACGAAAGGCCCGTGCAGGCGCTGGAGTTTGCCGCCGGTGGGCTTGAACAGCATGTCGCCCTTGCCGAGGAGCTGCTCGGCCCCGGCCGTATCGAGGATGGTGCGCGAGTCATACTTGTTGGCGACCTGAAACGAAATGCGGCACGGGAAGTTTGCCTTGATGAGGCCCGTCACCACGTCCACGCTCGGGCGCTGCGTCGCCACGATGAGGTGGATGCCGGCGGCACGGGCGAGCTGGGCAAGGCGCACGAGGCAGCCTTCCACATCCTTGCCCGCCGTGAGCATGAGATCCGCCAGTTCGTCAATGACGATGACGAGGTAGGGCATGGGCTTGAGATCGGCGTACTCCTGCGGCCTTTCGTCGCCGAATGAAGCCAGTTTCTTATTGTAGTCCTTGATGTTTTTGACCCCGAACTTGGCGAGGCAGTCGTAACGGCCGTCCATCTCGGCCACGGCCCATTCAAGCGCCGTCTTGGCGAGGGAGGTTTCCGTCACCACAGGATGCACAAGATGCGGCAGATTCGCATACATCGCCATTTCCACGCGCTTGGGGTCGATCATCATGAGCTTCACTTCATCCGGCGAGGCTTTGTAGAGGAAGCTCACCAACACGGAGTTGAGGCACACGCTTTTGCCCGATCCCGTCGTACCGGCGACGAGCACATGGGGCATGGTGGCGAGATCCCGGACGGCGGGGCGCCCTTCGATGTCCTTGCCGAGGGCCATCGTCAGCAGGGACGGCGCACTCTGGAAGGCTTCCGACTGGATCAGCTCACGGAAGTTGACGGTGGAGCGGTTCAGGTTGGGGATTTCCACGCCCACGGTGTCGCATCCCGGCACGGGGGCCTGAATGCGGATGGCTTCGGCCTTGAGGCTGCGGGCGAGGTCGTCGGTCAGGTTGGTGAACCGGCCCACGCGGACGCCCGGAGCGGGGCGGATTTCAAACAGGGTAATCACCGGGCCGGGCGTCACCCGAACCAGTTCGCCCTGAATATTGAATTCGGAGAGGCAGTTCATCAGGCTTGCGCTCTGCTGCTCCAGCACTTCCCTCGTGGGCAGGGAATCGCTCTGCTGCGGCTGTTGGAGCAGATCCAGCGAAGGCATGGGATAGGAGCGCTTGCGCAGGAGGGGTTTCGCTGCGGCGGGGGCCGTCCCCACGGGCGCGTCGATGCGGGGCTGCGCGGTTTGGGCCGGATCCTGAGACATTGCCTGAGGCGTTGGGGCCGCCTGTACGGGCGGCTGGGCGGGCGCGGACGGAGCCGCAGGCTGTGCGGCAGCCTGTACCGGCTGCGGCGCTTGCTGCCGTTGGGCAACGGGCTGCGCGGCATCCTGCTGGGGCGCGAACGCAAAGGTGTCCTGCGGCTGATCCGGGGCGTGGGAAGCCGCTTCCGCGTGGGGCTGCGCAGGCTGAGCCGTGGCTTGCTGCTCCGCCGCATACGGCTGTACGGAGTGAACCGGGGCTTGCGGTTCCGCCTGAGGCTGTGCGGGGGCGGGCGGCATTTCAGGGATGGTCAGGGCCAGCAGCGGGTTTTCCCCGGCGAGAAGATTGACGGGCTTGGCGGCGGCATCCGCAGGGGAGGGCAAGCGGATGTCCGTCTGCGGCGCGGATGTCCCCGTCCCCGCACGCGGTTCTTCCGGCTGGAACTCAAAGGTATCCTCGGACGGAGGCTCCCAGAGCTTGAGCGGTTCCCCTGCGCTTTTTTTCGGCGCGGCGGGCGTTTCCTCAGGCGCTAGGAGGAAGGGCGGATCCATGCTGAGCAGTTCCTCGCGCTTGGGCGCGGGCCTTCCCTCTTCATCATGGATCTCGAACAGCGGGATGACGCTGGAGGCCGTTTCTTCTTCGCTTTTCTTATCCTTTTGGGGCAACCCGATTTTGGGCAGGGCGACCTTGGGCATGGATACCTTGGAAAGGCGCTCCGGCAAGTCGTCGAGGGAGAGGGGCGTCCCGCTCAGCTGTTCCTTCAGCAGGGCCCATCCTTTGCGGATAAGCGCAAGCCACGCGATGCCGAAGGCCATCTCAAGGGAGATGAACAGCAGGAACAGCCAGATCAGGGAAGACCCCACCGGGCTGAACAGGGTGGTGAACTTGGTATAAAGGGTCATGCCGAGCATGCCGCCGCCCCGGACGTCGCCGATGCCGAGGTTCCAGGCCGCACCGAGGGAAATGAGGCAAGCCGCCAGAAGGGTAAAGCCAAACCAGCGCCACCACGGCATGGTGAACCATGTGGAGACGCAGCCCGCCCCCCACGCAAGGAAGACGAGAGGCCAGACAAGCGCGGCGAACCCGAAGATGTCGACCAGAAGCCCGCTGAGGTATGCGCCGAAGAGCCCGGCGTAATTTTTGACGATTGCAGGGTTGCTCACGGCATGGTTGATGCTGGGGTCATTCTGATCAAAGGACACTAGGCTCAAGAGCACCAGCAGCCCCCAGAAAATAAGAAAAAGCCCAAACAGTTCCCGGGCGATCTTGCGTCCGTCCGTAATGGCAACCTCCTCCGGCGCTCTCCGTTTTGTCTGCATGATAGGGATGGCGATCTGTTGAAGCGGGGATCATCCGGCCCGGAACCGGGGATCCGGGCCGGAAAAAGCACTATTCGCGGCCGAGATAGGCGTTGGTGCGGGTATCGACCTTGACGCGGTCGCCGATGTTCACGAAAATCGGAACCTGAATGACGACGCCGGTTTCGAGGGTGGCGGGCTTGGTCACGTTGCTCACCGTGTCGCCCTTGGCGCCGGGTTCGGTTTCGGTGACTTCAAGGACGAGGGAGGCCGGGATTTCGATGTCCAGCGGCTTTTCGTTGTAGAGAAGCACGCGGCATTCCTGCCCGTCCTTGAGGTAGTTGGCCTTGCCGTCGGTGGCTTCGGCATCCATGTGCATCTGATCGTAGGTGGTCATGTCCATGAAAACGAGCTGGTCGCCTTCGTGATACAGGAACTGCATGTCGCGGGATTCGAGGTTCGGGCGATCGACCTTTTCGCCGGAACGGAAGGTGTTGTCCAGCACGCGGCCATTGAGGATGTTACGCAGCTTGGTACGTACCATAGCTCCGCCTTTGCCGGGCTTGAAGTGTTGGAATTCGATGATTTCGAAGGGAGTCCCGTCGATTTCGATTTTAAGCCCCTTGCGGAAATCCGTGGTGGAATACATGCTGCCTCCAAAAACAGTGCTGAATATCAAATACTTACCAAGGGAGTGCTCTGCGCCCCCCGCTTGTTCCTTATCCGGGGCAATCGGACGGCTGCCGCGATTGCTTTTCACGCTGCGGCAGGATAGCCTTGCCACTGCAACTTGATATTGTCGAACATCAGGCCGCGCTTGTCAACATACACCGGAGGTTCCCGCATGATGAAAGAGACTCCCCCCACGCTGACCCTTGAGGCGACGACGTTCAATAAGCCGCAGCTTCAGGAGCAGCTTTCCGTGCTTGAGCAGCGTCAGGAAGCGCAGATTGCGCTTGCCGGGCGTTCCAATGTGGGGAAGTCGTCCCTCGTCAACGCCCTCGCCCGCCGCAAGCAGCTTGCCAAAATCAGCGCGACGCCGGGCAAGACGCGTTCCATCAATTTCTACAGGGTCGACCCCGACGGCTTTTCTCTGGTCGATCTTCCGGGCTACGGCTATGCGAAGTGTTCGCAGGAAGAGCGCAAGAGCTGGGCCAAGCTGATTGAATACTACCTCACGAACACCCCGGCGCTCAAGGCCTTAGCCCTGCTGCTCGACTGCCGGATTCCGCCGCAGGCCTTGGATCGCGATCTCGCGGACTTTGCGCGCGTGCACGGCATTCCGCTTTTGCCCGTGCTGACCAAAGCCGACAAGTGTACGCAGGTCGAACGCAGCAAGCGCCAGCAGGAGTGGAGCCGTCTGCTCAACGGCGTTATGCCCCTTCCCGTTTCCTCCAAGGACATGCGCGGCATTGATGCCCTTTGGCGCGAGCTGCGTCGTTTTGTGGGGGCGGGGAAAGGCGTGGGTGAAGAGGGGTAAGCATTGGGGAAGGGAGGGAAAACCTTTCTGGAGAAAGGCTTTTCCCTCCCTTCCCCAAACCCCATCCCTCCCT
>ENA-UEQE01001321-UEQE01001321.1-human-gut-metagenome-genome-assembly--contig:-NODE-1321-length-20310-cov-9.503732_pt1 | contig 20310 bp, 12 predicted proteins | sample MGYA00242934_ERZ507935 | MGnify/ENA primary metagenome ERZ507935 (study PRJEB26167, sample SAMN06115423) | human gut metagenome | host: Homo sapiens | place: China:Anhui | collected 2015-03-30... | reverse complement strand
CCGGTTTTCCCCTTGGCGGGAGCCACGGATAAGGCATTTTGCCGGTTATCCCTTTGGAACTTCAAGGAAAAAAGCATCAACCATTTTCTATAACACAGCCTATCGAATCCCTTTTTCCAGCTTTCCCTGCGGCGGAACGGCCTGCCGCTTTCGGCTTTTTGGGCTGATAGGCAATGGTTTGAACGTGGGGCCTGAAAAAATTTGCTTCGGAAAATACGAGGGAAGGGGGGAAAGGGAAAGGTGGGAGACGTGCCGGTGGCATTAAAAAAGGGAGGGGCATATCCCCTCCCCTTTCACAATGGCTAAAGGGCGTTCAAACGGGGGAAGGCTGCAAAAAAAAACGCCCTCCCCGGCTGGCTACATTTTTTTGGCGTCCCGAAGCATTTTCACCGCGCAGAAGTTGCCGCACATGGCGCAGGCTTCCTCGTGCTTATGGGGTTCGCGGCGTTTGTCGAGGATAGCGGGATCGATGGCGGCTTCGCGCATGGCGGGCCAGTCAAGGGACATGCGGGCCTTTGCCATCTTGGCTTCGCGGGCGAGGGCGTGGGGGCGGCCAAGGGCCACTTCCCCGGCCTGCGCAGCCACGCGGGAGGCCATGATGCCCTGCCGCACGTCGTCCATGTCGGGCAGGGTCAGGTGTTCGGCGGGCGTCAGGTAGCACAGGAAGTCCACGCCCACGCGCACGGCCATGGCCCCGCCGATGGCCCCGGCGATGTGGTCGTAGCCCGGCGAGGAGTCGATGGTCAGGGGCCCCAACACATAGAGCGGCGCGCCGTGGGTCATCTTCTTGATGCTGATGATCTGCGCCTCGACTTCGTTCATGGGCACATGGCCGGGGCCTTCGATCATGCACTGCACGCCGTATTCGAGGCCGCGCTTGGCAAGCGCGCCGAGGGTCATGACTTCTTCCCACTGGGCGGCGTCGCCCGCGTCGCATCCCGCGCCGGGGCGCAGGCCGTCGCCGAGCGACAGGGTCACGTTGTACTTGCGGGCCAGTTCGAGCAGGCGGTCATACCCGGTCAGCAGAGGGTTTTCCTTGTCGTTCTTGAGCATCCAGCGGGCAAGGATCGACCCGCCGCGCGACACGATGCCGAGCGCGCGCTCGCCGCGGGCGGCCCATTCGGCCCCGCGCCGGGTCAGGCCGCAATGCAGGGTCATGAAGTCCACGCCCTGCTCCGCCTGCATTTCGACTTCGGCGAACAGTTCTTCGGGATCGATGTCGGCGGGATCGCGATCCTTGTCGATATAGCGCTGCGCCACCGAGTACAGCGGCACAGTGCCGAGGGGCAGGGGCGTACGGGCGAGCATATCCCGGCGGATCGCCACAAGATCGCCGGCAATGGACAGATCCATGACCGTATCGGCCCCGGCTTCCCGTGCGACTTCGAGCTTGCGCATTTCGCAGCCGGGGTGGTTCTGGAAAGGCGAAGTTCCGATATTGGCGTTGACCTTCACCCGGCTCGGCTGCCCGACGAGAATGGGCTTGACGTTGGCGTGGTTGGGGTTGCCGAGCAAAACCATTGTCCCGGCTTCGATGGCCGAGGTGATGGCTTCCGGCTTCAATCCCTCGTACTCGGCCAGCGCGGGCAAATGCGCGGCGAGCAGGCCCTGAAGGGCCGCATTTTGAGTGATGATGGACACTAAAGACTCCTCATTGGATTTGCCGGGGCAGGAGGCCCTCCGGCAGCTAAGGGGTACGGCTTCCGCTACCCGCCCATTGTGCCGCAGGAAACCGAACTCCGCAAGCGTTCAACGCGTATGATAAATCATTCTGCGCTGGTGTGCGGCCTTGCCTTCTCAACCGTCCGGCCTTACTTTGCGGGGAAATGCAAGCAATCCGGCAATGCGCGGCCCCCATGCGGGGCGGGCGCCGAGCGCCGCCCGCGGTGCGCCGGAAAGGAGTTCCCCCCATGCCTTTATGCCTCAAACTGCTGACAGGAGCTTTCATGAGCCTCTTTCTGGGTGTCGCGGCCGGGGCTGCGATCGCCGCCCCTTCGCCGTCATCCGGGGTTCCCGACATCGTCCCGGCCATCCCCGATCCGCTTTCCGGGAAAGAGGAGCAGGTCACTAAATTGCCCAACGGGCTGTCCGTGCTCATCCTGAAGGACACCCGCTTCCCCCTCGTCTCCACCCGCCTCTACGTCCACGCCGGTTCCTCGTATGAAACGCCGGATCAGGCGGGCATCAGCCACGTGCTCGAACATATGGTGTTCAAGGGCACGGACAGCCGCCCCAAAAGCGCCATCAGCCAGGAAGTGGAATCCGCGGGAGGCTACCTGAACGCGGCCACGAGCTACGACTATACGGTGTACATCACCGACATGCCCGACCGCCACTGGAAGCTCGGCATGGACGTAGTCCGCGACATGGCTTTCCACCCCACGCTCGATCCGCAGGAGCTGGAATCCGAAAAGAACGTCATCGTCGCCGAACTCCAGCGCGGCGAGGACGATCCGGGCAGCCGGATGTTCAAGACCCTGATGGCGAATACGCTGAAGGGCACCCCGTACGATCGCCCCATCATCGGCTATGAGAAGACCATCCGCGCCCTGACCACGCAGAACCTGCGCGACTACATCGCCAAGTATTACCAGCCGCAGAACATGCTGCTCGTGGTCGTGGGCAACGTCGATCCCGCCGAAGTGCTCGCCGAAGCGGAAAAGATGTTCGCGCCCTATAAAAACGCCACCCCGCTCAGCGAAGTCATGCCCTACGAGGCCGACCGCCTCCCCCTGCCGGGCAGCAGGCCCTCGCTGGTGATACAGCCCGGCCCGTGGAACAAGGTGTATCTTGCCGCGGCCCTGCCCGTGCCCGGTTCGTCAAGCTACCAGTCCGCCACGCTGGACGTGCTGGCCTACCTGCTCGGCGGCGACCGCACCAGCCTTTTCTACAAGACCTATAAATACGAGCGCCAGCTTGTGGACAGCATCAGCGTTTCCAACGTGGGCTTTGAGCGCATCGGCGCGTTCGTGGTCATGGCGGAGCTTGACGCGGGCAAGGTGGAGCCCTTCTGGGCTTCGCTCACCAAGGATTTCGCCGCGCTGGACGCTTCGGCGTTCACCCCCGAACAGTTGGAGCGCGCCAAGCTGAACCTTGAAGACGATCTGTACCGCTCCAAGGAAACGCTGTCCGGCCTTGCCTCCAAGATCGGCTACTTCCAGTTCTTCATGGGCGGCGATCAGGGCGAACGGAACGCCATCGAAGCCCTCCGCAACGTGGACAACAATATGCTCAGGCAGGTGCTGGCGGCGTGGGTGCGGCCCGATCGCCTGACCACCGTAGTCCTGCCGCCCAAGGACGCCAAGATGCCTGACATGCAGGCCATCCTCGACAAGGAATGGAAGTCCGGGGCCAAGGCTTCCGCGGCGAAGGCGGCGGAAGCGGGCAAAACCGAGGTCATCGATCTCGGCAAGGGCCGTACCGTTGTCCTCATCCCGGACAAGACCCTGCCCTACGTTTCCGCGAACCTGACCTACTCCGGCGGCGACGCGTTGCTGAAGCCTTCCGAACAGGGCCTCTCCGCGCTCGCCTCCAACGTGCTGACCAAGGGCACGGCGAAGCGCAGCGCCACCGAAATGCAGGCATTCCTTGCCGATCGCGCGGCGGGGCTTGCGGCTTCGTCCGGGCGCAAGACCTTCTCGGTAAACCTCACCACGCCCGCCCGCTTCAACGAGGATTTGTTTGAGCTGCTCGGCGAGGTGGTCACCGCCCCCGCGTTCAGCGAAGGCGAAACGGCACGCGGCATCAAGGATCAGCTCGCCGCCATCAAATCCCGCGAAGACCAACCGCTTGGGCTCGCCTTCAGGAAACTGCCGCCCTTCCTCTTCCCCGGCAGCGTATACGGCTACCTCCAGCTTGGGGAACCGGAAAACGTGCGGAAATATGACGCCGCCCGGCTCCGCAGCTTCTGGAACCGCCAAAAGGCCCGCCCGTGGGTGCTCGCCGTATCGGGCGATTTCGACCGCGATCAGGTATTGGCGTTCGCCAAGGGCCTGCCCGCGCCCGATCAGGGGAAAGTGGACGTGCCCGTCCCCGCATGGGGCACAAGGCCGGAACTCGACATCCCCATGCCGGGGCGCAGCCAGGCCCACCTCATGCTGATCTTCAAGACCGCCCCCAACACCAGCCCGGATACGCCCGCGCTGGATCTGCTCGAAACATCGCTCGGCGGCATGGGCGGCCCGCTCTTCCGCGACCTGCGCGACAAGCAGGGCCTCGGCTACACCGTGACCGCCTTCAACCGCCAGACCTCGGAAAACGGATACATGGTCTTCTACATCGGGACGGAACCCGGCAAAATGGCGCAGGCGGAAGAGGGGTTCAGGCGGATCATCAACGATCTGCACCAGAATCTCCTGTCGGAAGAGGATGTTAACCGGGGCAAGAACCAGCTTGAAGGCGACTATTACCGGAACATGCAAAGCCTCGGCAGCCGTTCGGGTGAGGCCGCGGCCCTGACGATGGAGGGCTATCCGCTCTCCTTCACCAAAGACCAAATAGAAAAGAGTAAAAAGGTAACCCCTGAACAACTCAGGGAAATCGTCAAAAAATACCTGAATGTCGGCTCGGCATACACGATAAAAGTCTTGCCTTAATTCGCAAAGCGCCCTATAGATTCGGACGCGGGTTCGGAAACGGCCCCGCGCCCGAATCCGCTGGTCGGATTTGTGGGGTTGCCTAGATAACGGCAGACAGGGCAAAGCCCGTTTTCCGATTATTTTTGCGGCAGGGGCATTTTTTGCTTGCCAAACCCAAACGGATTGTGTAAGAGCTAGTCCCTGTTGCTGGTGTAGCTCAACTGGCAGAGCAGCTGATTTGTAATCAGCAGGTTGCGGGTTCGAGTCCCATCACCAGCTCCAGCAAAAGCCGCAAGGCTTCCGGTTCGCCGGATGGAGCACAAGCGGAAGCGATTCCGCGCGCATCGACAAAAACAGATTGCAATGGCCCTGTTTTTGTCTTCCTAAAGTGGAGGGGTTCCCGAGTGGCCAAAGGGAACAGACTGTAAATCTGTCGTCGTGAGACTTCGGAGGTTCAAATCCTCCCCCCTCCACCAGATGAAAAAGCTGACACGGCTGTAGGAGACAGGTAAAAACTGTCAGGGGACTACGGCATACAGGCGGGAATAGCTCAATGGCTAGAGCATCAGCCTTCCAAGCTGAGGGTCGCGAGTTCGAGTCTCGTTTCCCGCTCCACACCTGCCTTTTCCTCCTCCCCCCCATTTTGCCGTGCCTAACGTATCGGGATGCCAGAGCGCTGCCAGATTGATGGCCAGTGATGGATGGTCTTGTGACGCCACAGGCTCTGTCCCATAAAATCCGTTATCTTCTGCAACCAAGAAGGGAGACCGTCATGGGTAAGGAAAAATTTACGCGTACCAAGCCTCATATGAACATTGGTACTGTCGGTCACATCGACCACGGCAAGACCACTCTGACTGCCGCCATCACCAAAGTCGCTGCCATGAAGCAGGGCGGTAAGTTCATCGCGTACGACGAAATCGACAAGGCTCCGGAAGAAAAGGAACGTGGCATCACCATTTCCACCGCCCACGTCGAATACGAAACCGACAACCGTCACTACGCCCACGTGGACTGCCCCGGCCACGCCGACTACATCAAGAACATGATCACCGGTGCCGCCCAGATGGACGGCGCGATCATCGTGGTCGCCGCCACCGACGGCCCCATGCCCCAGACCCGTGAGCACATCCTGCTCGCCCGTCAGGTCGGTGTGCCCCACCTCGTCGTGTTCATGAACAAGTGCGACCTCGTCGACGATCCCGAACTGCTCGAACTCGTCGAAATGGAAGTCCGTGAACTGCTGAGCTCCTACGGCTACCCCGGCGACGACATCCCGGTTGTCCGCGGTTCCGCTCTGAAGGCCCTGGAATGCGACAGCGCCGATTCTCCCGACGCCCAGTGCATCCTTGAGCTCCTCAACGCTTGCGACACCTACTTCCCGGATCCTGTCCGCGAAACCGACAAGCCCTTCCTGATGCCCATCGAAGACGTGTTCTCCATCTCCGGCCGCGGTACCGTGGTGACCGGTCGTGTGGAACGCGGCATCATCAAGGTTGGCGACGAAGTTGAAATCGTGGGCATCCGTCCCACCGTGAAGACGACCTGCACCGGCGTTGAAATGTTCCGCAAGCTGCTCGATCAGGGCGAAGCCGGCGACAACATCGGCGCTCTGCTCCGCGGCACGAAGCGTGACGAAGTGGAACGCGGCCAGGTTCTCGCCGCTCCCAAGAGCATCACGCCCCACAAGAAGTTCAAGGCTGAAGTGTACGTTCTGTCCAAGGAAGAAGGCGGCCGCCATACCCCGTTCTTCACCGGCTATCGTCCTCAGTTCTACTTCCGTACCACCGACATCACCGGTGTCATCGCCCTTGAAGAAGGCGTGGAAATGGTTATGCCCGGCGATAACGCTACCTTCAACGTCGAGCTCATCCACCCCATCGCCATGGAAAAGGGCCTCCGCTTCGCCATCCGCGAAGGCGGCCGTACCGTCGGCGCCGGTGTTGTGACCGAAATCGTGGAGTAAAGCCATGCGCGTCAACATCCTGCTCGCTTGCACCGAATGTAAGCGCCGCAATTACGCCACGGTCAAGAACAAGAAGAACACGACCGGACGTGTCGAACTGAAGAAGTTCTGCCCCTGGTGCAGAGCCCACACGGTTCACCGCGAAACCCGGTAGTGACTTCATAAACGCAGGGCAGTAGCTCTAACGGCTAGAGCGGCGGTCTCCAAAACCGCATGTTGGGGGTTCGAATCCCTCCTGCCCTGCCATTTTCATTTCTGCAGGAACGTATCATGACCAAGAAACCGACGACAGCACAAGAAGAAAAATCCGAAGGCATCGTTGCCAAGGCGAAAGCGTTCAGGAATTATCTTGAGCTGTCCAAGACTGAGCTTCGCAAGGTGACTTGGCCCACGGTCAAGGAAACCCGTACGACCAGTCTGGTGGTGTTGGCCTTCGTCGTTGTCATGGCGATCTTCCTCGGCGTTGTGGATCTCGGGCTCTCCAAACTCATCTCCTTCATTCTCGCCGCTTAATGGAGAAGCCCATGATCGAAGAAAACAACGCGTCCTCCGGGGCGGTCGAATCGTCTGCCCAGCAGTCCCAAGCAGAAGCAAAACCCGCGCAGTCAGAATTGACTGCGCAGGACATTTTGGCGGCTTCCACAGTTCAGACCGAGCTGAGCGCGGGGAATCAGGATACGGGGAAATCCCGCTGGTACATCGTGCATACCTACTCCGGCTTTGAACAGCGCGTAGAGGCCACCATCAAGGAAATGATGCGCAACGCCCAGGACAACGGTCTCATCCACGAGGTTGTGGTTCCGACCGAAAAGGTCATCGAACTGGGTAAAGGCGGTGCCAAGCGTACCACCACGCGTAAGTTTTATCCCGGTTACATTATGCTTCGCATGACCATGACCGATTTTTCATGGCACCTCGTGCAAAGCATTCCCAAAGTGACGGGATTTGTGGGCGGCAAAAATCGTCCCGCCCCCATGAAGGATGAGGAGGCGTCCCGTATCCTTTCCCTCATGGAAACCCGCCAGGAACAACCCCGTCCCAAGTTCAGCTTCGAGCGGGGCGACGACGTGCGCGTCATCGACGGGCCTTTCGGCGGCTTCAACGGCGTTGTTGAAGACGTGAACTACGACAAGGGCAAGCTTCGGGTGTCCGTGTCCATCTTCGGCAGACAGACTCCCGTGGAACTGGACTTCATTCAGGTTTCCAAGGGATAACGATTGCTTGCAGTCTGCGGCCCCATGTGCCGTATTAATAGAGGTTGAAAGACAATGGCCAAGAAAGAAGTTGCCAAAATCAAGTTGCAGATTCCCGCTGGCGCTGCGAACCCTTCGCCGCCGGTGGGTCCCGCCCTCGGTCAGCACGGCCTGAACATCATGCAGTTCTGCAAGGAGTTCAACGCCCGTACTATGGAACAGAAGGGTATGATCATTCCCGTGGTCATCACCGCTTATGCTGACCGTTCCTTCACCTTTATCACCAAGACCCCGCCGGCCGCCGTGCTGGTGATGAAAGCGGCCAAGGTGGAAAAGGGTTCGGGCGAACCCAACCGTACCAAGGTGGGCAGCATCACCATGCAGCAGGTTGAAGAGATCGCCAAGCTGAAGCTCCCCGATCTCAACGCCAACGGCTTGGAAGCCGCCGTCAAGTCCATCATGGGTACCGCCCGCAGCATGGGCATCGAGATCAAGTAAGGATCTCCGCCGCGTCAGTCGTACTGCCCTTCCTTGCATCAAGGATTCGGCAGGAGATGTTGGAAGACCAGCTTTTGAAAGGATAGAGCAATGCCCTTCGGGAAAAAATATCGTAAGGCGGTAGAAGGCCTCGACCTCTCCCAGCGCTTCTCTGTAGAGGAAGCCGTGGAGAAGTCCCTCGGCGCTTCTTTCGCCAAGTTTGACGAAACTGTGGACGTGGCCATCGGCCTCGGCGTTGACCCCAAATATTCCGACCAGATGGTTCGCGGTGCCGTCTCCCTGCCTCACGGTTTGGGCAAGACCGTTCGTGTGGCCGTATTCTGTAAGGGCGAAAAGGAAGCCGAAGCCCGTGCCGCCGGTGCCGACATCGCCGGCGCTGAAGAGCTCGTCGCGAAAATCAAGGAAGGCTGGCTGGAATTTGACGCCGCCGTCGCCACCCCCGATGTCATGGCCCTCGTCGGTCAGGTCGGTCGTGTGCTCGGCCCCCGCGGTCTGATGCCCAACGCCAAGACCGGCACCGTGACTTTCGACGTCGCCACCGCCGTCAAGGAACTCAAGGCCGGGCGTGTTGACTTCAAGGTCGACAAGGCCGGCGTGCTCCACGCCCCCCTCGGCAAGGTTTCCTTCGGCCCCGAAAAGATCCTTGACAACCTCAAGGCGCTCGTCGAGACCGTGAACCGCCTGAAGCCTTCTGCGGCCAAGGGCACCTACATGAAGAACATGGCCATTTCCACCACTATGGGCCCCGGCTTTAAGGTGGACATGACCTTGATCAAAAAGTTCATCGAAGGCTAACACCCTTTGGGAACAAAAACGGCTCGTCAGGGCCGTTTTTGGCAATGGATTGGGAATTCGAGTCGAAGACGGCAGGTGGGGAAACCCTCAATGATGCCTGCTCAGACGCTTTCTTTGGCTCGGCTTTCCACTGCGAAGATTTTGGACAAATCTTCAAGCAACCCCTAACGTGAAGGAGATTCACGTGAATAGATCTGAAAAAGCTGCCCTGATTGCGCAGATTAAGGCGAAAGCCGACGCTGCCTCTTTTGTGGTAGTGACAGATTTCAAGGGGATGACGGTGGAAGAGCTGACGCGGCTCCGTGCGAAACTCTATGAGTGCGGCGGCGAATATCTCGTCGTCAAGAACACGTTGGCCCGCATCGCCCTCACCGATGGTATGCATGATTCCGTTAAGGACATGTTCAAGGAAAACTGCGGCATCGCCCTGGCCACTCAGGATCCGGTGGCGGTCGCCAAGGCGGTTTCCGAATTTGCCAAGACCAGCAAGCTGTTTACTGTTCGCCATGCCAGCCTTGAAGGCAAGGTGCTCTCCGCCGCCCAGGTGGACGCCCTCGCCAAGCTGCCCGGAAAGCAGGAACTCCTTGGTCAGGTCCTCGGCACCATGAACGCCGTGCCTACCAATTTCGTCTCCCTGTTCGCCAACATGGTTCGTCCTCTCATGTACGCCCTCAAGGCGATCGAAGAGAAAAAGGCTGCCTAGGCAACCCGTTAAACACCCAAGCCAAAGTCTCAAAGGAGCAATCCCATGGCCGTTACCAAAGAAGAAGTTGTTGAATTTATCGCTAACATGACCGTGCTCGAACTCTCCGAATTCATCAAGGAACTCGAAGAAAAGTTCGGCGTGTCCGCTGCCGCTCCCGCCGCTGCCATGATGGTGGCCGCTCCCGCTGAAGCCGCTGCTCCCGTTGAAGAAAAGACCGAATTCGACGTCATCCTGAAGTCCGCCGGCGCCAACAAGATCGGCGTCATCAAGGTTGTCCGCGCTCTGACCGGCCTCGGCCTGAAGGAAGCCAAGGACAAGGTTGACGGCGCTCCCTCCACCCTGAAGGAAGCCGTGTCCAAGGAAGAAGCCGAAGAAGCCAAGAAGCAGCTGGTTGAAGCCGGCGCTGAAGTTGAAGTGAAGTAAGTTCACTTTATACGCGCTTTCAAAGGCGGTGAGGGCTTGTCCCTCGCCGCCTTTTTGCACGGGTTGGCCCGGCGCTTGAAATCCCATGTGTTGCGGTTGAAGAAACAGAGGCAAACCGGCGCACTGTTCAGCGCTTCCGCCAGTCCACGGAGGCTCCTCCCCACTCCGCCTCTTTCGGCGCGCAGCCACCCCCGCCTCCGAAACAGCCCACCCCTGCCATCAGCATCAACAGCACCCATGCGAGCAGCCCGTAACCTTCACGGCATACCGTGAAGGCCAAGCCTCCGCAAAGCAGGCCGGCAAGCCGATCGCAAAAATGCAGCTCCCCAATCTTCCCCGCCGGAACGTCTTCTGAATACGGCATCGATGGAGGCTCCGAAAGCAAGCGGCCCCTCAGTGCGAGGAAAAAACGATGACCGGGCCGTCCATGCGTATCTCTCTGGTCGCTCCAGAGCATTCGCGGGAAGAAGAAGAAGAAGAAGAAGAAGAAGAAGAAGAAGAAGAAGAAGAAGAAGAAGATGATGATGATGATGATGATGATGAGGAGGAGGAGGAGGAGGAGGAAGAGGACGCTTTCCGCCCGGTGTCGTCCGTTCACATCTTGGAACTGTCCCCCATGTACCTATTCCAAGATCGTTCCTTTTTCTCTATGGTGAAAGCCTCCTCGCGGCAACGCGGAAGGAAGAGGGAGCCGCATGATGCCGCCTTTGGGCCTCCAGCACTAGACGGAAGCAGCCTGTCGCCCGTCCGTGTCAAAGTCCTTACAGGATGAGCGGAGAAGCCTCGAAGAAAGGGAGGGACAGGCTCCCGGCAAGGAATTCCTTCCTCTCTTCCCCTTGGTTTGCCGCCTTTCTACTATTCAAAAACCATGCCCCAAATGAAGATTTTTTGCTTTGCAAGAAAAAAAGCTTGCCTTTGTGACGATTCCTTTTTATCTTTTTGAATTCACGCGACACGAACCAGAGGTGGTATCTGTTCCAATTTTTTGAACTAACGCGGGTATCATCAGTCGACAGCAGCCCTCCGGATCTTCTGGAGGGTAACTATGTTGTCGACCTTGTTGCGTTTTTTATACATGATTGATTCCGAGAGCGCGCAACCCGGGCTCGCTCCGGCTTTTGCCGACCAACCTTCTCAGAGGTGAAATGATGGGTCAGCTTACCAAACAATTTGGCAAGATCAAGGTTGAGGTGGAGATTCCCCACCTGCTCAACCTGCAGGTGGACTCCTACCGGAAGTTCATGCAGGAGGGACGCACGGAACGTCTTCCTGATGAAGGTCTGGAAGGGGTCTTCCGTTCTGTCTTCCCAATCGAAGACTTCAACCGTACCGCCAGCCTCGAATTCGTCAGCTACGAAGTCGGTGAGCCCAAGTACGATCAGGCGGAATGCATCTCCAAAGGTCTTACCTACGAATCCCCGGTACGCATCAAGGTTCGCCTCGTCGTCTATGACGTCGATGACGAGACCGAGGCGCGTACTGTCCGCGATATCAAGGAACAGGACATCTATTTCGGCACCCTGCCCCTGATGACCGAAAAGGGAACCTTCATCATCAACGGGACCGAGCGCGTCATCGTCAACCAGCTGCAGCGTTCCCCCGGCATCATCTTCGAGCACGACGGCGGCAAGACGCATACCAGCCGCAAGGTGCTCTACTCCTGCCGCGTCATCCCCATGCGCGGCTCGTGGCTCGACTTCGACTTCGACCACAAGGACATCCTCTACGTGCGCATCGACCGCCGCCGCAAGATGCCCGCCACGATCCTGCTCAAAGCCATGGGCATGAGCAAGACCGAAATCCTGGACTGCTTCTACAAGAAAGAAATCTACGAGCTTGAGGATGACGGCCGCGTCTCGTGGCACTTCAATCCTGAGCTGCACCGCAAGGAACCCGCCTTTGCCGACATCGTCGACAAGGAGGGCAACGTGCTGGTGAAGGCCGGCAAGCCCATCACCAAGCGCGCGTGGCGTCAGATGGAAGCCGCCGGCATCGAAAAGATCGAAGTGGCCCCCGAAACGCCGCTCGGCCTGTTCCTTGCCGAAGATCTGGTCGACAACGCCACCGGTGAAATCCTCGCCGAAGCCGCCGACGAAATCACCGCCGGCCTCCTTGATGCGTGCCGTGAAGCCGGGCTCACGACCATTTCCGCGCTGCATACCCGCGGCACCGACACCTCTTCCTCCATTCGCGACACCCTGGTGCAGGACAAGACGCCCACCATGGAAAAGGCGCAGGAAGAGATCTACCGCCGCCTGCGTCCGAGCTCCCCGCCGACCCCGGAAATCGCCGCGTCGTTCTTCGACAACCTGTTCCGCAACGGCGACTACTACGACCTGTCGCCCGTGGGCCGCTACAAGCTCAACCAGCGCCTCAACAAGACCGATCACGCCGACCTGCGCACCCTTGCCGACGACGACATCCTTGACGCCATCAAGGTGCTTGTCCAGTTGAAGGACAGCCACGGCCCCGCCGACGACATCGACCATCTCGGCAACCGCCGCGTGCGTCTCGTGGGCGAGCTGGTGGAAAACCAGTACCGCATCGGCCTCGTGCGCATGGAACGCGCCATCAAGGAACGGATGAGCATTCAGGAAGTGGCGACGCTCATGCCCCACGACCTGATCAATCCGAAGCCCGTGGCCGCCGTGCTCAAGGAATTCTTCGGCACCTCGCAGCTGTCGCAGTTCATGGACCAGACCAACTCCCTCTCGGAAGTCACGCACAAGCGCCGCCTTTCCGCTCTGGGCCCCGGCGGTCTGACCCGCGAACGCGCCGGTTTTGAAGTCCGAGACGTCCATGTGTCGCACTATGGCCGCATCTGCCCCATCGAAACGCCCGAAGGCCCGAACATCGGCCTGATCGTCTCCCTGACGACCTACGCCAAGGTGAACGACTACGGCTTCATCGAGACGCCGTACCGCGTCATCCGCGACGGCTACATGACCGACGAGTTCGTGCATCTCGACGCTTCCCGCGAAACGGGCCATGTCATTGCGCAGGCCAACGCCGCCGTCGATGCCGACCGCCGTCTTGTGGACGACTACGTCACCGCCCGCGTGGGCGACGATGTGCTCATGGCCGCCCGTGAGGAAATCACCCTCATGGACATTTCGCCGAGCCAGATGGTGTCCATCTCCGCCGCGCTGATCCCGTTCCTCGAACACGACGACGCCAACCGCGCGCTCATGGGCTCGAACATGCAGCGTCAGGCCGTGCCCCTGCTCCGTTCCGAACGCCCCCTTGTGGGCACCGGCATGGAAGTGGACGTGGCCCGTGACTCCGGCGCGTGCATCCTCGCAGAAGGCTCCGGCGTGGTTCACTATGCCGACGCCAACCGCATCATCGTGGCCTATGACGATCCCGCGCTGTACCCCAATATGGGCGGCGTGCGCGCCTACGATCTGCTGAAGTTCCACAAGTCGAACCAGAACTCCTGCTTCGGGCAGGTGCCCTCCTGCGTGCCCGGCCAGATCGTGAAGAAGGGCGACGTGCTCGCCGACGGCCCCGCCATCCATGACGGCGGGCTCGCCCTCGGCAAGAACATGCTCATCGCCTTCATGCCGTGGTGCGGCTACAACTACGAAGACTCCGTCCTCATCTCCGAACGTGTGGTGAAGGAAGACATCTACACTTCCGTCCACATCGAAGAGTTTGAAGTCGTAGCCCGTGACACCAAGCTGGGGCCGGAAGAAATCACCCGCGACATTCCCAACGTGGGCGAAGAAATGCTGCGCAACCTCGACGAGAGCGGCATCATCCGCATCGGCGCGCCCGTGAAGCCTGAGGACATCCTCGTCGGCAAGATCACTCCCAAGGGCGAAACGCAGCTTACCCCGGAAGAAAAGCTCCTGCGCGCCATCTTCGGCGACAAGGCCCGCGACGTGAAGAACACGTCCCTCAAGGTTCCGCCGGGAGTTGAAGGCACGGTCATCGATGTGAAGGTGTTCAACCGCCGCTCCGGCGAAAAGGACGAACGCACCAAGAACATTGAGGACTATGAAATCAGCCGCCTCGACGCCAAGGAACAGGATCACATCCGCGCCATCACGCGCCGGATGCGTGAGCGCCTGCTCCCCATCGTCGGCGGCAAGCAGATCGCCACAAGCCTCCTCGGTGACAAGAAGGGCGAAGTGCTGGCCGAAGCCGGCGCCGCCATGACCGAAGAGCTGCTCATGGCCCTGCCGATCAAGAAGCTGGCCGATCTGTTCCAGAGCAAGGAAGTCAACGAAAACGTCGGCGAACTGCTGGCGCAGTACGATCACCAGATCGAATACATCAAGTCGATCTACGACTCCAAGCGCGAAAAGGTCACGGAAGGGGACGACCTGCCCCCCGGCGTGATCAAGATGGTCAAGGTTCACATCGCCATCAAGCGTAAGCTGTCCGTGGGCGACAAGATGGCCGGCCGCCACGGGAACAAGGGTGTCGTCTCCCGCATCCTGCCGGAAGAGGACATGCCCTTCTTCGCCGACGGCCGCCCCGTGGACATCGTGCTGAACCCCCTCGGCGTGCCTTCCCGTATGAACATCGGCCAGATCATGGAAGTGCATCTCGGCTGGGCCGCCCGCGAACTGGGCCGCCAGCTCGCGGAAATGGTTGATAAGGGCACCGCCCTCCAGTCCGTGCGCGACGAAGTGAAGGACATCTTCGCTTCGCCGGAAATCTCCGCCGAAGTGGATGCGATGGACGACGAGGAATTCCGCAAGTCCGTCCTGAAGCTGCGCAACGGCATCATCACGTACACCCCGGTGTTCGACGGCGCCGAAGAATCGGAAATCTGGAACTGGCTGTCCCGCGCCGGCCTCGACGACGACGGCAAGTCCGTCCTCTATGACGGGCGCACGGGTGAGAAGCTGGAGAACCGCGTGACCACCGGCGTCATGTACTACCTCAAGCTGCACCACCTCGTTGACGAAAAGATCCACGCCCGCTCCACCGGCCCCTACTCCCTCGTCACCCAGCAGCCGCTGGGCGGCAAGGCGCAGTTCGGCGGCCAGCGCCTTGGGGAAATGGAAGTGTGGGCCCTCGAAGCCTACGGCGCTTCCTACCTGTTGCAGGAATTCCTCACCGTCAAGTCGGACGACGTGACGGGGCGCGTGAAGATGTACGAGAAGATCGTCAAGGGCGACAACTTCCTTGAAGCCGGGCTCCCCGAGTCCTTCAACGTCTTGGTCAAGGAACTCATGTCCCTCGGCCTCAACGTCACCCTCCATCAGGAGGAAGGCAAGAAGAGGCCCAAGCGCGTCGGCTTCGCCGAAGAGGAACACCAGCAGTACCTGCAACAGCAGCAGGACATGGCTGACGAATAGATACCATCGCGGGGAAGGGAGAGCCCTTTCATGAAGAAAGCCTTTCCTTTCCCCGCACCCCTCCCCTTTCTCTCCTGAATTTTTTGTGCCGGGCCAGCCCCCGGAACGGAAGAAGGAAGAAAGCGGAGGCCCTCCCAGTTAAGAGACCCTTCATTACGTCCAACCCTCAAGACAGCGGTTTTGAGGGGATGGGGGTAGGGTTCGGAAACGGGGGTTCGTTACGGATCGCCATTTCTCCGAAGCCTGGCCCGCAAAAGGGAGTACATATATATGAGTCTTGACGATCTCTTCTCGGTTCGCAGCTCGGCTGCCGCCAATGCGAGCCAAATCCGCAATCTGAAAGCCATTCAGATTTCCATCGCCTCGCCGGAGAATATCCGCGAATGGTCCTACGGCGAAGTCAAGAAGCCGGAGACCATCAACTACCGCACGTTCAAGCCCGAACGCGACGGCCTGTTCTGCGCGAAGATCTTCGGCCCCGTGAAGGACTACGAATGCAACTGCGGCAAGTACAAACGCATGAAGCACCGCGGCATCGTCTGCGAAAAGTGCGGCGTTGAAGTCATTGCCTCCAAGGTGCGCCGCGAACGCATGGGCCATATCGAACTGGCCGCGCCCGTCGCCCATATCTGGTTCCTCAAGACCCTGCCTTCCAAGATCGGCACCCTGCTCGACATGACCATGGCCGATTTGGAAAAGGTGCTCTATTTCGACTCGTACATCGTGCTCGATCCCGGCAGCACCAACCTCCAGAAGATGCAGGTCATCTCCGAGGATCAGTACCTCCAGATCATCGACCATTTCGGTGAGGACGCCCTCACCGTGGGCATGGGCGCGGAATCCATCCGCGGCCTGCTCGAAGAGCTGAACCTTGAGGAAATCAAGGTGATGCTGCGCGAAGAGTCGCAGACCACCAAGTCCCAGACCAAAAAGAAGAAGCTCACCAAGCGCCTCAAGGTCGTGGAAGCGTTCCTCGAATCCGGCAACCGCCCCGAATGGATGATCCTCGAAGTCATCCCGGTCATTCCGCCGGAACTGCGCCCCCTCGTCCCGCTCGACGGCGGCCGTTTCGCCACCTCCGACCTGAACGACCTCTACCGCCGCGTGATCAACCGCAACAACCGCCTGAAGCGCCTGATGGAGCTCGGGGCCCCCGACATCATCATCCGCAACGAAAAGCGTATGCTGCAGGAAGCCGTGGACGCCCTGTTCGACAACGGCCGCCGCGGGCGCGCCATCGCCGGCACCAACGGACGCCCCCTGAAGTCCTTGTCCGACATGATCAAGGGCAAGCAGGGCCGTTTCCGCCAGAACCTGCTCGGCAAGCGCGTCGACTACTCCGGCCGTTCCGTCATCGTCGTGGGCCCGTACCTGAAGCTCCATCAGTGCGGCCTGCCCAAGAAGATGGCGCTTGAGCTCTTCAAGCCCTTCATCTATTCCGAACTTGAGAAAAGAGGCCACGCCTCCACCATCAAGAGCGCGAAAAAGATGGTGGAGCGCGAAGAGCTGGTCGTGTGGGATATCCTGGCCGACGTGGTCAAGGAATACCCGGTTCTTCTGAACCGCGCCCCTACGCTGCACCGCCTCGGCATCCAGGCCTTCGAGCCGCTGCTCGTCGAAGGCAAGGCCATCCAGCTTCACCCGCTCGTCTGCTCCGCCTACAACGCGGACTTCGACGGCGACCAGATGGCCGTGCACATCCCGCTGTCGGTGGAAGCGCAGATCGAATGCCGCGTGCTCATGATGAGCACCAACAACATCCTGTCGCCCGCCAACGGGACGCCCGTCATCGTGCCTTCCCAGGACATGGTTCTCGGCCTGTATTACATGACCGTGGAACGTTCCTTTGAAAAGGGCGAAGGCATGATCTTCTGCGCCCCGTGGGAAGTGGAAGCCGCCCTCGACGCCAATCAGGTCAGCATGCACGCCCGCATCAAGGTGCGCATGGAAGACGGCAAGCTCACCGACACCACGCCCGGCCGCATCCTCGTGTGGCGCGGCCTGCCCGCCGGCATCAAGTTTGAAAACGTCAACCTCGTGTTGACCAAGAAGAACATCGCCAAGCTGGTGGACAGCGCCTACCGCGACGCCGGGGTCAAGGCGTGCGTCATCCTCTGCGACCGCATCAAGGCCATCGGGTACGAATACGCGACCCGTTCCGGCATCAGCATCGGCGTGAAGGACATGCTGATCCCCGACTCCAAGAAGCGCATCATTGATGCCGCTTCCGCCGAAGTGGACAACATCGAAAGCCAGTACCGCGACGGTATCATCACCCGTACGGAAAAATACAACAAGGTCGTTGACGTTTGGACCAAGGCCACGCAGGACGTGTCCGCGGAAATGAACAAGGAAATCTCCACGGATATCCTGACCGACCCGAAGACCGGCAAGCAGGAGGCCAACCTCAGCTTCAACCCGATCTTCATGATGTCCAATTCGGGCGCCCGAGGCAACGCCGACCAGATGCGCCAGCTCGCCGGCATGCGCGGCCTTATGGCCAAGCCCTCCGGCGAAATCATCGAAACCCCGATCACCGCAAGCTTCCGTGAAGGCCTGACGGTGCTCCAGTACTTCACCTCCACGCACGGCGCCCGTAAGGGCCTCGCGGACACCGCCCTCAAAACGGCGAACTCCGGTTACCTGACCCGCCGCCTCGTGGACGTGGTGCAGGACGTCATCGTCTCCGAGCACGACTGCGGCACCGTCGACGGCATCGAAATCCGCGCCATCAAGGACGGCGGCGAAGTCAAGCAGAAGCTGTCCGAGCGCGCGCTCGGCCGTGTGCTGCTCTACCCGGTGTATGATCCCGCCACGGGCGACCTGCTCTATCCCGAAAACACCCTGATCGACGAACCCGTCGCCAAGGTGCTGGATCAGAAGGGCATCAACTCCGTGATGATCCGTTCCGCGCTGACCTGCCAGTCCGAACGCGGCATCTGCTCGCTGTGCTACGGGCGCGACCTTGCCCGCCGCCACCTCGTCAACATCGGCGAGACGGTCGGCATCATCGCGGCGCAGTCCATCGGCGAGCCCGGCACGCAGCTCACCATGCGTACCTTCCACATCGGCGGTACGGCGTCCAAGGAAATCGAACGCTCGAATTTCGAGGCGCAGCATGACGGCCGCGTGGTGCTCACCCGCGTGAAGGAAATCAAGAACCGTGAAGGCATCGCCCAGGTGCTCGGCAAGAGCGGGCAGATCGCCATCATCGACGAGCAGGGCCGCGAAGTGGAACGCTACACGCTTCCCAACGGCGCGCGCCTGCACGTCACGGACGGGCAGTCCGTCAGCAACGGCCAGATCCTTGCCGAATGGGACCCGTTCAACGAACCCTTCGTCTCGGAAGTGGACGGCTTCATCAAGTTCACCGACCTCGTGGACGGCAAGACCTATCAGGAAAAGCTGGACGAAGCCACGCACCAGGCTTCCATGACCATCATCGAATACCGTACGACGAGCTTCCGCCCGTCCATTTCGGTCTGCGATGAAAACGGCGATCCCAAGCTGCGCGGCGCGGGCCAGCTCCCCGCGGTCTACAGCCTCCCCGTCGGCGCAATCATCATGGTCAAGGACGGCGAGCAGGTGCTCGCGGGCGACATCATCGCCCGTAAGCCCCGCGAAACCTCCAAGACCCGCGACATCGTGGGTGGTCTTCCGCGAGTCGCCGAGCTGTTTGAAGTCCGCAAGCCCAAGGATATGGCCGTGGTTTCCGAAATCGCGGGCACCGTCTCCTTCGCGGGCGAAGCCAAGGGCAAGCGCAAGCTCATCGTCACGCCGGAAGTGGGCGAATCCAAGGAATACCTGGTGCCCAAGGGCAAGCACATCACCGTGTCCGACGGCGACTTCGTCGAATGCGGCGACCTGCTGACCGAAGGCAACCCCGAACTGCACGACATTCTGCGCACCAAGGGTGAAAAGTACCTCGCCGCCTATCTGGTGGACGAAATCCAGGAAGTGTACCGCTTCCAGGGCGTGGGCATCGACGACAAGCACATCGAAGTCATCGTACGCCAGATGCTCCGCAAGGTGACCGTCACCGAGCCGGGCGGAACGAGCTTCCTCGTGGGCGAGCAGGTCGACAAGGCCGAGTTCAAGGCCGAAAACCAGAAGGCCATGGCCGAGGGACGTTCCCCCGCCACCGCCGAACCGCTGGTTCTCGGCATCACGCAGGCGTCTTTGACCACCTCGTCCTTCATCTCGGCGGCCTCCTTCCAGGAAACCACCAAGGTGCTCACCGAGGCGGCCCTCAAGGGCAAGATGGACTACCTGCGCGGCCTCAAGGAAAACGTCATCGTCGGCCGCCTCATCCCCGCCGGGACGGGCTACCGCGAATACGTGGATCAGGACATCACTGTCCCGGATCAGAAGGAACGCCCCGACCGCTTCCTTGACGAGCTCAGCGGCAACCCGATCATTGCCGATCTGGACTAGCAAAAACAATTTGGCCCCTCAGTGGGGAGCAATCCCTTTGAGGGGCCAAACGGATCAAACACAAACCCCGCAACCGGTACATCCGGCTGCGGGGTTTATGTTTATCCTGACTGGAACGGGGCTCTTATTTTCCCACTTAGGTCGTGTCGTCAATTTTATAATCTATTAAAACCATTAATTATTTTTCAAATAACAAGGCTGTGTTCAATTTTACGGTTGATGATTTTTTCAATGAAAATCAATAGATAAAAGTTCATTCCACGTCTAGTGGTGTGGGCCTCTCTCATTTTTTGTTCATTACATGAAATCCAGTTTTGAAGAATTGTTGCGAGACCTCCAGATAATTTCCAAAGAACTCTTCCTTTCCAGTTGGAATCTTGTATCAACCACAAACTTAAACACAGCC
>ENA-UEQE01001316-UEQE01001316.1-human-gut-metagenome-genome-assembly--contig:-NODE-1316-length-20346-cov-13.960186_pt1 | contig 20346 bp, 13 predicted proteins | sample MGYA00242934_ERZ507935 | MGnify/ENA primary metagenome ERZ507935 (study PRJEB26167, sample SAMN06115423) | human gut metagenome | host: Homo sapiens | place: China:Anhui | collected 2015-03-30... | reverse complement strand
GCAACGCAGATGCCGTGCCGCAGCTGCCGGAGCGGTGCTTAAGCCGCAAGGCGGGAATTGTGCGGTGTTGCCTTTATCTAATTTAAATTTTGCTGAATTTTGTTTTCGCCCTGATTTTACAGCCAGAACTGCACCAGACGGCTGACATTCTGGTACAGCGCGGGATTCTGGCCCAGAAGGCCCGGTTCCGCAGCAAAGTAGACACAGAAGCTGTAACAGATCCCCACGGCAACAGCTGCCAGCATCGCCCCCTGCAGCATGTGCTGCACGGTATGCAGGATGCTGCCCGATGCGGCGGCCTGCACACGCGGGGCAAGGGCGCTTTCGGCCCACAGCCAGACCAATGCGGCGGCGAACAGCAGCGGGGTTAAATAGTCGCTGAGATAGCGGTAGAGCACACCGGCCATCTGGCAGTCCAACGCGGCCAGAATAACAGCCAGCAGCACGGGCAGCAGCACCATGGCGCGCAGGTCTTTCTGCCTTGCCATACGGCGGCGCAGCAAAGGCAGGGCCGCAAAGGCCCACAGCAGCGGCAGGCTGACCAGGGCACCGCCGTAAAATACTTCGGTAATGGTCATACCCATAAAGTTTGTCTGCATTTTGGTCCCCGCCAGGTAGGGGAACACCGCCTGCACCACCGGCAGGGACAGGAAATAGGTGAACAACGCCGGGGCCATCCGCCCAATGCGGAAGCCGCGGTGGGTCATATCGTTGCTGGTCAGGTTGTAATTGGCGCCAAAATCAAACGGCGAGCCGAACCGCGCGGCATTGTAGGCCATCAGCCCCAGGGCTACCAGAATAACCGGCAGAACAAAGGCGATGGCTTCGGTTATTCCCTGCTTGCTGCGCAAGCGTTTTTGCCGGATATACTGCGGCCAGAAGATCGGCAGGCAGAGCACGGCAAACAGCTCCATCTGGGGGCGGCATCCCGCCACCAGCGCCATGCACAGGCTGCCAAGCGCCATGTGCAGCATGATTTTGCCATGGTGCTGCACCGGGGTGTTGGCGGCGCACAGCCACTGCCACAGGGCCAGCAGCACAAATGCCGCGCCGCACAGGATGGCGTATTCATACACCGAGGGGCGCAGCAGCAGGTAGTACACCTGGCTACCGCCCGCAATGCCCGCCGCATCCAGCAGGCAGGCCGCCGCTGAGGCGGACGGGAACCAGCGCTGCGCAGCCTGCCGCACCAAACCAAACACTGCCAAAATCAGCAGCCAGGCCATCACGATCATGGCCAAGCTGGGCGGCAGGTCCGGTACGCCGGTCAGCAGCTCAAACGGCAGCTGGAACAGCAGGCACGGCACAATGCCAAAGTAAACATAGTACCGCCCCTGATAATAAGCAACATCCCACAAAGCATCCGGGGCCGCGCTCTGACGGGCGGCGGTATCGTAAGGGTTCTGCATCTCCGCCATGGCGGCGGGCGGGTCGCGCTGCAGATCCAGGCGGCCATTCAGCAGGCTGTGGGCCAGAGCGCCGTACTGCGCAGCAGAATCATTCTGCCAATCGCTGATATGCTGGGTGAAGGTGATGCGGCTTTCGCCGTCCCAGTTTTCGACATTATAAAACGAGGTCGCCACGCCGGAGTTGCGGGCATCGGCAAAGGGGGCCGCTGCGGCCAGCAGGCAGAGCATGCAGCCCAGCACCAGCACCGCCGGGCGGTATTTGGCGCGGTGGGTCAGGTAGGCTTCGTGCCACGCGGCAGCGCCGGGGCGCAGCCCCCACAAGGCCAGCAGTGCCAGATACACCACTGCCAGCCGCAGCAGCGAGAAATCCATCGGGCGGGGTACATTGGCCAGAACCGCCTGCACGGTATAGTTCAGGTCATAACTGCGGTACTCTCCGCTATAGCCCTCCGCTTGCAGGGTCAGGGTATCCACCGCGCCGGAAAAATCCAGCGTGCGCACCAGGCTGCGTGCCGCTCGCGGGGCCGCCTGCCACTGCCAGCTCTGGCGCGGGGCGGTGCTGGCTTCGTCGGTACCGGACACCCACAGGATAAACAGCGGGTTCTGATCCTGCGGATAGTTGCCGTCATACTGGTAGACAACGCCATCCAGCGCAACGTTATGCAGCGGCTGATGGATGCCGGTAAAGGTAAGGGTACTGTGCTCATCGTTCAAAGCAATCGGCTCCCCATCCGCCGGGGCATCCTGCAAATAGGCGCGCAGGTCAACGGGCTGGTAGCCGTGGGTTGCAAAATAGGGTGCGTTGCCCACGAATACTTCCAGGCCGATGGCGGCAACCAGCAGCGCAGCAACCGTCCAAAGTGTGCGGTACCGCCGCCCGCTGCGCAGGCGGAGTAACAACACAGTGCCGCAGGCCCACAGTGCCGCCCCATTGATGGCCAGCAGGCGGAACAGATCAAACCCCTGCGCCAGCCCCGGCTGGGCAAACACACATGCTGCGATGATCCACACTGCCAGCACAATGCCCGGCCCGGCCAGTACATCCGCATGGGTTGCCCTGCGGTCGCACAGCCGCCCCGGCAGTGCCCAAACCAGCACCCCCAACAGGATGCTGACACAAATTGCTGCTGCAAACATAAAAAGCCCCCATACCAAAGTGTATGGGGGTATTATACTATGAATTGCGGTTTTTGTCGATATTGGGGGTGCAGGCGTCCTCTTCCTGCGGGTCGGACGGCTGTTCGCCTGCCCGCTCCGCTTTGCGGTACTGCGCGGGGGAAAGCCCGGTTTCCTTTTTGAACACACGGCTGAAATACAGCGGGTTATCATACCCGACGATCTCGGAAACTTCACCGATGCTGTATTTGGTGCGTTCCAGCAAGCGCTGTGCATTGACGATACGCAGCGACTGGATATACCGTGCGGGCGACAAGCCCACATACTGTTTGAAGCTACGGATGAACCATGCCGTGCTCATATGCAGGGACTCGGCGTATTCATCCACATTGATGCGGGCAGTATAATTCTCGTTAAAATAGGCGGCTGCGGCTTCGATCTGCTCCCGCGTGGTGCCGTTGATCGACCGCCGTTCCTGCCGCTGGCGGCTGACCAGCACCAGCATCATCTGGAACAGCCCGGCCGTATAATCCCGATAGGCGTACTGGCAGAGCTGCAATTCCTGGATCATGCGGCGGAAAGTATTTTTGTACTCCGGCATAATGCCGCTGTAAAACACATGGCCATCCAGCGGAATCTCATGCGCCTGCAGCACCGCAGCGGCCTCGCTGCCGGAAAAATAGACCCAGAACACCTCCGGGTAGTCCTCAAGATAGTAGATATAGCGGCGCTCTTCCTGCGGGCGGTACAGCACCATATGACCCGCTGTTACCACATGCTCGGCATCATCAAACCAGAAGTGCGCCTTGCCCGCAGCGATATAAAACAGCTGATACGCATTTTCATCATACCGCGTAATAGTTGGCAGGCTGGCGTGCTTTTTCAATCGGCATGTTCCGCAGGAATCCACTGTAAGCGGTGCAGTACAGCTGCCGTCCGCAGCCTGGCGGCTGTTGATGGAACCAAAATTGATATACATCTGTGTTGCCCCCTCGTGTTGGCTGGGTAAGACGGGCGCCCCCCATCTTTTATGTAGATTGTATAATATTATCCACTATAGTGCAAGTGCAACTGGCCAAATCATATTGTTTTGTTATACTTCTGTTATGATTTTTGCAAATAATATTAGAATGCTTATCAAAATGTTTTTTTCAGCTTTTCTGCTTTACCGCGGGGCCACAACAAAAAAGTGCCCGCCTGCTGCAAGGCAGCGTGCGGGCGCTTTCATGCTTATTCCTTTGCTTTTGAGCCGGGATTATTCAATGCCGATCACGGTATAATCTTTGTCCTCAACGGCTTTTTTCAGCACAGTGTCATCCACCGGCTTATCCAGCGTTACAACAGCGGTACCGGCGGTGTGGCTTACTTCGGCGGCGGAAACACCGTCCAGCGCTTCCAGTGCCCTTTTCACGGTTGCTTCGCAATGGCCGCACATCATGCCTTCAATTTTAATGGTCTTATTCATGGTCGTGTTCTCCTTTTTGCTTGTTTTGTGTGTTTTGCGTTTATGGTCATGTTTGGTGCTGCGAATATCGAACAGGTTCAGCCGCAGTGCGTTGGAAACCACGCAGAAGCTGGACAGGCTCATGGCCGCAGCGCCGTACATCGGGTTCATCTGCCAGTGCAGCAGCGGGATAAAGACACCTGCCGCCAGGGGGATGCCCAACACATTGTAGGCAAAGGCCCAGAACAGGTTTTCGTGGATATTGTGCAGAGTAGCGCGGCTCAGGCGGATGGCGGCGGGCACATCGCTCAGGCGGCTCTTCATCAGCACAACGTCAGCGGCGTCAATCGCAACATCCGTACCGGCGCCAATGGCAATACCGACATCCGCGCGGGTCAGGGCCGGTGCATCGTTGATGCCATCGCCCACCATGGCCACGCGGCCCTTGTTTTTCAGGCTGCGGATCACAGCTTCCTTGCCATCGGGCAGCACACCGGCAATCACTTCGTCCACACCGGCCTGTGCACCAATGGCTTTGGCGGTGCGCTCGTTATCGCCGGTCAGCATCACAACACGGATACCCATGCCCTGCAGTTCACGCACAGCCTGCGGGCTGTCCTCCTTGATGACGTCCGCCACCGCGATAACGCCCTGCATGGTGCCATCCTTGGCAAAGAACAGCGGGGTTTTGCCCTGGGCGGCCAGTGCTTCGGCGCTGGATGCCATCTTTTGCGGTACCGCCACGCCAAGGGTCTGCATCAGCTTGGCGTTGCCGCCGTACAGGGTACTGCCATTCAGCACAGCCGTCAGGCCGTTGCCGGGCAGAGCCTGGAAATCTGCCACCTCGGCGGGGGGCAGGTTATCCTCCTGTGCCTTTTGCAGCACAGCGCGGGCCAGCGGGTGTTCACTCTTCTGCTCCAAGGCAGCGGCAAGGCTCATCAGTACCTGCTCCGTCACACCGTCTGCGGGCAGGATATCCGTCACGCGCGGCTCGCCGCTGGTGATGGTGCCAGTTTTATCCAGGGCAACGATCTCGGTTTTACCGGTCTGCTCCAGCGAAACCGCGGTTTTGAAGAGAATGCCGTTTTTAGCGCCCACACCATTGCCAACCATAATGGCAACCGGCGTTGCCAGGCCCAGCGCGCAGGGGCAGCTGATGACCAGCACTGAAATACCGCGGGCCAAGGCAAAACCGACCGTCTGCCCTGCCAGCAGCCACACGATGGTGGTGATAACGGCCAGCGTGATCACCACCGGCACAAACACACCGGAGACGCGGTCTGCAATTTTGGCAATGGGTGCCTTGGTGGCTGCGGCATCGCTGACCATCTGGATGATCTGAGCCAGCGTGGTATCCTGACCCACGCGGGTGGCACGACAGCGCAAAAAGCCGGATTGGTTCAGGGTTGCGGCGCTCACGCTGTCGCCTTCGGCCTTATCCACCGGGATGCTCTCACCGGTCAGGGCCGATTCGTTCACCGCGCTGCTGCCTTCCAGCACCACGCCGTCAACGGGGATATTCTCGCCGGGACGCACCACAAACACATCGCCCTGCTGCACCTGTTCGATGGGAACGGTAACCTCCGCCCCATTGCGCAGCAGCGTTGCGGTTTTGGGAGCCAGGTTCATCAGGCCTTTCAGGGCATCGGTGGTCTTGCCCTTGGAGCGGGCTTCCAACGTTTTGCCCACCGTGATCAGGGTCAGGATGGTTGCGGCGGATTCAAAATAAAACTCCTCCATATAGCCCATCACGGCCATGGCATCCCCCTGCACCTGGGCCACCGTCATGGCAAACAGAGCGTAAGTGCTGTAGCCAAAGGCCGCGGCAGCGCCAAGGGATACCAGGGTATCCATATTGGGGGCACGGTTCCACAGCGCCTTAAAGCCGCTGATAAAGAACTTTTGGTTGATGACCATGATGATAATGGTGAGCAGCATCTGTAAAATACCCATTGCCACATGGTTGCCCTGCATAAAGCCCGGCAGCGGCCAGTTCCATAGCATGTGCCCCATGGAGAAGTACATCAGCACCACCCAGAAGATCAGCGAGGCAATCAGGCGGCGTTTGAGGCGCGGGGTCTCGGTATCTTTTAAGGCATCTGCTGACGGCGCGGCGGACTGGGCGGCAGCGTTTTTAGGGCTTGCGCCATAGCCTGCGGCTTCCACTGCGGCCACAATATCTGCCGGAGCGGCGGAGCCCTCCACACCCATTGAGTTGGTCAGCAGGCTGACCGAGCAGGATGTTACGCCCGGCACTTTGCTGACGGCTTTTTCCACCCGGGCACTGCACGCGGCGCAGCTCATCCCGGTTACGTTATATTGTTCCACTTCTTTCCTCCTGTTTCCTCTCTTTTGCGGTAGTGATTCTATAATTCCTGTGTGATGATTGGTGAGTGGTTTCGCTTTGGTGTTTGAACACGGGTTGTTGATGTTTGAGTTGTTTCTATCCTCACTCCTCTTTTGGTGAGCAGCTAGCCTGCAATTCGACGTATTATCGAGGTTACCATTTCTATCCACACTCTCCTTGCGGAAAGCGATACGTTGGGGGCAACCAAGGCCGATGCGGCATTTCTATCCACACCCTCTCACAGGGAATGACTGGCATTTATTCATGGCTCTGGTAATGTTACACAAACTTTTACCGATGTTTGTGAACAGAAAAACAATCGTACTGGGCACTGGCATGGCATTTTTGCTGGCTCAAACACTCGTGCATTTATTTCATGTTCTGCTTCTGCTATTTTGTGCAGGCAATGCTTATTTCATCAGTTTCTGCAGCGTTTTCAGCAGCTCATCCACAACTTCGTCATTCCCGGCACGGATACCATCCGCCACACAGGTGCGGATATGGTTTGCCAGCAGCTCACGGTTGAACGCGTTCATCGCCGCCGTTACCGCCGCCGACTGCACCAGAATATCCGGACAATACACTTCGTTTTCCACCATCCCACGGATGCCCCGAATCTGCCCTTCGATCCGGTTCAGTCTGTGGACCAGGCTTTTATACTCTTCTTCACTGCGATGCTTTGTTTTGTGTGCACAGCAGCAACACGGTTCCTTCTTTTCGTTTTCCTGCATTATGTTACCCTCCCATCACATGCAAGGTACCCCGGCGGGGTATATTCACTATATACCCCACCGGGGTACCTTGTCAAGTAGATAATATAATATGTTTATATTATTTTATGCGAGAGTTTTTTACTATAGCAATTTTTAAAATTAAAGCGGATATCCGCATGAACAAAACCACCCTGAACAGTCAGAAAGAGAAACATTCCATGCTCTCCTTGCGGAGAGCGACAAAGCCGCTCGTACCTCTTCGTTGTCAAACTTCAATTTCTATCCACGCTCTATTTTGGCGAGCATCTGCACATTTTACCTGATTTCTATCCACGCTCTCCTTGCGGAGAGCGACCGACGATACAGCCGTCGCCCGCCTCGTCCTCGAGGTATTTCTATCCACGCTCTCCTTGCGGAGAGCGACGTGGACTACATCAGCGGCAGCGCGGCCGCCTGCAAATTTCTATCCACGCTCTCCTTGCGGAGAGCGCCCCTCCGATGGTGCGCATCCATTTCTTCCCGGCAATTTCTATCCACGCTCTCCTTGCGGAGAGCGACGACCGCCGCCGATCAAGCGCTGCTGCATTTTCAGATTTCTATCCACGCTCTCCTTGCGGAGAGCGACGTGTTTGCGCCGATCTGCTGGGAGTAGCCACCGGATTTCTATCCACACTCTCCTTGCGGAGAGCGACGGCTTTTTCTGCGACCTGCCCCTGGGCATAGACATTTCTATCCACGCTCTCCTTGCGGAGAGCGACCAGATGCTCATCCGACATTGACTGGTAAGGACGCTAAATTTCTATCCACGCTCTCCTTGCGGAGAGCGACCGCCCCGGCAAAGGCGGCCACAAATGACGGCGGAGATTTCTATCCACGCTCTCCTTGCGGAGAGCGACCCATCCTGGGCAACCCGTGCGCGGGCTGCCCCGCCATTTCTATCCACGCTCTCCTTGCGGAGAGCGACGCCGTCTTCGCTGTACTCCGCAACGATCTGGCACTGATTTCTATCCACGCTCTCCTTGCGGAGAGCGACCGACGCAGACACGCCACTGCACGGCGCGCCGGACAATTTCTATCCACGCTCTCCTTGCGGAGAGCGACCCACAAGTGGGGCTATCCGATCTACTACGATGTGATTTCTATCCACGCTCTCCTTGCGGAGAGCGACGCCGCCATTGCCGCCCCAGCTGCCGCCCCATCCGCAATTTCTATCCACGCTCTCCTTGCGGAGAGCGACAAAATGGCTTACACACAAATCAATCTAAATCCAATTTCTATCCACGCTCTCCTTGCGGAGAGCGACGTGAATCAATCCAACGCTGCATTGACATGATGAGATTTCTATCCACGCTCTCCTTGCGGAGAGCGACAGGAAGCGACCGGGGCGTAAGTATCCGATACGGATTTCTATCCACGCTCTCCTTGCGGAGAGCGACCGCTTACAAGCGGTTCTCCGTTGATTGTAAGCGCGATTTCTATCCACGCTCTCCTTGCGGAGAGCGACCACGGTTGCCTGCGTTGCGGGCTGCACGGTAATATTTCTATCCACGCTCTCCTTGCGGAGAGCGACACTGCAAGATGCCTATAAGGACGGCGAAAACTTATTTCTATCCACGCTCTCCTTGCGGAGAGCGACCAATCAAGAGAGAACGTGGATACTACAGTTACACATTTCTATCCACGCTCTCCTTGCGGAGAGCGACGAGAGCGTGGCCGAATATTGGCCCGGCAAAGTGGATTTCTATCCACGCTCTCCTTGCGGAGAGCGACCTTTATCAGCATGGACGGCCAGCGCGCAGAGTGATTTCTATCCACGCTCTCCTTGCGGAGAGCGACTTTACCGTAAAAGTGGGCCGCAGCAATCGCAACATTTCTATCCACGCTCTCCTTGCGGAGAGCGACGCGAACGCAAACTTTATGGTTGAGAGAGTGAGCTATTTCTATCCACGCTCTCCTTGCGGAGAGCGACGTAGCTACTTTCGCCCATACCGGGAGTGCGTTTCTATTTCTATCCACGCTCTCCTTGCGGAGAGCGACGCAATTTCTGGAACGAATCTTCTGTACTCAGATTATTTCTATCCACGCTCTCCTTGCGGAGAGCGACATACTGGGCAACCCGTGCGCGGGCTGCCCAGCTATTTCTATCCACGCTCTCCTTGCGGAGAGCGACTATTTGCGACTTAAAAACAGCAAAAAAAGGCATAACATTTCTATCCACGCTCTCCTTGCGGAGAGCGACAGGCCGGGTATTACAAGATATTACCCCGGCCGGAATTTCTATCCACGCTCTCCTTGCGGAGAGCGACAGGCCGGGTATCACAAGATATTACCCCGGCCGGAATTTCTATCCACGCTCTCCTTGCGGAGAGCGACCTCTTTCTATCGGAATTCCTCAAGGTGCTTTTCAAATTTCTATCCACGCTCTCCTTGCGGAGAGCGACCAAGGCTATCATTGAGTGTAACGGCGGCGACCCGATTTCTATCCACGCTCTCCTTGCGGAGAGCGACCTGCCCCAAAGCAAGCGCCGCGCCCCCACTGATGCAATTTCTATCCACGCTCTCCTTGCGGAGAGCGACCACCCGGCCCTGTATGAGGCGGACGGTGGAGCCTGATTTCTATCCACGCTCTCCTTGCGGAGAGCGACATTACTTTTGCAAAGATCATTATGCGGCTGTAAGTATTTCTATCCACGCTCTCCTTGCGGAGAGCGACCATCCGGCACGGCACAGCACCATACCGTGTGGGAATTTCTATCCACGCTCTCCTTGCGGAGAGCGACGCACGACAGTGTTACACTGATACCACATCAGTAGGATTTCTATCCACGCTCTCCTTGCGGAGAGCGACCGCCATTGGCAGATGGGGCACAGCCTGGCGCGACATTTCTATCCACGCTCTCCTTGCGGAGAGCGACTACGCAAGACACAACGCCCATACGTCAAGGACTCCATTTCTATCCACGCTCTCCTTGCGGAGAGCGACAGCAAAAGTGCACAAAACAGTGGGGCACTTTAGCGCATATGAAACAAATTTTATGGGGATTGCATCTTCATGCTGACAGGCAAGGCTGTATTTTACCCTTTCTGCCCCTGTTTTTTCCATATTTTCTGGTGCGAAGGAACCGGGAATTTTATGATTGCCTTCCCCCCGCACTAAGCAAACAAGATTCCATCCTGATCAAAATCCGGGTGCAGACCCACATGCTCGACTTTGCTTTTGTAATGGTTTCCCAGTTGATAAAAGCGCAGGCTGTCCGATTCCGAATCGATCAGTTCGGTCAATTTTGCTTTGAACATCGTGTATTGCGCGGCATCCAGCAGGCACTCAAATACGGAGTTTTGCACCCGCTGGCCGTAGTCTACACAGACTTTTGCTACTTTGCGCAGCCTGCGACGACCGGCGGCTGTTTCGGTGTTGACATCATAGGTTACAAGCACCAACATAACGGCACCTCACTTCCAGAAAAACGGTGGGTACACTTCCAGGTCGCCGCGCAGAGCACGGGCCAGCAAAAGCGCCTGAACATAGGGCACCAGCCCCCAGGGCAGTTTTTCTTTCAAAAACGGATGGGTGATCTCTTCCTTCTTTTTGTTCTGCCATGCGGTCAGGAAAGCTTTGCGGCCATCATCCGTCAGCAGTACGGCACCATTTTCCTGTTTTTGCAGGTGTTTTGCCGTGATGATCTTTTGATTGATGCAGCTGATAACCAGCCGGTCTGCATAAACCGCCCGCAGTTCTTCCATCAGGTCAAGTGCCAGACTTTTGCGGCCGGGGCGCGGGCGGTGCATAAAGCCAACATAAGGGTCCAGGCCCACAGCGGTCAAGGCGGATGCACACTCCCGCGCCAGCATGCTGTAGGCAAACGAAAGCAGCGCATTCACATTGTCCAGCGGTGGACGGCGGCTGCGGCCCTCAAACACAAAATCCTGCTTTTGCTGCAGAATCAGGTCATTCAGGCAGTCAAAGTAGCGCTGGGCTGCCTCGCCTTCCAGGCCGCGCAGCTGTTCCGGATCATCGCTGGTCTGTATCAGCGGCAGCGCGGCGGCCAGCTGGGTGGAGGTGCGTTTCAGTTTTTCGACTGGGACACGCTGGGGATGATCGCGGGTTGCGCGTTCCAGCACCCAGCGTGCGTTATACACTTTACCAAGGATAAAGCTCCGGGCATAGCGACAGCTCTGGGCCGGGTCATCCGACACGCGGTACTGCGTCTGACGCAGCAGCACATTGCCGCGTTCTTCCCCCACGGTGCGGGCCTGAAATCTGCCATACGGGTCAAAAAAGCAAAGGTCAATGCCCTGCCGGGCACAAGCTCCCATCAAAGCGGGGCTGGCACCCGCGTAAGTAAAGCAGACGATGCCTTCCAGCGTATGCAGGGCATAGCGGTGGGTTTCCTGCTTATTGCGGGTAACAACAAGGTTTTCGCCATCCAATGTCAGGTAAGCGTCCTCATTGATGACAAACAGGGTGTTGAGCAGCTTTCTCATGGCGCGCCCTCCTCAATATGCTCCCGCAGATACGCCGCCGGGTCTGCCTGCTGATACAGCGCCGGCAGGCAAAGCTCTTTCAGTGAGCAGGCATTGCAATGCTTGCCGGGTTTGCTTTTTGGGGTATAGCCGCGCGCAAACAGGCGGTTCATCTCATCCGCCATGGTCTGCGCGGTGCTGCGCAGTTCCGGTGTCAGGGAAACATGTTCCCGCTGCCGGGTTTCTTCATAAAAGATTTCCCCTTCCGGCACCTCGCACACCAGCATTTCTTCCAGCGCCATGGCCTGTGCGCAGAGCTGCAAACGGTCGGCATCGTTTACCTTGCTGCGGCCATGCTTATATTCCACGGGCATGGGCTGCCACAGGCCGCGGCGGCCCTGCAATGACACGCCGTTTGGATCCTTGTGAAACTCTACCACATCGCAGTCGCCGGTCAGTTTTAAGCGGTGGCTGACGACCCTCATACCGCGGGCGATCAGCAAATCGCCGCGTTTTTCCGTCAGGGTAACATCATGGCAGCGGGTATGCTGCAGGCGGCCTTCGGCGGTGCGTTGGTTTTCGGACCATTGTTGTTCCAAGTACGCAAGTGCCCATTGGCGGCGGCAGAATGCAAAGTGCTGGATGCCAGACATTTGCAGATAGTCATCAGTATTCATCATACACTTCCGGTGTCAATCCGTTCAGGGTATCGCAAGTAATATTATAATCTTCCACCCGGTGTGCTTGTGCCACACTTTCTTTTAGCTCCACATGCAGACAGCGATGGACCTTTGCCGAAGAATACTGTCCGTTTTTGCAGTTATGACGCCACCAATACAGGCGAACCACCTCCATACTGCCATCCGGGCGGGCAGAGGAAATATCGTTTTCAAACAGTGTGCGCAGCGTTTCTTTGATGATTTCTGCATCTTCATCTGTAAAGCCGGTCTTTTCTGCCAGCTGGCAGTTAATGCTGCCAAAGGTTGTGTACACGCCAAAAGCCACACGGTGCTTCATACCCATGGTATCGCTTGACTTCTTTTCGCCAGTCGTACCGTTCACGCTCTTTGTGATCTGGATATCATCGACATCAATCGGGTCCACGCTGAAAGCCGGATGAATAGATACCGGGCCGCGCACGCCAACGGAAACACCATCGCCCTTGGATTCTTTCCCCTTAAAGGCAAACACCTGGCCAAAGCTGCGCACATCCAGCCAGGTTTCACAGGCAGCCTTTGCATAAGCATCTTTATCTTTTTCAGCCTTTTTCACTGCTGGGCAGCCGTCTGCACGGTCTTTCAGGCTTTTGAAGCCATCATTGCAGCGGTCGTCTGACTGGACAAACACATTCTGGCCAAGGTCCATCATGCGGTTGCGGATCTTGCGTTTCAGGCACACATCCGAAATTTCACCCAGTCCCTCATACGTTTCGCGCGGGCGGTTTCCGTTCAGCGGGTCACCGTTCGGGTTCGCATGGTTTACAGCAATCACAAGTGCAAAGTCGATTTTATTCTGCAGCACAGCCATCTTTTATTCCTCCTGCTTTTTTGCTTTTGCTTTATATTCTGCATTTTCGGCCTTAAAGTCCATCATCTGGTCGGCATAGCCAACCAGATACAGCTCACCAAGTCTTTTGTTCGTAAAGTTTTCTGTGCCAATCTTATGTAATAATTCTTGCATCATCGCATACCTTTGGCTATCCATTCCGTTACGGTTTTTCATTCTGTTCAGGTACGGATTTAATTTTTTATCCAAAAGAAGTGTTGTTGTTGCCGGGTGCAGAGCAAACGCGGTTCTTAAACGCTCTGCATTTGTCAAACGTTTTTCGTTCTCCTTTCCTAGCTGAATCAACGCCCGTCTTTCAATCTGTTCTGCACAGGCTAAAATTCTCCCAAACAAATAGTTTCGGTCTTTAATGGTTTCATCAACATTCATCGGATAATCCACCTTCTTATTTCTATGATAGTACCCACGCACAAGGGCGCAGGCAATGTTTTGTGTTTTTTGTTGTTCCCAATAATCCAGGCCAATGCTGTTTGTTGCCCGATCTACCGCGCTGATCATCAAATCCCGCGGGAAGTGCTCCCCATTGGTAATACAGGGAATCAGTCGTTCGATTGTCGCTTGTTTCAGCTTTGCATCCACTTTTTCGCCATAGGCTGCTTTTGCAATGTCCGCCGGGGCAGGCGCACCAACAAAGACAACTTTCTTGATCTTGGGCTTTTTGCCCAGTTCCGTCGGCTCCTCTACACTGCGGTATTCCAGCTGCCATTGGAACGTATCGTGCCAATCCTTTATATTGGCAAGCAACTTAGAGCCCTGCAGTTCCTGATAGTACCGGACGGACAACCGGCCAGGTGTAGCAGAATCCAAAATCATGACCGCCGTTTGGGAACTGTCCTTCAACTGGTGCTGATACCCCAGAATGGCCCGGTTAAACTGCCGTGCAATTTCTTCTTGGGTATCCGCAGGCCACCTTTCTGTATCTTCCTCAAAATCGTCCCAATCATCGCCTGCTAGTGGATTATATTCCTGGGCAATATCGAAAGTATCCCCCAGCACATTGGGTACTGCTTCGTTCTGTGTTCCCCAAACAAGTACAGTCTGGTCCCCTGTATTTACCCCTTGCTTGCTGACCAACCATCGCAAGGCGCTGTGTGCCTTTTGGGTTGTTTCATAACCAATCGAAAGTGCCTGCGCTGCATCCGCAAAGCGCCCGCGGTAAGTATAATTCGTATTGTCATTGCTGGATATCAGCTTTGCACGGTCACCTGGGTTGCGGATCTTATACGGGCTTAATGTAGAAACCGGCATTTTGATTCCCTGAACTGTGCAATAGTCAATATCTTTTAACTGTGTTTCATAAAAGCGGATAAAGCTTTCTCGGACTGTTGTATCACGCGACAAATCAACATTGTCAACGCGGAACCGGACAAAAGATTCCGTCTGGTCACTACCGGTCAGCGTATCCAAAATAGGGGGCTTGTCTTCTTTGTTTCCCTGCCATTTTGTTGGCAGCGTTCCATTTTCATCTATAAACAAAATATTTGCCTTGACCAGGTCTGCGATCAGGCATTCTTTTTCCAGGTAGTGCAGGACTGTACACACAGCCGGGTGGGCATAAGGAGATGTACACCACGCTTGTAACTGCTTGTGGTAAAGCGGCCATCCGGATTCTTTACTACCACCAAAAGTGGGATAATCTGCCGCAATATATTGCAGTTTATCCACTAGCGGGTGCGGCACCATGCCGGATGTCCGCGCCGAAGATTCCTCTGTGCAAGGAATGATCGTTGTCCTTTGATCTTGTGCCAGCAAGCCTGCATACTGAAAGTTTCCGTCCTTGTCCAGCTCCACTTCAATGTTGACCTGCTGCGTCGTGTGAGCCACCGGCAGTAGTGGAACTTTCCCAGGCTGCTGCTTTCCAATTTCTGACACGCTATTCTGGTAGGTTTTATAGCAATAGCTAAGCCAGCTCATTCCTGTATCACCTCCCTGTACAAATCATCGCAGTCGCTGACTGTTTCACCCAGCGTAAAGGTCTTCATCTTTTGCGGGTGGATATCGCGCACAATTTCGCATTCTTCCGGGCGGCAAAAACAGATTTTTCCGTTCTGCATTACCGGGTGCCAAAAGCGTTCCTGCATCACGCCTTTCCCATTTTCGTCCGCATAGGTAATGCCGTGCTCCATTAGGCCCAGGTCCAGGGATGAAACATCATCATAATGCCCTTTTCCCAGGCCAAAAATGCAGGGTTCAATATACCCCTGGCATTCGCGTGTTCCCAAAAAGATATCTCTTCTGCCGCCGCGTTCCAACATACGCTTTGCAATAGCGTAATGTTTGTTTTCATTGCGGTCTTTTTCCAGGTCTGGGCGATGTTCGTTCCATTCAAAATGTGCCCGCACCTGGTAGCAAACATCGGAAAGGTACGTATAGATGGAAAGATCGTTTTTTCCATTGTTATACATAATGGGACGGATGCCTTTGGATTGTCTTTCAATCGGGTTCATCACGCGCAGTTCATCAATTACCCAGGTGAACGTTGGTTTCCAATAGCAGCTTTCATAAATGCCCTTCAATGCCTGGTAGGTGGGCACCGGGTAGCTGAATTTTTCGCCGCCTACGCGGGTAATTGGGTCGCTGAACAGTGCATAACGCCCATATACCTGCATGGATATTGAATTTTCGTATTGCAAAGTCTAACCCTCCTTGTTAAGCAAATTGTATCGGCATAAATCCGGGGCTTGTCTGAATTCCCTTTTCGTCATCGTAATATTCCTTGTTAAGAATTGTCACTGCTCCTTCTTTTACTGTGTACAGTGCGCCTTGATCTGCCAGGCGTATTTTTTCATTTGTTGTAATACCAACGGTAAAGCGTTGTGCGTCCCGCAGCATTTTGGGGGTAAGCGGTTTACTGGACGAAAGTCTTGTTGCCATATCCGCGCCATCTTCCCCATAGGGAACCACCACCGGCGTTGTAATGTCCTCCAAAGCATGGAAATTCCTTTCTGCCGTGGCAAACGCCTGCCGGAGCAAGTAATTGGGGAACTTTTGTTTTCCTGTTGTCTCTTTCCAGGCTAGCACACTTTCCTGATTATCTGACAAAAGGTCAAACAAATTCACTGTTTTTGGGGGAATGTACCCTTTTAATTCAACCGGATCGCCCATCCGTTCCTGTTGTTGGGACTCTGCATAATAAAGCTGGTAGTACCTCAAAATACTTTCCGGCTCTAACAGGTCCGCATCCCTTTGTAATTGCTGCAGCAGGTGCCGTGTGGCTTCCCTGCCGTTGCGCAGTTCCGGAAGTCGATCCAGATTTTCCAGATTGTAGGTTTTAACAAGATACACCGTGCGGCATTTCCTTTCCGCATTGCGGTTGCATCGGCCGGAAGCCTGGGCCACACTGGGCAGCGCAGCCATACTTCGAATGACGCAATCAAAGCTTACATCCACGCCTGCTTCTATCAGCTGACTGCTTACACAGATCAAACGTTCCTGACCGTGTAAGGTGTTTAATTTTTGCTTAACTTCTGCGATAACATCTGCACGGTGCTTTGCACACAGGTGCGTGGTCAGGCAGTAAAGTTGTGTATGTTCCGGCTGGCATTGTTTCAAAGCCTCAAACACCTTTTCGACCGCCAAACGGGTATTCAAGATGATCAAAATGCTGCCATTCTCGTCTTGCTTGCTCCGTACAAATTCTGCGAGTTCTCCTGCTTGAAATCCATTTCCTGTTTCGGGCACTTCAATCTTTGTCCTTCGGAACTGCGCAAAGCGCAGCTGGTAATCCGGGACCAGGTCCACCGGCGATGCAAACCGCAAAGGGTTTGCTGCTTCGCTTAGCGCTGGCTGTGTTGCCGTACACAAAACAACAACGCACCCCAAATAGTACGCCAAGAAATTTGCCGCCTGGTTGAACAAGTATGTATGGCAAATGGGCAGGGACTGTATTTCGTCAAACACCAAGATAGAATTTGCCAGTGCTGCCATGCGGCGCACATTCTGCCGCCTGCTGCAAAACAGGGTTTGCAGCATCTGTACCATAGTTGTACATATCACCGGCGCTTCCTGCCAGCGTTCCAGCTGGCGGAGAATTTCGGGGTTCTCTGTATCCAGCACCGCATCCGTATGGTGCTCCAACAGATATTCACTGCCGCCTAATGCCTTTTTGAACTCCTGTACATTCTGTCCGATAATCGACCGGAACGGTGCAACATAGAAAATATGCCGGGCCGAAAGTTTTTTGGCCGCATGCACACAATATCGCAGCCCGGAAAATGTTTTTCCTCCGCCTGTCGGCACATACAAGCGGTAAATGCCCAGCTTTGCACATTCGCCTGCTGTCTTGCATTGCTCCGAAATTTCTGCACGCAAGGTATCTATTTTATGTCGGGGCTGCAAATTGTTCAGGAATGTTTCAACATTGCTTTCTATCAGATCCCATGGCGGAAGCTGCTCCGGGGGAAGGCATCCTTCTTGATTATAATAGTTGCCTGAATCCAACCAGTCTGCATCGATCAGGGCTGCAAACAAAAATCTGTGTGCCAACCCCAACATGACCTGATAGATACAAAGCCGCGGCTTCTTTCCTTCCTGCTTTCGGATTTTCCGCACAAGACATTCTACCTCCTGCGCAGCTTTGGCAAACATTTGCCGTATCTCTGTTTCATTTATGCAATCCGCAAAAAAGGCCCGGCAGCTTTCTTCATATAGCTCTTGAGCCTGCTCTGAATACATATGTTTTTTCCAGGGTTCTACTCCACCCAGGTCGAAAACATCCATACGTTCAGAGTGATGGGATCCGATTGCCAATGCTGCCATTTGCGCAGTCAAGCGAGAAGGTGGTGAAGCTGTTTCTCCGCCATAATTTTCCCATAGCCACCGCATTCCGGCGCTGGAGTGATTGATTTTTTCGTTTGTTTGGTCTCTCAGATGTTTTTGCACGTTGCTATGAGATTTCCCAGCGTCATGGAGCCAGCCTGTAAGACGGCCCAAGTTTTCAAGTCCCAGCGGCTGGCACGCCCGTGCGCAGTACTCGGCCACGTTTTCACTGTGTTGTTTTAGGGATTGTATTTTCCAGACGCCATTGATTTGTTTGGTATGACCGAGTAACATGGTAATCAGCTCCTTGTTTCTTTTATTATAGCAGATCACTCATCCCATAATTCGGACTTTCACTCCAGTTTTGCAATCTTTGTCATACTATCCAAATTTATCCATGTAGAATTGTTAGCTATTTCCATTAGCAGATATTTTTGATAAAATAAGATATTATAGGGTTTATGAATTCACTTTCGTATATTACTTCTTCATCTTACCGAAAAATCATTTACGTAAGGAGTGAAAAGCCATGAAAAGGAAGTTATTCTCATTTTCCGCCAGTGTTATCACCGCAATAATGCTTACAGCTTGTGCTGCAGCGCCAGAAAATAAACCTGCTTCCTCCGCTGCTCTTTCCCCGACCAGTGAAGCTGTTGCCACAGCTATATCATCATGAACGAAACTGTTGAATATCCTTACGCAGACTTATCTGGCATGGTAGTTGTGAAAAATCAATCCGGACAAAAGCTAGTTCTGGATGTTTACGGCAATGAGATAATTTCCGCTGGGCAATATGAAGATTTAGCCCCCGCGCGCGATGGCTGCGTATGGGCAAAACAGAATGGCCTTTGGGGCTTGCTGCAAGTACAGGATTATACCGAAAACAATGCCGACATTATTCTGCCGGATGGATGCGTTGCACCAGATGTAACGCTTAGTCGAATTGATAGCCTTTGTACCTACACCACTGCTGATCATGGGCTGGTTATGCGTAAAGGTCCCGGTACAAATTATGAAAAAATGGATAATATCCCCTACGGTATCATCGTATGGGAATGCGGCTATAGCAGCAATGTGCCTGACTGGGTTGTTGTATATTAAAGTGGGATTTATGGTTGGGTCAGTGATGAATACTTGGCTACCACTATTTATTCCAGCAGTAAAAAATAAATAAAAAAGCAGGTGTTCATGTAGAAACGATATCGTCCTCCACGTGAATACCTGCTTTTTATAGCTTCTTTTATTATATCTGTTCTGTGCCGCTATTTGTCTCTGTATGAAATAAATAGCCGCTATATGCATTTGAATGAAGTGTTCTGTTTGTTTGCTTTTTACCTAAAAGAATCGCGTAGGAGGCTCTCTTAACTAAAGAGCCGACCTCTCACACCACCGTGCGTACCGACCGGTACACGGCGGTTCAACCGTATAAGTGCAAGGACTCGTAGTAGCGCCTGAGGATACTAAAATATCCTGCTTCTGCGAGTCTTTCGTTTGCAATGGAACCTTTTAATACAGGACTACCGGCGATACGCCAATAACCCAGTCTGGAATTGCCCCACTGGTACTATTCCAAAATTCTTCGTTTGAGTTTCATTACTCATCGATATAATCTTTATCGAACCACTCGCCTAGCGAGTGGTTTTAGACATACAAAAAAGCACCTTAGCTTACGCTATGGTGCTCTTCCTGGTGACCCGTGCGGGAATCGAACCCACGTTAACGGCGTGAGAGGCCGCTGTCTTAACCGCTTGACCAACGGGCCATAAAAAAGAGAAGCCGGCATCTACCTATTTTCACAGGCCGTTTCCAGCCAACTATCTTCGGCACAAGTGAGCTTAACTTCTGTGTTCGGAATGGGAACAGGTGGTTCCTCACCGTCATCGACACCGGCCATTCCTGACCTTCGTCAGCTTCTCTTTCTTAGAAGGCATATACCTTCAAAACTGAATATCGAACTGCTTTCAGCAAATGAAGTATCAATCGAAAATGGGGTCAAGCCCTCGACCTATTAGTACACCCTTGCTCAATGACTCACGCCACTTACACATTGTGCCTATCAACCTTGTAGTCTTCAAGGGGTCTTACCTGATTATCTCAGTGGGATATCTTATCTTAAGGCCGGCTTCACGCTTAGATGCTTTCAGCGTTTATCCGATCCGAACATAGCTGCCCAGCTGTGCCACTGGCGTGACAACTGGTGCACCAGAGGTTCGTCCATCCCGGTCCTCTCGTACTAGGGACAGCGCCTTTCAAATATCCTGCGCCCACGACAGATAGGGACCGAACTGTCTCACGACGTTCTGAACCCAGCTCGCGTACCGCTTTAATTGGCGAACAGCCAAACCCTTGGGACCGAATACAGCCCCAGGATGCGATGAGCCGACATCGAGGTGCCAAACCTCCCCGTCGATGTGGACTCTTGGGGGAGATCAGCCTGTTATCCCCAGGGTAACTTTTATCCGTTGAGCGATGGCATTTCCACTCACATACCACCGGATCACTAACTCCAACTTTCGTTACTGCTCGACC
>ENA-UEQE01001314-UEQE01001314.1-human-gut-metagenome-genome-assembly--contig:-NODE-1314-length-20353-cov-5.924393_pt1 | contig 20353 bp, 9 predicted proteins | sample MGYA00242934_ERZ507935 | MGnify/ENA primary metagenome ERZ507935 (study PRJEB26167, sample SAMN06115423) | human gut metagenome | host: Homo sapiens | place: China:Anhui | collected 2015-03-30 | study... | reverse complement strand
CGGTGGTGAACTTCTGGTTCAACGGCTGCAAGCCCTGCGTGGAGGAACTGGACGACCTGAACGCCCTGAACGAGAAGGTCAAGGCACAGGGCGGCGAGGTTGTCGGCATCAACACCGAGACGCTAGACGGCAACCAGCAGGGCATTGATGCCGCCAAAAAACTGCTGGCTGCAACGGGCGCAAGCTACCGCAACATCTACTTTGCCTCCGGCAGCGACGCCGGCAAGTTTGCGCTGAACATCATGGCCTTCCCCACCACCTACGTTTTTGACCGGGACGGCAACGTTGTGGGCCAGCCCCTGCTGGGCGGCATCGACAAGGAAGAAAACCTTGCCGCCCTGCAAAAAAATATTGACGCTGCCCTTGCCAAGGACAACGCCAAATAAGCTATTCTCCCTTGCCACGGAAATCAACTTTTAGAGTTCGTCCCAGAGCAGCCGGATGAGGGGCAATTTCCCGTAAGCTGCTGCTCGTTTGCGCCCTCATCAGTCACCTGCGGTGACAGCTTCCCCCCAACCGGGGGAAGCCTTTAGAGAAAATTTGATTTCTGTAATTCCCTGCCGCCTACGGGCGGCTTTTTTTGTTTGCACCGGGCATTGTCATGCACGCCCGGGCGCCGGACGGAATACGCTGGGGCAGAAGCATACTTTTACCAGCAAAGGAGCGTATCTCCATGAAGAACACCGGAACTCTCCGCATCCAGGCCTTTGCGGCCCGTCAGTCCAGCCCTGTCGAGGGTGTGACCGTCACCGTCAGCGGCAACGGCTTCACCGCCACCCGCCTGACCGACGCCGAAGGCAACGCCGACGATGTCACCCTTACCACCCCAGCCTGTGCTCTCTCGCTGGACGAGAACAACACCACGCAACCCCCCTACGCGGTCTGCAGCCTTGTGGCCTCCAAACCCGGCTACCGCACCGTCCGCATCCTGGGCGTGCAGGTCTTTCCCGGGCAGGTGACGCTGGCCCAGCCCGAGATGATACCCGACACCGAGGAGATGCGGGACACGCCCAACGTCCCCATCGTCATCCCACCCCACAGCCTCTTCACCGGTGACGGTGGCAGCGGCCCGACCCCCGCCCTCGCCTGTGTGCCGCGGGTGCTGGACCGGGTCATCATCCCCAAGAACATCACCGTCCACCTCGGCAAGCCCGCCGCCTCGGCCCGGAACGTCACCGTCTCGTTCCGCAGCTATATCGCCAACGTGGCGTCCAGTGAGGTGTATCCGACCTGGGCTGACGAAAATAGCCCAGCGGGACACTCGAACTGTCTGCCGACTCAGAAATTCCATTCGATCGTGATTTTTTGCTCTCCGGTAAGCGGATCTTTTGGGCTGACAATGACCCGATGGACCAACAGTACAACAAGTTCGCGGGTCAGGTACGAAACCTGTGCCAGTTCACGGACACGCTGCCTCTGCGTCTGGGCTCCACCGGTTTCTTCCTGCTGTTGTTCCAGTTCCGCTTCCAATGTATCGATCCGAGTCTCTGCCTTTTTCACTTCTTCCAGAAAGGTCTGGTTCATTTCAGAAAACTGAACGGCATCAATTAAACCTGACACCTTATCCAGATACAGTTCCTGCATGGCCTTGCGCCGCCGGTCTGCTTCGCTTTTCAACCGTTTCAGCTCGTCACGCCTGACCTGCTCTCGCTGCCGGATGGGGTCATCCTGTTCTGGAAGGGTAACTTTTTCAGGGTCAAAATAGTCTGCCGCATACGCCCGGATACGTTCCAGTACAGCATTCTCCAACGCGTCCATATCTGTACAGTTCTTGTTGCCGCACACTTCCGGTGCGCGCTGGTGCATCCGGCAGCGGACATAGCGTCTTTGTGTTCCATCCGCTCTCGGCTGGCGTCCCGTCTGCTCCATAAAGCTTCCACAACATCCGCAGACGATTTTTTTTGCAAGTGGATGTATCTCGCCCTTTGCCCCGCTCCGGGTGCGCTCTTTCAGCATCATCTGGACAGTCTCAAAGGTTTCCATGTCAATGATTGGTTCATGGGTATTTTCTACAACGATCCACTGCGATTTCGTCTTTTCCGCCTTGTAGCTGATCTTCTTATGTCTCCCCTGCACCAGATTTCCTGCGTAGGTCTGATTATGGAGCATCTGGTACACCGTCGGGCTGCTCCAAAGTCCTACATTCCTGTTTTTCGCAGCAATGTGATAGTGAATGCCGTTCATCTGCTTATAGGCTGTCGGGCTTGGGACCTTCTCATCGTTGAGGATGCGCGCGATTTTATGTGCTCCTATCCCGCTGAGAGCCATTGAGAAAATCCGCTTTACAATTTCTGCCGCTTCCGGATCAACTACGAGCTTTCCCTTTGCCTCCGGATCTTTGCAATAGCCGTAAAGTGCAAAAGAGCCGATGAACAGCCCCTCTTTCCGCTTGTGGTCGAGCACGGAGCGCACATTGGTGGACAGGTCTTCCAGATACCACTCGTTGATCAGACCATTGATCTGTCTGGACTTCTTGTTCGCGGTATCATTCGTATCCACATGGTCTACCACCGCAATGAAGCGGATGCCCCACTCCATGAACTTTCCGTGCAGATATTTTTCCACGAGTTCCATGTCACGGGTAAAACGGGATTGCGTTTTGGCCAGTACCACATCAAACTGATGTTCGCTTGCGGCTTGCAGCATCGAGTTGAATGCCGGACGGTTCCGGTCGATGCCGGAATAATCCTCATCCGAATAGATCTGGTAAATATCAAATCCTTTCTCAATGGCGTACTGGATGAGCATCGACTTTTGATTCTGAATGCTCTCCGATTCGCCAATTTTATCTTCATCTTCTTTGCTCAGGCGGCAATAAATTGCTGCTTTCATGATCTGCCCCCTTCTTTTTGTACACGAGCATCCATGCGCAGCATAACGCATCTCTCCTTCAAATTCAGGGATGCTGCATCAGGTGCAGGCTCTTGAAGGAACGCCATTTAACAATCCATCGATGATATATCGCTCAAATTCCTTTTGAAACCGTTCTTTGCGCTGTTCGTTGTTGTCTGAACGAAATTTTTCGTGCAGAATAAAAGGAGTTTTTTTCATCGGATCCCCCTTTCGGTCCACTTGGTTGTGATATGCGTCACTTCAGTCTATTTCCAGTCAGCGAAATTCAGAACTTTCCAGATTTTTCATGCAAAATATCGCAAGACGTTCAAAATCAACTTGAAACACTTTTGCCGCAATGGTACAATTATATTGTCATTTTATGGAAACTCGGCGCAAAGCCCCGTGCGGACAGGCCGCAAGCGTCGGAGTTCCTGTGGGATGTGTAAGAATAGCTAAGGCAGCACTGCGCTACTGCACTTGCGTAGTATTGCTTTCCGAAAATGTGAGGAAGGTATTATTGTATGATGAAGAAGATCTCCCGCCGCTCGTTTTTGCAGGTCTGCGGCATTACTGCGGCAACGGCAGCGCTGACCGCCTGCGGCGGCGGTAAGGCCGAGAGCGGCAAGGGTAGCCAGAACGGCAGGATCCAGATCACCTTTTACCTGTGGGATCGCTCCATGATGAAAGAGCTTACTCCGTGGCTGGAACAGAAGTTCCCGGAGTATGAGTTCAACTTCATTCAGGGCTTCAACACCATGGACTACTACCGCGACCTGCTGAACCGTGCGGAGCAGCTGCCGGACATCATCACCTGCCGCCGCTTCTCCCTGAACGATGCGGCTCCTCTGGCAGAGCACCTGATGGACCTGAGCACGACCGAGGTAGCTGGCACCTTCTATTCCAGCTACCTGAACAACAATCAGGAGCCGGATGGTGCGATCCGCTGGCTGCCCATGTGCGCCGAGGTGGACGGCACGGCTGCAAATGTCGATCTGTTTGCTCAGTACAACGTCCCCCTGCCCACCAACTACGCTGAGTTCGTGGCGGCCATCAATGCCTTTGAGGCTGTCGGCATCAAGGGCTATCAGGCAGACTGGAGGTATGACTACACCTGTCTGGAAACCATGCAGGGCAGCGCTATCCCGGAGCTGATGAGCCTGGAGGGCACCACATGGCGCATGAACTACGAGAGCGAGACCGAGGACGGCTCCACCGGTCTGGACGATGTGGTATGGCCGAAAGTCTTTGAAAAATATGAGCAGTTCCTCAGGGATGTGCGTGTGCAGCCCGGTGACGACCGGTTGGAGTTGAACCCCATTGCCAAGCCTTTCTATGCGCGGCAGACCGCCATGATCCGCACCACTGCAGGCATAGCGGATGTAATGCCTGACCAGTACGGCTTTAACGCATCCATTCTGCCCTATTTCGGCGAGACTGCCAACGATAGCTGGCTGCTGACCTACCCCATGTGTCAGGCAGCAGTTTCCAACACGGTAGCACAGGACGAGGCGAAGCTGGCTGCTGTGCTGAAGGTACTTGGGGCCGTGTACAGCGCAGAGGGACAGAGCAAGCTGGCCTCTGGCGGCGCGGTGCTCTCTTATAACAAGGAAGTCAATATTACCTCCTCCGCCTCTCTGGAACACGTTGAGGATGTCATCAGCGCAAATCATCTGTATATGCGTCTGGCCTCCACCGAGTTCTTCCGCATTTCGGAAGACGTGGGCCACAAGATGATCACCGGCGAATACGATGCCAGGGCCGGATACGATGCGTTCAATGAGCAGCTTGTCACCCCCAAAGCAGACCCCGAAACCGAGATCCTGTTCACGCAGAACACCGCATACTCCATCGACATGACCGACCACGGCAGCGCTGCGGCTTCCTCACTGATGAACGCCCTGCGCGCCGCCTATGATGCGTCTGTTGCAGTCGGCTATTCGCCGCTGGTGTCCACCTCCATCTATTGCGGCGATTACAGCAAGCAGCAGCTTTTGTGGGTAATGGCTGGCAACTACGCTGTCTCGCAGGGTGAATATACCGGTGCAGAGCTGCGGCAGATGATGGAGTGGCTGGTGAACGTGAAGGACAACGGTGCAAACCCCATCCGTCACCGGAATTATATGCCTGTGACCAGCGGCATGGAATACAAGGTGACCGAATACGAGCAGGGCAAGTTCCGTCTGGAAGAACTCACCATCAACGGTACACCGCTGGACGATACCGCCGCCTATACCGTATTTGTGGCAGGCACCGATGTGTGGATAGAGAACGAAGTCTACTGCAACTGCCCCATGCCGGAGAATCTGAAAACCAAGCGGACGGAATATGCCATTGAAAAAGCAGACAGCCGCTCCTGCCTGAAGGATTCGCTGGCGGTCAGCAAGCAGTTCCCCGCCCCCTCCGAGTATCTGACCATTGTACAGGGAGAATAAACTCTTGAAAAATGAAACTACGATGCGGCCTACGATAAAAAACCGTATCCTCGCAGTTCTGGCAGCACTGCTGCTCAGCGTTGGTATTTGGACGAGCTTCGTTGTCTTTACGGATTTTATGGAGCACACCATCTACGAGGAAAGCACGGCACATCTTACGGAGATCTACCATCAGGCAAACCAGACCCTTTACAATAAGGTATCTCTCAACTGGGGCGTCATGCGGATGTGGGCACCTTATCTAGAAAGCGCGCAAAGCGATGCCGATGTCTGCTCTTTCCTTGCACGGGCAAAGGGAGAATACCATTTTACAGACTTTTTCTTCGTTTCGCGGGATGGCTCCTATGTCGCACTGGATGGTGAACGAGGCTATCTTGATCTGGGTCGGACGCTGCCGCAGTTGATCCTGGAGCAGCAGCCTATCGTGGCAAACTCGGTGGTCCCGGACAAGCCGGAGATCATGGTGTTTGCAGTCCCCACGGAAAAAGGCAGTTATCAGGGCTTTGATTACGAAGCCATTGCCGTCACCTACAACAACAGGGATCTGGTGGACTCCCTGAAGATCTCTGCCTTTGAAGGGTACGGCAGCACCTTTGCCGTGCTGCCGGATGGCCGTGTGGTACTGGACAGCAGCAGCGCGGATATGCGCGGCGTACACAACATCCTTGCCATGCTCAAAAATTCGGCTGGTTTTACGGCAGAACAGGTCGATGCCCTGCAAGATTCTTTTGCTGCCGGGGAGAGCGGCAACCTTGAGTTTTCCATCAATGGCGTCAGCTATTACATGGTTTATGGTTCTGCCTCCTTCCAGAACTGGACGATCCTTGGCATTGCTCCCAAAAGCGTTGTGAACGCCAACATGAACCGGCTGCAATACACCACCATGGCCGTGATGAGCGGTACAACGGGTATGCTGGCCGTTGCTGCTCTGCTTCTGGTGGTACAGAACAACCGGCAAAAGCTGCGGAAAAAGGATCAGCAGCTGCTGGCACGCGAGGAGTTGTTCTCGAACCTTTCCCGCAATGTGGACGATGTGTTCCTGATGATTGACACCGAAACTCGCAAGGTGGAATACGTCAGCCCCAATGTCCAGCGCATTCTGGGCCTCTCTCCCGAGGCGGTGCAGGAGGATCTCTACGTTCTATACCCTGCCGGAGACGACAGCGGTGCATCGCGGCTGGAAAATCTGATGCAGATGGAACAGGGCGTCCAGCAGGAATGGGAGCGTGAATTTGTCAATCAGGAGACCGGTGAGCCTCGCTATATCCATGTGACCGGCTTCATCAATGATGTGCAGGGCGCAAGAAAGTGCATCGTGGATCTGTCTGACCGCACGGGCGAGCACCAGACCACGCTGGCTGTGGAAGCCGCACTGGAAGTAGCCGAAAAGGCCAGCAAAGCCAAGACAGACTTCCTCTCCAATATGTCCCACGACATCCGCACCCCCATGAACGCCATCATCGGCATTACTACCCTGATGAAAAACGAGCTGCACCAGCCGGAAAAGCTGGCCGAACATCTGGGCAAGCTGGAAACTTCCGGTCGGCTGCTGCTGGGCATCATCAACGATATTCTGGACATGAGCCGCATCGAGAGCGGCAAGACCACCCTGAACATCGAAAAAACGAACCTGCCCCAGCAGGTCAGCCAGCTGGACAGCATTATCCGGCAGCAGGCCAGCCAACGCCGCCAGACCTTCACGGTGGAGAACCATGTGCAGCACGAAAACGTGCTGGCCGACCCCAACCGTCTGAATCAGGTCCTGATGAACATCCTCTCCAATGCGGTCAAGTATACGCCCCAAGGCGGACACATCCGGCTGGATGTAGAGGAACTTACCCATACCGAGCACTACGCCAAATACCGCTTTGTGGTACAGGATGACGGCATCGGCATGAGCGAGGCCTACCAGAAGACTCTCTTCGAGCCCTTTACCCGCGAGGAAAAATCCGGCACCAACCGGGTGCAGGGCACGGGCCTCGGCATGGCCATCACCAAGAGCATCGTAGACCTGATGGGCGGCACCATCCATGTGGAGAGCGCCCCCGGCAAAGGCTCCCGCTTTGAGGTCGTGCTGGAATTTCCCATCGACGCCGAGGCAGATAAGGTGCAGACGGCGTCGGCCCTCCCGGAGGAGGCTGAGGCCGTCTCTCCCCTGTCCGGGATGAAGTTCCTCTGCGCCGAGGATAACGCCATCAACGCCGAAATTCTGGAAATGCTGCTGGAGACCAAGGGCGCAAGCTGCACCATCTGCTCCAACGGTCAGGAGATCGTGGATGCCTTTGCCAGCGTCAAGCCCGGCGAGTATGACATGATTTTGATGGACGTGCAGATGCCGGTGATGGACGGCCTGGAGGCCACCCGCCGCATCCGCAATGGCGAAAATCCACTGGGACGGACTATCCCCATCCTTGCCATGACCGCCAACGCCTTCCTTGAGGATATGCAAAAGAGCAAGGAAGCCGGCATGGATGAACATCTCTCCAAACCCGTGGACATTGCAGCACTGGAACAGACCGTAAAACGCTTCCGCGTTACCCCCCCCCATTAAAAAATAGCGGAAAAGCGCGTTTTCGCAGATGAAACACACAAATGATTTAGAAGAGGGTCAGAACGTGAATACACTTTCCGAGATCGAGGAATATTACAAAGCGCGTGAGCAGCAGCTGTTGAAAAAACTTCATCGACAGGAAGCTGCTCTTGCCGCAGCGGAGCAAACTCTGAAGCGATTGACCGAAAATCAGAAAGCACCGATGGACGAAACCACCGAGCAGCGTACTGCACAGGAGCAGGCATTCAAAGAAAAACTCTATCGGGATCCGCTGACAGGAATTTACAACCGCCGCTATTACGAAGAAGTTGTCCGTAAATCCATCGGCCCGGCAGGGATCGCGCTGATGGATGTGGACGATTTCAAGATCTGCAACGATACCTATGGGCATTACGCCGGAGATATGGCACTGAAAACAGTGGCAAACACCATCCAGTCCTGCATCCGGGAGTCGGACCTGCTCATCCGCTATGGCGGAGACGAATTTCTGCTGGTGTTATCCGGCATTCCGGGAGACTTTTTGCAGACCAAACTGGAACAGATCCGCACCGCCGCGCAGATGGCATCTGTACCCGGCTATTCGCATTTCCGTATCTCGCTGAGCATTGGCGGAACGATACAGTCCCTCGCCGACCCTATGGAAAACATCGTTCGCCGGGCAGATTGGCTGATGTATCAGGCAAAGTGCCGCAAGAATGCCGTCATGGTGGAGGTTCCGGGGCATGGCCTGGCGGCTTTGGAAAAACTTTTGCAGAACAAGTCACAGATCTTACTTGTGGATGACTCCGCAATGAACCGCATGATGCTGACAGAGATCCTGGGGGATAGTTACCACATTCTGGAAGCAGAAAACGGACGGGAATGCATGGAAAAATTGCAGGCAGAAGCCGAAAACATTGCACTGGTGCTGCTGGACATCAATATGCCCGTTATGGACGGCTTTGAAGTGCTGAAAGCCATGAATGCCAACCACACCATCGAGGATATCCCGGTCATTATGATCTCCAGCGAGGACTCCGATGCGACGATCCGGCGTTCCTATGAGCTGGGCGCAAGTGATTATGTCAATCGCCCCTTCGATGCTCATATCGTGTACCGCCGTGTGACCAACACCATCAAGCTGTACGCCAAGCAGCGGCGGCTGGTGCAGATGGTCTCTGAGCAGATCCGCGCCCGTGAAAATAATACGGATATGCTGGTAGGTGTACTGAGTCATCTCGTAGAATTCCGCAACGGTGAAAGCGGCGCCCATGTGCGGCACATCCGTATCATCACCGAGCTGCTGCTCCACCGTCTGCTGGAGATCAGCAGCAGATACTCTATCACCGCGGAACAGCAGGATATGATCCCGCTGGCTTCTGCCCTGCACGACATCGGAAAAATCGGCATTGACGAAAAGATCCTTAATAAGCCCGGCAGGCTGACCCCGGAGGAATTCGAGGTCATGAAGACCCACAGCATTCTGGGAGCCCAGATGCTGCATGATCTGGATAATTTTGCAGAGCAGCCGCTGCTGCAAACGGCCTACGAGATCGCCCGCTGGCACCACGAACGCTGGGATGGGCGCGGCTACCCGGATGGGCTGAAGGGCGATGAGATCCCCATCAGCGCACAACTGGTCTCGCTGGCTGATGTGTACGATGCACTGACCAGTGAACGCTGCTACAAAAAAGCCTTCTCCCACGAAAAAGCCGTGCAGATGATCCTGAACGGCGAGTGCGGAGCGTTCAACCCGCTGCTGCTGCAGTGCCTGACGGATATTCAGGCTGACCTGAAAGAAGAATTACAGCAACACAACTGAGCAATGGATGCAATAAAACAGGAGAACAAAAAGCCCAAATGAAACACAGAATCTCACGCCGTGCATTTCTGCGCGGCTGCACGCTGCTGGCGGCATCTGCTGCCGTCGGCAGTCTGACTTCCTGCGGCGGAACGAACGCGAAGGACAGCGGTCTTCCGCAGCTCATTGTGGGAAGCGATACCTATCCACCCTATATTTATCTGAACAATGACGGCATTCCCGCCGGGATCGACGTGGAGATCGCCACCGAAGCGTTCCGCCGCATGGGATATGCTGCCCGGTTTGAACCGATCGATTGGGAGCAAAAAACAAATCTGGTGGAAAGCGGTACCATCGACTGCATCTGGGGCTGCTTTTCCATGGATGGGCGCGAGGAGGTATACCGCTGGGCGGGACCCTACATGGTGAGCCGTCAGGTGGCTGCGGTGGATGCCGACAGCAGCATCCGGACACTCGGCGACCTTGCCGGAAAGACCATCGCCGTGCAGAGCACCGGCAAGCCGGAGGAGATCTTTCTCAGCGGCTCCGACCCGCGCATCCCACAAGCGGTCGATGTGTTCAGCACCGAAGACCGCAGCGTGCAGTATGCGATGCTGGCCTGCGGCTATGTGGATGCCATCGCTGCCCATGAGACGGCCATCCTGCAATACATGAAGGACAATTCCGTGGAGTTCCGCATCCTCGAAGAACCGCTGCTGGTCACCGGGCTGGGCATCGCCTTTGCCAAAAACGACAGCCGCGGGCTGGACACCCAGCTGAACGCTGTTCTTGCACAGATGCGCACAGACGGCACACTGGAGCAGATCCTTGGCAAGTATCTTGAACATGCTTCGCAGTATCTGGAGGTGGACACCATTGGCACATAAAAACAAACCCATCTCAGATACATGGAGATGGGGGCTCTATCTGGTCATCGGCGTGCTTTTTATGGCCGGCGTCGTTTTTTTCTCGAGTTGGCAGGCACTGCGCGCAACGGAGGCTCGTTTCTGCCAGATCCTTGATTTTGTCAAATCCCAGTCCACCAGCTTTGAAAAGCACAACGATACGGTCGTGGCCAAAGCGCTCCGCCGCGCGGCGGTATCGGTGCATCAGCTGGCACAGGCCCCTGCGCTCGACCTTTCCGACCCGCAATGCCTGAACAGGCAGGCAGAGCTGCTCTGGCTCACAGGTATTTCAGTTCTGTCTCCGGACGGTACGCTCCTGTGCGAATCCACAACGAACGGCATCGGCTATGCCCAGTTTGGAGAACAGCTCAAAAATGATGCCGTTCTGGACGTTTTCTCTTACCCGCAAAAAACCTATCTGAAGCGGGTCCTGCTGGAGGATGGGTCTGCCGTGGATGTTGCGGCACACCGGGCAGAAAGCAAAGAGGTGATCCTGCTTGCCTACCGCTATACCCCGGCAGAATTTGTAGAGGGAACGGCTTTGTCCATTCAGAGTGTACTGGACGGCTACTCGGTTGAGACCAGCGGCACATTGTTCATCGTGCAGAACAATCAGGTCATTGCCTCTAACCGCCCGGAACTCATCGGGCAGAATGCTGCGGACAGTCCGCCAGTGCAGGAGATCCGCAAAGCCGGGGCGGCCGAAACGCTGACCCATACCCACGATCGGAACGGCTCCGGCTGCTATGTTGGAATGTACTGCCACGGAAGGTCTTTCGATCTCTACGCGTATACGGATGAAAAATCCGTCTTCCGTGAATCGTTTCCGTTGATTTTGATGGCGCTGGCCGGTTACATCCTGCTTGTAATGGTCCTTCGGGTGCTGCGCAGACGCTCCGTGCAGGAGATGGAGCAGCAGAAGAAAGAGCAGGAGAAGAAGTATCAGGCTCAGCTGGAGGAACAGAACCGCAAACTGGAGATCGCACTCCAGCACGAGGGTGCGGCAAACCGTGCCAAGCGGGAGTTCCTGTTCAATATGAGCCACGATATTCGCACCCCCATGAACGCCATCATCGGCTTCACCTCGCTGGCTGCGACCCATATTGATAATAAGGAACAGGTGCTGGACTACCTGAAAAAGATTTCTATCTCCAGCCATCATCTGCTTTCCCTCATCAATGATGTGCTGGATATGAGCCGCATCGAGAGCGGAAAAGTAAAAATTGAAGAAAAAGCGGTGCATCTGCCGGACCTCGTCCACGATGTGCGCTCCATCATCCAACCCGATGTTTCGGCAAAGCGGCTGTCGCTTTTCATCGATACCATGGACGTGGAGAACGAGGACATCATCACCGACCCGCTGCGGCTGAACCAGATCTTGCTGAACATTTTGTCCAACGCCATCAAGTTCACTCCCACAGGCGGTACGATCAGCATCCGCATTTCCCAGAAGAACGGTGCGCCCAAGGGCCGTGGCTGCTATGAGTTCCGCATCAAGGACAATGGCATTGGTATGAGCGAAGAATTCCAGAAGCACATCTTTGAGGCATTCAGCCGGGAGGAAAGCTCCACCGTCAGCGGCATTCAGGGTACCGGCCTGGGCATGTCCATCACCAAGAACATTGTGGATATGATGGGCGGCACCATTGCGATTGAAAGTGAACCGGGCAAGGGCAGCGAATTCATCGTAGATCTCTGCTTCGCACTCAGCGGACAAAGGGTGGAGCCCAGGCAGCTCCCGCAGTTGGAAGGGCTGCGCGCATTGGTAGCAGACGACGATACCGACACCTGCCTGAGCGTCAGCACCATGCTGTCCAAGATCGGGATGCGGCCGGAGTGGACGATCTCCGGCCGGGAAGCGGTGATCCGCACCCGATACGCCATGGAGCAGGGCGACGAATTCAGCGTCTACATCATCGACTGGCTCATCCCCGATATGAACGGCATCGAGGTCGTGCGGCAGATCCGCAAGGTGATCGGGAAAAGCTGCCCTATCATCATTCTGACGGCCTACGATTGGACGGATATTGAAGAGGAAGCCCGCGCTGCCGGAGTGACCGCCTTCTGCGAAAAGCCGCTGTTCCTTTCCGAACTGCGCAGAGTGCTGGCAGAACCGTACGGTGCAGAGTCTGCCTGTAAGCCAGCGCAGCCAGATGCCGCCGAGCTCAAGGGAAAGAAGCTTTTGCTGGTGGAGGACAATGCCTTGAACCGCGAGCTCGCACTGGAGATCCTGAAGGAAGCGGGCTTTGCGGTAGACACTGCTGAGGATGGCGAGATCGCTGTCCAGAAGATGAAGCAGGCGGCCCCCGGGCAGTACGATTTGATCTTAATGGACATCCAGATGCCCAAGATGGACGGTTACGAGGCAACGCGGCAGATCCGCGCTCTGCCGGATGCTGCAAAGGCAGACATTCCCATCTTTGCAATGACGGCAAATGCCTTTGAAGAAGACCGTCAGAGTGCATTGAAGGCCGGTATGAACGGCCACATTGCAAAGCCGCTGGATATTCCGCATCTGCTGCAGGTCCTCGCAGATGTACTGAAATCATAACGGCTGCCAGCCGACAAAAGCAAAAGCACCCGCAGCATTCGCTTCCAGAGGTCAAGAGCCTCTGCGAAGCCTGCTGCGGGTGCTTTATTTATTTTTTGTCTGACAGGCGTTTGGCTTACAGGATCTTGTGCAGCTCCTGCACAAGGTCGCCGATCACGATGGGCTTGGACAAAAAGCCGTTCATGCCGCTTTCCAATGCGTTGCGGCGATCCTCGTCGAAGGCGTTGGCGGTCATGGCAATGATCGGGAGCTTTGCCCGGGCAGGGTCATCCAGTGCGCGGATCTTCCGGGTGGCGGTGTAGCCATCCATCACCGGCATCTGCACATCCATCAGCACCAGATCATAGCTGCCCGGCGCTGCGGCGCTCACCTTTTCCACCGCCACTTCACCGTTTTCCGCCGTATCGACCCGGAAGCCGTACTCGCGCAGGATCTCCTGCGCGATCTCGCGGTTCAGCTCGTTGTCCTCTACCAGCAGGATATGTCTGTCCTTGAAGTCGGCGTTCTTTTCCGGCAGAATCTCCTGCGACGCATCTGTCAGCTTCTGGCCGAGGGCGCTCATCAGGGTCTCGCGCAGGTCAGACATGAACATGGGCTTGGAGCAGAAGGCGGTCACACCGGCGGCCTTTGCCTCTACCTCAATGTCAGACCAGTCGTAGGCCGTCAGGATGATGATGGGGGTATCGTCGTTCAGGCTGCGTATCTGGCGGGTGACCTCGATGCCGTTCATATCCGGCAGCCGCCAGTCGATGATATAGGCGTGGTAGACATCGCTCATCTCGATGGACTGCCGCGCGCGCAGCACCGCTTCCTTGCCGGAAAGGGTCCATTCCGCGCGCATTCCCACCTTGACCAGCATCTTTGTCACACTGTCGCAGGTGTTGAAATCGTCGTCCACCACCAGAGCCTTCAAGCCTTCCAGCTCAGCGATCTTTTCCACCGGGCGGTGCTCTGCCTGCACCCGCAGCGGCACACGAATGATAAACTCGCTGCCCTTGCCCTGCGCTGTCTGCACCTCGATGGTGCCGCCCATCATATCCACGATGTTTTTGGTGATGGCCATGCCAAGACCGGTGCCTTGGATACGGCTGACCGTGGAGGTGCGCTCCCGCTCAAACGGCTCAAAGATTTTTTTGGCAAATTCCGGGCTCATGCCGATGCCGTTGTCCTTGATGCGGAATTCGTACTGCCCACAGCCGCGCACCTGCCCGGCAAGCTGGCGTACTCGCACCGAGACCGTGCCGCCCGCCGGGGTAAACTTGATGGCGTTGGACAGCAGGTTCAGCAGGATCTGGTTCAGCCGGGTCTTATCGCAGTAGACATCCTCGTCGGTCACGTCCATCGCGTCCATATAAAGCTCCAGCTGTTTTGCGTAGATCTGCCCGCTGACGATGGTTTTCAAATCGTGCAGCACATCCGAAAGGTTGACTTCCACCTCTTCCAGATGGATCTTTCCGCTTTCGATGCGGCTCATATCCAGCACATCGTTGATGAGCGAGAGCAGATGGTTGCTGGAAGCAAGGGTCTTGGCCAGATAATCCTTCACCCTCTCCTTGTCGTCGATATTGCTGATCGCCAGTGTGGTAAAGCCGATGATGGCGTTCATGGGGGTGCGGATGTCGTGGGACATATTGGAAAGGAAAGTGCTCTTGGCGCGGTTGGCAGTCTCGGCGGCAGCAACGGCATCCGAAAGCGCCTGATTTACCTGTTTGTCGGCGGTGCGGTCGGACATGACAAGGATGTATTTGGTCCTGCCCTCCACCTCGCTGCCTATGGCGATGTTATGGAACCAGCGGCGCTCTTTGGTTTCCAGATGCTCAAACTCGAGATCCCATTCCCGCTGCTGTCCGCTGAGAAGCCCATCCAGAAAGTTTTCGCCCTGCTCCGGGGCGCCCAGCTTGTCCAGAGCAAAGGCATTTTGCCGGACTTCTTTCCACGGGATGCCCAGCAGACGCTCAATGTTCGGGCTGACATAATCCACCTTGGAGGTCTCTGCGTCCAACATCAGGAAAACGTCGTCCACGTTCAGCGAGAGCTTCTGGAACAATTCATCCCGGTAGGAGATCTCGGTATCCTTCCGGCGCAGGGTCATATGGCTTCTGCGCACAATGAGCAGAATGACCAGCACCGCAAGACCTGCGGCGATGCCCGCTACGATCTGTATCGTATGGAACCACAGCTTATCCAGATTGGCATTGACGATTTTGACCGGGACAAGTCCCAGCATCGTCCAGCTCTGGATCGCCGTGCCCTCGTAGACCAGATAATAACTGGTGTCGCCCAGCTTTACCTTCATGTTTCCGCTGCTGCCCTGTGCAAAGGCATTGGACAGATCCAGGATCTGCGCCTCGGAAAGGTCGGAATGGTCGCGCAGCATCGCAATGAAGTTGTAGATCGTTTCCTTGCGGTTTACGGAATTGTCGATGACCACCCGCCCATCCGGGTAGATGACATAGTTGCTGGCATTGCCCTGAAAGGCAGAATTGTCCAGTAATCTCAGCACCTCATCATTGTAATAGGTGATGGCAACGGCATCGTAAGCAAAACCCCGGTAGCTGCCCTGCGTTTCGGGACAGATGAACGCCAGCATCTGGGTTTTGCCGGGCAGAGCCGTATTCATCACAATATCGTTACCGCTGGCAAGCTCTTCGTCCAGATTTGTCTGCAGGCCAAGGTAGCCCGTTTCCCCGGTCACAGTCATGTAGTTGCCGTCATAGGTAAGAAAGTAGAATTCGGCAAACCCAGCCTTCTGCTGTGCCGCCCTGATATACGCCTGTATTTCGGCCTCATCCGAGGTACTTTCCAGAAAGCCGTTGTACAGATGCAGGTAGGTCAGGTTTTTGCGCACCATCTCTTTCAGCATATTATTGGATTTATGCAGAACCTCTTCCAGATGCGAGGTGCTTTCCTGATAGATGGTCTGGGACACAAATGAGATGTACTGAACGCTGAAACCTGCTATCAGCAAGACCAGAAGAAGGATGGCAGCAACAGGGAGCCATTTTTGCCGGGGATGGCAGTTTCGTTTGGATTCGTGCTTTTCGTCTGCCATCCTGCTCACCTCAACGTAATGTAGTTTTCAGGTTCTGCAAGCGCTGCGCCGCCGCCGGAGACATGATCGCGCCATCTGTTTTTTACCCATGTATCTCCGTCCAAAGGCGTGCCGCTCTCGCTCGCAAGCAGCGCTTCCATCTGTTTTTCCGCTGCCAGACAGGTCACGGTAACGGTGTCGTCGTCCCGGAGCGGCTGTCCGTTCCGGGTGATGCCGGTCAGAGTATAGCTGCCGCTTGCCTCTTTGACCTCCACGGCAATGCCGCTGACCACCGGCAGAGAGCCGCGGTTGAAGGGCACAAACCCTCCCTCGCAGCCCTCCACAAAGGCGCGGACGGTCTCCTTCAGCTCTGCGCCGGTCATGGTGCGCTGGCGGGACATCAGACCGTTGGGCATGATCATGGAAGCGGCCATTTTCTTGTTATAGTCTGCCCGCAGTATACTGCCGGTAAAGCTGTTTGCGGTGGCAAGCAGCACATCGGTGCCATAAACGCCCCGCAGCGTGTTCGCCATAACGGAGAAGGAGGCGCTGCCGCCGTTTGCGTGGAAGACATTGGAATAGCTCTTCCCGGAGGTCAGCACGATCTCGTCATCGGCAGGCGTTTCTTCGGCAAGAAGCCTGGCATTGAACGCACGATAAGCCTGCCGTGCCGTGTACTCGCCCGCGATCATTTTGGAGACAACGTCCTTGGAGACGGCAAAGAAATCGTTGGAGGCGATGCGGATATACATGTGGTTTTCTTCCACCACATCGCGCACATCCTTCATGTACTCGGTCAGGCGCAGAGGGACATTCTGGCTGTAGCTCAGCACATCCTGCCCGTCGGCAACGATGCGGCTCTGCGCCTCCTCGGAGAGCATGACGTTCAGCACCTTCATGGCTTTTTCGCGGCGCGCGGTGTCCTGCTCGAGGTCACGGTTCAGAGCGATCTGGAAATACGGGGTGGTCATGATCCACTTTTCGCCGTTCTGGCTGAAGAAGGGCAGGAAGATCGTGTCGATGCCCTCATCCTGAAACATCTTGACACCGGCAGAGCTGCCAAAGTACATGGCAACTTCTCCGTTCCGGAACATCCCGGTCACATCGTCGTAATTCAACGCAAGATCGTCTGCCGTGAGGTGGGTATCCTGAATGAACTGCGCCATCCGCTCAAACGCCCCCGGCCACACGGTGTCGTCCAGACCCACCCGTGCGGTGCTGGCAGGGTCGCTGTAAGCAGTGCGCCACTTGCGCCCATCTGTCGTGGTAAGCTCGGCAGCGGAAAGCCCCTGCAGCGTTTCCATGCAGGTGTAGTCGTAGGTATAATCGGCGGTAAAGCCGCGGATGCCCACTTTTTCAAACGCCTGACAGGCCGAAACGAAGCTCTCGTAATCGGTGGGCAGAGGAATATCGTACTGCTCAAAAAGGCTGCGGTTGACCACAAAGCCGTGGGCATCGGCGCAGACCGGCAGCCAGTTCACGCTGCCGTCCTCGTTTTTGAAGCTGTTGAGGTAGGTGTTGTACACAGCGCCCGCCTCGTTGGTCAAGGCAAGGTTCATCAGGCTGTCCTTCAAGGGAGCCGCATCGTGCAGCGAGAAGCGGCAGCTGGTGACGATATCCGGCAGACCGCCGTTCTCCTGCAAAAACTTGTAAAAATCCAAATCGTTGTTGCCCACGATGAATTCAATATTTACATCCGGCAGCTGGGACTGGATATAGGGCGCATAGTTCTCGTACAGGCTGGTACTCCACAGATACACCTGAATGGTCTGGGCATCCTCCTGCTTTTCCACATTTTCGGCGGTTTTTGTTCCGCAGCCGGTCAGCAGGGAGACCGCCATCACCAGTACCATAAGCACGGAAAACAGGCGGTGCAATGTTCTTTTGTTCATCAAATCGTTCTCCTCACAGCTCTTGGGCAGCTGCCGTTCTGCACTCCCGAATACCGCAAAAAGGCATAGGTACAGCACGACAGAGATATAAGATTATTTTACCACCGCCATGAGGGATTTTCAATAAAATTTCATGTATTGATACCTAAAAGCAGCGCATCCGATTTCTTTGCGCCAGTCGATGCAGCTTTTTGTATCAACGCACAGGGTGAGGCGGGCTGCCAGTATTCTTATGTACTGCCGCCCTCTGTCCGCATCAGAGATATTTCTGGATGGTCGGCACAAGGACATTCATATTGATCGGTTTTGCGATATGGTCATTCATCCCGGCATCCAATGCCGCCTGTTTATCTTCGGAGAAGGCGTTTGCCGTCATAGCGATGATGGGGATGTCCGCCTTTTGGGGGTCATCCATCCTCCGTATCTTTTTTGTCGCATCGTAGCCGTTCATCACCGGCATCTGGATGTCCATAAAGATCAGCTGATACGTTCCGTTCGCCGCTTTTTCCAGCATATCCACACATTCCACGCCGTCTTTGGCTCGGTCTACCGTGCAGCCCTCTTCCTGCAGCAGCTCGACGGCGATCTCCGCATTGAGGTCGTTGTCCTCGGCCAGCAGGATCTTCACGCCGCACAGACTCTTTTGGTCCGAAGGGCCAGTCTCCCGTTTCGCCTGTATTTCATCCTCGGACGCAATGCGGCAGGGAATGGTCACAGTAAACGTGGAGCCAACACCGATCCTGCTCTCCACTTCCACGGTGCCGCCCATCAGCCCGACCAGCTTTTTCACGATGCCCATCCCGATGCCGCTGCCTTCCACCTTGCTGATGGTGGACGTACGTTCCCGTTCAAAGGGTTCAAAAATGTGCTTCTGGAACTCCTGCGACATCCCGATGCCGTTATCGGCAACCGTGATCACCATATTGCACCAGCTCTCTTTTTCGCCGGGCTTCTGCGTAACATCGCAGCGGATCGTGCCGCCGGCTCCCGTGTATTTGACAGCGTTGCTGACGAGGTTTGTACAGACCTCAGTCAGGTGCGGAATATCCGCATAGATATACGGATGCAGCAGCTGTGTTGTCACCGTAAGCGTCTGCCCCTTGCTGTCTGCCAGATTCCGGAACATGGCAATGCAATTACGGAAATCCTTCTCGACATCCGAAACGGAATACTCCATCTCCGTCTTATCGTTTTCGATTCGGGCAAGATCCAGAACATTGTTCAGCAGCATCAGCAGGTTCTGTCCGCACACCTGAATGTTCTCCATGTATTTTTTCAGCTTTGCAGGGTCGTCCGAATGCCGGGAGGCAAGGTCTGCGTAACCGATAATGGCGTTCATGGGGGTGCGGATATCATGCGACATATTGAACAGGAAGGTGGATTTGGCGTGGTTCGCGCTCTCGGCGTTTTCCACAGCGACCTGCAATTTTGCATTCAGCTCCTGCGTATCGTCTGCGGCTTTCCTTGCAGCTGCTTCGGCTTTGCGCGCCTTCCGCAGCAGCTGCAGGATCGTGAGCAGAATGACTGCAACTGCAATGCTGCCGACCAGCAGCACCATGACAAAGTTATCCTTTATAAACTCGCTCAAGGTGACCTTCCGCAAAGAGCTCTTATGCATCGCCAGAGAGCTGGTAAGCATATTGGCTGGCATTGCCTTGATCGTTTTGTTCAGGATGGACAGCAGGCTGCGGTTTCCGCTATTGACCGCAAAGCAGGATCTGGCAGGGTTTGGCAGCGGAACGCTGTAAAAACCATAAATTTTGCTGTATTTCGCCTCACTGCTGACCCCTGTGATAAAACAGTCTGCCTGTCCGTCCTTGACCAGTTTTATCGCATCCTCCTGTGTATCGCAGTCCACGATCTCCCACTGCGGATAATAAAACGCAATGTACCTTGTCAGGGAAATCTTGTTTTGGGGAACGGCAACGCGGTTCACTTTGTTTTCAGTAAAGAGCTGTTGGTTCGTGACCACCATCATATTGGCGGTCCACGTTGTGTTGGTTCTGGCAACGCGATATTCTTCAGCCAGATTGGGACTCTGGTCGAAATGGAAGATCATGTCGATCTCGCCTGATTTCAACGCATTGAGTTCCGCCTCTTTGTCGTCATAACCGACCAACTGAAATTCCAGCTCCTGATTTCCCAGACAATCTGCGGCAAACTGAATATAGTCTATGATTGTTCCGGTAATCTCCCCGGTGGCAGGGTCATAGGTGCTGACGCCGCTATCACTCGTCAGAAAGCCCATCCGGATCGCGCCGTGCTTTCTGAGCCACGCCTTTTCCTCACCCGTAAGGATGGGCTTATAATCCAGCGAGAAATACCTTTTACACAGATCCGCCGTATAAAAAGGAGCCTCTTCGTCCAACGTGCTCA
>ENA-UEQE01001312-UEQE01001312.1-human-gut-metagenome-genome-assembly--contig:-NODE-1312-length-20366-cov-4.157425_pt1 | contig 20366 bp, 20 predicted proteins | sample MGYA00242934_ERZ507935 | MGnify/ENA primary metagenome ERZ507935 (study PRJEB26167, sample SAMN06115423) | human gut metagenome | host: Homo sapiens | place: China:Anhui | collected 2015-03-30... | reverse complement strand
TGTAAACGGCCACGTTCTTGGTCACCATCCGGGAACCTACCTGAACACGGGGAGTACGGTCGTCAGGGTTGGCATTCAAAATGATGTAATAGGGAGATTCCCAGGGATCCATCAGGCCCACACGGCCGCGGCTTTCAAAAAACAGGCCGGGAGCGCCTTCCACATCCGTAGTCGTCGTATTGAAATAAGCCGTTTTCTTGGGATTCAACTTTCTGTCCTCATCCGCCCGGTCCATATAATTGGTCAGGATGCTCATGATGCGGCTATCGTCGTCCACGGCGGTTGTCACGTAATACTGTCCGTCCTTGTGGGCCTGCTTGGTCATTTCCCGGCTGCTCCAGGCCACGGGAACGCGGCCGTTGTCCAGCATGTAATTTTCCACAGCCGTCTGCAGACCGTTGCAGTCGCTTCGCGCCGTGGTAACCTTGGATTTTTCCATCACGCCGTTCACCACCGTCATGGCGATGCCGGCCAGCGTCAGGATAATGGCAATCACCACAAGCAATTCAATCAACGTGAATCCCTTGGACTTACGGTTCAAAAAAGGTGTCTTCATACTTTGCCAAGAGTAGCGCAATTACAGTTCAGGGCAAGCGGAAAACAACCGGCGCCGCCTATTTCAAAGCCTGTTCCCGGAATGGCAGCAGACGGAATAACCCCGGTGCACAAACACCCCGGCGCCTTCCGGCAGCCGGGGTGTTAAAAAGAATGCTCCTTTAGTTGGAGGGGACAGGGGTTTCTGCGGAAGCAGGGGCCGGAGCCTGAGAAGAAGCGGCTTCCGCCTCAGCAGCGCGCCTGCGCAGCTCCTCCTGCTGGAGTTCTTCCGGCGTCTTGGCGGGAATGGAAGCTTCCTGCCTGGCGGCAGCCTTCATCATTTCCGGGCTCAACAGGCTTTCCGAACTCTTAACGTGCTGCCGGTTGATCAGCATGCCCAGCCCCAGACAAAGAACCATGAACGCGGTTCCGAAGTACACCGTGGCTTTTTTCAGCACATCCGTCGTCCGGGCGCCAAAAGCCTGGTCCGTAATGGCTGCGCCAAAGGCAGCTCCCAGCCCTTCCTGCTTGGGCCTCTGCATAAGCACTACGCCCAGAAGGAGAAGTGATACAATCACCAAAACGGCAAAAAGTAACTGAATGCTGATATTGAGTGAATCTGCTAAAAAAAGGTTCATGAGCGCGGGGAGTATGTGTGAATTCGAACGGTTTGTAAAGTCTAGGAAATGATTTCGTTATGCTCGTTGCAGACGATTTTCTTGGGGATGATGGGCTTGTCCGACAAGGCAAAACTCATAATGACCACCCGTTCGCCCGTCTTGATTAAATGGGCCGCACCGCCGTTCATGATGATGTTCCCCGTGCCGGCAGGCCCCTGGAGAGCATATGTTTCCAGACGGTTCCCGGACGTGACGGACGCCACGAGAACTTTTTCCCCGGGCCACAAATCCACGGCGGCCATCAAATCGGCAGGAATTTCAATACTGCCTTCATATTGAACATCGCCACGGGTAATCATGGCGCGATGAATTTTTGATTTTAACTGCTCAACCAACATGACGTTCGAACAACAAACCCCCGATCGCCCCTCCGGTCAAGCCGTCATCCTCCATTTTACGGTTTTCTGTGTCTTACTCCCCCTCCTCCAGCGCTTCCGCGGCATGGGCGGCATCCCGGGCAAGCTGGCTTTTCAATTCTTCCAAAGAGGGGAATTTGATTTCCGGCCTTAGGAAACGGACCGGTTCCACTTCCATCTCCCGCCCGTAAATATCCCCCGGGTGGCCGAATAAATGCGTTTCCAGCAAAAGTCCCCCCGTCTCACCTTCCACGGTGGGGCGCACCCCCAGATTGGCTACGCCTCCGTATTTTTTGCCGGCCACCCGGGCGCGCACGGCGTAAACGCCATGGGGAGGCTGTAACCCGCAACCGGGTCTTATATTGGCCGTGGGGTAGTCCAGCAGGCGCCCCAGTTGGCGCCCGTGAATCACCGGGCCCTTCCAGCGGTAGGGACGGCCAAGCATGCCGGCAACCTGTAAAAAATCCGCCCCGCGCACGGCTTCGCGGATCCGGGTGCTGCTTATGCGCTCCCCGTCCTGCAGAATAGGAGGAACGGCTGTCACCCGGAACCCGTAGCGGCAGGACAGCAGGCGCAGGGTTTCTACATTCCCTGCCCTGCCGCGGCCAAAATGCCAGTCCTCTCCCACGGCAATCTGAGCCACCCGGCAGGAGGAACAAAGTTCCCCAATAAACTCTTCCGGGCTCATGGACGCCAGCCTGGAAGAAAATTCCAGCGACAGCACCGCCTTCACCCCCAGCTCTTCCATCAAGGCAAATTTTTCAGCATCTTCCCCCATGATGGCGGGCGGCACGCTTTCCGGCCTCACCCGGGCCAGCGGATGGGTGCGGAATGTCAGCACGGCGGGAATTCCTCCGTCAAGAGCAGCCCCTTTCACCGCCGCGGCAATCACTCCGGCATGTCCCAGATGCACCCCGTCAAACATCCCCATGGCCCAGTGTACGGGGGCGGCAAGGCTTTTCAATCCCTTGAATTCCCGGTAAATGACCATATGCTACCCGGCAATCAGAATATCCGCCAGCTCCTTCAGGGAAAGCATGGCCCGGAACAGTTCCTCCCTGGGCGCGGTTTTCAGGGTGTCCACCGTAATGGCGCGGTCCAGCGTAAAAGAACCGGACCTGGTGCGCCGGAGGGCGCTCAAATGCGCTCCGCAGCCCAATGCCTTTCCAATATCATAAGCATAGGATCGCACATAAAAACCTTTGGAACATTGAACGGTAAAATCCACTTCTGGAATGGCCACGCGTGAAATTCCGTGGCCAAACACTTCCACAGGCCGCGGCTCCCGCACAATTTCCTGACCTTTCCGGGCCAGTTTGTACAGCGGCACCCCGTCCTTTTTGATGGCGGAAACCATCGGAGGAATTTGTTCAAAAGCTCCGTCAAACCGGTCAAACGCTTCACGCACGGCCTGTTCCGTCACTCCGTCTACGGAATACTCCGCCACTATTTCTCCCATGGCATCTTGAGAGGAAGTCTCCACGCCCAGCATAAGGGTTCCGGCGTATTCCTTGTGTTCACACATCAACTTGTCCTGAAGCTTGGTCGCCTTTCCCACCACCAGCATCAGCAGCCCCGTGGCCATGGGATCCAGCGTGCCGCAGTGGCCTATTTTCTTAATTCCCAGGGAACGCCGCGCAATCGCTACCACATCGTGGGAAGTCATGTCCCGCGCCTTGTCAATCAACAGGACGCCCGAAGGAACCTGGATGGAATCTGAAACATTCATGAAATCTTCTGTCGGATCACGCGTTCCACTTCTTCCCGCATGGCCTTCAGGATAGTAAGGCGCACTTCTTCAATAGGCCCCCGGATACGCACTCCGGCGGCCATGGAATGGCCGCCTCCGCCGAAACGGGAGGCCAGCTCCGCGACGGATATTTCAGGCGTCTTGGATCTCAGGGAAATACGGATGCGGGGATCGTCCTCCGTTTCTTCCAGATAAGCGGCCAGCCAGACTCCCTGCACGGAACGCAGGAGGTCAATCAGGCCTTCCGTATCTTCCGGACGGCTTCCAATCCGGGCTTTTGCCTCATTCGTCAGGCAAAACATGCAAATCCTGCCGTCCGGCGTCAGCTTCATTCCGTTCAGCGCCTCACGCATCAACTGCATTTTCACCCACGGCTTTTCCTGGTAAAGCTGGCGGTTGATGTCCTGGACGTCAACGCCCATCCGGATCAAATCCGCAGCCAGTTCCATGACGGCCGCCGTCGTCATCTGGTACTGGAAAGACCCCGTATCCGTGCTGACGGCCACGTAAAGGGCGTCTCGCATCACCGGAGTAACGGGAATGCCCAGATACTTGAAAAAGTAATATAAAACCGCCCCCGTGGCGCATTCGTCCGGCAAAACGCACTGCACATCTCCAAACAGTTCGTTCGTCCGATGGTGGTCGATGTTCGCCCACACCTTCACTCCCGCCAAAGCCTCCAGGCTGCGTTCTCCCAGCCTCTTGAGCGCGCCGTTATCCACGGAAATGGCTACTTCCACATCCACCGGCTCATCAGGCGTGGGAATAATATTTTCCACACCCGGCATAAAGGCCAGATTGGAAGGCACCCCGTCCTCGTTCATCATCATCACCTTCTTTCCCATTTGCTTCAGGGCTTCCCCCAAAGCCAGCGTGGAGCCGATAGCGTCGCCGTCCGGATGAACATGCGCAATTACCGCAAAACTGCCATGGCTGCGGATCAGATCCGCCAAAGGCGCAAATTGGGGACAATGTTTCCAATCTTCCATATGTACTGCCGTGTTTTTATAGAAAAAGCCGCACCTGGACAATCACCAAGTGCGGCTTGAAAAGTCGTACTTAATCCCGGAAGAGGATTACTTCTTGGACTTCATGACCACCGGAGCCACATCCACGGCGGGCTGGTTCAGGTCATTGAACTTGGGCAGGGGGGTCAGGGGCGGAGCACCCTGATCCTGGCAGCAGCAGGAAGCCATGATGCTCGCCGCAAAAGCGGCAAGAGCCATAACGGTAATCTTCTTCATATGCGTGGTTAAATGATGGGTGATAAAGGATATGGAAATATCTTGGAGCATAAAAGCATACCATGCGGGCGCCCGTCAATCAAATTTGCGAAAATCTCCCAAGGAGACGCCTTTCCCAAAATGGCAAGACGCATAAATCGCTCGCCCGGGGTTATCTGTAATTATAATCTCTGCCAAGCTGTATCCTTTTCATGCCCTTTTCCGTCAAAATACTCCGGTTTTTCGGCATTCTCCTGCTGAGCCTCTGCGCGCTCGGCGTGGCCGGCATGACCTGGGCGTACCTGATAGAACCCAATCTTCTGTTTGTCAGGAAAGTAGACTACCGTGTCCCCCAGTGGAAAGGGAAGGGAACACCCGTTAAAGTCGTTATTGCCGGCGATTTGCACCTGATGCCCACCGCGTTTGATGAAGTGAGGGCCCTGCGCTATGTTCAGAGGATCATGCGGCTCCGGCCGGACCTGATTCTGCTGGTTGGGGACTATGCCCGGGGAAGCAGCGAAAACGCCAGCATGGATCCCGCCACGGCCGCCCGGCTGCTGAAAGGCCTGACGGCTCCCTGCGGGGTCTTTGCTATTCAGGGAAACCATGATTTCACCTTCGGCTGGAACAACTGGAGCAGGGAACTGAAACAGGCGGGAATCACCGTGCTGGAAGACCAGAGCGCGCTTGTCACGTTCAAGGACGGAAGGCAGCTTCAGCTTTCCGGAATATTGGATACGACGCGCAATGTCAGAAAACGGCTGCCCAAACGCCAGTCGCCGGACATCCCCCATTTCCTGCTTTCCCACCGTCCGGAAACGGACCGCATACTTTCCCATGGAGACGTGGACATCGTCATCAGCGGGCACACCCACGGAGGCCAGGTTTGCCCTCCTTTCGGCCTCCTGCGGTTTGAAGCCAGCCCGGACCATGCCCTACCCTACACCTATCCCTGGCATATCTCCGGCGGCAATACCTACCTGATCACCAAGGGGCTGGGGACAAGCACACTCCCCCTCCGCTTCAACTGCCCGCCGGAAATCTATCTGCTGGAACTGCATTGACCCATTCCTCCCGTTAAAAATACAGTCCCTTCCTTCCCGGTGCCCTCCCCCTCCGCTCCACGCCGGCGGCAATCCATAAAGAAAACGGAAAAGAACGGCCGGGTTCCATAGTTTCAAAGGAGCCGGTTATCAAACCCTTCCTTCAGCCTTAAAATCTTTCTGGCCGTCATCCGGTAAACAGGCCGGTAAAGGTGCTTTTTCAAGACGGCCGGGAGCGTTCTTCCGGGCAGCGGACCGCGCAGCAGCCCGGCTTCACGCATAACCCGTTCGTAACGTTCCCCTTCATAACGCCAATTATACCGCCAGGGCTTGTGCACCCCCTGGTAATGAAGAATGCCCGGTTCCAAAGCCGCTTCCACCGCCTGGCGTGGCGTAACGCCGCGCCAAAACTGTTCCCGGGGATCGTTTTTCAAAATGCGGCGCGTCAAGCCGTCATGCCAGTTCCAGCGCGGGTGCAGCGGCACGGTCAGCTCGCACAGGGCTCCGTTCAAGGCATCCTGGTCCGGACACGTCAGCCTGTCCCGGTGAGTGACGGCATAATCCAGCACAGCCCTGACCAGATTCCTCTCCCGGAAGACATCCACATTCATCAGCAGCACGCCGGAATTGAAATATCCCGTGCAGGTCAGCGGCATCTCAAGACGTTCGTTAAAATGGGAACCGGGTCTGGAAAAATTCTCAAACACCACCCCTACTGCTTTTCCGTCCATATTCGTCCGGAACAGCTCCGTCAAATCCCGGCAAACCAGGACGTCAATGTCCAGATACAGAATATTGCCCTGCTCTTCCTTCAATAATTCCGGGATGAACACGCGTCCCCAGGCTGGCACCGGCCATTGTTCCGTATGGGGAAAGTCGTGCTCTTCCAAAATGCCGGAAACGTCTATGAACTCCAGACGGCAATCGAACGGAGCGGCCAGCCGCTCCACGCTTGCCCGGTTCTCTCCGTCAATGCCGTCGGAAAGAACGTAAATTTTGTAAAAAGTCTCCGGACCGGCAGTATTCAGCAAAGAAAAGACAGTAACGCTCAAAGGCAGGATGCCCCTGTTGTCACTGGCCAGGACGACGGCAAATTCATTCTTTTTCATCGGATTATCCATTCGGGTGATGTCAGCGGCGCAGCAACCGGGCTCCCGCCTTGCGCATTTTCTTCCAGTAATAGGAAAAGTCCAAGCCGGATTTTCCGCCCATCCAGGCTTTCAGCAATTCTCCTTCCCGGCGGGACAGGCAGGCATTATCCTCTGCGGGACGGTACAGATTTTCCTGACGGAGCATATCGGCCACCTTCCGGGTAACCTCCTTTTGGACGGCATGAGGGGCGTATTTGCGGATGTTCCTCACGCCCATTACCAGCATTTTCAAAAATGCCGTCCTGTATTCCGCAAGAACTCCGGCTTCTTTCCATTCCTTCAGCACCAGCTCCGCCACCGTCAGGTAATCCAGAGACTGGAGGGAACTGCCGGACGCAAAACCGCTGGTAATGGATCCGGCCCGCTTGCGGTAAACGTAAGCCGCCCTGCTGACGACGCAAACCCTCCTGCACCACGGAAAAACAGCGTAATGGAAATACAAGTCTTCACAGGCAACGCCCTCGGGGAACCGGATGCCATGCTTTTCCACAATGGAACGCCTGATCATCATGCCGCCCGCTCCATGATGTATTTTCCCAATGGTCTCCGGAGTGCAGGGAAGCCACCCTTTTTCCGGAGGGGCCATGTCCTCCGGCAGAAACCGGTCCTCCCGGTCGGGGGCGGACTCGTAATAATACCGGAACCCGCATGCCAGCCTGTCGGCATCCAGCGCCTTCGCACGGCGGTACATCTCCTCCAGCAAATCCGTCTCCAGCCAGTCGTCGGAATCCACCAGAAACAGATACTCTCCCACAGCATGGCTCATCGCCAGATTCCGGGAGCGGGATAGGCCGCCGTTTTCCGGAGCCTGCACGACCTTCACCCGCGGGTCCCGCTCCGCGAATTCCCGCAGAATGGACAGGGAGCCGTCCGTGGAAGCGTCATCCACGCAAACTATTTCCAGCTCACGGAGCGTCTGTGAGCAAATGCTTTCCAGGCACTGGGCCAGGTACGGCTCCACATTGTAAACCGGAACCAGCACGGAAATGTTCACGGGAGCCGTCATGAGCCATGCGGAGAATCTGCCGCCCTTATTTGTTCAAATCCTTCCTGCGGCGGCAGAAAGGGCTCCAGCGCGGACCATACCTGGTCCACTGTAATTTCCTCAATGGCGCCGGGGGAAACCAGGTTGGAAATGCACCGGGCAGTAATGGCGGAATTGCGCGTCCGGTGGCAGAAAATGGCGGTCACGGGCACCCCGGCATAGGCACACATATGTGTAGGCCCCGTATCATTGCCTACACAAGCCAGGGAACGCAAAGCCATCTGGGGAATATCCATCAGGGAAGACTTGCCCAGAAAACTGACAGCCAGGGGAGAGCTGGCGGCAATGGCCTCCACTTCCGCAGCCTCCGCCCGGGTGCCGATGACAACGGAGGACACGCCCCGCGCCGCCAGGCGTTTCGCCAGGGCGCAGAAATTCTCCACGGGCCAGCGCTTGTAGGGATGGTTGGGGGAACAGCCCGGAATCATCATCACATAGCGTTCCGGAAGCTCGTCAAAATGCAGCCCCTCCCCGTGCATGAAAGAAAGATCCGTCAGGACGCGTTCCAAACGGAACGGCTCCCGCTCCACCTTCTCCCACCGGAAGGATTTCTTTTTCAGCAATTTGCGCCGTTCTCCGGAATTGCAGGCCACCCAGTCCATGTCATGGTTCAGCAGGAAGCGCACGGCGGGATAATAGCGTTTCCTGGTGCGGGAAGATTCCTGAAGATCGTACACCACGTCAAAATTCCCTTTCACAATGGAACGGACGGCCCTCCAGGTGGCGCCCAGCTTCCAGTAAGGCAGGCGATTATCCACAATAAAATCGTCAAACACTCCGAGCTGCTCCGCCATGGGAACAAACATTCCCATGGTCATCAGGGTGATATGCGCCTCCGGATGAAGTTCGCGGAGCCGCTTCATCGTCCCCATGGCGAGCACCACATCGCCAAGGGCTCCATGCTTGATGATCAGAATGCGCTGTGCGGGCATGGGAGAAAAAAGGAATGCGGGTTAAACGTAACTGTCTTCCCTGTCCAGATACTCCTGCACGTATCGGCGCACGCCATCCTCCAAGGAAGTCATGGGCGCTGCATAACCGGCAGCGCGCAGCCTGGAAAGGTCCGCCTGCGTATAATACTGATATTTCCCCCTGAGCTCTTCAGGCATCTCCCGGTAGGCAATCTTTTCCTGGAGGCCCAGCGCATGGAATGCCGCCTTCGCCAGATCGTGGAAAGAACGTGCCTTCCCGGAACCTACGTTGAACAGGCCGCTCACCTCCGGATGCTCCAGCAGCCAAAGCACCACATCTACGCAGTCGCCCACCCACACGAAATCCCGGAGCTGCCATCCGTCACGGTAATCGGGATGGTAAGATTTGAACAGCTTCACCGTTTCATTGGCCTTCACCTGGGGGAATATATGGGCCACCACGCTTTTCTGCCCGCCCTTATGGTATTCATTAGGGCCGTACACGTTGAAAAATTTAAGCCCGGCGTATTGGGGGGGAACCGGACGCCCTTCTTTCACTTCCCGGGCCACTTTACGGTCAAACAGGGCCTTGCTCCAGCCGTATGCGTTCAGGGGGCGCAGCGCGTTGACGTGCTCCAGGGAGGCGTCATCGTCAAACCCCATGGAACCGTCCCCGTACGTGGCTGCGGAGGAGGCGTAAATAAACCGTTTGCCGTACAGGGAACAAAACTCCCACAAATGCCAGCTCAGCGTGAAATTCGTCCGGATAATCAAATCGGCGTCCGTCTCCGTGGTGGCGGAAATGGCCCCCATGTGAATGACCGCCTCCACCTCATCCGCATGCGCCTTCATATAATCAAGCATGCCTTCCGGAGAAACCACGGCGCACAGCTCTCTCTTGGCAATGTTCCTCCACTTGTCGGAAGAGCCCAGCTCGTCCACCACCACAAGATCCTTTTTACCGGCTTTTTCCAGAGCGGCGACAATGTTTGAGCCGATAAACCCGGCCCCACCCGTGACAATAATCATAAGAGAAGAATCAATGAAAAAGTTGTACGGCCTTTTGTACCACATCCACCCGTCCCTAGGCAACTGCCATTTGAGGCGTTCCCCGGCTCCCAATTTTCAACGAATTTACAATCCGGACACTCCAAACCCTGACCGTTCCATGCGGAAAACCATTGGAACGCAATCCCCGCGCAGCCTGCGGAGGATGCTCCCCTCAAATCCTCTTTTCATACTGGCAACGTTAAAAACTTTCGGTAAGACCTGTCTTGCAAAAATTATCATTGACCACGGATTGTAAATCCGTTACACACATTCCCACCCCCTATGATCCCTGATGTTTCCATCATTGTTCCCTGCTACAATGTAGCCGCCTACGTGGACAGCTGCCTGGATAGCCTGGTACGCCAGACTCTCCGGAACATTGAAATTATCTGCATCAACGACGGCTCCACGGATGAGACCTGGATACATCTGCTGCGCTGGAAAGAAAAGGACAGCAGAATCATCCTTCTGAACCAGCGGAACGCGGGCGTCTCCGCAGCCAGGAATGCAGGGCTGGATGCCGCCCGCGGCCTTTATGTCGGCTTTGCGGATCCGGACGACTACATGGATCCGGAAATGTATTCCCGCCTTTTTTCGGCGGCTCTGGAATATGACGCAGACATTGTGGAATGCGGAAACCATGTTTTTGAAGACTCGTCAGACCGGCTTATCGAAGCCAAAAGAAGATCACCCTCCCGGCATTTTGAAGAGAACGCCTCTCCGGCCAGCTTCTTCCGGGATTCCATCTGGGGGAAAATGGATATCTGCGTGTGGAGCAAACTGTTCCGGAAAAGCATGCTGGACGCCCACCGCCTCCGCTTCAACGTACATCTGAAATCCGGTGCGGAGGATGAAACCTTCCGGCTGATGGCCGTTCCCCATGCCTCCCGTCTCCTGTTCATTCCCGACTGCCTGTATTACTACCGCCTTATGCGCAACGGCTCCCTCTCCCGCCGCTGCAACGTTCCCACCTACTCCAAATGCGTGCAGGAATTCCAGCGGCTGCTGTACATTGTGGACTACTGGCAGAAACAAGGATGGCAGAATGAAGGCCTGTTCGCTTACGGTGTTCGGAAAATCAGGCCCTTTTTTGTTTCCAAGCATCCCCTTTTCCATCAAATGACCGCTGTCCAGCAACGTTCTGCGCTGAACTTATGGAAGCTGTTCTACCAGAAAGCGGAAGGAGAACGTTTCCTCTCCGCGCTGGCGGGACGGGACAGGCAACTGGCGGACCTGCTGAACTCGGCGGAACCGGTCCCCAACGGCTGGGGGCGCATTCTGCTGGCAGCCTGCTCCCTGCTTCCCGGACAAAAAGGACGTTATTACTCCTGCAAAAAAATGCTTGCGGAACATTTTTCCCAAGTCTGCCCCAATGGGTTTCAAAAAGAAAACGCTTCTCTGGAAGAGCCGTTTGACACATCGCCGCCTTCCCTGTAAATTGCCTTATCCTCCCATTCCGGATCAATGAACCGTTTTCTCTCATTTGCAGACTCCCGCATGTCGGCCGCCCTGGAGCGGCTGGGCAGGCAGGCGGAAGCGCTGGATTTTTTTGATGAGATCACGCTCTTCACGGAACACGACCTTTCCGCAGAATTCACCAGCCGCATGGGCCGGTACCTGACGCCGTCCTGCCGGGGATTCGGATACTGGTCCTGGAAACCCTGGTCCATCCACCATGTCCTCCAAGAAATGGAGGAAGGCGACCGCCTCCTTTATCTGGATGCAGGTTGCCATATCAACGCCAACGGAACGGATCGCTTCCGGGAATACGTAAATATGCTGGACCGCGACAGCTGCGGCATGCTGGTTTTCACCAACGGACAGCCGGAATACAAATGGACTAAAGGAGATATCTTCCGCCACTTCGGCGTTTCCCAAGAAGACGGGCATATCACGCATACCCAGCAAATTGCGGGCAGCCATGTTTTCCTGAAAAAGAACCCGCTCACGGAAAGCCTGATCCGGGATTGGCTCCATGTCTTTTACGACCATCTGCATCTTGCGGACAACACTCCTTCCGCCTCCCCCAACCTGCCGGGTTTTGTGGAAAACCGGTATGACCAGAGCATCTTCTCCATCCTATGCAAACTGAGGGGCATTACTACCCTCGATGGATCGGAAACCTATGCGGAAAACTGGGAACAGCTCTCCTTGTTTCCATTCCAGGACAGACGGGACATGGGAATCCCACGGGCCGGGAAAAAGGGATGGCTGGAAAAATGCAGGCAGCTCCTTCTTTCTTCCAAAAGAAACGGATTAGGAATCCGGTAAAGCTTCCCCATTCGGAACAACCGGGCTGCACGACGTTTCCAAACGGGGCAATCTGACGCACCATGAACTATTTTCCCGTCCTTTTCCACAGCTTCATCCCGAGAATTCCTTTCCCCTTCGGCTGCCGTTTCCGGAATGTAATGACGGTTATTTGGACAAGCTCTTTTCATTTGATCAGGAATGTTTTGCCTTCATGAAAGCAAACATCCCTCCATTCCAAAACTCCGCACCCGCACTATCCTCCGCCGACATTCTCCCACCCCTATTCACAGTTATGCTGTCACCGGAATCCGGCTTTCCCCCATTCATACCGGAATGAAAATAAAAAGGCCGTCATGCTGGGAACAGCCTGCCGCAGTTCATGGAATACTGGTAACCTGGATTTCCCCAAAACGTTTTTCTTTCAGATTTGTAGGCTTGACGGCGGATTCCTAATCCTCATACTTTCCTATGTGGCTTCTCCTCAATGCCGAACAATATTTCAAGTCTCCCATAGCGTCTCGGCCAGCTCCGCCCCTTACCGGTTGAGCGACGCTCTGAACCGGCATATTCCCGGCCTGAAATCCACCCTGCTGCTCCGGAGGCGCAAAAAAATTGACGGCCTGGAAATCCACAGGACACCCGCCAGAAGGGCTACGGACGCCTTGCGACGCCATCTGGCCCATGGATTTGACATTCTGCTGCCGGAAAGAAGAAAAGACCTGCCTTTCTCCCTGAACGTGCTGGGCATGGGATTTGACACGGCCCAAATGGAAAAAGCCGATGTGGTGCATCTGCACTGGATAGGCGGCAGAACCGTGGATTTCTCGCAGCTGCGCCATATCCGCCGTCCATTGGTCTATACCCTGCACGACATGTTTGCCTGCACCGCGGGATGTCACTGCACCATGGACTGCAGCCTGTTCCAAAACGAATGCCGCGGCAACTGTCCCCAGCTTGGCGCTCCCCGCCTCTTCCGCAACATTCCAGCGTGGCTGTTTTCCCGCAAACGCCGCGCCTTCGGCCGCATCCCGTCCCTTACCCTCGTAGCACGCCGCCCTGTATGAGGAAACGCTCCGGGAATACCGTTACGAAGAGTGAAAACGGCCGGCGTTCAACCGCCGGACTGCCTGTTCCAGTACATCAGGACGTATCTTCCTTTGTCATTGACAAGAAAAAGACGCCTCATACACTCTGCACCGTTTCAACCCTTCTCCCCCCATGAAAACGCTTAAAATCTCCTTTTTACAGTCCACTCCGGATTTCGGCAGGGAAGGAATGCTTCAGCTTCTGAAAAGCCGGTATCATGTGGTGGAAGACGATTCCGATTTTGATTACCTGGTCGCCACCCCCTGGTTTTACGTCACCCGGGAGGCTTTTTACGATTTTCTGGAACGGGCCCCCGGCCATATCACCGTCATGTACGGCTGTCATGAAGCCATTGCACCGGATTTCATGCTGTTTGACTATTACATCGGGCTCGATACGGTGCCCGGAAGCGACCGCACTGTCAAACTTCCCTACCTTCGCCACCATTTGCAGGAAGTGCACGGCGGTAAGGAAGGCCTGGATGCCCATGCTCTCCTGGCCTCCAAAACGGGTTTCTGCAACTTCATTTACGCCAACCGCAAATCCCATCCCAACAGGGATGCCATGTTCTACAAACTCTCCGCTTTCCGGTTCGTCAATTCTCTGGGGCCCCATCTTAACAACACCCCGGGCGACGGCCACCGGGCGGAAGACTGGTACGCATCCTCCATCAGAATGAAAAAGCCGTATAAATTCTCCATTGCCTTCGAAAATGCATGGTACCCCGGCTACACCAGTGAAAAAATCGTCACCAGCATGCTTGCGGGCACCATTCCCATTTACTGGGGAAATCCGGACATCAGCCGGGAATTCAATTCCGCCTCATTCATCAACTGCCACGACTTCCCAACCCTGGACGACGCCGCGGCCTATGTGAAAAAAGTGGACGAAGACGACAACCTGTGGTGTGAAATCATGTCGCGCCCCTGGAAAACCCCGGAACAGGAAGCCCGCTTTCTGGAAGAGACGGAAAGGGAAACGGTCAAGCTTTACAAAATATTCGACCAATCTCCGGAAGAAGCGCGCCGCAAAGGTGACGGAACATGGGTATCCTACTACCAGCGCTTTTTAAAACGCGGCCACAGGATGCAGCTGGCATGGCGGCGGCTGAAAAACCGCCTGCGCCGCTAACCAACGTTTCCGGGCAATTCAACCCCATGCCGGATTTCCTCTGCCCGCCTTCCCCCGTCCCCATCCACTTCCTTCCGCTTCATGAGCAAATGCTTTTCTGAACCCTTTTGTTCACCTTCTCCCCACCAAGCCGGAGACGCCATCCACGGAACCTATTTCCCGCACATTGACGGCCTGCGTACTTTTGCCGTGCTGGCCGTCGTCCTGTACCATTTGCAGGAAGGGATCTGCCCTGGAGGCTATGCAGGCGTGGACATCTTCTTTGTCATCTCCGGATATCTGATTGGCGGAGGCCTCATCCGTAGCCTGAAGGAGGGAACGTTCTCCCTGACCTCCTTTTACCTCCGGAGAATCAGGCGCATCATGCCCGCCTACTTCTGCCTGATTGCGGCCGTGCTGGCTTTCGGCTGCGTCGTTCTGGACTGCGATGACCTGCGGACTCTGGGCCGGACGGTGAGATCCAGCGCCCTTTTCATCACCAACACTTACTTCAGCAGAACCACAGGGGATTACTTCAGCCCGGCGGCGGAAGAAAACCCTTTGCTGAACCTGTGGTCCCTGAGCGTGGAAGAACAATTTTACCTGATGATTCCGCTTACCCTGTGGCTGCTCTGGAAATTCAGGGAAAAAGCCGTCAAACCCGTTCTATGGGGGGCGCTGGGTCTCTCCTTCTTCGCCGCCGCCTTCCACATAGGGCATCTGGAACATAACAAGGCCTTCTATCTGCTTTACTGCCGCGCCTGGGAACTTCTGGCCGGCTGCCTTCTGGCTCTGGCTCCCGCCGCAGAACAGAACCGGGGAACCGGATGGCTGCGGACGGCGGGATGGGCCGGAATCCTGCTCCCCTTTGCCTGTTATACCTCTTCCACTCCTTTTCCCGGATACACGGCCATCCCTTCCATCGCGGGGGCGGCCCTGCTTATCCGTTACGGAAACCATGGCTGGTCCGGGCGTATCCTCAGGCACCCGCTCAGCACGGGCATCGGCAAAATCTCCTACTCCCTCTATTTGTGGCATTGGCCAGTTATCGTGTACTGGACATACGTCTGTTTCGATGAATGCTCTCCCTGGGATTATGCGGGCATGTTCCTTCTCTCCCTTCTTCTGGGTTTCCTTTCCTGGAAATTCGTGGAAACCCCCTTCAGAACGACCGTCTCATGGCAAACTCCCGGAAAAGCGTTTCTGGCCACGGCAGCAGGGTGCCTCATGCTGGGATTTGCCGGTGAATGGCTCAAATGGACGGACGGCGCGCGGGATTACTGGCATGTAGCGGCCAACAGCATGGAATTCCCTGAATACTGGAAAGGGCCGGCCTTCCCGCCCTCCTTCGGCATCACGCCTCCCGGCCGGGCGGTGGTGGAAAAGGGCAACGCCATTCAGCACCATCATCCGGAGCTGGGGGATGTGACGGATTACCCTTTTGTCCTGCTGGGAAAAAACGGGCAGGCCCCTTCCTTCCTGCTTATGGGAGACAGCCATGCCATGGCCAGTTCCCCCGGATTTGACGAGGCCGCTCGGCTTCTTCAGCGCTCGGGCCTGTTCTACCGCGCGCGCCTGTGTCCGCTGAGCGGTATCTCCGGCTCCGGAGACTCCTCTTCCCTGACGCTCCTGCGCCTGATGTACCCCCATTGGGAACACAATATGGAACTAATCCTGGACTGGCTGGAAAATACCCCCCAGGTAAAGACCGTATTCATCCACAACCGCTGGATTGAACTGGTCAACAACCACCGGGATACGCGCCTGAAACAACTGGTTGCAGACGGCCTGCGCCACACCTGCGCGCGCCTTCGGAAAGCCGGCAAGCAAATCGTGCTGCTGGGCCCCGTTCCCGAATGGACTTTCGGCCCGCGCAAGCTCATGCGCCGCAATGCCCTGCTGAACGCCAACCGGACAGACCGCCTGCTGGGCGGAGATTTCAACACGCGGCAGCGTCCGGTATTCGCCCTGTTGGAGCACATGGAATCCACAGGCCTGTGCCGCTTCATTCCCCTCCACGGCACCTTCCATAAAAATGGGCGGTGGCAGGCGGAAGACGGCGGCCAATTAATGTACTGCGACGACAACCATCTTTCCCCCTATGGGGCAAAAAAAATGGTCGGCGGCATCATCGACCAGCTTTTCCCGGGAATGGAAAGAACAGCAGCCAACTGACGGAAGTACCGCACGGAAAAACATCCAATCCTTTGACATTGACAAGGCATGCAGGCCCCCTACACTGGCGCCAGGCAGCAAAGCCTTCGCGATGGTCCCGGATAAAAGCCCGGAATATGGAGGCCATACCGCGCCCCCCTCTTCAACGCCTGTACTCCCATGACGGATTCCCCCCGCCCCACACGCATCAAGGTCATCAGAAAATCCATGAAGGCCTCTCCGGATCAAACGGAATCCCTGTTGTGGGGCGACTGCCTGTTCTGCACGGACGCCGCCATGACGGATTACGACTGGGTTCTGGTATACGACGAATTTCCCAGAACTCCCGTGGGCACCATCAGGAATGAAACGGAACCCCTTCTCTGTCCTCCGGACCAGACTATCCTGATTACGGTGGAGCCCCCCTCCATCAAAATCTACAGCAGGGCATACACCAGCCAATTCGGCACCGTTCTCACCACCCACTCCATCCGGGACCTTCCGCACCCCGGGCACACCTTGGGCCGCGGATGTCTTGAATGGCTGTACATCAAGCCCATGCAGGAAATTCTGGACCAGAAGGAATTCCCGAAGACAAAAATGCTCTCCACCATCTGCTCCGCCAAGCAGCATACGCATACCATGCATAAAAAGCGCTATGATCTTACGCGTTACCTGGCGGACCGTCTGCCGGAACTGGACTGGTTCGGACACGGCATCCGGGAAATAGAAAATAAAACCGTCGCCATGGATGACTACAAATATCATCTATGCGTGGAAAACCATCTGGAACCCCACCATTGGACGGAAAAACTGTCTGATGCCTTTGTTGCCATGACCCTTCCCTTTTACGCCGGGGATCCGTTGGCAACGGAATGCTTCCCGCAGGAAAGCTTCATCCCCATCCCGCTGGACAACCCGCAAAAAGCCCTTGAAATCATCCGCAAGGCCATGGAGGACGGAGAATATGAAAAACGGCTCCCCGCCATCCGTGAGGCAAGGCGCTTGGTGCTGGAAAAATACAACATGTTCGCTCAAACAGCGGCAGTCATTCACAACCACAGGGAAACGGGAACCATACGCCCCGGAGCCATGCTGAAAGGACGCCACGTTCTGCGGAAAAATCCGCTCCATGCCCTTCGGGAATTAACGGACACGCTGGCCTATAAAATCAGGTCGCGCGGCAGGCGGGGAACCGGGGCCGGAGCATAACCTGGATGCCGGGCGCGCGGCAGCGGGGGGGGGGGGGCAGGCCTTCCCTGCCAGTAAAGAAAATGGGCGTCCGATCTTCTGCCGATGGCCGCGCGGCTGGAGGAACGGAAAGCCTCCATGTGACGGAAAGATTCAAAAGGAAAGCTTTCCCCGGTACCCAGCCTCCTGCCCATTAAAGCATGAACGGCTCCGTCAACCCTCTTCTCAGGGAATACATGGCCTGGAACCCTTTGAACGACAGGGAAACCGCAACCGTATCCGCCATTCCTCCGCCACACCGCAACCAGGGCGGCAAATACCGTCCCGACAACCCCGTCCGGTCTGAAATCGATTCAAACCGGCCGGAAAACAGGCAATTAATAAAACGGAAAAACCTTAATCTGCTTTGCGGGAAGCGTGCCTCTTGGCCCGTTCCTCCTCCCGCTGCTTCTTCAGGTCTTCCTTCATCTTGGCCTTCTCTTCGGAATCCAGCTTGCCGTCCTTGTTAACATCATATTTTTCAAGGAGGGCGGCTTTCTTTTCCGCAGAAGTCATTCTCTTGGGAGCGTCTTCCTCCGCCATGGAAGGCATGGCGAAAGCAACGGCCAGAACAATAAGCAAATACTTCATGATTAAACGGGGTTCTTGAATAATCCTTTTCTACTCCCGCGCGTCCCGGTTGTCTCTCTTTTTTTAGCAATACATGCAAATTCCCCGGCCATGCCCCTTTTCTGCCGCGTGAACTCCCCCCGGTTAAGCCTTCCCGAACGGGAAAAATAGCGGAATCACCACTACCATGACCAGCCCCATGATCACCTGCAGGGGAACGCCCACTTTCACGTAATCCATGAACGTATATTTCCCTGCCGGCATAACCAGGGCATTGGGCGGCGTGGAAAAGGGAGAGGCAAAACACATGCTGGTGCCTACGGAAACCGCCAGCAGCAGCGGATAGGGGCTGATGCCCATACTCGCCGCGGATTGCAGGGCGATAGGCGCCAGAAGCACCGCCGTAGCCGTATTGCTGATAAACATGGTCAGCAGGGACGCCGTGAAATAGACGCCCGCCATCAGGGCAAACGGCCCGAATCCCCCCAGTCCGACCACCAGCCCGTGGGAAATGGCCTCTGAGGCTCCCGTCTCCTCCAGCGCTACGGACATCGGCAACATGGCGGCAATCAACACGATGCTCTCCCAGTTGATCGTCCGGTACGCCTCCTCCACATTGCGCAGACAGCCGCACAACACCATCAGGACGGCGGCAATCAATACCGCCGCCACAGCAGGCACCCAGTTGAACACCATGGCCGCAATCATCAGCAGCATAATGCCTGCGGCCAGGGGGGCCTTATGCGTCAGGGTCACCTTGGAGGCCTCCGCCAGAGGCTGGCCCACGACAACCCATTCAAAGGTTTTCTCACTCAGGCGCGCAATATCCGTCCAGGTTCCCTGAACCAGCAGCGTATCTCCGTACTGGAGCTTCACATCCTTCAAATTATGGAAAATGTAATGGTTGTCTCGCTGGATGGCCAGAATATTGACCCCGTACTTGGCGCGCAGCCCCGAAGATTTCACGGGCATGTTGATAAGGTCCGAGTTCCGCATGAGCAGCATTTCCGCAATGCCTATCTCGTCAAACTTCAATTTGCTTTTCAACAGGGAATCCGTATCTTCCGACGTCTTCCGGTTAATCATCTCCGCCCCATATTCCCGGGCAAAACGGGCCACGTCCTCAAACTCCCCCATGACATAAATGACGTCGCCCCGGGCCACCCTCGTATCTGAACCCGCCATGGTCTGGCTGACCGTCTGCAGGAAGGAATGCCGGCCGGAATGCCTGCGGCGCACCTCCACAATATTCACGCGGTAAAGGTCCGGTATCTGAAGATCATGCAGAGGATGTTCCGTCAGAGGGGAATCCTCCAGCACCCGGAGGCGGTAAAGATTATTAATAATCTGGTACTCGTCTATCAACTGGCTGAGGGATTTCCCCTTGGCCTCGTGTTCCGCCCTGTCGTCATGGCGTCCCAGAAACCTCCTGCTGAGGGGGATCAGCACCAAGATGCCCGTCACGATGCAGACAAGGCCGATGGGGGTGAACGCAAAAAAGCCCAGCCCCTCCATTCCGGCCTCCTGAAGCTGGTTGTTGACGACAAGGTTGGGGGGCGTGCCGATCAGCGTCAGCATGCCGCCCATACTGCTGGCAAATGCCATGGGCATGAGCAGACGGCTCGTCTGGATGCCTCCGTCCGCAGCCAGGCTCACCAGAATAGGCAGCATCAGCGCTACCGTCCCCGTATTGCTGACAAATGCGCCTATGCCGGCTGTAACAAGCATGGTCAACACCAGCAGGCGCAACTCGCTCCTGCCGGCCAGTTTCATGATTCTGCCGCCCATCATCTTGGCCAGGCCCGTCCGGAAAATGGCGCCTCCCACCACGAAAAGCCCCACCATCATCACCACAATGGAATTGGAAAAGCCGGAAAGCGCCTGTTCCGGGCTCAAAATCCCGAACATAATCAGGCAGAGCAGGGAACACAGCGCGACAAGATCAGAACGAATCCTCCCCTGGACAAATAAAACGGCGGATACTCCCAGAATGAGAAGCGTGGTCAACATAGCAATAAACGGCAGGAGTGAAAAAACGGCAAGGGAGGATATCTAACATGACCTGCACGTCTTGTCGATAGGCTGAACAAGTCATTCACAAAACCGTCTCTCCGCCGGCATCCGGCAGAAAAAACACTTTATGCATCCTGCTCGGAGAACCCCGCTTCCTCTTTCCTTCTCCGGTATCATGGGGATGAGGAAACAATAAAAAACGCGCTC
>ENA-UEQE01001294-UEQE01001294.1-human-gut-metagenome-genome-assembly--contig:-NODE-1294-length-20517-cov-11.579843_pt1 | contig 20517 bp, 15 predicted proteins | sample MGYA00242934_ERZ507935 | MGnify/ENA primary metagenome ERZ507935 (study PRJEB26167, sample SAMN06115423) | human gut metagenome | host: Homo sapiens | place: China:Anhui | collected 2015-03-30... | reverse complement strand
CCTTGGCGGGAACCACGGTTAAGGCATTTTTCCGGTTATCCCTTTGGAGCTTCAAGGAAAAAAGCATCAACCATTTTCTAGAACACAGCCATTTCCTAGAAAATTCATTTTAAGTTTTACCTAGTTGAATTCAAATTTTATTGAACGCGCGAATGGCCCGTGTTGGAGCCGCCTTGACGCGCAGCCTCTTTTTGCTTATTTGGCCTTTTAGACAAATAAAAGAAGAAGCACTATGGACGAAAACAAAAAACGCTTTCTTGCAGAACAAGCGAATATTTTCAAAGCCTTGGGGCATCCAAGCCGCCTTATCATGGCCGAAGCCCTGACGCGGGGGCCTCTATGCGTCTGCGATCTGCACAAGCTGGTCGGCGGCGATCTCTCCACCGTATCGCGCCATCTCGCCGTTATGAAGGAAGCCGGGGTCGTTGACGACGAAAAGCGGGGCACAAATGTTTTTTATTCGCTTTCCCTCGGTTGTCTGGATACTTTTTTACGCTGTACGGGGGACGTAGTCAGAGCGAGGCTGCTCACACGGCTCAAGGGCGTCATGCCGGATCGTTCCGGCACGGCCTGATGCGGGCGCCTGCCGATGGTGCGGGCGCCGTTTTTTTGGCTTTATTATTTGTATAAAAGGCCAAATAGCAAAGGAGTGTTTGTCATGAATCGGATTGGATTTTTGGGAAAGGGGGCGGCTGCCGTCACCGTTTGGATCGCGGCCTATACCATCAATCGGCCCTTGGCCGAATGGCTGGCGTACGGGCTGTTTGGGCTGGCTCCCGGCGGATCGGCGGGCGGGGCTGTTTCGTTCTTTATTTACGACACCATAAAGATACTTCTGCTGTTGGTGTTCATGGTATATGGCGTGGCGTTCTTCCGGGCGGGGCTGCAAACGGAACGCCTCCGCGCACGGCTCGCGGGAACCCGGCGCGGCTTCGGCTATCTGCTGGGGGCGGGGTTCGGAGCCGTGACGCCGTTCTGCTCTTGCTCCAGCATCCCTCTGTTTCTAGGGTTCACCACGGCGGGCATCCCCTTCGGCATCACCATGTCGTTCCTCATTAGCTCACCGATGATCAACGAAATCGCCGTAATCCTGCTCGGAGGGCTGCTCGGCTGGCCGTTTGCGCTGGCCTATGTATGCACGGGGCTTCTCGCCGGGATCGCCGGGGGGCTCATCATGGACGCAGCCGGGGCCGGGCGCTGGCTGAAACCGCTGCTGCGCCGGAAACCCGAACTTCAGGAGCTGCGCCCGTCCTGCGCCTGCGGAGCCATCCTTCCCACACGGATTTCCCTTGAAGGAAGACATCGGTTCGCACTTGCGGAAACGCGCAGCATATTCCGCCGGGTGGCCCTGTGGGTCGTGATCGGCGTGGGCGTCGGTGCGCTTCTGCACGGGTATGTCCCTGATGAATGGGTCGTCACGCACCTCGGAAAAGGGCAGTGGTGGACTGTGCCGCTGGCTGTTGTGGCGGGCATCCCCCTGTATGCCAATGTAACCGGGATAGTGCCGATCCTTGAAAGCCTGCTGCTCAAGGGCGTGCCTGCCGGAACCGCGCTGGCCTTCTGTATGGGCACCGTGGTCGTAAGCCTGCCGGAAATCCTCATGCTGCGGCAAATCATGCGCTGGAAGCTCATTGCGCTCTTTCTCGCCGTGCTGCTGGTTTTCTGTACGGCTGCGGGATGGCTGTTCAACGGCTTGCCGTTTGCCGCCGGAACAGGCTTATGAGGAAGGCTGTGTCCTAGAAAATGGTTGATGCTTTTTTCCCTGAAGTTCCAAAGAAATAACCGGCAAAATGCCTTGGCTATGGATTCCGCTAAAAGGGGAAATCGTGAGAAAAAATCTTCATTTTCACTGTGTTGCGGAGATGAAGCAACCGTATGCTATGACAGAGCCATGAGGAACACCCCAAGAAAGGATGAACGCGATTTCTGAACTTCCATCCCATTGCCTCAGGAATGGCCGCCCCCTCAAAGGGACAGCCATATCCCACGGCAGCCTCCCGCCATACAGACACGCCCTGGGAGCGCAAAAAGGCGGTTCCGGCTTGCTATCCCGAAGAAATGTCAATGACGACAATTGGCACTATCTTCTAGAAGATACGAACGGCATGAAATTAAAATCATAATTTCAAATTTTGATTTGACTTAATACTCAATTTTTTCTAGAAAAATCAGGCAGGGTATGCGGGAAGCGCCTGCGCTCCATCCGCACAGAGGGAGCAGCAGGGGTTAGAGGCAGTAAAGGGATCTCCTCTATGCGTCCGAGGTGTATGAAGGAACACATTTCCATCAAGGCTATTGCCCGCCACGCCAGCTATGCGCCTCCTCGCATGAGAGACATTCTTCACGTTGATCAGGCGGGCAGCACGGGCGCGATGCGCCCTACGCGCATACAGAAACATCACGGCCTTTTTCTCCGTTTTTCCCCTTGGCGGATGCGCTCTACGCGCATGAAGGAACATACCGAAGGGCGCACTTTAGGCCGTGTCGTCAAAGATATAATCTATTGAAATGGCTGTGCCATAGAAAATGGTTGATGCTTTTTTCCTTGAAGTTTCAAAGGAATAACCAGCAAAATGCCTTAGCCATAGGTTTCGCCAAGGGGAAAACCGGAGAAAAAGGCTGTATTTTCACCATGCTATGGGATGAAACAACCGCATACTATGACAGAACCATTGAAATTGTTTAACCATTTTTCAAGCCACAAAAGATTGTTTTGAATAATTTCAAATAATTATATGTAACACAACGACACAGCCCAGCAAACTGCGTTTGCTGTGGCTCTGTATGTGGAGAGACAGCGGTACTCGAATCGGGCCGAGCAAGCTTTTCGCGATGTGCTCCATGCGTATGGAGAAACAGCCAACGGGCCCTCACTGTTCGCCAGCGTCGGGCAATGTGCTCCATGCGCATGGAAAAACGGCAACTGGGATGGAAAAGGACGCGATCCCGGCACGCATCACTCCATACGTATGGAAGGACAGCAGCCATTGCAACGTGTTCCCCACACATGGATTTCCTAATACAGGCCGTCTTTGACCTTCACGAGGCTGCACGTGTGTTCCCCACCCACATGGATTTCCTTCATGCGCATGGAGCAACTAGACGCTCCGATTGGCTAAAAATACTCCTCCTGCGGCTGCTCATGGGATACTCCAGAGCCTTGCGGATCAAAACGGAAGCTGTGGCATAGTATGTGGTTGTTTCACCTCCACAGCGCGGTGAAAATAGAGACTTTTTATCCGGCTTTCCCCTTGTCGAAATCTGCGGTTGAGGCCTTTTGTTGGTTATCCCTTTGGAACTTCGAGGAAAAAACATCAACCATTTTCTATGACACAGCCAAACGGAAAGGGCCTCTTGCGGCCACAGTGGGATACCTTTGGATGATCAGGGCGTCGGTGTCTCCCCGGTTCTGGAAAACCTGCCGCCAAAGGTGAGGCTGGCGGAAGCGGTTCCGGCTCTCCGCATGAAACCGCAAGGCCGCGCCCGCAGCGCCCTTTGTGCCGCCTTGGAAGCCGCTGCGGAAATTTTTTTACGCGCCCGCCCTCTGTACTGCCGATCTGCGGTGCTCTTGTAATCGCCTGTTCAAGCGTTTCCCGCTTGCCATTGGAACCAAAACCATGTGAAATGGTGGCATCAGATACCTGAACAGGGCACATTTGCCGCACATTGTCGACATTGGAATACAATACATTGATACTCTGTACTTTTTTAGTATCATTGGGTATCTGGTTAAAAGAAGACACGATGTTATACGCAAAGATAAAGGCGCCGTTCCTTTTTCCGAGCCGTTTTCCGATGGCAGTAAAGAAGCGATGCAGTCGCTTATGGAGGTTTCCGCTGTCAGCGGCGGGCTCTCCAGCAATGTAAGGAGATCCATGATGGAAAGAAGCGTATTTCTGGGGCTGGACATTGGTTCAACCACGGCCAAACTCGCGCTCGTCGCCGCAGACGGCAAGCTGCTTGAGGCGCAATACCTGCGCCACGGGGCGGCCGTCCGGCAGACGCTTTCCACCATGCTCGACCAACTGGCCCTCAAGTATCCCGGCATGGCGGTCTCGGCGGCGATCACCGGATCCGCATCCCTCGGTCTCTCGGAAGCCCTTGGGCTGCCGTTCGTGCAGGAAGTCGTGGCCGCTTCACGGGCCATCGCCGTGCTTGCCCCGCAAACCGACGTGGCCGTGGAGCTCGGCGGCGAAGACGCCAAGATCCTCTATCTCAGCCAAGGCATGGATCTGCGCATGAACGAAGCCTGCGCGGGCGGCACCGGGGCGTTCATCGATCAGATGGCGGCGCTGCTCCACACCGACGCCTCCGGGCTGAACGAGCTCGCCGCGAACTACAAAACCCTGTACCCCATCGCTTCGCGCTGCGGGGTGTTCGCCAAGACCGACGTGGTCCCCCTGCTCAACGAAGGGGCCGCGCGGGAAGACCTCGCCGCCTCCATCTTTCAGGCCGTGGTCGAACAGACCATCGGCGGGCTGGCCTGCGGGAACCCCATCCGGGGCAAGGTCGCCTTCCTCGGCGGGCCGCTGCACTTCCTGCCCGAACTCCGCAAACGCTTCATCGCCACGCTCAAGCTCACGCCCGAAGAGGTGGTGCCGTTCCCGAACGCCCAATATATGGTTGCGCTCGGCACGGCCCTGAGCCTTGTGGAGCTGCCCGGCGCGGCACGCATGGCCCACATGGAGCCCGTCACGCTGGACACGCTGGCCGGGCGCGCCCGCGTGCGGGGCGATGCCGGGGATCGGGCGGCCTCCCTGCCCCCGCTGTTCGACAACGAAGCCGACTACGAGCTGTTCCGCGAACGCCACAGCCGGGACGCCGCCCCGCGCAAGCCGTTGGAAGCCGCGTCCGGCCCGCTCTTCCTCGGCGTCGACCTCGGTTCGACGACGGTCAAGGCCGTGCTTGCCGATGCCGGCGGCGCTGTCCTGGCTTCATGGTATGAACGCAATCAGGGCGATCCGCTGGCGGGGCTTTTGCCTTACCTTGCCGATCTCATCGACAGCCTGCCTGAAGGCGCGTGGATCCAGTCCAGCGTAGCCACGGGCTACGGCGCGCAGCTCGCGCAGGCCGCCCTCGGCTCGCTGTCCGCCGAGGTGGAAACGGTGGCCCACCTGAAAGCCGCCTGCCGCCTCGTGCCCGATGCGACGTACGTCATCGACATCGGCGGCCAGGATATGAAGTGCCTCAAGGCGCGAGACGGCCTCATCGCGGGCGTGACCCTCAACGAAGCCTGCTCCGCCGGATGCGGGGCCTTCCTCGAAACCTTCGCCCGCAGTCTGAATCTGAGCATGGAGGCGTTCGTGCGCGCCGCCCTGTTCGCCCGGCATCCCGTGGATCTGGGCTCGCGCTGCACCGTGTTCATGAATTCCAAGGTGAAACAGGCGCAGAAGGAAGGCGCGGACATCGGCGACATCGCCGCCGGGCTGTGCTACGCCGTGGCCCGCAACGCGCTGTACAAAGTCCTGCGCCTGCGCACGCCCGCCGAACTGGGGGACCGCGTGCTGGTGCAGGGGGGCTCGTTTTTGAACGATGCCCTGCTGCGGGTCATGGAACGGCTCCTTGACCACCATGTCTGCCGCCCCGACATCGCCGGGCTCATGGGGGCCTACGGCGCGGCCCTGCTCGCCCGCAGCCGCACGCCTGACGGCGCGGCCCCCACGCCCCTGACGTCGGCATCCCTGCGCGCCCTCAAGATTTCCGCCAAAACCCTGCGCTGCAAGGGATGCGGCAACCACTGCCTGCTCACGGTCAACCGCTTTTCCAACGGCCGGAAGCTCGTGTCCGGCAACCGCTGCGAACGCGGCGCGTCCGGCGGCGAAGCGGCCCCCCCGTCCATGCCCAACCTGTACGCATGGAAGGAACGCCGCCTGTTCGGATACGAGCCGCTCCCGCAGGACGGCGCCCCGCGCGGACGCATCGGCATCCCCCGCGTGCTCAATATGTATGAGCATTACCCGTTCTGGTTCACGCTGTTTACGGAGCTGGGCTACCGCGTGGAACTGTCCCCGCCGTCCGGCAAGGAGCTTTTCGATCTCGGCCTGTCGTCCATGCCCTCGCAAACGGTCTGCTACCCCGCCAAGCTCGCGCACGGGCACATCGCCTCACTCCTGCGCAAGGGGCTCAAGCGCATCTTTTTCCCCTGCCTGCCGCGCGAGCGCCGGGAAAGCAAGAACGCCGCGGACGGCTACAACTGCCCGGTGGTGGCCGGGTACCCCGAAGTCATCCGCCTGAATACGGACGAACTGCTGGAACAGGGCTGCACCCTGTACACGCCGTTCGTGTCGCTGGAGCACCCCGACACGCTCGTCGCCGCGCTGCATGATCTGTTCGGCATCCCGAAAAAGGAACTCCGCGCAGCCGTGCGCGTCGCCGCCCTTGAACAGGAAGCCTACCGCGCCGAGCTCCGGGCCGAAGGCGAACGGGTGCTCGCCGAACTGGAACGCACCGGCAGGCTCGGCATCGTGCTGTCCGGGCGGCCTTACCATGCCGATCCGGCTGTCCATCACGGGCTGCCCGAACTCATCGCCTCCCTCGGCGCCGCCGTGCTCAGCGAGGACAGCGTGGCGCACCTTGGGCACCCCGCCGAACCGCTCCGGGTGGTGGATCAGTGGGCCTACCATTCCCGTTTGTACCGGGCCGCGACGCTGGCCTGCACGCGCCCCAACCTCGAACTGGTGCAATTGACCTCGTTCGGCTGCGGCCTCGACGCCATCACCGCCGATCAGGTGGCGGAACTCCTCACCCGCGCCGGGAAGCTGCATACGCTCATCAAGATCGATGAGGGCGCGTCCCTCGGCGCGGCACGCATCCGCATCCGCTCCCTGCTCGCCGCCGTGGAGGAACGGCGCGGCACGCCGCCCATGCCCCGGCACGCCGTTCCCGCCTCCCGCCCGGTGTTCACCAGGCCGATGCGCCGGACGCACACCATCCTTGCCCCGCAGATGTCCCCCCTGCACTTCGACATCATCGGCAAGGCCATTTCCAGCGCTGGCTACAATCTGGAAGTCCTGCCCACGGTCAGCCGCGGGGCCATCGAAACCGGGCTCAACTACGTGCACAACGACGCCTGCTACCCCGCCATCGTGGTCATCGGGCAGCTTATCGACGCCCTGCAAAGCGGACGGTACGACCCCAAGCGCACGGCCCTTATGCTGGCGCAGACCTGCGGCCCCTGCCGGGCGACCAACTACCCGGCGCTGCTCCGCAAGGCCCTGTGCGAAGCCGGGTTCGGGGATGTGCCCGTCCTGACCCTGAGCGGCGGCTCCCTGAACAGCCAGCCCGGATTCTCCGTCTCCGCGAGCCTGCTGCACCGGCTCATCCTGGGCTGCCTCTATGGGGACATGCTCCAGCGCGTCTCGCTGTCCGCGCGCGCCCATGAGCGCAACGCCGGGGATACGGACGATCTGCTGGCCCACTGGATGAACCGCGTAAAGTTCAGCGCGGCGCGGGGCGACAGCTCCCTGTTCAAGTCGCACATGCGGAGCATCGTGCGGGATTTCTCGGCCATCCGCCAGAACCACGCGCCCTTGCCCCGCGTGGGCATCGTGGGCGAAATCCTGCTCAAGTACCACCCCGACGCCAACAATCAGGTCATCCGCCACATTGCGGAAGAAGGCGGCGAGCCCGTCCTGACCGATCTCATGGACTTTTTCCTTTATTGCCTGCTCGATCCCGTCTACCTGTGGCGGCACATGGGCGGAAAGGCTCTCCCCGCACTCGGCAACTGGCTGATCATCAAGCGCATCGAATCCCTGCGCGACGCCATGCGCCGGGCGCTCGAAGGCAGCCGGTTCCTCCCCGTTTCCCGGATTGCGGATCTGGCCCGCAGCGTGCGCGGCATCGTCTCCACGGGCAATCAGGCCGGGGAAGGCTGGCTGCTCACGGCGGAAATGCTGGAGCTCATCGACCACGGGGTGGGCAACGTCCTGTGCCTCCAGCCGTTCGGCTGCCTGCCCAACCATATTACGGGCAAGGGCGTGCTCAAGGAATTGAAGCGCATCCGGCCCCACGCCAACCTCATGGCCGTGGACTACGACCCCGGCAGCAGCGAGGCGAACCAGCTCAACCGGATCAAGCTGTTCATGACCGTCGCCCGCAGCCGCATCCCGCAGGAGGCGCAGGGCGATCACGCGCCCGCTAGCCTCAATGAGTCCGTCGCCCAGCTCGCCGGGCGCCTCCGCGACAACCTCAAGGGCAAGCTCGAAAACACCATCGGTGGAAGTGGGAACAGCGGCGACGAAGTGACGAACCCGGCGTGAACGGGGATGGCTGGGGCATGAGGGAGGGCCCTTTCCGAAGCCCCTCCCCCAAGCCTGCCGCCCCGCCGTACCTGAAAACAGGGCCATAAAGGGGCACGTCCCGGTTGTGGAGCCTGAAAGCCGCATCATAAAAGCAAGCCCGGCTGCGGCGGACAATGCCGTAGCCGGGCCTGCCCCCTTTGCTGCCCTGAAAGGGACGAGTGAGGGCCGTGCATCCCCCGCCGCCCTCCGGCAAACAGGCTTGCCCGGCGGGGCCGGATGCCCCATCGGACATGGTGAAGCCGGACGCGGCAAATAATCGTGCTAAAAATATTATTTTATTTAGTTCCAGAAGATTATACGCTGTTTGTCTGAACAGCCAAACACTCCCCTCTCAAGCCGGTCTTGTGAAATTCGCCAAAATCGCGTAAGGGTGCAGACGGCGTATGATTTTCAGGTTCGGAGGCACTCGACGGAACAGGCGGGCCGCAACCTTTCGGGGCGGACGCTTTTGTTTTGATCGTGCGGCGCAGGAGAACCAAATCCCCTTCTTAACCTTGATGTGAGCAAGCATGAGCACTGAAGACATCATCTCGGCTCGGCGCGACGCGGCTATCCAAAAATGGACTGAAGCCGTGTTCGCCACGTATCCTTTTGAGACCACCGGTTTCATTCGGACGCAGCGCGATCGGTTCGCCAATCCCGTCGGCCACGCCACCCGCGCCGCCGGGGAACTGATCTACGATGCCGTCACGGGCCGGGATGTCGACTTGGACAAGGTGCACGCCGCCGTAGCGGAACTGATCCGCATCCGCGCGGTGCAGGATCTCAAGCCCGAACAGGCCGTCGGCGTGCTGTACCTGTATAAGCCCGTGCTTCGCGAACTGCTCCTTGCGGACATGCTGGCCGCAGGGGATGTCCAGGGGTTCCTGGACATGGGGGATCGTTTGGACACGCTCTGCCTCATGGCCTTCAACCTGTACCTTGCGGATCGGGAGCAGGTCTACGCCGAGCGTGTGGCCCAACAGCGCAGGGAGGCGTCTCAGATCAGGCGCTGGGCGGCCAGACATGGCATGGCGGAAAATCAGGGCGGGGAATAGGCCCTGCTTCCTGTTTCCCTTTCGGAATCCTTTTTATTGTGGTTACGGATTTGGATATGTCAAACTTTAAGCCTGGAGTGAGGTAGGGAATGATAGTTTCACTCGTGGCAGTCCTGCTCATCGGAGCCATCGCCTGGTCGGGGGCGGTCGCCGGATTCCAGTCTCTGCTGGGTGTGGCGCTGCCTCTGTTGGCCGCGGTCGTCTTCGTCTGCGGGATCATCTGGCGCATCACCTGCTGGTGGGCGAAATCGCCCGTGCCCTTCGCCATCCCCACTACGGGTGGTCAAGAGCGTTCTTTGGACTGGATCAAGCCGAACCGCCTCGACACGCCCATGAGCAACGCCGCTGTCGTAGGCCGCATGATCCTTGAGGTGCTGCTGTTCCGTTCGCTGTTCCGCAACACCTCTGCGGAAGTCAGCCCCGTGGGGCCGCGCGCTACCTATTTCTCCTCCAAATGGCTGTGGGTCTTCGCGCTGATCTTCCACTACTGTTTCCTGGTCATCTTCATCCGGCACTTCCGGTTCTTCATCGAACCCGTCCCGGTCTGCCTCACCTGGCTCGAATTCGTTGACGGCATCATGCAGATGGGCGTGCCGCGCCTGTTCATGACCGACATGCTCATCGTGGTGGCCGTGCTGTTCCTCTTCGGCCGCCGCCTGGTGAACCCGAAGGTGCGCTACATCTCCCTCGCCAACGACTATTTCCCGCTGTTCCTCATCATGGGCATCATCGGCACCGGCATCTGTATGCGCTACTTCGACAAGGTCGACATCGCGCAGGCCAAGGTGTTCATCATGGGCATCCTGCACTTCACGCCGCAGTCCGCCGAGGGCCTGAACCCCCTGTTCTTCACCCACGTCGCGCTCGTCAGCGTGCTGCTCATCTACTTCCCCTTCAGCAAGCTGATGCACATGGGCGGCATTTTCCTGTCCCCCACCCGCAACATGCGCTGCAACACGCGTGAAGTCCGTCACGTCAACCCGTGGAACAACCCGGACGCCCCTTACCGCACCTATGCGGAATATGAGGACGACTTCCGTGACCTGATGGCTGAGGCTGGCCTGCCCCTGGAAAAGCAGCCCGAAGACGTTGAACCCGCGGCCCCGGCCCCGTCCAAGTAAGGAGTTTCCCTAATGGCCAAAATGCCAAAACCGGAAGAAATGATCGCCTCCCGCGCGAGTTTCCCCGACAAGAGCTGGATGGACGTCAAGACCGAAATCAAGCCCGGTATGTACGCCTATCCCGCCAAGGTGGAGATTATGGAAGGGCTCCACATGCCTCACCCGCATGCGTGGCAGCCTGAGGATGAGGATTGGAACCTGCCCGAAAACTGGGAAGAAATCATCTATAAGGCCCTGAAGGAACGTCTTGCCAAGCACCGTTCCCTCAAGATCTTCATGGATACCTGCGTGCGCTGCGGCGCCTGCGCCGACAAATGCCACTTCTTCCTCGGCACCAACGATCCGAAGAACATGCCGGTGCTGCGCGCGGAACTGCTCCGTTCCGTGTACCGCCGCGACTTCACCACCGCCGGGCGTCTCCTCGGCAAGGTTGCGGGCGCCCGCAAGCTGACCACCGACGTCATCAAGGAATGGTTCACCTACTTCTACCAGTGCACCGAATGCCGCCGCTGCTCGCTGTTCTGCCCCTACGGCATCGATACCGCCGAAATCACGGCCATCGTCCGCGAACTGCTCCATGAGCTCGGCCTCGGCATCAACTGGATCATGGAACCGGTGTCCAACTGTAACCGCACCGGCAACCACCTCGGCATCCAGCCCCACGCCTTCAAGGAAATCGTTGAATTCCTCTGCGAAGATATCGAAACCATCACCGGCATCCATATCGATCCGCCGTTCAACGAGAAGGGCCACGAGATCCTCTTCATCGCGCCTTCCGGCGACGTGTTCGCGGAACCCGGCATCTACACCTTCATGGGCTACCTGATGCTGTTCCACGAGCTTGGGCTGGACTACACCCTGTCCACCTACGCTTCCGAAGGCGGCAACTTCGGCTCCTTCGTGTCCTTCGACATGGCGAAGAAGCTGAACGCCAAGATGTACGCGGAAGCCAAACGCCTCGGCTCCAAATGGATCCTCGGCGGCGAATGCGGCCATATGTGGCGCGTCATCAACCAGTACATGGCGACCTACAACGGCCCCGCGCCCGAAGGCATGGTGGACGTCCCCACCTCCCCCATCACCGGCACGCGCTTTGAAAACGCCCGCGCCACCAAGATGGTGCACATCGCCGAGTTCACGGCCGACCTGATTCACCACAACAAGCTGAATCTCCGCCCCGAACGCAACACCGGCATCATCACCACCTTCCACGACTCCTGCAACCCGGCCCGCGCCATGGGCATGCTCGAAGAGCCCCGCGCCGTCCTGCGCGCCGTCTGCCCCGAATTCGTGGAAATGCCCCCGCACACCATCCGGGAAGAAACCTTCTGCTGCGGTTCCGGTTCCGGCCTCAACACCGAGGAAATCATGGAGCTGCGCCTGCGCGCCGGCTTCCCCCGCGGGAACGCCCTCCGCTACGTGCAGGAAAAGAACGGCGTCAACTGGATGTCCTGCATCTGCGCCATCGACCGCGCCGCGCTGCCGCCTCTCGCCAACTACTGGGCGCCCGGCGTCACCGTCAGCGGCCTGCACGAGCTGGTCGCCAACGCGCTGGTCATGAAGGGCGAACAGCCCCGCACCATGAACCTGCGTCAGGAAGACCTCGAATGCCCCGACCCCGAGCCGGAGGAAGAGGCCGTTGAAGAGCTCGCCGCTTCTGCCGAGGAGGACAACTAAACCATGTATAATGCCAAATACATCATCCCCGGCGTCCTGATCGCCGTAGCGGCGTTCACCTCGCCCTTCTGGCTGAACCTCGGCGGCAAGACCTACGTCTACCCCGAAGTCGCCCTGCCCACGGGCGAAGGCAAGGACAAGTGCATCGAGTCCAAGGAATGGATGCGTGCCGAACACATGGCCCTGCTGAACACCTGGCGTGATGAAGCCATCCGTGAAGGCAAGCGCGAATACGTCGCCACCGATGGCCGCAAGTGGGTCATCAGCCTTCAGGATACGTGCATGGCCTGCCATACGAACAAGGCCGACTTCTGCGACAAGTGCCACAACAGCAACAACGTCGATCCGTATTGCTGGACCTGCCACGTCGAGCCGAGAGGGAACAACTAATGAAAAGCAGAAGAGACTTTCTGAAGATAGCCGGTCTCTCCGCCTTTGCGCTGGGCACGGCTTCCGCCCTGACCCTCGCAGCCGGGGGCAAGGCCAGCGCCCTCCCGGCGGGCACCGCGCCCGCCAAGGGCAGCTACACCAACGAACCTGATGCCCTGCACGCCAAACGCTGGGCCATGGTCATCGATACCCGCAAGTTCACCTCGCCGGAACACTTCCAGCGCGTGATCGACGCGTGCCACCATGCCCACAATGTGCCCACCATCCCCGGCAACCAGGACATCAAATGGCTCTGGACGGACAAGTACGCCCACGTCTTCCCCGACGACGTGAACCCCTACATGCCCGAAAAGTTCCTGCACGGCGATTTCCTCCTGCTGTGCAACCACTGTGAAAACCCGCCCTGCGTGCGTGTGTGCCCCACCGCCGCCACCTTCAAGCGTGAGGACGGCATCGTGGTCATGGATCCGCACCGCTGCATCGGCTGCCGTTTCTGCATGGCCGGCTGCCCGTTCGGTGCCCGCAGCTTCAACTTCCGCGATCCGCAGCCCTATGTGAAGGACGTGAACCCAGAGTTCCCCATGCGTACCCGCGGCGTGGTCGAGAAGTGCACGTTCTGCACCGAACGTCTGGCGCAGGGCAAGCTTCCCGCGTGCGTGGAAGCCTCCGAAGGTGCGATGATCTTCGGCGACCTGAACGATCCGGATTCGCCCGTGCGTCAGGCCCTGTCGAAGAACTTCACCATCCGCCGCAAACCCACTCTGGGCACCCAGCCCGGCGTGTACTACATCATCTAGGAGGCCGCCATGCTCGAACTGATTCTCAAAGGCCGGCCGCGCTTCTACTTGTGGCTCTGCTTCCTTGGCGCAATCTTCGGCCTCGGCTTCATTGTATACATCTTCCAGGCAAACATCGGCCTTGCCCTCACCGGCATGAGCCGCGACGTGTCCTGGGGCCTGTACATTGCCCAGTTCACCTACTTTGTCGGCGTGGCCGCGGGCGCTGTGATGCTCGTGCTCCCCGCCTACTTCCACCATTACGAGAAGTTCAAGCGGATCATCATCTTTGGTGAATTCATGGCCGTGGGCGCCGTGATTATGTGCATGCTCTTCATCGTGGTCGACCTTGGGCAGCCGCAGCGTATGCTCAACGTGATGCTGCACCCCACGCCGAACTCCGTGATGTTCTGGGATATGACCGTGTTGTTCGGCTATCTCATCCTGAACATCGTCATCGGCTGGGTCACCCTTGAAGCCGCCCGCAACGACGTGGCTCCGCCGAAGTGGATCAAGGTCCTCATCTACATCTCCATCATCTGGGCCTTCTCCATCCACACCGTCACCGGTTTCCTGTACGCCGGCATTCCGGGCCGCCACTACTGGCTCACCGCCATCATGGCCGCCCGCTTCCTCGCCTCCGCGTTCTGCTCCGGCCCGGCCATCCTGCTGCTGCTCCTGCTGGTCGTGCGCCGCGTGACCGGCTTCGAGCCCGGCCGTGAAGCCATGAAGACCCTGTCCACCATCATTACTTATGCGATGTGCGTGAACGTGTTCTTCTACCTGCTGGAAATCTTCACGGCTTTCTACAGCGGCATCCCCGGACACCAGCACTCCATCCTGTACCTCTTCGTGGGGCATGACGGACATATGGCGTGGATCAACAGCTGGATGTGGACGGCGGTGGTCTTCGCCGCGCTGTCCCTGCTCATGCTGATCCCCCCGGCACTGCGCTACAATGAAAAGATCCTGCCTTGGGCCCTTATCCTGCTGGTGATTGCCTCGTGGATCGACAAGAGCCTCGGCCTGCTCATCGGCGGCTTCGTGCCCAACATGTTTGAAACCGTCACCGAATACACCCCGACGGTTCCTGAAATCCTTATCGCCCTCGGCGTCTACGGCCTCGGAGGCATCATCGTCTCCGTACTCTGGAAGATCGCCATTGACGTGAAGAAGGAAAACGGGACGTTCGCGTTGAAGGGCAATTAAGCCTTAAAGAAGAGAGGGAACCCTTCTCAAGGGGTTCCCTCGGCCTCTCCCCGTTTTGGGGTAAAGGCGGCCTTTCCAAAGCCCCTGTGTGGAAATCGCACAGGGGCTTTTCATTGGGGAAGGCCCTGCCATAAGGCTGTGGAGCGTTTCCCCCTCCACAGCACGGGGAAGGCCATTGATTACACTTCCGGCAATCCCGAACTTGGGTTTCCCCTCCACAGTACGGGGAAGGCTGCCGTCACGCCGCACTTGTGGCCGATGTGTGGAGTTCCTCCCCGCGGTACGGGGAAAATTGCTCGTCCTGCATGTCGGCAAGCGGAACCCAATGGTTTTAATTGTCCCAGGCGGGGATGTCGCGCCGGGAAGCAAGAATTCCTCACAGTACGGGGAAGATTGTCCGGGCTCGCGCCCACCAATACGTTCTGGAGGCTCCTCCCCACAGCACGGGGAACATGCGGTTTTCCCCGGCTTTCCGCCGGTGGGTTCCATGACGGAGGCATTGCCGGTTATCCCTCTCGAACTTCAAGAAAGAAAACATCAGCCGCCTGCCGTGGTACGGCCTTGGGAAAAAGGGGGCTCTCACCCGCTTGCCAAGGCTGCGGGGCTTTGACATCCTAGAGCGCGTTGCTGAACGGCAATGTTTCCTCCCCGGTTTTTCGCGCGGGAAACGCCCGGCGGCGCGCCCGCCCGATTTCAACCCAAAAGGAAGGGCCGATGAACTTCACGTTTCAACGCAACCCCAAACGGCTTCTGGAGCTGTGCGGCATGTCCGCCGTCCGGGACAGGCGGCAGGAAAAGCTTTTCATGGAAAAAGCGGCGGCCCTTGACGCGCAGGCCCTGCGGCCTCTGGTTCTGGTCATCGGCGGCTTCCTCGATCAGATCCTCGGAAACAGTTATGCCGTCAGTGCCCGCTATCCCGCCGATCTGCGCGCCAAACACGATGTCTGGTTCCGCGAACACTACGAAAGCCGCAAGATGCGCGGCATCGTGAACCTCTACGCTTCCAAGGGCCATTCCGTGGCCCTCATTGGGCACAGTTGGGGCGGGGATGCGGCGGTCAACCTCGTCGCCCGCAAGCTCGACGCGCCCATTGATCTGCTGATCAGCCTCGATCCCGTATCCCGCAAGGGAGCGCCCCGCCGGAAGCTCCCCAACGTCCGCCACTGGTTGAATATCCATATCGACTACAGCCGGAGCACATGGTTCGACATCCCCAACCTCGTGGCCCGTATCGGCGGCCCGTGGGAAGCCGCGGAAAACGCCGATGCGAACGTCTCCTGTCCCCCGGATATGACTCATGCGTGGGCGTGGGGGATGTTTGAGCGCTACGGCGAAAAAGTCCTGCGGGAACGCGCCGAAGGCTGGAAATAAGAAAAGAATGGCCCCGCCACAGCATTTGGCTGGTGCAATGTTCACGCATGGCTGTGCCATAGGAAATGGTTGATGCTTTATTTTTGGCTCTGTTATAGGTTGTTTCATCTCCACAGTGAGGTGAAAATACGGCCTTTTTTCCAGTTTTCCCCTTGGCGGGCTCCACGGCTAAGGCATTTTTCCGACTATCTCTTTGGAGCTTCAAGAAAAAAAGCATCAACCATTTTCTTTAACACAGCCTCTGAAAACAGCCCCCTCCAACCTTATCAATCGTCCATAACCCGCTTCGTCTTCCAGCGGTTGTGCATCCAGAACCATTGATCGGGCGCGCGGCGAACCATGCGTTCAATGGCCTCCGTGTAATACGTGGCGGCCATGAGCGCTTTTTCATCGGCAGTGCCCTCAAGCAAAGCCGTATCCAGCGGCTCTTCCATGAGCATACGGTAGCGATCCCCATCGCGTATCAAAACAAGGGGCCAGACAAGGGCCTTGGCCCGGACGGCGAGGACAGCAGGCCCCTTGTTGACGGCGGCCTCCTCGCCAAGGAACGGCAGGAAAAACGCTTCGCTCCTGCTGGTATTGTGATCCGCGAGGAACGCCGCGTACCCGTTCTTTCGGAGTACCCGCAATACCGGAAAAGTCGCTTCCCGGTGTCCTACGACGCCCGCCCCGTGCGCGGAGCGCAGCCGCGTGGTGACGTAATCCATCACCTTGTTTCTGTACGTCCGCACGACCGTCAGGCGCGGATGATCGGATACCTCCCCAAGCATGCCGGCCAACAGCTCCCACGCCCCAAGATGTGCCGTCGTCGCCACGCAAGGGCGCTCCCCACGCTTAAGGCGCTCCAGCAGATCCGGGCGCTCCACATCAAGCAAAGGATGGGACAGGCCGAACTGGGGGACAAGGACGGACTCAAGGAACGAACGGGCGTTGTGCGTGAAGCTGGCCCGCGCCAGCGATTCCGCCGTTGCCTGTGAAACCTCAAGGTGCCGGGCGATGCTCTCCGTGGCGAGGCGGCGGCGCTTGGGCAGGCAGGCCCAGAGCAGGGAACCAAGCCCCTTGGCAAGCGTGCGGATCCGGGAAAAGCCGAGCTTGCCGAGCAGAAGGGCGAAGCCATACCCCACCCGGCACATGATCCAAGAAAACGCTTGGGAAACCTGGTGCGGCAAAGAAGGGGAAGGCGGCACATCGGGCGCTTTCAGCCCCTCAAGCTTTTCTTCAAGGCGGCGGCACTCGCGCGCTACGGCTTCGGGATCGCGGATATCGCATTCAACGTAATAGGCGTCGGCGCACACCATCGAAACCCGGCTGAACGGCAAAGGAAGCTGGAAGCGATCCCAGCTTTTGAAGACCTTACGCCGCTCCATGAACAGACGGATGGGCACGATGGGCGCATTTGCCCGTGCCGCGAGGAATATCGCGCCTTCCTTGACCTCATGGCGCGGGCCGCGCGGGCCGTCCACGGTCACGCAGCCGCAGATCCCGGACTCGCGCATCCGGTGGGCGGCGGCAAGGAGGGCCTTCACCCCCCCCCTGGAACTGGAGCCCCGTGCGGTTTCAAGGCCCATGCGTTCCAGCACCCCGGCGAGGAGATCGCCGTCGTCGCTCTGGCTGACCAGCGCGATGATGTTGAGCTGGCGTTTCAGGTAAATCAGAGGAAAGAGCTCGTCATGCCACAGCGACAGAACCACGGGGCGGCCCTGATCGGCCGTGTTTTCGATGGTGGCGCGGTTGATTTCGGTATAGCGCAGCGAGCGGCACCACAAGCGGTACAGCCAGTACACGGGCGCGGAAAGGCCCCCAAGCAGCGATTTTCCAAAATAGGACATCAAGACTCCACAATATCGGTTTCACACACGCAGACGTCCTCATGCGTACGGAACTGCATGTTGTACAGGCGGGTATACAGTTCGCAGCGCCCAAGCAGCTCCTCGTGCCTCCCGATGTCCACGATGCGCCCGCACTCCATGACCACGATGCGATCCGCTTCCAGAATGGTGGAAAGCCGATGCGCGATGATCAGGCTGGTGCGGTTGAGCATGAGGTTGTCGAGGGCCTTCTGAACCATATGTTCGGATTCGGAGTCAAGGGCGCTGGTGGCCTCGTCCAGAATGAGCAGGGGCGCATCCTTGAGCAGGGCGCGGGCAATGGTCAGGCGCTGCTTCTGGCCCCCGGAAAGGCGCACGCCGCGCTCCCCGATGGGCGTTTCGTAGCCTTCGGGCAGCTCGCTGATGAAGCCGTCGGCATAGGCGGCCGCGGCTGCGGAACGCACGCGCTCCATATCCAGATCCGAGGAGAGGTCGCGCCCATAGGCGATGTTTTCGGCGATGGTCGTGTCGAACAGGAAGGCATCCTGTGAGACCATTGATACCGAGCGCCGCAGGGACGCCAGCGAATATTCCTTGATCGGCTTGCCGTTCAGGAGGATTTCGCCGTGCTGCGGATCATAGAAGCGGGGGATCAGGTTGACGAGCGTGGTCTTGCCCGCGCCGGAAGGCCCCACGAAGGCGATGCGCTCCCCGGCCTTCACCGTAAGCGAAACGTCCCGGAGCGCGGGCGTGCCCTCATCGCCGTAGTGCAGGCTCACGTTGCGGAAGGCCAGCTCGCGGAAAGGCTCGTCCAGCGGCAGCGTGCCGCCGCGTTCGGTCTTGAGGGCGGGATCGTCGAGGATGGCGAATACGCGCTCGGCCCCGGCAAGGGCGTTCTGCACGTTCATATTCGCACCGTTCAGGCTCTTGAAAGGCGTATACAGCATGGCAAGCGCGCCCATGAAGGCGAAGAACGTGCCCGGCGTCATGTCGCCCTGGATGACCTCGCGGCCGCCGTACCAGATGACCAGCCCGATGCCGAGGGCGCCGATGAGTTCCATCACCGGGGACGACAGCTCGGACACGCAGGACTGGCGGAAATTGATGTTGATGATCCGGGCGTTTTCCTTGTTGAAGCGCCCCGTTTCCTGCTTTTCGGTGGCGAAGGCCTTGATGACCCGGATGCCGCTGAGCAGTTCCTGCAACATGCTGGAGATGCTGGCGTTCACCTCGGCGTTCTTGCGCCCGTACCGCCGCAGGGCCCGGCTGAACAGCGACAGCGGGAACCCGGCGATGGGCAGGACGATGACGGCCCAGCACGCGAGCTCGAAATTCTGTTGGAATACGACGTACAGCAGGCTGATCATGGTGATCACCTGCCGGATGATCTGGATGAACGCGGGCAGGCTCTGCCGGATCATGCCCACGTCGTTGATGACGCGCGACATGAGCGCCCCCACCTGCGACTCCTCATAGAAATGCAGGGGCAGGGTAATGATTTTCTGGAACAATTCCTGCCGCATGGTTTCCAGCACATGCAGCGCGCTGTAATGCATGCACCAGTTTTGCAGGTAGCGCCCGGCACCCTTCAGGGCCGTCAGCACGATGAAGGCCAGAGGCACGTACAGAAGCGCCTTGCCGTCCTGCCGGATGAAGATGTCGTCGAGCGCGGGCTTGATCAGCCATGCCGTGCCTGCCGTAGTTGCGGAAACGACGCCGGAAGCCAGCAGCGCGACGACCATGGCCCACTTGTAAGGGAGGAAGTACCGGAACACCCGCAGAGCCAGCCGGAGTTCTTTCCTGCGGCGCTCGGAGCGTTCCTCCCTGGTCTCTTTCTTTTTACTCATTCGCATATTCCTTGACGAAAGGGCATTCTAGCCCACATTATCGGCAAGCGCCAGCGGAGAATCCCGGCCCGCGCCCAAGAGCTGCGGGGAGGCGCTGCGCCGCGCTTTTCAGGAACGGCCCAGCGCACGCGCACTTAGGAGTATCATGGAAAAGACCGTACGAATCAACAAGGCGCTGGCGGACGCCGGCGTCTGTTCCCGCCGCCGGGCCGACGAGCTCATCGCCGCCGGGCGCGTCAGCGTCAACGGCGAGCCCGTCGCCTCGCCGGGCCTCCAGGTCAGGCCCGGCGCCGACAGGCTGGAAGTGGACGGCAAGCCCGTCCGGCCCATTGCGCAGTCCCCCTGCTACCTGCTGCTGAACAAGCCCGTGCGCGTGGTGTCCACGGCCTACGATCCCGAAGGCCGGGCCACGGTGCTCGATTTCGTCCCCGCGAAGTGGAAGGCCCGCCGCCTTTATCCCGCCGGGCGCCTCGACTTTTTTTCGGAAGGGCTTGTCCTGCTCACCGACGACGGCGAACTGACCAACCGGGTCGTGCATCCCCGGCACCACATGCCGCGCGTGTATCGCGTGCTCATCCGGGGCGGGGTGTCCGACCGCGCCTTGGACGTCATGCGCAAGGGAATGACGCTTGCCGAAGGCGAAAAGCTCGCGCCCGTGGAAATCCGCGTCCTGCCGGGGCAGGTTCATGACCTGTCCGGGATTTCGCGCAATGCCGAATCTCCCACGGGGCAGCGCGGCACACTGCTCGAAATGACCCTGCATCAGGGCCTGAACCGCCAGATCCGCCGCATGTGCCGCGATCTGCATCTGACCATCCTCCGGCTCGTCCGCATCGCGCAAGGCCCCTTGCGCCTCGGCGTCATGAAGCCCGGCGAAGCCCGCGAGCTGACCCCCGCCGAAGTGGCGGCCCTGAAAAAAGCTGTGGGGATGTAAGAGGAAATTGGAGGGGGGAGGGGAAACTTTCTGTAGAAAGTTTC
>ENA-UEQE01001286-UEQE01001286.1-human-gut-metagenome-genome-assembly--contig:-NODE-1286-length-20612-cov-5.715948_pt1 | contig 20612 bp, 16 predicted proteins | sample MGYA00242934_ERZ507935 | MGnify/ENA primary metagenome ERZ507935 (study PRJEB26167, sample SAMN06115423) | human gut metagenome | host: Homo sapiens | place: China:Anhui | collected 2015-03-30... | reverse complement strand
GGGAGTGAGGCGCAAAATGGATCGTCATTTCTTTTTTCTGGCTTACCTCACCGCCAACAAACAGCAGAGGCGATGGCTGGTCATAATATGGGCCGTCGTTCCCCTTCTTTTTGCTTTGGCAATGTTCTTGACCCTCAGCCCATATCGCGGAATATCATATCAATATCAGGAGTCTTATCCAATCGTTGGGACCGAAAACCGGCAGCTGTGGACCTTGAAGGGTTCTGAGTTGGTTACCCTGTTTAATGAAAATCTCCCTGACACAGCGCCTGAACTCTCCTATTTACACGAACCAACGCCGTCCGACCGTCAGATCATGCTGACGGATAATGGTAAGACGTGGTCTATTGTATTTAGACAGGTTCCGGAAGACGCAGCCAGCATCTATTTCTGGTCCAAACAGCCGGAAATAGATGCGTGGCTTGGCAATGTAGAGGATGTGAAGCTCTCGCTGTATCACACCTCCGCCCAGGACATTCTCTTAAATGAGCAGTATGCTCGATGTCTCATCAACATCTTCACCCCTGGTGCGGAGGACTATGTTATCCGCCGCCTTCACCTTTCCCGTCCCCTTACGTCCGGCTACAAACGAGTTAAGACCGGCGATGTTCTTTATACACATAAAGGTGGAACCTCTCCTGTACTTATCATTGAGCCTGATTGCAGAAATTGGCCTCCAGACCGTTGATCTTCGCCCCCAGCCGGGGGCGGCTTTTTTGTCCTGTTTCGTTCCGCCTCTTGAAGCCCTCCGGCGGCCGGTGCGGAAGAATTCCGCAAAATTGGACGCTCCGGCTTGTCTATTGCCGGGGATTGTGATAAAATACATGGTCAGCGTGTAAACTGTAAACATGATCCAGATCCTTGATAAAGGTGGTTTGATAACATGAAGATCGTAGTATTGGCCGGCGGACTCAGCCCGGAGCGGAATGTCTCCCTGTCCTCCGGCGCCATGGTGTGCGAGGCGCTGCGTTCCAAGGGGCACCAGGTGGCCCTGGTGGACCTGTTCTTCGGCATGGAGGGGACCGATCAGACGGTGGACCCCTTCCAGGCCCCCATCCCCCAGGCGTTCAAAAAGGTGAGTCCTCAGGCCCCCGACCTGGAGCAGGTGCGGGCCAGCCGCAGCGACTGGAGCCCTTCTCTCATCGGTCCCGGGGTGCTGGAACTGTGCGCCGGGGCGGATGTGGTCTATCTGGCTCTCCACGGGGCCTGCGGAGAGGACGGACGCATCCAGGCCGCTCTGGACCTGCTGGGGGTGCCCTACACCGGCTCCAACTGCCTCAGCTCCGCCATCGCTATGGACAAGGATATGACCAAGCGCCTGGTGGCCGATCAGGTGCGCACCCCCCGCTGGCAGACGGTGACCGTCACAGCGGACAATCTGGACGCCCTGACGGAGGAGACCGCCCTTCCCGCGGTGGTAAAGCCCATTGCCAGCGGCTCCTCCATCGGCGTGACCATCGCCCACACCCGGGAGGAGCTGCGCCGGGGCCTGGAGGAGAGCGTCCGTTTGGGCGGACGCACGGTCCTGGAGCAGTACATCAAGGGGCGTGAGATCCAGGTGGCAGTGCTTAACGGCCGGGCGCTGCCCTCCATTGAGATCATCCCCCAGGCGGACTTCTATGACTACGCCAACAAGTACCAGCCCGGTGCCGCCCGGGAGGTGTGTCCCGCAGAGATTCCACCGGAGTGGGAGAAGGCAGTGGGAGAGGCGGCCCTGGCCGTGTTCCGCACCATCGGCCTGTCCGTCTATGCCCGGGCCGACTTCATCGTGACCGAGGACGGGACCCCCTATTTCCTTGAAATCAACACGCTGCCCGGCATGACTCCTACCAGCCTGGTGCCCCAGGAGGCGGCGGCGGTTGGTATCGGCTATGCCGACCTGTGCCAGACCATCGTGGAGGCCTCTCTGGAGGCCCGGCGGGAAGGAGTTTAAGGGCAGATGGAAGCCATCACAGTACGGGACCTGCTCACCGCCGTGGGCGGTACGCTGATCGGGCCGGAAACCAGTCTGGACCGGACGGTCAGCAGCGTGGATACAGACAGCCGGGACATCCACCCCGGTTCCCTGTTCCTCCCCCTGGTGGGGGAGCGCTTCGACGGCCACACCTATATCGGCTCCGCCCTGGAGGCGGGAGCCGCCGGATGCCTCACTGCCCGGGAGCCGGAGCACTATCAGGAGGGACGCTTCTACATCAAGGTAGAGGACACCCAGCGCGCCCTGCGGGACCTGGCCTTCTGGTACAAGGAGCAATTCCGGATCCCCTTCGTGGGGGTGACGGGCAGTGTGGGCAAGACCACAGCCAAGGACATGATCGCCTCGGTCCTGTCCGTGAAGTACAAGGTCCTCAAGACGGAAGGGAACTTCAACAACAACGTGGGCCTGCCCCTGACCCTGCTCCGGCTGGACCGCAGCGTTCAGATCGGCGTGGTGGAGATGGGGATGGACCGGTTTGGGGAGATCGATTACCTGGGTGACATCGTCCGCCCGGAGGTGGGGGTCATCACCAACATCGGCGACGCCCACATCGAGCGGCTGGGCAGCCGGGAGAACATCTTCCGGGCCAAGTGTGAGCTGCTGCCCCACATCCGCAAGGAAAACGGCCTGCTGATCCTCAACGGGGACGACGCCCTCCTGTCCACCCTTCGGGGCCGGACCCCGGTGCCCGCGGTGTTCTGCGGCAGCGGGGAGGGCCTGGAGTACCGGGCCCAGTCGGCCAGCAGCGAGGGGCTGGACTCCCTGCGCAGCCGTCTCACCACGCCGGCCATGGACCGGGAGGTGTGCATCCCCGCCCTGGGCAGCCACATGATCTATCCCACCCTCATCGCCGCGGCGGTGGGGGAGCACTTCGGCCTGACAGCCGATGAGATCGAGCAGGGGATCGCCCGCTTCGTCCCCACCCGGATGCGGATGAATCTGGTGCAGCGGGGGAACGGGATCACCATTCTGGACGACACCTACAACGCCAATCCCCAGTCCATGCGGGCGGCCATCAGTGTGCTGGCGGACAGCCGCAGCGCCTGGAAGCTGGCGGTCTTGGGGGATATGTTCGAGCTGGGGCCTTACTCGCCCGCCCTCCACACCGGAGTGGGGGAGTACCTGGGCAAGCGGAAGATCGACTGCCTGGTTGCGGTGGGCGATCAGGCCCGCTACCTGGCGGAGGGGGCACAGTCTGCCGGCATGACCGCCGTCTATCCCTGCGCGGACAAGAAGGCCGCCCGGGAGATCCTCCCAGGGCTGATCCGGCCGGACAGTACCATCCTGGTCAAGGCATCCCGGGGGATGCGGATGGAGGAGCTGGTGGACCAGCTTCTGGAGCTGACGCCGGAGCAATAAGAAAAAACTGCCGCCCCTTCAGTCAGGGAGGGGCACATCAATCAAACCAAAGAGGACGCTATGATCGACATATCTGTCTCCAACCTGGTGAAAGAGTTTGAGGTTGGCACGAAAATTTTAGATGGGCTCACCTTCCAGGTGGACACTGGGGAGCGGGTGGGCCTGCTGGGTCCCAACGGCTGTGGCAAGACCACGCTGCTGCGCATCCTCACCGGCGCGATGGACTATGACGAGGGCGAGGTGATGATCGCCCCGGGAAAGCGGATGGGCTTGATCTCCCAGATCCCGGTCTACCCGGAGGGCTATACCGTGGAGGATGTGCTGGCCACCGCCTTTGAGCCCCTGCGCAAAATGGAGGACGAGCTGGCCCGGCTCACCCGGGAGATGGCCTCTGGCACGGACCCGGCCCTGATGTCCCGGTATGACAAGCTCACGACGGCCTATGAGGCGGCCGGAGGCTATGAGACGGACACCAGGATTAACAAAGTGTGCAACGGACTGTCCATCCCACAGGCCATGCGGGAGCAGCTGTTTGAAAGCCTGTCCGGCGGGGAAAAGACCCGGGTGAACCTGGCCCGTCTGATCCTGGAGGACACCGACATCCTGCTGCTGGATGAGCCGACGAACCACCTGGACCTGCGGGCCACCGAGTGGCTGGAGGAGTATCTGGGCAAGTTCAAGGGGACGGTGCTCACCGTCTCCCACGACCGTTATTTTCTGGACCAGGTGGTGGACCGCATCATCGAGATCCAGGAGGGCCGGGCGGAATTTTACCAGGGCAGTTACAGCTTCTACGCCGTGGAGAAGGAGCGCCGCTATGAGGAGAAGCTGAAGCAGTACGAGAAGGAGCAGGCCAAGATCGAGCAGCTGGAGAAGGCCGCAGAGCAGATGCGGGTGTGGGCCTATTCCGGAATGGACAAGACCTTTAAGCGGGTCAAATCCATGGAGAAGCGCATCGAGCGGATGCGGGTCACCGACCGCCCCAAAAAGGAGCGGAAGATGGAGGTCCGCTTCGGAGAGCGGGAGTTCCGCGGGGACGAGGTGCTGACCATCAAGGGCCTCACCAAGGGCTTCGGCGGGCGCACCCTCTTTTCCGGCCTGGGGCTGGAAGTGGCCGGCGGCGAGCGCATCGCCCTGATCGGAGACAACGGCAGCGGCAAGACCACGCTGCTGAAAATGATCCTGGGCGAGGAGGCGCCAGACGGCGGTAAGGTCCGGATGGGGCCGACTGTAAAGGTTGGATACCTGCCGCAGTACGTCCACTTTGACCACCCGGAGCGCAGCCTGGTGGACACCCTGATCTACGCCCAGGACTGCACTGCCCAGTCGGCGCGGAACCGGCTGGCGGCGTTCAAATTCCGGGGCGAGGATGTGTTCAAGCCGGTATCCGCCCTGTCCGGCGGCGAGCAGAGCCGTCTGCGCCTGTGTATGCTGATGGACGAAAAGATCAATCTGCTGGTGCTGGACGAGCCCACCAACCACCTGGACATTCAGAGCCGGGAGTGGATCGAGGAGGCGGTGGAGGAATACGAGGGGAATCTGCTCTTCGTCTCCCATGACCGGTACTTTATTGACCGCTTTGCCAGCCGGATCTGGCTGCTGGAAAATGGACAGATCACGGATTTCCGCGGGACCTATCAGGAGTTCCAGGCGGCCCGGGCCCGGGGCGCGGCGGGGCAGGCGGCCTCAGACACCGTCCCCGCGCCAGCAAAGGCGGCGGAGCCGGAGCGGAAAAAAGAGAAGCCCAAGCGGCCTGGCGGGACCAAGAACCTGGAAAAAGAGGTGACCGCCGCCGAGCGGGCGGTGGCCAAGGCGGAGGAGGCCATGGACGCCCTCTCCCTCCAGATCGAGGAGGCCTCCGCGGACTATCTGAAGCTTCAGGAGCTGTACGAGCAGCGGGAGGCTCTGGAGGCGGAGCTCCAGGGGCTCTATGACCGCTGGGAGACCTTGTCCGCCCAGCTGGAAGAGGCGAGGGGGTAAAAGCAATTGAAGCAGAGAAAGGATAAAGGAAAATACCTTGTCGGGTGGATCCGGGCTCTGCTGGCTTTGATCCTGGTGGGAGTTCTGTCCTTCTGCGGCCTGTTCGCCTGTGTGATGTACGGCGCATACGACCACATCCAGGGGGAGCCGGAGGTCATGGTGATCCTGGGCTGTCAGGTGCGTCAGGACGGGCCCTCAGTGCTGCTGCGGGACCGGCTGGACGAGGCCCTGGACTATCTGGAGGACCACCCGGATATGACGGTGGTGGTCTCCGGCGGCCAGGGGCCGGACGAGCCCACCAGCGAGGCCCAGGCCATGGCCGACTATCTCACCGCCCACGGAGTGGAGGAGGAGAAGGTGCTCCTGGAGCCGGACTCCCACAACACCGCCCAAAATTTAGACTATTCCAGACGGCTGCTGGACCGGGAGGGGATCGACACCTCGGACGGAGTGCTGTTGGTGTCCAACGGCTTTCACCTGACCCGGGCCAGGATGCTGGCGGAGCGGGCGGGCTTTGAGCAGGTCTCCACGTTGGCGGCCCCCGCCAGCCATTTGCCCTCCCGGCTGTATATGTATGTCCGGGAGCCGCTGGCCCTGGTGAAGTCCTTCCTGTTCGACCGGGCAGGTTAGGCGCTAAGAGTTAGGAATTAGGAATGAGGAATTTGGCGGCCTGCGGCCGCCCGTTGAAGATCCAATGCTGGAGGTTCCTATGCTGGAGAAACTTGCCGCCATTGAGGCAAAATACAGCCAGATCGAGGCACGACTGGCCGCCCCGGAGACCTATGACGACCCCGCCGCGGTGGCCCGTCTGAATAAGGAGCAGAATGAACTGAGCCCGGTGGTGGAAACCTATCGAAGCTATCTGGCCGCCCGGGAGCGCCTGGCTCAGGCAGAGGAGCTGCTGTCCGACCCGGAGATGAGAGAGCTGGCTCAGGAGGAGCTGCTCCAGACCAACGCGGAGCTGGAGCGGCTGGAGGGACAGCTTCAGCTCCTGCTCCTGCCCAAGGACCCCAATGACAACAAGAATGTCATTGTGGAGATCCGGGCCGGCGTGGGCGGGGAGGAGGCGGCCCTGTTCGCCCACTCCCTGTACCGGATGTACTCCATGTACGCCGAGCGCAGCCGCTGGAAAACAGAGGTGGACAGCCTGAGTGAAACAGAACTGGGTGGGATCAAGGAGATCTCCTTTACAATAGAAGGGGAGGGGGCCTGGTCCCGACTCAAGTTTGAAAGCGGGGTCCACCGGGTCCAGCGGGTGCCGGAGACCGAGTCCGGCGGACGGGTCCACACCTCCACCGCCACTGTGGCGGTGCTGCCTGAGATGGAGACGGTGGACGTCCAGCTCAACCCGGCGGACGTGGAGATGCAGGTGTTCCGCGCCTCCGGCGCCGGGGGACAGCACGTGAACAAGACCTCCTCCGCGGTGCGTCTGATCCACCGGCCAACGGGTATGGTGGTGGAGTGCCAGCAGGAGCGCAGCCAGTTCCAGAACCGGGACAAGGCCATGCGCCTTCTGGCCTCCCGCCTGTACGAGGCGGAGCAGGAGAAGGTGGAGGGGGCGTACACCGCCCAGCGCCGCAGCCAGGTGGGCACCGGGATGCGGAACGAGCGGATCCGGACCTATAACTTTCCCCAGGGGCGGGTCACCGACCACAGAATTGGCTTGACCTTATACAAAATTGATACTATCATGGATGGCGACCTCAATGAGGTCATCAACGCGCTGGTGACCGCCGACCAGGCGGAGCGTCTCCGTTCCCAGGGGACGGACTGATCTCCGGCGCGTCCGGCAAACAGAAAAAAGGAGAAATACCATGGAACTCTACATTCATTATCAGCAGCTGCCCCAGGGCAAGGAGCTGGCCGACGTTGTGGGCGAGCTGAACGAGGTGCTGGAGGATAACGGCTCCGTCTGCGGCGGCCGTCAGGGCCGCATCGACCTGGACCTGGAGGACGAGCGGGTGAACCCCAAATATGCGCAGATCGCGGTGAAGGCATACCTCCAGCGGGCCGGATTTTCCAGGGAAACCGCCATTGAGATCGGCGGCATGGAAATCGGGATCTATGAGTGAGGCCGGACCATGTATCCCTATGTGATCTTTGATCTGGACGGCACCCTGCTGAACACCATCGACGACCTGGCCGGCGCGGGCAACCACGTCTGCCGCCTTCATGGCTGGCCGACCCACTCCGTGGACGAATTCAAGCGAATGGTAGGCAACGGGATCCCCAAGCTGGTGGAGCGCTTTGCACCGGAGGGGACCGGGGCGCCTGTTCTGGAGCAGGCCCTGGGGGAGTTCATGGCCTGGTACGGTGTCCACAAGGCGGACCAGACCGCGCCCTATCCCGGGATGCTCCAGGCGGTCCGGCGGCTGAAGGAGGCGGGTGTGTCCATCGCGGTGCTGTCCAATAAGGCTGACGAGATGGCCGGACCCGTGGTGGAGGGCTATTACCCCCAAATTTTCCCTCTGGTGCAGGGGGCGCTCACCGGCATCCCCACCAAGCCGGACCCCACGCTGCTGCACAGGCTGATGGAGCGGATGGGGGCGTCCCAGGAGAACACCCTGTTCGTGGGGGACAGCAATGTGGACATCCAGACGGCCAAGAACGGCGGTCTGACCAGCTGCGGCGTTCTGTGGGGCTTCCGGTCCCGCCAGGAGCTGGAGCAGGAGGGGGCCGACTATCTGGCCTCCACACCGGAGGATCTGCTGACCCTGATCCTGGGGGAGAAGGGCGGCCGGGAGACCCGTCACCTGGGGCCGGAGGATGTGGAGGAGGCCGCGGCTATCCTCCGCTCCGGCGGTCTGGTGGGCATCCCCACGGAGACGGTGTACGGACTGGGGGCCAACGGCCTGGATCCGGAGGCGGTGGCCCATATCTTTGAGGCCAAGGGCCGCCCCCAGGACAACCCCCTGATCCTGCATATCCCCTCGGCGGACCATCTGGAGCGGTATTGTGCGGACATCCCTCAGTCCGCCTTTGACCTGGCCCGGGCCTGCTGGCCGGGGCCGCTGACCATGATCCTGAAGCGCAGGCCCATCGTGCCCGATGTGGTGACGGCTGGGATGGATACGGTGGGGATGCGCTGTCCCTCCCACCCGGTGTGCCGGGCGATCCTCCAGGCGGCAGAGGTGCCGGTGGCAGCCCCGTCGGGCAACACCTCTGGGCGGCCCAGCCCCACTACCGCCGCCCACATGGCGGAGGACATGGACGGAAGGATCGATGCCATCGTGGACGGCGGTCCCTGCTCCGTGGGGGTGGAGTCCACCATCGTGGACCTGACGGAGACCCCGCCCCGGCTGCTGCGGCCCGGCGGTATCACGCTGGAGCAGCTGGAGTCCGTCCTGGGCCGGGTGGAGGTGGACCAGGCGGTCACCCGGCTGATGTCCGCGGGAGAAAAGCCCCGGGCCCCGGGAATGAAGTACCGCCACTACGCCCCCAAGGCGCCGGTGACAGTGGTGGCCGGTCCGCCGGAGCGCACTGCGGAGCACATCGCCCGCAGCCTGACGCCGGGGGACGGCGTGATCTGCTTTGACGAGTTTGCTGGGGAGTTCCCCGGCTGTCAGATCCAAAGGATGGGCCCGGCGGGAGACAAATCCGCCCAGGCCCGCCATATTTTCGACGCCCTTCGGGCCTTCGACCACACGGAGGTCCCCCGGATCTGGGCCCAGTGTCCCGATCCGTCCGGCTTGGGGCTGGCCATCAACAACCGCCTGAACAAGGCGGCTGGATTCCATATCGTGGAAGTCAAATAAACACAAAGGAATGAGAATCACATATTATGATGAACTATACGATCAAACAGAACGTGGCCGTGGTCCGGCCTGACTACCCTCTGTCCGACGGCCAGGATGCGGCCAAGCTGATCAACGCGGTGCGTTTTCAGACGGGCTGCACCGCTATGCTGATGGACCGCAGTTCCTTCGTTCCGGAGCTGTTCACGCTGTCCAGCGGCGTGGCGGAGCAGGTGCTCAAGCCCTTTACTCAGAACAAGATGCGGCTGGCCATCGTGGGTGATTTTTACGACTGCTACCAGACCTCCATGCGGAACTTTATCTTTGGCTGCAACCGGGGCGACCAGGTGGGTTTTTGGGAGAACGAGCAGGAGGGTCTGGCCTGGCTGACCCGGAAGCGCTGAGATGGTCCTGATCGGCATCACCGGCCCCACTGGGGCGGGGAAAACCACGCTTCTGCGGGAGGTGGAGGCCCTGGGGGGCGCGGTCATCGACTGCGATGCGGTGTACCACGAGCTTTTGGAGCATGATCCCTTCCTGCAGCGTGAGCTGGAGCGGCGCTTCGGCCCCCTGAGAGGGGAGAACGGCGCAATCGACCGCAAGCGGCTGGGTACCATCGTATTCGGCGACCCGGAGAAGCTGGCCCTGCTCAACGACGTGGTCCGGACGGTCATCGTGGACCGGACCCGGGCGCTGGTGGAGGACTACCGGCGGCAGGGGAGAGCCCTGGCCGCCATCGACGCCATCGCCCTGGTGGAGAGCGGGCTGGACCGCCTGTGCTCCGCCACCGTGGCGGTCACCGCCCCACCGGAGGTGCGGGTGCGCCGGATCATGGCCCGGGAGGGGATCCCGGAGGATTACGCCTGGTCCCGGGTGCGGGCCCAGAAGCCGGAGACATATTTCCGCAGTCACTGCGGCTATGTTCTGGTGAACGACTGCGCCAGTGCGGAGGAATTTTCCGTCCGGGCCAGGGCGCTGCTCCAGACGATCTTACAACAAACGACGAAGGAGGTCTGAACCATGAAGGAACAGGAGAACAGCCGGGGCGAGCAGCTGCGGAAGGCCCTGAGCTATACGAAGAAAAACGGCTATGACCGGGTGGACCGGGCGGAACTGGAGGCCATGGACGCCTATTGCACCGGCTATAAGCAGTTTTTGGACGCCGGCAAGACGGAGCGGGAGTGTGTGGACCGGACCATCGCTCTGGCGGAGGCCGCCGGCTTCCGGGCCTACCGGCGCGGGATGGAGCTCAAGCCGGGGGACAAGGTGTACCGGGCCAACCGGGGCAAGGCCGTCATGCTGGCGGTGCTGGGCCGCCGGGGCCTGGACCAGGGTGTGAACATCGCCGCGGCCCACATCGATTCCCCCCGCCTGGACCTGAAGCAGAATCCCCTGTATGAGGCGGACGAGCTGGCCTTCCTCAAGACCCACTACTACGGCGGCCTAAGAAAATACCAGTGGGTCACCATCCCCCTGGAGCTCCATGGCGTGGTGGTTCTCAAAAGCGGCCAGGTGGTCCGGGTCTCCGTGGGCAACGGGGAGGGGGACCCCCTGTTCACTGTGGACGATCTTCTGCCCCACCTGGGGGCGGAGCAGTCCAGAAAGCCCCTGGGAGAGGCCATCCCCGCGGAGAACCTGAACATCCTGGTGGGCAGCCGCCCACTGGCGGACGACGAGGGGAGCGACCGGGTCAAGCTGTCCATCCTGGAGCTGCTGAACCGGAAGTACGGCATCGTGGAGGAGGACTTCATCTCCGCGGAGCTGTCTGCCGTTCCGGCCTTCCGGGCCAGCGATGTGGGCTTTGACCGCTCTCTCATCGGGGCCTACGGCCACGACGACCGGGTGTGCGCCTACGCCTCCCTGGCGGCCATCCTCCAGCTGAACGACCCGGAGCGCACCGCGGTGTGTATGCTGGCGGATAAGGAGGAGATCGGCTCCGAGGGGGTCACCGGCATGAAATCCGCCGCCTTCGACACCTTTATGGAGGATCTGTGCCAGAGCCAGAACGTGCCCCTGCGGGCCTGCTATGAGCGCTCCTTCTGCCTGTCCGCCGACGTGACGGCGGCCTATGACCCCAATTTTGCCGAGGTGTACGAGAAGCGGAACAGTGCCCTGGTGAACTGCGGCATGGGCCTGTGCAAGTACACCGGGGCCCGGGGCAAGTCCGGGGCCTCCGACGCCTCTGCGGAGCTGGTGGCGTATGTGCGCGGCGTACTGGACCGGGCGGATGTGGTCTGGCAGATGGCCGAGCTGGGCAAGGTGGACGCCGGCGGCGGCGGCACTGTGGCCATGTTCATGGCGGAGCGGAACATCGACACCCTGGATGCCGGGGTTCCGGTGCTGTCCATGCACTCCCCCTTTGAGACGGTGGGGAAGCTGGACTGCTATATGACCTTCAAGGGCGTGAAAGCCATTTACGAGGCAAAATAAGGACAAAATGGGGCCGCTGAAAAGCTGCCCCAGAGACGGTCGAAAAAGTGGCACAGCCACTTTTTCGAGAAAGATCAATCGAAAGCTCCACCTCGATTTCTTGTGAGATTGCCGAAGCTTTCGTGAGCAGTGTCATTTTCGAGGTCTACGCCCTCGGTAACAGTCACAAGGCCGCCGGCAAACAAGCCGGCGGCCTTGTGCGTCACCGGACGGACCGGCGGTAGATGAGGATGGACAGCAGGGCGGTGACCGCCTCAGCGAGCCAGAAGGCGTGCCAGATGCCGGTGGGACCCAGCAGGCGGCTGAGGAGCCAGGCGGCTGGGATCATCACCAGGGTATAGCGCAGCAGTGAGATCACCAGCGAGGGGCCGCCCTTGCCAAGCCCCTCCAGCGCACCGCCGGCAGCCACGGAGACCGAGGAGACCAGAAAGCCCGCGCTGATGATGCGGAGCGCCTCGGCCCCCGCCCGGATGCTCTCCGGGTTCTGGGTGAACAGCCCCATCAGCTGGGCGGGGATGGCCAGGCAGAGGACAGTACCCGCCGCCATGATGGCGGCGCACAGCCCCAGGGTGACCCGATAGATCTCCCGCACCCGGCCCTGTTCTCCCGCGCCGTAGTTGTAGCCAATGACGGGGCGCATTCCCTGGACGATGCCGCTGGCGGGGAGGTAGAGGAAGGTCTGGAGCTTATAATAGATCCCCAGGATCACCACATAGATAGGGGAGAAGGCGGACAGTATGCTGTTGAGGGCGGAGATCAGCAGGGAGGGCAGGGCCAGGCTCAGTGTCGCGGGGATCCCCACGGAATACAGGCGGAGGTCCAGCCGCCAGTCCCAGGCCAGCTCCCTCCGGTTCAGCGTAATGGGGAGGGCGCAGGAGCGCCAGGCGGCCAGATAGACCAGAAGGGTCAGAGTCTGGCCGATGCCGGTGGCCAGGGCGGCCCCCTCGATGCCCAGCTTTGGGAAGGGGCCGGGCCCGAAGATCAGCAGCGGGTCCAGTACGATGTTGGTCAGACAGCCGGTCAGCAGGGCTGCCATGGGGACCTTCATCCGTCCCACCGCCTGGAAGATCTTCTCATAGGCCAGCCCCAGGGAGAGCAGCAGGGAGAAGCAGAACACTGTCCGCCCGTACCGGACCCCCAGCTCCAGCACCTCCGGGTCCTGGGTGAACATCTCAAGGAAGGAGGGGAGCAGGACGATGGTCAAGCCGGTCAGGACCACCCCGTGGACCGCGCTGAGGGCCAACCCATGGACCGCCGCCGCGCTGGCCCGGTCCCGGCGCTCCGAGCCTAAATAGAAGGAGATGGCCGCGTTCAGTCCTACCCCGAATCCAATGGCTAACGCGTTGACCAGGTTCTGAATGGGGTAGACCAGGGAGAGGGCGGTCATGGACGCCTCGCTGATCTGGGCCACGAAAAAGCTGTCCACAATATTATAGAGGGAGTTGACCAGCATGGACAGCACCATGGGCAGGGACATAGTGACGATCAGCGGCAGAACAGGCCGCTCCCGCATAAAGGCTTCGTTCATCGTTTCAGCATACCTCCTGAATTCCGGAAAAAAGCCACACAGCGCCCCTGCGGGCAGCTGTGTGGCGAAAAGGGACCAATGGCCGGAAAAATCCACAACGTGTTTTAGCAGACACTATTGTACTGAAAACGGGCGGTTTGTCAAGGGGGAGCGGAGGATTTTTCAACGGAGAGGGGACTCATGGCTCAGGCTCCTGGTCCCTCAGCCGCTTTTCCAGCCGCCGCACCCGGAGGGCCAGAACAAAGGACGCCAGGGCCGCCGCAGTCAAAAGGAGCGGCTGAAGCCAGGACCAGAAGGCGGCGGCGGTGGAGACGGTAACGATGGCGGTAAGCCCGTCAGCGCCGCCGATGACGCCCAGCTCCGGGGCCACGACCAGTCGGTCATAAAGATGCCGGCAGGCGAGTACTGCGTGCGGCAGAAGGAACAGGAGACACAGTATCTTCTACCTGTATCCGCCGCAAAAGGCAACCTACGAAAAGTAGAGTGGGCAATTTGGGATAAAATACGGATAAGATCCTCTGTTTCGGGCATCCTGACAGGGAGTTTTGGAACAAAGGAGGAACAGCCGTTATGGAGGAACAGGAGAGAACGGAGCAGAGGCAGGAGGACCCGGGAACGCAGCAGATCCTGGAGTTTGGCTCCTCGCTGATCCACTCCAAGCGGGGGGCGGTCCATGTGCTTACCATCGTGGGGCAGATCGAAGGACATCAGGTCCTGCCCCCCAGCAGCAAGAGCACCAAATATGAGCACGTCATGCCCCTGCTGGCCCTGGTGGAGGAGAGCGACGAGGTGGACGGCCTGCTGGTACTGCTGAACACGGTGGGGGGCGACATCGAGGCGGGGCTGGGCATCGCGGAGCTGATCGCCAGTATGTCCAAGCCCACGGTATCCCTGGTGCTGGGGGGTGGGCATTCTATCGGAGTGCCCCTAGCCGTGTCCGCCAAGCGGTCCTTTATCGCCCCATCCGCCGCCATGACCATCCACCCGGTGCGCCTGAACGGTCTGGTCATCGGCGTCCCCCAGACCTTCTACTATTTCGAGCGCATCCAGGAGCGGATCACCCAGTTTGTCACCGCCAACAGCCGTGTGAAGCGAGAGGACTTTACACGATTGATGCTCCAAACGGGGGAACTGGCCGCCGACGTGGGCAGTGTGATTTATGGGGAGGAGGCGGTCCAGCTGGGCCTCATCGATGAGATCGGCGGCCTGTCCGCAGCCCTGGACTGTCTCCACCGTATGATCCGGGAGCGGAAAGAGTCCGACGCCCCCTGAACCCGGGCGGTCCCGCCCCGTTTCGCCCCTCCCTGCTGTCTGGCCAGATCGCAGGGAGGGATTTCTGAAAAAGACTGGCATTGAAGGAACATCTGTGTTAATATAGATTGTAATGCCCATGGGGCAATCTGTAAACAACGGAGGTACATAGACTGTGTCATATCTGATGGCCGCCGTCCTGGGGATCATCCAGGGCGTCGCTGAATTTCTGCCCATTTCCAGTTCCGGGCACCTGACCCTGTTCCAGCACTTTTTTGGGATGCCGGAGACGGATAACCTGTTCAACGTCCTGCTCCACTTCGCCACTCTGATCGCCGTGTTCGTCTATTATTGGAGCGATATATGGGAGATGATCACAGAGTTTTTCCTGGGAATCCGCGCCCTGTTCGTCCCCCAGTACCGCAGCCAGGGGGAGCCTCCGGCGGCCCGGCGGCTGATCCTGCTGATCATCGTAGCCACCCTGCCCCTGTTCCTGGTGCTGCCCATCAAGGACTATGTGGAGCAGATCGGCAACTATCCTGCGGCAGTCAGCTGCATCCTTCTGCTCACCGGCGCGGTCCTCTTCCTGTCTGACCGGATGGCCCACGGCCACAAGACCGCCCGGAGCGCCACCCTGAAGGACGCGCTGCTCATTGGTGTGGCCCAGGGCGTAGCCACCCTGCCCGGCCTGTCCCGGTCGGGGAGCACCATCGCCGCCGGCATGGCCTGCGGCCTGGACCGGAAGTTCGCCGTACGCTTCTCCTTCCTCATGTCCCTGCCCGCTGTGTTCGGCGCCACCATCCTGAAGGCGGTGGACGTGGTCCAGGAGGGGGGCGTGGATCTGTCTCTCCTGCCCAAGTATCTGCTGGGCATGGCCTTCGCCGGCGTGGTGGGGTATTTCTCCATCGGCCTGGTGAATCTTCTGACCGCCAAGGGGAAGTTCGGCGCCTTTGCCTACTACTGCTGGGGTGCGGGCGCGCTCTTCCTGGTGCTGAGCCTGACCGGCTTCACCCTGGTCCCCGCGGCCTGATCCGCTCCGGTCCGACCGGAGGACCGGTCATATTTCCTGGGAAAGGACAAGAGTTTATGGCAACGACACAAAAGAAAAAAGGGGGGAGCCGGGCCGCCTCATCCGGCGGACGGCGGACCGCCTCCTCCAGTTCCAGCTCCAGATCCAGGAGCAGTACATCCGGCAGCAGGAAAAAGCAGCCGCCCCAGCCCGCTCACCGGCCCTTCCGCCGGGAGATCGGGGCGGTGGCCTGCCTGCTGCTGGCCCTTTTCTCTGCCCTGGGCTATTTTCACATCGAGGCCCTCTTCATCGATTTCTTCTGCGGGCTGGTGAAGGGGCTGATCGGGTACGGCTTCTGGCTGGTGCCCCCGGCCCTTCTGCTGACCAGCTATATCCTGGCCTTCCACCGCGGGCGTCCGGTGTGCCTTCCGGTGGTGTGCGCCCTGCTGATGCCCCTGATGATGGCCTGCACGGTCCACGGGCTGACGGTCCAGGTCCTGCCCTGGGACAGAGCCCTGCTCAAGACGTTGTGGGAGAGTGGCCGGGCCATGACCAGCGGCGGCGCGGCCGCCGGAGTGCTGGCCCAGGCGCTGGTCCAGGCGGTGAGCGTTTGGGGATCCACCGTGGTCTTTGTGCTGGCCTTCCTGCTCATGGCCCTGGGGGCGTTCCGCCTCACCATTCTGGATGTGGCCGACTGGATCTTCAACCGGCCCCAGTATGAGCCCCAGGAGATCCCGGAGCGGCCCAGCCGCACAAGGACCGCCCCCAGCCGGGCGGCAGTCCCGGAGCACACCAGCCGCCGGGCAGCGGAGATCGACATTCCAGTGGAGGACGGCCCCCTCGTGGGGAAGGAGCCGGCCGCAGCCGCCCCGGTGGAAAAGAAGAAAGGCTTCTTTGATCGCAGGCCCCGGGTCCCGACCCCGGATCAGGTGCTGGCCGCTGCTGCGGCCCAGGTCAGACAGCCTGAGCCGCAGCCCGCCCCCGCCCCTGCGCCGGTCCCGGAGCCTGTTCCCCAGCCCGCAGCGCCTCCGGAGCCCGTTCTCCCGGAACCAGAGGAGAACCCCACCCCGTCCTTCCTGCGGGAGCCGGAGCCTGCCCCCGCGGCGGAACCCGTTCCTGCTCCCACTCCCAAGCCCCTGACTGAGACCCCGCCGCCCCCTATGCCGGAGGTGGTGCGGGAGCCGGCCGTCTCCAGGTCTGGCCGGGACGCGGAGCGCCAGCAGGCGGCCCAGGAGATGGCCCAGCACATCCAGGCCGGGATGGAGCTGGAGACGCCGCCCTATCAGCACCCTCCTCTGGAGCTGCTCACCCAGGGGAGCGGAGAGCTGGGGGGAGAGGCCCTGGTGGAACTCAACGCCAACAAGCAGCGCCTGTCCGACACCATCCACTCCTTCGGCATCGACGCCAATATTGTCAACGTCACCCGGGGGCCCTCGGTCACCCGGTATGAGCTGGAGCTGGATCAGGGGGTCCGGCTGAACAAGCTGACCAACCTGTCCGACGACATCGCCTTGTCCCTGGGGGCCTCCGGGGTGCGGATCGCCCCCATCCCGGGAAAGATCTCCATGGTGGGCATCGAGGTGCCCAACAAGCTGGTCTCCCCGGTGAACATCCGAACTGTGCTCAGCTCCTCTGAGTTCCAGGACAGCCCCTCCAAGGTGTCCTTCGCCGTGGGCAAGGACATCGGCGGCAAGTGCATCGTGGGCAACATTGCAAAGCTGCCTCATCTGCTCATCGCCGGCACCACCGGCTCCGGTAAGTCGGTGTGTACCAACTCCCTGATCGTCTCCCTGCTGTACAAGGCCAGCCCGGAGGAGGTCCGCCTCATCATGGTTGACCCGAAGATGGTAGAATTGGGGATCTATAATGGCATCCCGCACCTGCTCATCCCGGTGGTCACCGACCCGAAAAAGGCGGCGGGCGCCCTCCAGTGGGCGGTGACCGAGATGATGAAGCGCTACCGGATGTTCGCCGAGGTGGGAGTCCGTGACCTGGCCTCCTACAACGCCAAGGCGGCCCGGACTGAGGGCATGGAGAAGATGCCCCAGGTGGTGGTGGTCATCGATGAGCTGGCCGACCTGATGCTGGTGGCCGCCAAGGAGGTGGAGGAGTCCATCTGCCGGGTAGCCCAGATGGGCCGCGCCAGCGGGATGCACCTGATCATCGCCACCCAGCGGCCCTCCGCCGATGTGATCACCGGCCTGATGAAGGCCAACATCCCCAGCCGGATCGCCTTCGCCGTGGCCTCCGCCATGGAGTCCCGGATCATCCTGGACACCCAGGGGGCCGAAAAGCTGGTGGGCCGGGGCGATATGCTCTACTTCCCGCTGGGATCCGGAAAGCCCACCCGGGTGCAGGGCTGTCTCATCTCCGATCAGGAGGTGGCCTCTGTGGTGGACTTTGTCAAGCAGAACAGCGGCACGGCCCAGTATGACGACCAGGTCATGCAGGAGATCGAACAACACGCCGCCGAGAAGGACAAGGCCTCCAAGGGCGTGGGCGGCTCCAACCCATCGGAGAGCGGGGAGGAGGAGTACGACGAGCTCATCAACTCTGCCATCGAGGTGGTGCTGGAGACCGGACAGGCCTCCGTCTCCATGCTCCAGCGCCGCCTGAAGCTGGGCTATGCCCGGGCGGCCCGTCTGGTGGACCAGATGGAGGAGAAGGGGATCGTGGGACCCTTCGAGGGCTCCAAGGCCCGGCAGCTGCTCATCACCAAGGAGCAGTGGCAGGAGATCCAGTACCGGCAGGGGATCGTCTCCCAGGCCCCCGGCCAGCCGGAGGCCGCCCCGGAGCCCCCTGCGGCTTCAGTTCCTCAGGAGGACGCGCCCCCCTTTGATTTGGACGCTCCTCTGGACCGGGACGAGGAGGACACGCTGTAAAACCGCCGCCCGGCGGGTCACAGACGCAGGCCGCCAGCGGCGGTCTGCGTCTATTTTTTGACGTCGGACGGCAAAAAAATCGGCCTGCTGTGTTGCGATTTTCCGGGAAGCAGGTATAATGAAGAGGAAAACACGCCCCCAGGGGCATACAGGAAAGCGAGGAACATACCCATGGATTACGCGAAGGAATCTCTCCGGCTGCACCGGGAGTGGAAGGGAAAGATCGAGGTGGTGGCCACCGTGCCCGCCGACAACAAGGAGGCCCTGTCCCTGGCCTATACCCCCGGCGTGGCCCAGCCCTGCCTGGAGATTCAGAAGGACCCGGCGGAGAGCTATGCCCTCACCCGCCGCCATAACCTGGTGGCCGTCATCACCGACGGCTCCGCCGTGCTGGGGCTTGGGGACATCGGCCCGGAGGCCGGGATGCCGGTGATGGAGGGCAAGTGTGTGCTGTTCAAGTCCTTCGGCGGGGTGGACGCCTTCCCTCTGTGCGTCAAGACCAAGGATGTGGACGAGTTTGTCCAGACCGTCTACAACATCTCCGGCTCCTTCGGCGGCATCAATCTGGAGGACATCGCCGCCCCCCGCTGCTTTGAGATCGAGCGGAAGCTGAAGGAGAAGTGCGACATCCCCGTGTTCCACGACGACCAACACGGCACCGCCATCATCGCTCTGGCCGGCCTGACCAACGCCCTGCGGGTGGTGGGCAAGCGGAAGGAGGACGTGAAGGTGGTGTTCTCCGGGGCGGGCTCTGCCGCCATCTCCATCACCAAGCTGCTCCTTCAGGCCGGGTTCCGGGACATTACCCTGTGCGACAAGTTCGGCGCCCTGTACGAGGGGAACCCCAACATGAACTGGGCCCAGCAGGAGATCGCCAAGCGCACCAACCTGGAGAAGAAGCAGGGGACCCTGGCCGACCTGCTGGTGGGGGCTGATGTGTTCATCGGCGTGTCCGCCCCCAACCTGGTCACTCCGGAGATGGTGTCCACCATGAACCGGGACGCCATCGTCTTTGCCTGCGCCAACCCCACGCCGGAGATCTTCCCCGACGACGCCCGGGCGGGCGGGGCCCGGGTGGTGGCCACCGGCCGCAGCGACTACCCCAACCAGATCAACAACGTGCTGGCCTTCCCCGGCATCTTCCGGGGGGCGCTGGACGTGCGGGCCAGCGACATCAACGAGGAGATGAAGATGGCCGCCGCCATGGCCCTGACCCTGGGGGCCGACACCTTTCTTCTGCTGCTGAACGACTGGTACGGCGCAGGGGTGGCCCTGTTCTGCGGGGTCCAGGGGCTGTACCTGGTCCGTATCCTCCGCCGGTGCGGCCGTTCCCTGTGGGGACTGCGGCTGTTCCTGGTGGGTGCGGCCTGGGCAGGGCTGTGGGCCCTGGGCCTGCTGTCGCCGCTGAACCTGCTGGCGGCGGTGTATTTCGCCAATTTCCTGGTGAACGCCTGTCAGGCGCTTTCCCTTTCCATGCCGCTGTTTGCCTGGGGACTGTGTCTGTTCCTGCTGTGCGACGTGTGCGTGGGCGTTCATAACCAGCCGGAGCTGTTTCCCGGGTGGCTTGCCGCCTTTGCCCAGGTGGGTATGTGGCTGTTTTACCTGCCGGGCCAGGTGCTGCTGGTGCTGTCCGGCCGGAAAAAGGAGGATATTTCATGAGGAAGCTGCTGTCCGTTTTCACGGCCTTTGCCATGGCCCTGACCATCCTGACCGGGTCCATCGCCCTGCCGCTGTTGATCCGGCCCTTCTACCGGGCCCAGATCGAGCCTCTGGGCATCCCCGCCCGCAGCGGCCTGACGGCGGAGCAGATCGGGGCGGCCTTTGACGACGTGATGGATTACTGCCTGGGCAAGCGCCCGGACTTTGCCGCCGGTGTGCTGTCCTTCTCCCCGGAGGGGGCCAGCCACTTCGCCGATGTGCGGCGGCTGTTTCTGCTGGACCTTCGGGTGCTGGCGGTGTGCATGGCGGTGCTGCTGGTGCTGTACGCTCTGCGGCGGAAAAAGGGCCTGACCCTGTGTCCCCTGGCGGGCCACAGTCCCGGCTTCTGGGCCGGCTGCGGCCTGGGCGGGGCGCTGGCCATAGCCGGCGTCCTGGCGGCCCTGGACTTTGACCGGGCCTTCACGGTGTTCCACAGCATTTTCTTCCCCGGCAAGGATAACTGGCTCTTTGACCCGGCCACGGACCCGGTGATCCTGATCCTGCAGGAGGCGTTCTTCCGCTGTGCTGCGCCGCGCTCATCATCGCGGACCTGTGCCGCCGCAGACGGGCCCCATAAATGGGCACAAAAAAAGCGCCTTGCGGCGCATCCCTTCGTAAAACGCTTTTTCTGTAAAAAAAATCACCACGCACAGGCGTGGCTTCTTCCTTGGTATAGCCGGATCACTTACCGCTCGCTGGGCTGCCAGTCGGAACCCTCGAAGATCATGTCATCCAGGTCACCCTTCATGAAGATGTTGGTCATTGT
>ENA-UEQE01001273-UEQE01001273.1-human-gut-metagenome-genome-assembly--contig:-NODE-1273-length-20750-cov-6.837566_pt1 | contig 20750 bp, 10 predicted proteins | sample MGYA00242934_ERZ507935 | MGnify/ENA primary metagenome ERZ507935 (study PRJEB26167, sample SAMN06115423) | human gut metagenome | host: Homo sapiens | place: China:Anhui | collected 2015-03-30... | reverse complement strand
AGGGGAGGGGTGTGGTTTTAAAAAGGCGAAAACGGATTTGGATAATGGCAGGACTGTTTCTTTGTATTTTTCTTATTTTAGCGGCAGTTCTTTTTACAAAAAAGAAAAGTACAGATATCTTTACCATGGCAGAAGCTTCTAAAATGCTTGCTTATGCCGCAACGGATTTTAAGACGTCCGGAACGGATGACACCGGTAAATACTGGTATTCCGGTTATGTCAATGCCGTCAGCGAAGCCGGTCTGCTTAAAATTAAAAAGCCGGAGGCGAAGGTGCGTTTTAAGGATACATATGCACTGGCAAAGAAACTGGAAGCGCCGGAAACGGTTCTTGCAGAACTTCAAAACAGTGCGAAAGCGATGACAAGACAGGAATTTTTAGATGTATTTATGCAGCTGCTTCCTTATATGAAAAACGGTGAACAGGTCGTTAAAATACAGGCGGGGATTGCAGGCACACCCGCAACGCTTAAACAGGCAGGGGAGTGGGAACAATACCATGTGGTCCTTGGCTGCGGTACATCCGCGATTTCTGGCAAACTCAATATATTTACCGAAGCGTATCAGGTCCTGACGGCGCCAGCCTTCCATAAAGAGCTCGCGCCCTCTTTCCATCAGCAGGAATTCTTTAAACTTCTCCTTGCTGGATTGTATATCTGCCGGAATGGTATGCGTGACGCCCACACGGTCGGTAATCTGTTTCAGATAGCCCAGTGCCTTGTCCGTAGGTCCGTTCAGCTCGTTCTCTATTTCGGCCAGAGAGAGGAGTACGTCCGCATAACGGAAAGCCACGATATGCGTATTGCCATTGGAATACTTCTCGGAGTCGTTACACAGATATTTCACCGGAACAGCCCCCTGCTGGATACGGTCATCACTTGCGCCACCTCCCCCGGGACGGGTATAAAGCGTGCCGTCTGCGCTCTTGTAAGAGTCAAATATCACCTCCAAGCGTGCATCTGCCTTGTCGTACGTATCGTAGAACTCCCACGGCATCAGGTAACCTCCCCAACGGTTTGCACCGGATTTATATTCAAAGTCCTTTCCAAAGGTGATACAGTTGGGCGGGAAAGCATAGAAGAAATATTCATTGCCGGCAAGCTCGCCACTCGGAACAGCCCACACCGTCTCATCGTTCATTTCATTGATAAAGATATCCTTATAATCATCAGACAGTTTGTAGCCCATCGTCTTCATACTCTCGGCATAAGGCAAAGCCTTGTCATACTGATGGTCATTCATATATGCCTTCATCAGCAGCATGGTGGCAAGCCCCTTGTTCACACGCCCCCAATTGCCCGTACCGTTGGTCTTGTCATAGAGGTATGGAAGCGATTCCTGCAAATCGCTCACCATCCGGTTGAAATAGGTCTCTTTCGTGGGACGTGGCGTATAACCGATATTGCTCAATTCTTCCGGTTCGAGTACACAAGATACCGGACCGTACAAGTCATAGAAACAGAACATCAGCCATGCACGCAATGTCTTCGCCTCGGCTATCTTGGTAGCCTTTGCCGCTTCGGGCAGACCACCCACCTTCTCCAGCTGGTCGAGAATGAAGGTGCATCGCGTAATGTTACGGCTAATGGTATAAGTCATGAACGTGTCCCAGGCACCTGCCCAGTTGAAATCGTATAAGCGGTTGCCCTGATGGCGGCATTCGTCCGAAGTAAATTCCGAATAAGCCCACCAGCCATCGCCTGCCGCATAGATAGGCATGGCCCAGCCACCGTTTGAATCGTCCCACATACCGCCTGAATTGGCCTTGAAATTAGCATACATCCCTACCACCAACGCATCAATATCTTCTACCGTTTGCGGAAAGTTTGCATTTGTCAGGCTCGAAAATACTTTTTGGTCCAAGTCGCATGAATGGAGCATCACACCCATGCACAAGGCAACCGCCCAACTGATTATCTTTTTTGTTTTCATCTCTTCTTGGTATTTTTAGTTTAGAAATTAATGTTAACACCCAATACGACTGTAAACGGAATGGGGAACGGTGCAAAGTTGGTTCCCATTTCCGGATCCAGACCATCGTAGTTGGTCAGCATCAGCGTGTTCTGCAAATCCACGAATACAGAAGCATCCGAAGCAATCTTATTTCTCTTCAGGAATTTCTCAGGCAGCATATAGGTCAGCTTGATATCCTTGAAGCGCCAGAAATGTACGTTCTTCAGTGTAAAGTCGTGCATGCCGGTCTTATTGTTTCCGCCCGTCACATCTTGTGCAATACCGGGATACCAGCCGGTAGGATTGTAGGAAGTCCATCTGTCCTTTACGCGTACACTGGTGTTATCGTCGCCGATGCCTCTGAAGTGCCATGCATCGTGTGATTTTCTGCCCAATACACCATACGTGTCAATATCCAGCATCCAGTTTTTGAAGCGCAGGCTGGCACCCAGACCGAAATTGGCCTTCGGATCCCACGTACCCAATTTCACGATGTCATTATCATCCATCACGCCGTCTCCGTTTACGTCCACATACCTCAGATTACCCGGTTTGGCATCCGGCTGGAGCACCTTGCCATTCGAAGTATAGGCTTGCACCTCTTCCAAAGAGTGGAAAATCCCATTGGTTTTCCAGCCGTAAATCGGACTAAGGTCATCTTTTTCCTTCAGCCATGGGCTGATAGCCACTTCCGGATTACGTTCCACCCACTTGGAACGGTTATGCGCCACATTGGCATACGCCGTCAGCGTCCAGTCTTTCTTATCGATGAGGGTACCTTTCAATGACACCTCGATACCTTGGCTTCGGGTAGAACCTACATTCTTGGCAATATTCGTCACCATACCGGTCACGGGAAGCGGAGTGAAATTGAGCAAATCCTTGGCTGTACGCACGTAGTAGTCCACACTACCGGTCAAGCGGTCATCGAAGAAACCGAAGTCGAGTCCGGCATTTATGGTAATGTCCGTTTCCCACTTCAAATCCGGATTACCTTGCTGTTTCTGAATGATACCCTTATGATAAACTCCACCGAAGTAGTAATAGTCACCGTTAATGGCATTGCCATACGTAGTCAGCGAATAAGTACCGCCGGTCAGGATGCTTTCGTTACCGGATGTACCGTAACCGGCTCTCAACTTCAGGAAGCTCAAAGCGTTAAAGTCTTTCATGAATTTCTCCTCAGAGATAATCCATGCAGCGGAAGCACCGGGAAACCATCCCCACTTGTGGTTGTCGGCAAATACGGAAGAGCCGTCGTTACGGAGCGTAACGCCCAGTATATAGCGGTTCTTGAAGGTATAGTTCAAACGGCCGAAGAAAGAGAGCTTGTTGCGCCAGGTCTTCCACGAGCCCAGATTGCTTCTTTCAAGGTCGGCCGTAGAGCCGATGTTGTTATTCTCGTACACATCCGTAGGAAAGTTGTAGCCCATCACGTTGTGCGCCTTGGAAGTGGTGATGTAGTATCCCGTACCCACCACTGCATTCAGGTGATGATTCTTGGCGATGTCCTTGTCGAAAGTCAGGTATTCTTCTATTCCGTAGTTGTCGTTGAACGAATCGGAGAAACCACCGTAGTTCTTTTCTATCTGTGCCGGCAACTTAGCCTTAGATGAGCCGAAAATCTCGCGGTTCTCGTCTGTCTTGTCCACGCTCAACTGCACGTTTGCCTTGAGCCACGGCAGGAATTTCACTTCCAGATTGGGCGAGAACATCAGGCGCTTTGTCACAGTCTGGTTCTTGATGTGGAACCAAACGGCCGGATTAGGCGTCAGCGGAGAGATGGAAGTGGTCGTATTTCCGTTTTCATCGTATAGCGGCATGTTCGACGGGAAGTAAATGGCAGCGTTGGTCTGCACCGCCTCATTGGCATTCGAATGGGTACCCGCATCTCCCGCCGACGGATTGTTTGCCGACAAATGGGAGTACATGCTTGCCACGCTCAGCTTGACGTTCTTATTGAAGTTGGCCTCAAAGTTAAGACGGCCGCTGAAACGTTTCATGTCACTGACCTTCAGAATGGAATTCTGGTCATAGTAGTTGAACGAAGCATAAAGCCTGAACTTCTCCGAACCGGCATTGATAGCCACATTGTGATTATGGATAAGTCCGGTACGCGTAATCTCGTCCACATGGTCGTAAGTCTGCGCATTGCGTATTTCCTCGGCCGTAAATGCCTCTGCCCACCCCGAAGCGGGAGCCGGTTCCGTACCGTAAGGGAAGTAGTTGCCGCGATAGAGGAACTGCTCCATTCTGGAAAGGTTGACGTTGGTCATGTATTCCTGAGCATTGAGTACGTCATAATATTTGCTCAGCCCCTGCACTGAAAAAGAGCCATTGTAAGAGATGCGGGGCTTTCCGGCCTGTCCTTTCTTGGTGGTAATCAGAATCACACCGTTGGCAGCAGACGAACCGTAAATGGCGGCAGCACTGGCATCCTTCATCACATCGATGGAAAGGATGTCATTGGGATTCAACGTAGCGAGCGGACTTCGGTCGGCACCGTCGCGCAAGCTCAGCTGGTTGGGACCTCCGTTGGAAGCCTTGTTTCCAGTGCTGCTTATCACTACCCCGTCAATGACATAAAGCGGAGAGTTAGAACCGTTGGGAGAAAGTTTTCCACGAATGTTCACACTCATTCCCGAACCGGGCTGTGCAGAGTTCTGCGTAATGGTAAGGCCGGCCACCTTGCCTTGCAGCAGATTGTCGGCACTCACCGCATTGGGCGCTTCAAGCTCCTCGGACTTTACGGAAGAGATGGCACCCGTCACCGAGCGCTTCAATTGTGAACCATATCCCACAACCACCACTTCTTCCAGCAACTCGGCATCGTCCTGAAGAACGACGGTATATTCCGACTTCGAGTCTACCGGAAAAGCGTAGGTCTTGAAACCGATAAACGACACCTCTATCACCTGCCCTGCTCCGGCAGAAATCGTAAAGCGTCCGTCTATATCCGTTATCACACCCGACGTAGTGCCTTTCACTATCACGTTGGCACCAATGACCGGTTCACCGGTCTTGTCTTTCACCACTCCGGTCACATTCTTCTTTTGTTGTACCACTTCCGTCCCGTCTGCTGAAGGATTTACGGCTTCTGCGTGTAAGCCCTGAACCGAACCGAATGAAAACAGACCTACCATCCCCACCATCTGGAGAAAACGGCGGCCACGGTATGTTCCGTTCAGGATTGTGCTTACCAAAAGCGTTTCATGCTTTTTCATAATACGAATGTATTTAAGAATTAATTAAAAAAATTTCGCTGCAAACTTACCTGCAAAAAAGATTAAAAAAGGATAATTGCTCTTCAAAAAAGGCAAATATCCGCTCATTCATGCGTTTTGAACAGTTTGTTTTCATCCTTCACCACCTTCACCTTTTCCCTCAACCTGCCTATCCACAAGCTTTTCCGGTGAAACCGGTTTTACCCTATGCCGCTTTCCCGATGAAACCTCTTTTCTTCGCACTTCCAATTCCCGACAACTCCAAAAACATCTGCAGTTCAAATCTGTTTCACTATAATATAACTATGTATAAATCAACAGATAATTACTGCAAAATTCTGCAATAGTTTTGCAGTAACACTGCAACCATACTTGCAGTAACGCTGCAATAGTTTTGCAGTGACGCTGCAACCATACTTGCAGTAACGCTGCAACAGTTTTGCAGTGGCGCTGCAACTAACTTTCAGTAGCGCTGCAACCAATTTGCAATGATGCTGCAAATCGGTTACAGTGAAGTTCGCCGCCGGCAATTGACAACTCCCGAAACATAAACGCGAGAGCGAACACAGAATTAAACCGGTTTCACCGGAAAAGCCTATGAATAGAGGGATTGAAGGAAAAGGTGAAGGAAGTGAAGAATAAAAAAAACGCTTTTATTCCATTTGGTTTACTCAAGTTTCACAAGCTCACTTCCGTAGCAGACTACGAATACCTTGTCAACATAAGAAGTCGGGCTTGCGAAACTTAAAGGCAGGCTATCGTTTGCATTTTACTAAAAAAGCAATCCGAAAACGGGATTAAAAGACACCCCCTATTTACCGGTACGTTGAACCACCTCCTGATACAACCGGTCGAAAGCAGGTTTCAGATGGCAGCTTCCGGTCTTTACACCCGGCTGGAATCCGTTCTGGTTGTAAGTGGCGTCTATTTTCTTCATCAATACCTGGAGGGCCTTGGCATGAGAAGCGGCTTTCTCCAGTTCCGTCTTTTTGCCGTCACACTGTGCCGCCAACATGCACAGCACTTCTCTTCCATATTCACCCAGCAACTTAAACTGTATCAGCCAAGGACTTATTTCCTTGATTAATGCCGGATTTTCATCGGAAGCCAGCAGCAGGTCGGCAGAAGCAATCATACGTTCGCATTCCTCGGTTACAGCCGATGCAGCGGCGACCTCCCGCTTTCCTTCGCGGCAATAAGCATCCAGCAACCGCTCCAAAGCAGGACGAATCTGTTCTGACTCTTCACGACGGAAATCATGTTCGTTCCCGCCAAGGTCGGAATTGTGTGAGGCAAAGACCTGAAGAGCTGCGGCATGGCCGGGCATCAGGTACCGGACAGCTCTTCTCCACGATGCATCACTCTTGTAGGCATCCATGTTCCAAGCATAATCGGCTATACTGAAAAGGGCGATTTTTGAAGCCTCGGCATGTTCCATAGGGTTGGATATAAAAGCACTTATATCGTCATCGATATCTGTCCCATTGCCATAGACAGCCCCCAGCAAAAGGCGGTCGCGCACATAGTCGGACACGGGGAAATTCCACCAAATGAATGCTTTGCGCTTCAACAGCGGATTGACAAACTGCATCGTAGGCTTATCAATACAAGCCACCACTTTATCGCCCGTCCACAAGATGCCTATGTCCGGATGAAGCTTGCCGCCCAGCGTCGCGAGATAACCTCCCTCGAGCTTAGTCCACAGACGGTTGTACTCCGTAGGACACATCAGCAACGGAGCAACATCCCCTTTCACTTTGACGAAGTTATGATAAATATCATTCAACAGCTCCACCTGCTTCTCCGCCGATGTCCCTTCGCCGGAAATATCATCAAAGAAAACGGCAAAGGCCCTTATCCCCAAACGATACATGCTTTCGAACTTTTCCATCAACAAATCACGGTCTTCCGTATTCCAGCGAATGTCCTTTCCCGGATGGATAGCCCAATAGAAAAGCACTTCGTTCCGCCGCGCACATTCCACCAGTTCTTTCAGCTGTTCGGCTTCCTGAGCAGGATAGGGCTTGCGCCAGTTGGGCGAACTGTGGTAAGGGTCGTCCTTAGGACCGTAAATATAGATATTCATCTTGTTGCGGCCATAGAAATCAAGCTGCGACAAGCGTGCTTCCCGGCTCCAGGGAACGCCATAGAAACCTTCCACCACACCACGGTAGGGTACGTCGGGATAATCCGTCACCTCCACCAACGGCAGTTTGGGCAATGCAATCAGTTGGACCAGCGTCTGCACACCGTAAAAAACCCCTCTACGGTCGGCACCGGCAACAACAATACCTTCCTTGTCTATCTTCAGATAATAACCCTCTGCCTGTTTAGGGATACGTGCAGCATACTTCCTCACAGACTTATCCCCCTTCATACCGATACAAACGGAAAAATCGGCAGTCACCGCAGCATCCGGAAAAAGACCGGCCAACAACTGCTCCGCCGCACTTCCCCGCAAAGTGGCTCCTACCTGCAAACTATATCTTGCAGGGATAAAAACAGAATCCTCACTTCCCACATATTTCTGCGGAGTGGGCTGGAGGTGAAAACCCTGCGCATCGGCTTCCGCCCATGAACAGAGAAACAAGATGCACAAAAGCAATACCATGTTTTTCATCAATACCATATTTTTTTAAGATTCATACTCACAGCAGAAGCACACGCAACTGCCGGATGCAAAATAAGGGCATTTTCCATGGAAAAAAGAAGAAATTCCGACCGAAAAAGGAGAATTTCCGCATCCATAAGGCAACTTCCGTGCCGATTTCAATCATCATTCGCATGTGGCGTCCCCGACGGCTTGCGCAACAGCGTATCCTGCCTTTGCGGACATCCCAGTATCGGAATACCGTCTTTGTCCCACTCCACCTTCTGCATACAGACTTCATACTTCTCTAAAGAAATGAACATATCTTCCAAGTCCTTACGCACCTTATACAGATAGTAATACTCCGTCTCGTCCGGCGAGGGTATGAAACAGACGATGCTGGGAGCATAGAGTTTATCGGCGGTGTTCGAGCTGAATACCGGAACCGGGCACTTCTTCCATGAAGCGGAATCAAGCAAATCGGCAGAAGCATCGGCCATCAGCATGCCTTCACAATAATAAGGGGTCCAACGGCCACTGGCAGCATAATAGAGCAGAATCTTGTCTTGACGAAGCGACCTGAACACCTGAGGACACTCATTCACATAAATCGGATAAGCCGTGCGGTTGCCGTCAATACCTACCCACTGGCACTCCCACTCATATTCGGGCCTCGATATCAGCACGCGCTCCGAAGACAAAGTCCAGGGATTCTCCATTTCGGCAATATAGATACACTGGTTTTCTTCATAAACCCTGCGGGAAGGCCAGCCGCACCACACCAGATACAAACGGCCGTCCTGCTGGAATACCGTAGAGAACATGGCCACATGATTCTCCTTATCGGTGTCAATGCGCCCTTTCAGCCTGAACGTACCCTTCAGCGGATCGGGCGAATCATTCTCCAGCACATAGATACAACGATTATCCAGGTTATTGTCATTCCCGGTGAAATAAACATACCATTTGGAATCAATGTAGTGCAATTCGGCATCATCTATGTTTCCGACAGAAGGATCGGCAGAACTCCACACATTCTTGAATTCTTTCTCCTTGAGCAAAGTGGCATCCTCAGCCGCACGCAGGTATATACCCGACATCCACCCCTGGATGCAATAATACATACCGTGATGAAACAAGACATGACACCCCAGAAAACCGGTAGAAATAGGATTGACATAGCACTGCAAAGAGTCTACTCCGTCCACGTTTTCAGAACGCTTTCCCGAATGGCAGGAACTGAACCACCCGACAAGCAAACAAAGAAAAGCACACTTGATTCTCATCATACGGAAATCATTTAATTTAAGGTATATATACTCAAACAGAAATATCCTGCGACTATTTCCGTTTGGCTCCAAATCTTCCAAAGCCGTCGCAAAGTAATGGATTTTATTCTTAAGAAAAAGCAGCTGAAACAAAATTCGCCTTTTTTGGTCAGTTTTTATCCTTTCATAAAGACGAATTGGAGCACCTTTGCCCAAATTCCGCACGACAGACGGAAACAACTATAATTTATAAACAACAGATTGTTATGAGAATGAAAAAATTGGCGTTAGCATGTGCTTTGGCATTAGGCCTGCAAGCCCCCTCCCTCGCCCAATGGAAACCGGCAGGCGACAGAATAAAGACGGAATGGGGAGAGAAACTGGACCCTGCCAACGTTCTGCCGGAATATCCGCGCCCGATGATGGAACGAAAAGAATGGAAAAACCTGAACGGACTGTGGGACTATGCCATCCGCCCGTGTGGAGAAGCAGAACCGAAAACCTACGACGGCGAGATATTGGTGCCCTTCGCCGTAGAATCATCGCTATCAGGAGTAGGCGTGCACTTGGAAGACAGTCAGGAATTGTGGTATACACGGCAATTTGAAGTACCTGCCGGATGGAAAGGGAAAAGAGTACTGCTGCATTTCGGTGCCGTAGACTGGAGAGCCCATGTGTGGGTGAACAACACCAGCGTAGGCAAGCACGAAGGCGGTTATACCCCTTTCTGCTTCGACATCACCGATGCACTGCAAAAAGGAAGCAACAAACTGACCGTACGTGTATGGGACCCCACCAACAATGGTCCGCAACCCGTAGGAAAACAAGCCAACCGCCCGCAAGGCATCTGGTATACAGCCGTCTCAGGCATCTGGCAGACTGTGTGGCTCGAACCGGTAAACGAAAACCATATAGCCTCCATGAAAATCACACCCGACATCGACCTCAACCGGCTGCGGATTGAAGCCCGGACCGGTGAAGGCGAATGGAAAAAAGGATGCCGTCTGGAAGCGGAAGTATATGACAACGGCAAACTTGTAGCCTCGGGAGCAGCCATCCGTGGGGAGGCCATAGACATCACCATACCCGGAGAAGTAAAGCTGTGGTCGCCCGACACACCTTTCTTATATACACTCAAAGTACGTCTGAAACAAAACAGCACGGAAACGGATGCGGTGGACAGCTATGCAGCCATGAGAAAGTTCTCGTCCAAGCGCGACGCAAGCGGTGTGATGAGAATGCAACTGAACAACCGCGACCTGTTCCAGTTCGGCCCGCTGGACCAGGGCTGGTGGCCCGACGGCCTCTATACCGCCCCCACGGACGAGGCTCTGATTTACGACATACAGAAGACGAAAGACTTCGGCTTCAACATGATTCGCAAGCATGTAAAAGTGGAACCCGCACGCTGGTACGCACACTGTGACCGGATAGGCATCATCGTATGGCAAGACATGCCCAACGGCGACAAAATGCACGAATGGAACCAACGTGACTACTTCACCGGTGCCGACCTGACCCGCACTCCGCAATCGGAAGCCATTTACTTCAAGGAATGGAAAGAGATTATGGATTACCTCTACTCCTACCCCTGCATCGGCGTATGGGTACCCTTCAATGAGGGATGGGGACAGTTTAAAACAGAAGAAACAGCCAACCTGACCAAACAATATGACGGCACCCGACTGGTGAACGCTGCCAGCGGTGGCAACCATTATACATGCGGTGACATGCTGGACATACACAGCTATCCGGGTCCCGAACCGTTTCTGTATGATGCCCGACGGGCCAACGTGATAGGAGAATACGGCGGTATAGGCTATGTAGTGAAAGGGCACGTATGGGAGGCCGACCGCAACTGGGGATATATCCGGTTCAATACCTCAAAAGAAGTAACCGACGAATACGTGAAATATGCGCAAGAATTGAAGAAACTCGCCCTGAAAGGTTTCACCGGTGCGGTATATACACAGACCTCGGACGTAGAAATCGAAGTGAACGGCCTGATGACGTATGACCGTAAAGTAATTAAAGTGGACGAAAAGCGTATCAGGGAAATCAACCTGGAAATTTGCAATTCTCTCAAATAAATTCTATTTTCGCCATCACTATGAAAAGACTGTTTCTCATATTGTGCTTTCTTATCGGAATATCCGGTTATCCGGCCACTGCTGCCGAAATATTATCGGTAAGGAGGCTCAATGTGGAAAACGGTCTTTCATACAATACCGCCACTTGTTGCCTGCAAGACAGCTACGGCTTCATCTGGATCGGTACGGAAAACGGCCTGAACCGCTACGACGGCTGCAACAATCGGATATACCGCAGCAGCAACCATAAGCACTCCTTGGGCAACAGCCACATAAAAACACTTGCAGAACTAGACCAAGAGTTGTGGGTAGGAACCGAAAACGGCATCTATATCTACCGCCATGCCTCGGATGATTTCTCACACTTCGACATCACCACACAATTCGGCGTCATCATCAGCAGCGAAATACGAAAAATAGTCAAGACACACAACGGCCTCATGTGGATAGCCACCATAGGCCAAGGGCTCTTTATCTACAATCCCCAAACAAACACAATGAAACAGGATTGCGTATGGAACTCCTTCATCAACGACATCTGCGAAGACGAGGACGGCCGTGTCTATGTACTTTCGCGCCAGAAAGGATTGATGATATATGATGAAGACGGAAACCGGAAACCCGCCGACACCCCCTTGGCCGAAATTGCCGAAGGCACCGGAATAAACTTCCTGCAATGTATCGGCGGCAACCTCTGGTTCAACCAAGGCAGCAAGCTGTACTGCTACCAGAAACTGCTGGGAAAAACCGAAGTGTATGAAACAAACGGAAAACGGTTCGGAACCATCTTCTGCCTCATCAAGTATAGAGAGAAAAGCCTGCTGATAGGAACAGACAAAGGAATTTTTGCCCTGCAACTGCCACAATGCACCTTCGAAGAAATCAATCTGCCCACCAGCTTCCTGAACATCAAGCAACCGCATATCAATGACCTTATGTGCGACAACGAGGGCAACTTCTGGATAATGACCAACTACAATGGAGTGGAAATCATCAACAACCAGCTGAAACGCTTTGAATTTTATACCATTCCCACCACAAACACACAACCGGAAACCGGAAGGACTGAAATAAGAGCCTTCTATGAAGACAATCAGAAGAAAATATGGCTGGGCACCGATAAAGGCTTGTGGATATTCGACCCTGCCAGCAAGAACCTCGAAGAATACCGACCTGAAAACATGCCGCCACACCGGCCTGACATCTGCTGCCTGCTGCCAAGCAAGGAAGATCTGTGGATAGGTACTTACAAAGAGGGCATCTACAGACTGAACATGAACACCGGAAAATGGAAAAACTACCGCCACTCACAACAAACGCCACATACAATACCCAGCAACGACGTATTAAGTCTGTATCAAGGACATGATGGAACCATATACGTAGGCACAAATATCGGCCTATGCCGATACCGTGCAGAAACTGACAATTTTCTGCCTATCATCCAAGTGGGGGCAATGACAGCGGTAACGGACATTCTGGAAGATTCACATCAACACCTCTGGATAGCCACCTCAAACAGCGGGGTTTTCAAGATGATAAACCTCAATGCGGAAAGCACTGTGTGGAATCATTATAAAAAGACAAATCAGAATACCAACAGCATTATCAGCAATTCCATCACAAGTCTGTTCGAAGACAAAGACGACCGGATGTGGTTCGGCACCAATGAATCGGGCATATGCCGTTTTTCCGAAGCAACCGGACATTTCTCAACCCTTCTTCCCGGCAGCCGGACACCGCTGACCGGCAACATGGCATGTGCCATCAGGCAAGACCGCGACGGAGATTTATGGGTGTCGAGCAATAACGGTATTTACCAGATTCCCCAAGATAACCGAAAAGATATCAGGCAGTTCACGATGAACGATGGCCTGCAAAGCAATCAATTCCTGCCCAAGGCATCGCTGCTCTCTTCAGACAACAAACTCTATTTCGGCGGTATCAACGGATTCAATATCCTGACCCCCGAAGACATTAAGAACAATCCATATATTCCTCCCGTATACATCATGGAGATAGGCTTCCCCCACATGAGCGACAAGGAGGGACAAACCGACTTTGGCAATGCACTCTATATGCGGAAAGAAATACGGTTGCCGTACGAATACAACACTTTTTCCCTACGGTTCGTGGCCCTCAGCTATGAAGAGCCGCTTAAAAACCAGTACAAATACCGCCTGAAGGGTGCCGACAAAGAATGGATTGCCAATACCTCCAGCCACTCGGCGTCCTACACTCACCTGCCGCCCGGAGAATATGAATTCCAAGTGAAAGGAGCCAATAATGACGGCTTGTGGAACGACCGGACGGCTTCGCTGCGCATCATCATCACTCCCCCGTGGTGGCTGAGCATACCGGCCTACATAACTTATGCGCTGGCACTCTTTTTCATCATCGGATATATCACCTATCGCTGGAGGATGCACGTCAAACGCAAGTACCATCAAATGATGGAAGACTTCCGCATCACACAAGACAAGGAAATCTACAAACAGAAGATAAGTTTCTTCATCAATCTGGTACATGAAATACGTACCCCACTCAGTCTGATATGCCTGCCACTAGAGAAATTGCGCGACGGGAAGATAGAGGAACATGGCAAACATCTCACCCTGATTGAGAAAAACGTCAGCTATCTGCTCGAAATCACCAACCAGCTTCTTGATTTTCAAAAGATAGAGAACAAAAAAATGAAGCTCGACCTGAAAAGACATGATATAAATGCAATCATAAAAGACATCGCCGAACAATTTAAAGATGCGGCATCCATCAAAGGCCTTGAGCTCTCCGTCAGCCTACCTGCACCCGAAATGGAAGCCATAGTTGACAATGACATCATCCGTAAAATCATGGTCAACCTGATGAGCAATGCACTGAAGTATGCCGCATCAATGATTGAACTGAGCCTGAAGGAATCTGACGGGCACATTGTCATTTGTGTCAGCAACGACGGTCCCCGGATTCCCGAAGGACAAAAGGAAAAGATATTCCAAATCTTCTATCAAATACCGGATGATAAAAAACAAATGCCAGGAACCGGTATCGGACTTGCTTTCTCCAAATCACTGGCAGAATCCCACCAAGGCACTCTGTCCGTAGAGAACCTGCCGTCGAGCGGATGTTCGTTCATCCTCTCACTACCCCTGAAGAGAGCTACGGAAAAACTTCCGGAAACGGAAAGCCATCCGGAAAGCGAAGGGTTTGAACCGGACCTGCCCCAGACAAAGAACAAACGCCACACCGTGCTGATTGTAGAAGACAACATCGAATTGCAGAATGAAATACGGGAAGCACTGGAACAATGGTATAAGGTATATACTGCCGGCAACGGAAAGGAAGCGCTGGAAAAACTTGAAACGAATGATGCCACAGACGTTATCGTCAGCGACGTCATGATGCCCGAGATGGACGGTATAGAGATGTGCCGCCACATCAAGACGAACCTTACTTACTCACACATCCCCATCATCCTATTGACAGCCAAGACCAATCTGGAATCAAAGACAGAAGGCATGGAGAACGGTGCGGAGGTATATATGGAAAAGCCGTTCAGCATCAAGCAACTGCACAACCAGATAGAAAATCTGCTGAAATTGCGTTTGGCCTTCCACGAGCTGATGCTCCGTTCGGCAGGAACCACACACGAAACGCCTATATCGGAATATATTCAGTCCGAATGCGACATCACCTTCATGAAAGAGGTGGATACTGCCCTTACAAAACATCTGGACGAGGAAAGTTTCTCCGTAGACAATCTGGCCGATGCCATGAATATGAGCCGCACGAATTTCTACCGGAAATTAAAAATGCTGACCGGAATGGCTCCCAATATCTATATCAAGAACTTCAGGCTCAACCAGGCAGCCGAACTGCTTGCCCAGAACATGCGCATCAACGAAGTGATGTTGCGCGTAGGATTCATGGCCCCATCCTACTTTGCCAAATGCTTCAAAGCCAAATTCGGCAAACTGCCCAAAGAATATCAAAACACCATCAACAAGCAAGAATGAGGAATCTGCTTGTGAAAAAACAAATATACATTGATATGAAACCACTATCACAGAAGCTCCGGAAAACCGGCTTATCCCTCCTTTGGGGCACAACAGTGTGGCTGTTCTGGAGGATAGTCTATCCGGGCCACCTCCAATACCACGAGCAATACCAACTTTTTTTGTTCGACATGGAATATTGGAAAGAAAGAATCGCCATCCCCGGCGGAATGGCCGACTATATAAGCGAATTCCTGGTGCAGTTTTATTATCATACGTGGATGGGTGCCACTATGCTGGCACTCTTGTTCATAGGGCTGCAACTCCTGACATGGAAATTAGCAAAAAGACAAGGAACACCGGAAGTGTATTACCCGTTGAGTTTCCTACCGGCAATAGCCGTATGGCACTTTATGTGTGACGAAAACGCCATGTTGTCGTTTGTGGTGGCCCTGCTGATGACATTGGTTGCCAACTATTTCTACACCTTCCTGCACACCAAATGGAAACGTGCGATGTACGTGCTGGTATGTTTCCCTGTCCTTCTTTGGATGGCGGGAGCAACACATCTCATCTTTATGGGCTGGATTATCATCAGCGAACTGCACACCTGCTTCAAAAAAAGGAAATTCCTCCAAGGAATCGGAATCGTGGTAGGGATGTTCGCATTGAAAGCCACCTGCACGCTATTGATAAGCATGCAAGTGCAGAACCCCATCTACCAGCTAAGCGGATTTCTCGGCTACTACCGTTTCCCTGCGGTGATTCCCCGGATGGAAATGACAATCATCCTTCTGTTCACCGTGCTCCCCTATCTGCTGGCCCGGCTCCCCCGGACGCACAAGCATGTATCTCTATATATAGCCTTACAGAGCATGGCATTAGTAGCAATAAGTTATCCCTATATTCTTTCAAGCTGCAATTTTGATAAGGAAGAGGCAATGGAGTACAATCAATTGGCAAGAAACCGGCAGTGGAACCAAATCATAGGAAAAGCGGAAAACAAGTCCCCGGTTTCCCCGCTCAGCGTAACTTGCCTGAATCTGGCTCTGAGCAAGACCGGACAACTGGGCAACCGAATGTTCGAGTTCTACCAGAATGGGACGGAAGGCCTGATAGCCAAGTTCCAGCGAAACTTCGTCACTCCGCTTCATACGGGCGAAGTATTATACCATCTGGGGATGATTAACGACGCACAGCGTTTTGCCTTCGAAGCCATGGAAGCCATTCCCAACTTCCGCAAAAGCGGGCGCTGCCTCAAACGGCTGGCCGAAACAAACCTGATTAACGGACAGTATGAAGTGGCGGCCAAATACCTGCGTATTTTAAGCAAGACACTGTTTTATAAAGACTGGGCAAAAAACACGATGACCTATCTATACAATGAAGAGAAAATCGACGCACACCCGGAATGGGGACGGTTGAGACAAATGCGGTATACAGAGAACTTCCTGTCCGGAAGCCACGAAACGGATATCCTGCTGGCACGCTTGTATGAACAAAACCCGCAGAACCGAACGGCTCTTGAATACCTGCTGGCATATACACTGCAAAAACGCGACCTGAAAGGCTTCATGAATTACTATCCTTCAGACGCAAATATCAATCATGAACCCATTCCGCGCAGTTACCAGGAAGCGCTGGCATATATATGGGGACAGACTCACAAGGATTTCCGGGACATACCTTGGAAACTGTCTCCGCAAGTAATGCAGGATTGCAAAGATTTCATGCGGATTTACACATCACAACCGAATGGGCGGCAAATACTGCAAACTCTGTATACCGGCACATTCTGGCATTATCTGTTATTTCAAAAATAGGATAAAGAATGAAGAAGCATTTGATTTGCATACTATCGGTATGGTTGCTGACAACCTGCAGCCATCCGGTAAACAATCCGGAGAAGACGGAAGAATGGCCGGAAATCTATCCCGACTACATAGGAGTGACAATACCCGCCACCATTGCTCCGATGAATTTCGACTACATCGGCGGAAAACACGACCGCATAGACGTAATCGTAACGGGAAGCAAATTCGGAGAAATACACGTAAATGCCCGGACAGCCTCCTTTCCGGAGGACGAATGGCACAAACTCCTGGAATCCAACAAGGGAGACAGTCTGTTGTTTACAGTATCTGTCAAGAACGAAAACAAATGGAAGCAGTACCGCCCTTTCTCCATGTATGTCAGTGACGCTCCCATAGACTATGGAGTGGTATACCGCAAAGTCATTCCGGGATATGAAGTATATAGCAAAATGGGTATTTACGAACGGAACCTTTCATCCTTTGAAGAACGCGTTTTGCTGGAAAATGCGATGGTACCGGGCATGTGCCTGAACTGCCATGCCTTCAACCGGACAAATCCCGGTCACCTAAGTCTGCATATACGCGGACAGCACGGTGCAACCCTCATGCAGATAGAGGGAAACCGCGAACTTCTGGATACCAAGACAGATTCCACACTCTCCGCTTGTGTCTATCCCTATTGGCATCCGGAAGGAAAATACATAGCCTATTCGGTAAACCGGACCACACAGTCCTTCCACACAGCCAAGGTTGAACGCATCGAAGTGATGGACATGGCCTCGGACATATTAGTATACCAACCGGAAACGCACGAACTGCTGCTTTCTCCCCTACTGCAGAAAAAAGAAGTTTTTGAAACCTTCCCCGCATTCTCGGCAGATGGAAAGAAACTGTATTTCTGCTCGGCAGCGGGTAAACCGATGCCCGAGAAATACGATGAGATACGCTATAGCCTTTGCTGCATAGACTTCAATCCGGACAACGGCACGTTCGGTGAACGGGTAGACACGCTGATAAATGCAGAAGACCTGAAAAAGAGCGTTTCCTTTCCACGTCCTTCATACGACGGGAAATACATCATGTTCACATTATCCGACTATGGGAACTTCTCCATCTGGCACAAGGAAGCAGACCTATGGCTGCTGAACCTGCAGGACGGTACCATGCACGCCATTGAAGAAGCAAACAGCACCAATACGGAAAGCTACCACAGCTGGAGCAGCAACTCACGCTGGTTCATATTCAGCAGCCGACGTGACGACGGGCTATATACCCGCCTCTATCTGGCATACATAGAACCGGACGGCCGCGTATGCAAACCTTTCATGTTGCCTCAGGAGAAACCGCTGGAATATTACGACCGGCTGATTTACTCTTACAATGTACCAGAGTTTACAAACAAACCGATACAGCCGGAACCCCGTAAGATAGAAAATGAAATCGTATCAAATAAGCGTGTAAAGGTAAAAATACGTAAATAGCGGTATTACCATTATTGACTGGAATGCAAAACAAGGGCCTCCAGTTGTCAAGCCTCACGTACTTCAACTACTTTCGTTGCTACCGCATATTCATCTGGGAAAATTTTGCTTCCCATTTCATTAGCCCATGCTTTAGTGAACTCTGCACCTGCGTAGACAATAATAGCAGAATAATAAATCCATGTAATAAAAACAACCATGAATGCCGCTGCACCATAGATAGTTCCTACATTCGCAATTCCGATGTAAAAGGATATTCCCCATTGCCCTACCAACAATAATAGCGTTGTCACTACAGCTCCAATAAAAACATCCTTACTTTTTATTTTTGCATCAGGCAGAACCTTAAAAATCAATACAAAAATAATAACTGTAATACCTATGTTTAATATTTGTCCCACAACTTTCACAATAAACCCTGCCACTTCCGGATAGCTGGCCATAAACTTATTGCTCAAGTCTCCAATAATATTGGTTATACTAAATGTTATCAGAAGCACGAAAGCAAATACCAAAATTATCGAGAATGAAAGTAACCGATTCTGAATATATTTCAGCCAACTCTTCTTTGGCACGGCCTTTATTCCCCAAATCGAATTTAAGGAACTTTGTATTTCTGCAAAAATGGTAGTAGCACCAAATATAGAAATTCCCAGGCTAACAATAGCTGCAGATGCGGAAGAGTCCGTTCTTTCTGCATTTTCTATAAACTCCTCATACTTCTCTTCTTTAAAATCAAGTCTTAGCATCTCAATTTGTCTTTTGAAATATTCCTGTTGTAACTGTTTCTCGAGATAGCTTGCTTTTTCTTCTTTTGTATATTCTTTATTTGTTTCCGCCAAATTTGTATTATATGCCCTTAATATTTTTTCACTTACATATTTATCATAGCTACCATTTTTTTGTTGTATTTCTTCATAACTATTTCCTTCTGGAATCAGATTTAATGTTTTTGCTCCCCCACACATACAATATGCAGATTTACATCGGGTTCCAACAGGTTGCAGCATAAGTTCATCTTCAAGATGCTCAAAAAAATTATGCTCCGGTCCCACATTTTTCATACACTGTGAATATCTTCCTGTTGTGAAATCAAGATAAAAAAACCAGTCACCCGCATAACAGAACTTATGATTATCCATATCCTTTTTTTCTTGAACAAACTCTCTTTGAAACGACGGAAATGCTCTTTTTATATTTTCAAGATATGTATGTTCATCATATTTTGAAAAAACACCCACATAATTTGCTGATGTATCATATTTATCTGCCGGCAGAACCCATGGTATTACGCCCCCTAGCTCCTGTTCGCAAAACTGATTTATTCGCTCTGCCTTCTCTATGTACTCATCGCATGCAACTAATGAAATTTCGAAAGAGCACCCACTTTTCTTTACATAATTTATATTTTCTGTAAATACTTTTAATAAATTCCGCTTCTCTAACTCTAAAAAATGTAATGAGAACATCATACTTAATCTATCAATTGTACCGTCTGATTCTGCTGATTTTATCAGTTCATGAATTCGATTACTCAAGGTTCCATTATTTACTACTCTGACATAATGTCCCTCTTTAAGTAATCCCAATATAAGTTCAACCACATCATCTGGAAGTAATGTTTCGCCGTCTCCCATTAATTGAATTGCACATTGTCCCCCCAACCGTTCTTTTGAACATGCAGCTAGTATCGTCTGTAAGGGATATTGTAATGACTTTATTATTCCTTTATTCCCATAATGGGCCTGTGCAAGAAAACAATATTCACATTTAAGATTACATCCGGTTGTTTGAATCGTTGCATTTATTCTTTTTACAATCTTTTCCATAATATTTTCCTGTTCTTTTTCAATATAATTCTTGCGTTTCTGTTGTATTTACACCCCATATTTCGCCATTTAATGAGCGTATTTCTTCTATCCCCTTTAATTTTTATACATTCTCCCCTAACACTTTCTTTAAATTCAACGTTTTCTGTAATTCAGAAATAGGAATCTTATTGTTTTCTGTGGCTATGTGTACCATATACTTCTGAGCTCCATCATATTCACCCATAAGCATATACGCCATCAACTCTGATTGGCGACCCATCCATTCATATGTTTTCTCTGTAATTTTCCCAAAAATTTCAGGATCTAACAGATCTAACAGATCTCGAAAGTCCATCTTGTTGCAATCACTCATATTTACAAAATACCATGCGGCATATGTAGATAAAATTTTACTTACTTTTGAATTATCACTTTCTTTTCTAAACTGACGGATTCTTGGATTCGTATAAATTTCTTGAATTTTTTTTAATTTTTCTTCTTATGGTAACTCTGAATTAATAATACCTT
>ENA-UEQE01001263-UEQE01001263.1-human-gut-metagenome-genome-assembly--contig:-NODE-1263-length-20825-cov-5.909871_pt1 | contig 20825 bp, 12 predicted proteins | sample MGYA00242934_ERZ507935 | MGnify/ENA primary metagenome ERZ507935 (study PRJEB26167, sample SAMN06115423) | human gut metagenome | host: Homo sapiens | place: China:Anhui | collected 2015-03-30... | reverse complement strand
TTTACCAGGCAAAGAGCTGTCGAAATGACTGCTATTGAAAACTGGTATTTCTTTAAAAAATCAATACATATGGATCTTGCCTTGTCTGGATAAGGATCAAGGACTTTTGATGAATTTTGACATGTGCATTTTGGTGCAGGTATGGAATATCTGCAAAATTCTGATGCTAAATCATCTGGGGTGAGCGGTGCAGAAGGAGGTATTCCGGGTGGAGTGTATTCACCATTGGGCCATACAATACCGCTATTACTTGTTGAAGTAGGAAATTCTGGATGGGGAATAGGCAAGTCAAATCCCAAGCCATTCCTATCCCTCTTATCTATTGCATTATTTCTAACGAACGCATAAAGATTCCATCCTCCCTGTTCAGCGATGGGGTCGCGATTGATCCATCTGCCGTCTTTTGGGTTGTAAAAGCGGTAATTGTAATAGACCAAGGCCAATTCGTAGTCGTTCATCTCGCTGGACCACTGTACGGGTTGGACGAGGTTGCCTGTGCTGCCAACTATCCCATAGGGCGAGTAGTCGTAAGCCGCCGCGATCGTTCCCTGTGCGTCGAAGACCTCCGACACATTCTTGTTGAAGTCCGTTCCATAGCAGTACAGGGAAGCGCCCTGCACGAGGGCCAGGGGGCGGGTGGCCATCGGTTCCAGAGGGTCCCACAGCAGTGTCCGGAGCACGTTACGGTTGTCCAGCATATCCAATGCCGCTATTTGTAAATAGCCTCGGTACAGGTAGCGTTCGTGGCTGGCGACCGTGCCGTTTTGGGTCACTTTCTTCATGTACCTTCGTCCCTGATAGTCGTAGCCGCATTCCACGACTGTCGCTCCGTCCTGGCTGGTGAAGCTCACCGCGCGGTTGGCCGCGTTGTAGACCACGGTCCACACGCCCGTTGACGTCTTGATGAGGGTCTGGTTGCCCGAGGCGTCGTACGTCGGCACAAAAGGAGCTTCCCCGCTTTCTTCAATGCCGGTGTACTGGTTGAGCTCGTTGGCCGCGTAGGCGAGTTCCTCGGCCGGTTCCCGTGCCGTCTTGCGGTTGCCGATGTTGTCGTAGCTGTAGCCGTAGGGGGCGGCGCCCAGGGTAGCCCCGGTGAGTTCGTTTCTGCCGTTGTAGCTGAAGCTGTCGCTGCGGGCGGGTTCCGTTCCACGCTGCTGGGTGCGGGTGACCGGGCGTCCCAGGGCATCGTAGCTCTGGGTCCGGGAGACGAGCACGGTTTCCCCCAGGCGGCAGTCTATCCCGGTGATCAGATTACGCCGCTGTTCGTAGGCAAGTTCCCGGACGATGCCGTCGGGCATCGCAAGGCTGGAGAGCAGGCTGCTTCCTGCCAGGTAGCCGTAGGCGAAGCTTTGCTCCGTTCCCCCGTGCCTGATTCCGGCGCTGGCCAGCCTTCCGTCGGTTTCATAGCCCTGGCTGGCTTCCTGGAGGACGTCGGTTCCCTGTTTCAGGGTATAGCCGGAGGAGCGTCCGTAAGTGTCGTAGTGTTCCTGGAGCTGGTAAGAGCTCCCTCCGATGGTGATGCTGTCGGTGTCCGGTTCGTTGCAGGGGGTGTACGTGAGGACGCGCGAGCCGGAGGCGTCCGTGACCTGGGTCAGCTGGTTGAGGTAGTTGTAGGCGTACTGGATACCGGGCGTGGAGTCGCTGTAGGAGACGGAGTTGTTGACCCCCTTTTTCAGGTTGTAGCCCCAGGTGGTGACCACCCCCCGCGCGTCCGTGAGCGTGGATTTGAAGTTCAGGGCATTGTAGGCGGTGTCTTCATGGGTGCCGTCCGCCCAGGTTTTGCGGATGAGCAGGCCCGTGGCGTCATCGTAGCTCCACGTAGTGACGTCCCCGTCCGTGCGTCCCGTGGGGTCGGCGGTGATGTCGCCCGCGTCCTCCCGGAACGTGGTGAGGCTTATCATCCTGTCCGCTTCATCATAGCCGAAGAGCAGGGGCTGGGTCCCCGTTCCCCATTGCGCCGTGTTGCGGCCCCGGAGGTCGTAGCCGTAGCAGGTCGTGTTGCCCAGGGCGTTGGTGACGACGGCAGGCTGGTCAAACCAGGGGCCGTAGGCGGTAGAAGTCGTGTTGCCCGCCGCGTCCGTCACCGAGATCGTGCGCCCGGCGAGGTCGGTCTTCGTCGTGGTCGTGTTGCCACGGCCGTCGGTGTTGGCGTAGATGACGCCGGTTTCCGTGTAGGCGCGGGTATGCGTGGCCGTGACGCCCGCATGGTCCGTTTGCGAGATGATAAAACCGTCGATGACCGTAGCGGCGGCCGTGATGTCGGAGGTGGGGATGCTGCTTTTCTGCGTCCGGACGGCGCCCGGGCCGTATTCGCTCCATTGTTCGGAAGCGTTTCCCCTGGGGTCGATGGAAATGACTTTGCTTTCCAGCGTGGACGAGAGGGAGGAAGCCAGCGTTTTCTGCGTTTCGTTATAGGTCGTTCCCCGGCTGTTGTTCCTGGTCGCCGTAACAACGCGGTATACTTCATCCTGGGCCTGTTCCACGCCGTAGCTCCACGTGGTGATGCGCGAGTTGGATGTCGTGGCCGGATCGGCGAGTTTCCAGGTTTCTTTCGTTTTGTTGCCGAAGGCGTCGTATTCCCACAGGGTCGGGGCCATCGTCGTGGCCGCATTGCCCGCGTCCGTCTGCGTTTTGGTGAGCTGCCCCCTGGCGTTGTAGGTGTTCCTCGTGTAAATGACTCCGCCGACGGTGTTGGGGACGCCCGTGCGCAGGGTTTCCCCGGCTCCGTTGACAATGCTGCGCTGCAGCTCGGTTTGCGTTTCCCCGGAGACGGCTTTCGTGAAGGTCCGCACACCGTCGCTGACCAGGTCGATGGCGTAGATGACGTGCCGCTGCCCCGTGCCGGATTCTTCCATCACCGTTCCGTCCGGCGCGCTGCGCGTGATGAATGTAGCCCCGGAAGGGACGGTTTGCGTGACCGTCAAGCCGTCCTGGCTGTAGGCGTAGGTAGTGACCCGGCCCAGGACGTCCGTGGTGGAGGTTGTTCTGCCAAGAAGGTCGTAGGTGGCGCTTTCCCGCGTGGTCATCGCCCCCGTGTCTTGACGCGTGGAGAGTACGCGCCCTGCCGCATCCCGGACGTAGGTGGTGATGGTTTCCGGCGTGATGACGGTTTCCCCGTCCATCACGGCGGAACGCGTGACTTCCACCAGTTGGCGCGCCGTGTCGTAGGAGTAGTCCGTCCTGATGCCGTTTTCATCGATTTCCCACAGCAGGCCTCCGTCGCACATCAGTTCGCGTTCCGTGAGCCGGCCGTTGCCCGCCGTCCGCTTCACCCACCGGTTCTGCGTGTCAAATTCGTAGACGGCGCTGCCCGTGAGCGCCCATTGCCCGGTGGAAAGCAGGAGGTAGTTTTCTTCCCTGACGCGCTGCCCTTCCGCCGTGATCCAGGTGACGGCGCGCGTGCTTTGTCCCGGCACGGCTTCTCCGCTGATGCGCGTTTCCACCGTTTCCGTGTAGAGGGCGCCGTGCTCCGTCGTGGCCGCGTAGTCGTGCCACGTTTGCACGCCGTCGAGGTCCCGGCTGAACCGCGTGCGTCCGCGGGCATGGATGTTGGCGGCTCCGGCCAGCCATTGTTCCTCCGCCGTCAGGCGCGTGCCCGCCACACCCAGGCCCGTGACCCGCCGTTCCGTTCTTTTGATGTGGTTGGCCGTCGTGTATTTCCAGGTGGTGGATGTCAGCGTTTTGACGTGTCCTTCCAGCGGAAGCAGGTCTACCGTTTCCGAGGCCGGTTCGTCGTTGAAGTTGTCCGCCCCCGAATGCGCATACGTGTAGCGCGTGATGCGCCTGCCGCTTTCCGCCCACGGTTCGTCCCGGCTGAGCAGGCGGCCGTAGAGGTCATACGTGTAGTGGATCTGGCTGCCGTCCGGGGCCGTTTCCGTCCTGAGCCGCCCGCACTGGTCGTAGGCGTATTGCGTGGTTTGCTCCTCCGGGCTTCCGTAGCCTTCCGCCAGCGTGAGCAGCAGGTCGCCCACGTCCGTGGTCTGGTAGATGGCGCAGGTGCGCGCCGCCACGATTCCGTTTTTGGAGATTTCCGTGACCAGCTGCCAGACCGAGTTTTCCGGTTCCAGCTCCGTGCGCGTGCGGAGGGTCGTGAGGGCGTCTTCCCCCGTGCCCTGCCGCATGTTCCACGCCAGGCCGTCGTTCCACCAGGTGACGGCATAGGGCTGCCTGGCAGGCGCCTGTTCCGTGATGGTGAACTTTTCCTCAGCATCCAGGGAAAGAATAAATGTTTTCAAGGGAGCGCCCGTAACGGTATAAAATCCCTGTCCGTCCGTTCCGGTGATTTGCCCAGGGGTATAGAGCGCGATGGTGTAACCCGTGGAGGTGACGTTTTCCACGTTGAGCAGGCCGTCCCACAGGTTCCAGATTTGCCTCAGCGAGCCGTCTCCGGCATGCCTGACGTCCAGATAGGATGACGCGTTGGAGATGACCTGCCTGTCCGTGGTGGTGTAGGAGAGGAGCGTTCCCGTTTCCGCCGAGAAGAGGTATTGGCTGCCGTCTTCCACCACCCAGCGCAGGCAGGATTGTCCTTCCACCGTGGCCAGCGCCGCACGCCCTCCGCCCGACGTGTCCACCCCGATGGGCAGCACGGACCCGTCCGTGTAGCAGCGCATGGCAATTACCCGGTCTCCCTGCACCAGATTAAACCGTGCTCCGGGGACAATGCCCCCTTCCGGCACGTCCAGACGGCTGTTCAGGGGATGGTTGTAGGCCAGTGAGGAGGGTCTTTCCAGGCCGGAGACGTTTTCTTCACCCCTCAGTTCCACCCTTCCGGCCGGAAGGCCCCCAAGTCCACGGAACGCTCCGAAGTTGCAGGACCAGTACATCAGCGTGGCCGTGCTTTCCGCCGTCACGCTGCACCCCGCCGAGCTGTAGTTTCCCAGGGCGCCGCTTTCCATGCCCGCCTCAGGGCCCGACCGGGCCAGCGACGGGGAAGGCGGCGTTCCGCCGCTGTTGTCGCACGTGTCTCCCTCGCAGGGACACGGTTCGGGTTCTTTCCTGCCCCCCGGTTCCGTCGGCACCACGTCGATGCTGTAGTTGCAGATGGAGGTGTTGCCGCTTGCCGGATTGTAGTCGATGTTGGTCTGGCTGACTTCCCAGCTGTAGGTGCCGGAGGGGAGCTGCGCCCCGCCGGTCCCCGTGTGGTATTTGTGCCCGCCCTGCTCGCCCGCCGTCTGCGGGTTTTCCTTCAGATCCACCTGCGCCACCACGTTGCCGCCGGAGTCCTTTACTTCCAGGATTCCCCAGTCGTCCACCCCAAGGAAGAGCGAGCAGGTGCCGTAGAGTTTTTTGCCCTCCGCTCCTTCCGGGATGGTGAATGTCCCGTGCGCACTGTACCCGTCCGCCGACGTGCTCGGCGGTCCCACAGTGATTTCAGCGTGTTCGTGGATTTCTTCAAATGGCAGCGGGTCGGGCTCCGGAGCTGCCTCCATGCCCCGCCTGCCGGGGCTGCCGCCGGCTCCAAAGTACCATTTCCGGTAAGCGGGAACGGCAGAACGATGAGGCGGATTCATCAGGTATTAAAAAGCTGAGATTAATGAATAAAACAAGATGAGGGCAATCCTCAGCGGGCATTTTCCCAATAGCATTATTCAGATTTAGCGTCAATAAGAATTTATTTGAAAAATTTCTGTTATTTTAAGAACATGAGAATTTATTCCATGAGAAAATAATATTATAATTCTTACGCTCAGTGCATTCCCTTAATAGACATCAATGTTGTCTGTTTGTTAGAAAATGTTTTCCTCTCATGCTGAGCCCTTGACAGGAGGCTATCCCTTCCGGGCATCAGTCTAATTCCTGTAATCAATGTTTTTCTTTCTCGAAGAAAGATGGGGCCGTCGCTGTCGGACGGGGCCTGCTTAGGTTTCGTCCGGCATTTCCAAGTACGGTTTCCTGGATTACTGGAACCCTTCCGGTTGCAGCCGCTGGCGTTCCTGAATGAGTACGTGGAAGTGTCCTCCGGCACCGTATTCATCCGTCAGAAAGGCATCCTGCGGCGTGTTTTCCGCATGGGGGAGCAGGTAGTCCCGCTGGGTCATGAAAGTGACCCGGTCCCCCAGACAGTTGCGGGATAGTTCCAGCAGGTCCGTAAAATTGACGTCACAGGTCAAATCCGTGAGGCCGGGGTTACGGTACAGTTCCTCTCCGGTCAGCACCTGGTGGCTTTTGTACCCGCGCAGGGAACCCCGGGGGCGGCGATAGTACAGCCGCTCCATTTCATCCCCGTAGTCGATGACCGTCATGACGCCCATGTTCCAGTGGGGAAGCCAGCTCGTAAACCAGCGCGCGTAGGAGTCGTGAATTTCCACCCGCTGCCCCGGTTGGGAACCGTATTCCAGCATATGGGAGAAAAGCGGCTGCTGCCGGACGGGGCGCAGTTCTTCCCGGACGGCTCCGTTTTTCACGACAAGCCCTACTTCCTTCCAGTCCTGTTCCGTGTATTCGAATACGCGCGCCGGGAAAGCGTCCACCAGCTCGTTGGAGAAAATAAAGGCCTTGCCTCCGCAGTGTTTCAGCGCTTTTTCCATGGTGGAATAAATTTTGGCCCTGCCTCCCAGCAGAAGGTGCTGGAATTCGCGCAGCCGTGGGGAAGATTCCACAATCACGTAGTCCGTATTCAGGCGGTTCCAGAATCCCAGCCGCTCCAGGATTTTGACGGCCAGGGCGCCGGAACCGGCGCCTATTTCCAGCAGGGGCAGCCGCCTGCCGCAGCGGGAGCAGGCTTCTTTCCAGTGAGCGATAATAGCTTTTGCGAGGATGGGGGAAAGGGTGGGGGTAGTGGAAAAGTCCCCGCGTTGACCGATGTTTTCAATGGAAGAGGAGTAGTACCCTTCCTGCGGGTGGTGCAGGGCCAGCTGCATGAAAGCTTCCAGGGAGAGCCAGCCGCCAGCGGCCGCGATGTGGTCTGAAAGGCGTATCATGCAGGGAAGGCAGGGGTCAGGATTGGGATTGCTCCAGCATGCGCAGCAACGGGGCTTCCGCCCTTCTGCGCAGGTCTTCCGGCAGTTCCACGGCGGGAGAAAGGTCCCGGAGGGCCAGGTACAGTTTTTCCAGCGTGTTCATTTTCATGTACGGGCAGGTGCTGCAGGAGCATTGCTCCGTGGGCGCGGGAATGAATTCTTTGCCCGGCACCAGCTTGCGGAGACGGTGCAGAATGCCGGATTCCGTCACAATGATGAAAGATTTGGCGGGGTTTTCCGTGCAATAGGGGATCATTTTTTCCGTGGAGCAGATATGGTCCGCCAGCAGGCGCACGGCCTCCGTGCATTCCGGATGGGCCACCACCGGCACGCCGGGGTGCTTTTCCTTCAGGGCAAGAATCTGGTCCCGCGTGAACTCCATGTGCACGTGGCAGGCCCCGTTCCACAGTTCCAGGGGGCGGCCAAGCTGGCGGCTTACCCAAGCGCCCAGATTCTGGTCCGGGACGAACAGGATGGGGCGATCCTCCGGAGCCTGGGAGACGATTTTTACGGCATTTCCGGAAGTAACGATTACATCCGCCAGCGCCTTGACGCCGATGGAGCAGTTCACATACGCCACTACATAGTAATTTTTATGGGCGTTTTCTTTTAAGAAGGCTTCCAGCTCACCGGCGTCGCAGGAGGCTTCCAGAGAACAGCCGGCATCGGCATCCGGAAGAATGACGGTTTTGTCCGGATTAAGAATTTTGGCGGTTTCCGCCATGAAATGGACGCCGCAAAAGGCGATCACGTCGCAATCCGTATTCTGCGCCTTGTAGGCCAGCCCCAGGGAATCGCCCACATAGTCGGCCATGTCCTGGATATCCCCGGTCTGGTAGCTGTGCGCCAGAATGATGGCGTTGCGTTCTTCTTTCAGGCGTAAGATTTCCTCTTTCAGGTCAAAGGGTGCCATGCGGGAAAAGATGGGGCGAAGCCCCCGGCAAGTCAAGCATCATGTCCCATGCAGGACGCGCTTGTTGACGGGAAGGGGGAAATGTGGCACAGTCTGGCGCATCATACGATTATGTTTTCACTTTTAGCAGATAAACTGGATAACACGTTCCGGAGGCTGCGCGGCCTGGGCAAGATTTCCGAGAAAAATATTGCAGACGCCCTGCGCGACATCCGGCTGGCCTTGCTGGAGGCGGACGTGGAGTTTGGCGTGGCCCGGGAATTCATCGGTCGCGTGAAGGAACGGGCCATGGGGCAGGAAGTGCTCAAATCCATCAAGCCCGGAGAGCAAATCGTCAAAATTTTCCGTGATGAAATCGCCGCCCTGCTGGGCGGGGACGCCGTGGGGCTGGACCTGACGGATCCTGCCAGAATCATGGTAGTGGGGCTGAACGGCGCCGGCAAGACCACGACCAGCGCGAAGCTGGCCCTGCGCCTGAAGAACGAGGGGCGCCGCCCCCTGCTGGTGGCCTGCGACCTGGTGCGCCCCGCCGCCGTGGACCAGCTGGCCACGCTGGCGGAACAAATAGGAGTGCCCGTTTATAAGCCCGCTCCCGGCAGCAGGGACGTGGTGGCCGTGGCGCGCGAGGCTCTGGAATGGGCCCGGACCCAGAACGGGACCGTCATGATTTTTGACACGGCGGGCCGCCAGGAAGTGGATGAAGCCCTGATAGACGAGCTACGCCATCTGCACTCCTTTCTTGCGCCGCGGGAAACGCTCCTGGTGGCGGATGCCGCCACGGGCCAGCAGGCCGTGAATGTGGCCCAGACCTTTGACCGTGCCGTGAACGTGACGGGCATCGTCCTGACCAAGCTGGACGGCGATGCCCGCGGGGGCGCGGCCCTTTCCATGCGTTCCGTGACGGGCAAGCCCATCAAATTTTCCGGTGAGGGGGAAAAGCTGGACCAGTTCGGCCCCTTCGTCCCCGGCCGCATGGCGGACCGCATTCTGGGCATGGGCGACATTGTCGGGCTGGTGGAGCATGCCGCCGCACGCATTGACGAAGAGCAGGCGGCCAAATCCATGGACCGCATGATGTCCGGCAAATTTGATTTCAACGACTTTCTGGATCAGATGAAGATGATGCAGAGCCTGGGACCGCTGGAAGGACTGCTGGGCCTGCTCCCCGGCTTCGGCAAAATCAAGAAACAGCTTCCGGAAGGCGCCCTGGACCCCAGGCGGATGAAGCACATGGAGGCCATTGTGCTCTCCATGACGGCCAAGGAAAGGAGCAATCCCAACCTGTTGAATCCGTCCCGCCGCCGCCGCATTGCCGCGGGCTGCGGCCGTCCCCTGATGGAGGTGAACAAGCTAATCAAGAATTTTTCCGAAATGCGCAAGATGATGTCCGGCAAGGGTAAAATGGGCGCCATGATGAAGCAGATGGCTTCCATGAAAGGGAAGGGGGGCAAGGTGCCCGGCTTTCCCGGCATGGGAGGAGGTTTGGGAGGTCTGAAAGTCCTGGGTGGATTAGGTGGCGGTCTCGGCGGCCTTTTTGGCGGACGAAGGTAAATGTAAAAAAGGATGGAAACTGGCAGGCGCGGCTGAATACGGCCGCGCCTTTGCTTTCCGGAACACAGGGGCCTGAGGGAAGGCTCCTTCCGTTGAAAGAAGAGACCAGGGGAGGCCGTACTTCCAGCATGATGAGTAAGGGGCGTTGTTTCCGGCTGGCCGCATGGCTGGCTCTGTCCGGAGTGCCGGGCACGGGTATGGCGGAAACGCTGCCGGCTGAGGAGGTGCTGCTCCCCGCGCCTTCCGCATGCAGGTCTGACCGGTCCTCCGTGGCTCATCTCCCGCAGCGGCTGGCGGTCTATGCGCCGGAAAAGGATGTTCCCGTGGTGGAAGCCCTCCTGAATGTGCTCAACGCCCAGGGCGTTTTGTCCGGCCTCTCCATAACCCGTGACAAAGCCTCTGCGGATGCCGTTTGTTCGGTTGAGGGAAGCCCCTCGGGGACGGGCGAAGGGTATGAGGCCCGCCTGGTGCGCGACAGGGAAGGGAGGGGTATCCTGCATCTGAAAGCGGCGGCGGCCCAGGGCCTTTTCTACGCGTGGCAGAGCATGGTTCAGGTGTTGAACGCCAACCGGACCGGGGAGGGTTTTTCCGTACCCGTTTTTTCCCTCCGGGATATTCCCCGCTTTGAATGGCGGGGCATGATGCTGGATGTTTCCCGCCACTTTTTCACCGTGGCGGAAGTCAAGCGCATGGTTGACGCCATGTCCCTGTTCAAGCTTAACCGCCTCCATCTGCACCTGACGGACGGCCCCGGCTGGCGCCTGGAAATTAAAAAATATCCGCTGCTTACCTCCATGAGCGCCTGGCGCGTTCCGCTCGCTGACGGAGAGTGGAACTGGCGGGAAGTGAAACTCGCCATCCGGGAGCATGACCCGGAAGCTACCTACGGCGGTTTTTACACCCAGGAGCAGATGAGGGAGATCATTGCCTATGCGCGCAGCCGCCAGGTCACCGTTGTTCCGGAAATAGACCTTCCCGGCCATTCCTATGCGGCCATGCATGCCTACGGGGATTTGATTTGCGACGGCGTGGACTTTCCCGTGGAGGGGAAACAAGGGCGGGACTCCGTCTGCATGGGGCGTCCGGAAACGCTCCGCTTCGTGAAAGACGTGGTGGATGAACTTAAGGCCGTCTTTCCGCCCGGCTCCCCCATTCATTTGGGCCATGACGAGGTGTCTGCCGAGGCATGGAAAAAATGCCGGTATTGCCAGAACCGCTTAAAAAGCCTGAGGGAGAAGGATCTTAAAGCCCTGAGCCGGGATTTCCTGCAGCGGATTGCGGACTACGTGAGGAAGGGCGGCTATGAAGCCATTGTCTGGGATGAAGCCGGGGAACTGGAGGCGGACAAACGCATCCTCGTCATGGCGTGGCGCGGCAACGGCTTTGCCGCGGCGGCGGCCAGGAAAGGGCATCCCGTCATTCTGGCGCCGTGTTCCCACTTCTATTTTGACTATTACCAGTCCGCCGCGTCCACGGAGCCGAAAGCCGTAGGGGGCCTTATTCCGCTCAAGCAGGTGTACGGCTATGAATTGCCGGAACTTTCCCCGGAGGAAGCCGCCAGGGTGCGCGGCCTCCAGGCGAACATCTGGACGGAATACCTGTACAATATGGGGCTGGTGGAATATATGGCGTGGCCGCGCGCCCTGGCCCTGTCCGAACGCGCCTGGAGCGACTGCGACCCCCGGGATTACAAATCCTTCCGCAGCCGCGCCTCCAGGGCTCTGAATATCCTGGAAAAACTGGCCGTGAAATACCGCCCCATGGGGGAAGAAGACTAGGCATTCCCGCTTTGGCCCCTTCCGCACGGCGGGAGGACCGCCGCCCCGGATGTTCACCCGCAGGTTTTATTGACAGAGGATGCCGGGCCATGATAGAAACGGTTCTGCCAATTAATTGATATGGAATTATTTGATATGAAGAAACACCGTTTTTTATTCTCAGCTTCCCTGATGGCTCTCGTGCTGCTCGGCTGCATGGCGGTAGTGTCTTGTTCCAATAATTTCAAACATGTTCCCCAAACAGGATTTATCGCTCATCAGGTAAAAAATAAGGATTCCCATATTCCCTTTGACGCGTACTGGAATGCCGATGATAAAAAAATCTGGAATGACAGGGTGAACGGCGTGGATGGCAAAAAAGTCATGATGGCCGTTGTTCCGGTGGATACGGAGCACATGGATGTAAGGCCGGATACCGCGGAGGGGTTTGATGCCCTGCGCGGCCTGGCGGAGTACTTCCGGAAGAGCGTTGCAACCAGAATGGAAAAGGAGGTTGCCGAAAATCCGCATTTTGAAATGGTGCCTCCGGGAACCAGGGGGGCCTATACGCTGGAACTCGCCATCATTTCCATCACTCCCACGAATGCCAGGGCCGGCATCTTTGTCACGGCGCTGAGCGGCATCAAGGGGGGAGGGCTGGTCAAACGGTTCATCAAGAAAGGGCACATTGCCATGGCGGGCCGCCTGAGGGATGAGTCCGGCCGCATCGTTTCCGAATTTGCGGATTATGAGGAAGACCACAGCTCCCTGCTGGGCGTGGACACCAAGGATTTTAAAAAATACGCCCACCATCAGCGCACTATTGACGAATGGGCCCGGGAAATTACGGATGTATATTCTTCCGCCTACGGGCACTGGACGCAGAAACGCATGATTTCCCTGAATCCCTTTTAAGGGATGAACCTGCGGGGGGGGGCGTTGCGGCCGTGCTTTCCACGGGGCCGGGAATCTTTGCGGAGCGTTCCGCCCGGCGGGAAACGCGCTGTTTCAGTTATTCCCCGTATTCCGCCCAGGAACTGCTGGTTTCCCACACGCGCACGCGTTCCAGCTCAACACAGGCCCGCACAGGATATTCGCCGGGGTTCTCCCTGGCTTTTTCCAGCGCGTCGCGCGTGTTCATGACGCCCAGCTGGTCGCCGTTGGCAGTCACTACCCGCACGCGGGGCGCACGAATCCGTTCATTGATCCGAGTCTGATCGCCGCGGTCGCGGCGGCGATTTCCGTCATTATTCTTCGTTGGCTTGGTTGGCACGTCCGGATACTACTAAACTAAAAGGAATAACTTGGCAACTCAAATCACGGGAGAAATATGACGCTCCGCGATTTCCCGGGCCACGAGGTCCGCAAATTGCTCAAAGGGCATCGCCCCCAGATCCCCCTTGTCCCGGTGGCGGACGGAGACGGTGCCGTCTTCCGCCTCCCGCTGGCCGAGCACCAGCATGTAGGGAACGCGGTCCAGGCGGGCGTTGCGGATTTTGGCGCCGATTTTATCCGGCGTTTCGTCCACCGTGACGCGCACTCCCCTGGCGGACAGGGCGGCGCGATGCGCGGCGGCCACGTCCGTCACCTTGTCGGAGATGGGCAGCACGCGCACCTGTTCCGGAGAAAGCCAGGTGGGGAATTTCCCTTCAAAGTGTTCAATCAGAAGCCCCGTGAAGCGTTCCATGGAGCCGAAGGGGGCGCGGTGCACCATCACGGGCCGGTGCGGCTTGTTGTCCGCTCCGGTGTAATGGAGGTCAAAGCGTTCCGGCAGGTTGTAGTCCACCTGCACGGTGCCCAGCTGCCATTCGCGGCCGATGGCGTCGCGCACGATGAAGTCAATCTTGGGGCCGTAGAAGGCGGCTTCCCCAGCTTCCTCGCTGTAGTCCGCCCCCAGCCATTCCGCGGCTTCCCGCAGGGCCTGTTCCGCTTTGTCCCAGTTTTCCGGGGAACCCACGTATTTGTCGCTTTCCGGGTCGCGCATGGAAAGGCGCACGCGGTAGTCAGTCATGCCCAGCGTGCCGAAAATAGTTTTCACGATGCCCAGGCACTGGCGGATTTCCCCGGCCAGCTGGTCCGGCGTGCAGAAGATATGGGCGTCATCCTGCGTGAAACCGCGCACGCGCGTCATACCGCCCAGCTCTCCGCTCTGTTCCCAACGGTACACCGTGCCGAATTCCGCCAGCCGCACGGGAAGGTCCCGGTAGGAGTGGGCGTCATTCGCGTAAATCTTGATGTGGTGGGGGCAGTTCATCGGCTTGAGCATATAGCCCTCAATGGTGCCGGTGGCCAGGCCGTTGAACAGTTCCGCGCAGGAAGCCCCCTCCTGGCTGAGTTTTTCCATGGCGTCCCGTTCCGGGATAGGCGCGTACTGGCTTTCCTGGTAATACGGGAAGTGCCCGGATGTGCGGTACAGGTCCAGCTTGCCGATGTTGGGCGTGTACACCTGGGAGTAGCCCAGCTTGTCCAGCTCTTCCGTGATGAAGTCCTGCAGGGAACGGCGGATAAGAGCCCCCTTGGGCTTCCAGAGGATGAGCCCCTGCCCCACGGATTCGTCAATGCAGAACAGGCCCAGTTCGCGGCCCAGTTTGCGGTGGTCGCGGCGCCGCGCCTCTTCCAGCCGTTCCAGGTGTTCGTCAAGCTGGGTGCGGTTCGGGAAACAGGTGCCGTAAATGCGCTGGAGCATGGGGCGGTTTTTGTCCCCCTTGTAGAAGGCGCTCGCCACGCTCATGATTTTGAATGCCTTGCAGTTGCCCGTGCGGCCCACGTGAGGACCGGCGCACAGGTCCGTAAAATCCCCGTTTCGGTAGAGGGAAATCTCCTCGTCTTCCGGGATGTCGTTCAACAGGTCAATCTTGAAGCGGGAAGGCTCACTGCGGGGGCCCAGGGCGCCCAGCTCCCCAGATTCCGCCATTTTCATGGCATCCGCGCGGGAAATGACTTCCTTCTGCAAAACCTGGTTTTCCTTCACTACTTTTTTCATCTCCTCCTCAATGCGTTCAAAGTCCTCTGTGCTGATGCGGTGGTCCAGCTCCACGTCGTAATAAAAACCGTTATCCACGGCAGGCCCGCCGGCCAGCTGGGCATCCGGCCAGAGGCGGCAAATGGCCGTAGCCAGAACGTGCGCGCAGGAGTGGCGCAGCCGTTCCAAATCAGACATCTGTTGGCGTTCTTCAAGAGTCTTTCTTTCCTTGTGTTCGGACATACGCGCATCAGTAAACCTCTCTTAAACGCTGTTGGCAAATGCAAAAAGACCTTCTTCCCGAAAATTCAAGGCATGAACGCCGCGGAAAAGCCCTTTCCTCCGGCTTCCGGATTCTTCTTCCGGGACGCATCCTTCCCCCCTTTTCGTTCGCTTTTCCCCGGAGTTCAGGGTTGTCCGCCCTGCGGCAACAGCCGCGTCAACATTCCCAACGAATGATTTACACCCGCAGCCGTTTATGCCATAGTGGCGGCCAGCGGTCATGAACATCCTCCCCCTCTCCCTTTTCTGCCTCTGCCTCTGCTGCGGGTTTTCCCGGGGCGGCCAGCCGCCAGAGGGCGCTCCTGTCCGTTTCCGGATCAATATGGATCAGGCTGCGGAAAACAAGGCTCCGTCCACGGGCCCCGTTCCGGACCAGAGCACGCCGTTGAACGCGGCCAAACTGCTGCTCCGCGCCCTTCAGGAAAAAACGGACTGGAAACACGAGCCGTACAAGTCATTGCCCGCCACTTCCCCCTTTGTAAGCCAACTCAGGCTGAAAAGCATCCTTTCCCGCATGGAGGCGGTTCAAGGGTATGTCACCGGAGCGGCCCCGGAACGTCCGCCCTTTGTGGATGAAGACTCCATCATTGCCGAAGGCGACCTGGCAATGGCCTACATCCTGCTGCCGGACAAGGCCAACCCGTACGTTTATGCGGCCACCGCCGTGGCCCTGGTGAAAAAAGAAGGCCGGTGGCAGGCGTCCCTGACTCCCGGAAGCTTTGACAACACATTCCTTCCCTTTGACGACCGCATCCGGGGAGAAGCAGAAAAACTGTCCTCGGAGGCCAAGAAGAAAATTTTCGTCCTCGCACACCAGTACTCCGTAGCCGCCGTTAAAGCCGCCCTGGAACATATCAAGCGTTTCCGCCAGGAAAACGTCAAGGGAACAACGGACGACGAACTCAAGAACCTGCTCATCCGGGCCGTGAAGGGGAATAACCCGGCCCTCATCGCCGCCCTGCTCGTTTCCCCGTATTATACGGAATCCGCCATTACCCAGAGCGCACGCCTCATTCCCGTGGTCAAGGCCATGCGCCTCCAGGACAGAAGGGAGGAAAACCGCTATATCCAGCCTACCCACCTCAGCTTCATGACCTTTCCGAATACCATCCTGGTTCCCCTGAGCCCCCATCCGGACGACCAGATGGCCCCGAACAGCCGTGAAGAAGACCAGCAGGAGGAAGCCAATAAAAACAACGCGAAGAAGAACGGCAAGGACATCCACAGCATCGGAGCCATGACCATCCTGCCGCCGCGCATGAGCATGCCGGACATAGACAAACCCGCTCTTATTTACCGCTATGCGCTGGAAAAAACCAAGGATCCCACAGACGGCCTTCCCGTCTTCAAGATGAACCTGACGGACGCTTTCGCTTCCTGGAATCTGAAACCGGACGAATCCACCACCGCCCGCATCATGGCGGATTTCCATCGGACGTATCCTCCGCTGTCCTTTCCCACGCCGGAAGAGGCCGTAACCGCCGCCGGCCGCGCCCTGGCGAACCGGGACAGCCTGGCCATGATGCGCATGCTGGCCCCGTCCAACTTCGCCTCCGTGAAGGAATTTGAAGACGCGCTCTCCCAATTGAAAACAGTCATGGGAAGGATTCCCACCCCGCACACCAGGGTAAGGGAAAAAGACGTTCCCGAAGTCAAAGCGGCGTATATTCCCGCCGCCAGAGACGGCTGCGCCGGAATCAAGGCCACCATCGGCGTGCGTACAGCAGTTGGAAATGAATTCTCCGTCAACAACCTGCACTTCATCCAAACAGACGGCGGCTGGATGCTCGCCGGGGCCGATGCGGAACAGCCGCTGGAACTGGAGGCCCCCAAGGCTCCCTGATCATATCCGTCCCGGAACGCCATGCCTTCCTAAAAACCTTTTCATTACCACACCATGATGAATCTACCGATACGGCCTCGCCGCAACAGAAAATCCGCCAACATCCGGGGTCTTATCCGGGAAACCTCCCTTTCCCCGGAACACCTCATCTATCCCGTCTTCGTCCATGAAGGGACCGGGAACCAGCCCATCCCCTCCCTGCCGGGCTGCACGCGCTGGAGCGTCAAGGGACTGGTGGAGGAAGCCAAGCGCCTGATGGATCTGGGCATCCGGACGCTGGATCTTTTTCCAGCCATTCCGGATGAGAAAAAAACGCCGGACGCCTGCGAAGCCTGCAACCCTGACGGCCTCATCCCGCGCACCATTTACGCGCTCAAAAGCGAAGTGCCGGGCATCACCGTCATGACGGACGTAGCCCTGGATCCCTACAATTCCGACGGCCATGACGGCCTAGTGGAATTCCGCTCCGACGGAACGATGGAAATCCTTAACGACGATTCCGTGGAGGTTCTCTGCCGCCAGGCATTGTGCCACGCGGATGCCGGGGCGGATATCGTCTCCCCCAGCGACATGATGGACGGCCGCGTGGCCGCCATCCGCGCCACCCTGGATTCCGAAGCCCTGGACGATGTCTCCATCATGGCCTATACCGCCAAGTACGCCAGCGCTCTGTACGGGCCGTTCCGCGGAGCTCTGGAGAGCGCGCCCAAGGAAGGGGATAAAAAAACCTACCAGATGGATCCCGGCAACATCCGGGAAGCCCTTAGGGAAGCGCAGCTGGATGAAGCTGAGGGAGCGGACATCCTAATGGTGAAACCCGCCACATTGTATCTGGACGTTATGGCCGCCATGCGGAAGCAGGTGACCCTTCCCATAGCCGCCTACCATGTCAGCGGGGAGTACCTGATGATCAAGTCCGCCGCAGCTTCCGGCTGGCTGGATGAACGGGAAACAGTTCTGGAGACTCTAATATCCATCCGGCGCGCCGGGGCCGATATGATCCTTACGTATTACGCCCCCCAGGCCGCCGAATGGCTTCAACAACGCTGACGCCGCACAGCCACCGTACCGGAGGTGGACGTACGGGTCAGAACACCGCCCTCCGCATGTCCACCTCCACGAAAATCATTGTCGGCATCGTGATCGTCGTCGTTATGGCGCTCACTTCCTTCTGGGGTGTTTACGCTCCTTCCTTTTCGGAAGCCTATATACTGCCCGTCCAGATGACGGCGGCTGACGGAACACCGCTTGGCGACTTCCAGTGCCGTCCTGTACCCGGGGAAAACGGAAAGACGCTCCTGGTCTTCCGGGATGCGGATTTCCTGCGCCAGACTACGGGCGGCATGGTGCATTCCAAAATCATCCTTTCCTACAAAGGCACGCCGTTCTTTGAAGGAATTGTCCCCGGTCCCATGGAGGCCATTGAAATTCCCTCCGGCAGCCTTCCTCCCCCCTTCCGGGAACTCCGGCATAACTGAGGCCCCCCGGGAAGACGGCCTGTTATGGCATTGTTACTGAAAGGGCGCAGGTTTCTCTATACAACAGGGGAAACATTGTGGTTTTATAGAATCAAACGATGAGTGATTCAGCCTATACCATTCTGATTGCGGAGGACGACGACAGCATCAGGCATGCCCTGACGGACGTTCTGACCGCATCCGGCTACGAAGTGCTGGCTCTGGAAGAAGGCCTGGCCGCCATCCATGCCGTGCGGGAACGCAATTTCGACCTCGCCCTGCTGGACGTGGCCATGCCGGGCGCGGACGGATTCCAGGTGCTGCAGGCCATGTCTGAGGAACGCCCCGGAACGCCTGTCATCATGCTCACGGCCCGTGGAGAGGAGGAAGACCGCGTGCAGGGGCTCAAGCTGGGGGCGGACGACTATATTGTCAAGCCGTTCAGCATCCGGGAACTGCTCGCCCGCATCGAGGCCGTGCTGCGCAGGTCTCCGGAACGGCCGCGCCAGCTCCGGGAAATCAGTATCCCCGGCGCCACCCTGGACAGCGCCAACCGCCTGAACACCCTTAACGACCGGCGCGAAACCCCCCTGACCCCGCGGGAATTCGAATTCCTCACCTATATGGCCACCCACCCCAACCGCGTTATCACGAGGGACGAACTGCTCCGGCGCGTATGGGACGTGGACCCGCGCCTGACGGATACGCGCTCCGTGGAAATGACCGTCATGCGCCTCCGGGACAAGCTCGGGGCCATCTCCGCCTCCCCCCTGGAAACGCTTAGAAGCCAGGGCTACCGCTGGAATTCATCCTTCGTTTCCTGATCCGTGAACCGGCGCATACGCATCATTCTGCTGGCAATCAGCCTGCTGCTGGTCATCGGCACGCTCGGATGGCTCACCCATGTTCTGCTGGTGCAGGCGGAAGAAACGGGGCATTCCGAACAACGTATCAGGGTAGAAGCCCTGGCCCATGAAGCCAAGCTGGAAATGGACCGCCTGCTGACCGCCTTCATCACGTTCGAACAGGCCCGCGGCTATTTTGAATACCAGCCGGTTTACGCCTACAAACGCCCCTATGACCTGAGGATGGGCGCCCCGGCCCCCGGAGAAGCAACCCGTGACTCCAATCTCGCCGCCTACCTGCCGGACTACGTTACAGCCTTCATTCAGATTTCCCCTGCCGGGCGCGTAACCGGCCCCGCTCTTCCCCCGGAGCTTGCCGGGCGGCTGAATGAACAGAAGGACCTTTACCAGCGGCTGAACGGCAAGGTCTCCTCCCTGACCTCCGTTCCGTCCAGCGGAAACCTCTGGACGGATATCCGGAATGAAATTCTGCATGAATCTCCGGAACCGGAGCCAACGATATCCGGTGCTCCGGCACAAGTGGAAACTGTCACTTCCTTCGTTCCCGTGGAAGACGGAGGGAACCTTTACATCCTGCGCCAGGTGCATACCAGCCGCGGCATTTACTTGCAGGGGGCCCTGATGAACATGGACAACCTGAACAGACGCCTGCCCGGCCGGGTAAAGATGCTGCTTCCCCACAGCCGCCTGGCAACCTTCGACCCGTCCTACCCGCCCCCGGAGGAAACCCGGCAGGCGGGCGCACTCCCCTTTGCCAACGCTCCCCTGGTTTTCCTTCCGGGAGACGCCGGAGCCGTTCCCCTTCAGGACCACAAAAAAATGCTGACCTGGACGCTCACCCTCATCTGGAGCATGGTGCTCCTGGGTGCGGCCGGGGTCATCTGGCTCATGCTGGGAACCTTCCGCCTGGAACAGCGCCGCGGGGACTTCGTCTCCGCCGTCACCCATGAACTCCGGACGCCCCTCACGTCCTTCTCCCTGTACACGGAAATGCTGGAAGACGGCATGGTGCCGGAACAGAAAAAGCCGGAATACTACGCCAACATGCAGCGGGAATGCCGCCGTCTGGAACATCTGATTGAAAACGTGCTCTCCTACTCCCGTCTTCAGCGGAACGCCATCCGACGTGCGCGGGACACGCTCACCTGCCAGGAGCTTTTTGAACCCATTGCGGAAAAAATAGACCGCCGCCTCCGGGAGGCAGGCATCAGCTTCTCCTTTGCCCTGGCCCAGCCCATCCGTATCCTTCCTATCCATACGGACGCCGTCTCTGTAGAGCAAATTATGGACAACCTGACTTCCAACGCCATTAAATACGCCAAGGGGGAAAACGCCAAAGTCCAGCTTACCGTCCAGGCGGACCGCCACAACATCGTCATCCGCTTCCGCGACAACGGCCCCGGAATTTCCCCGAAAAACCGTAAGCTTGTCTTCAAGCCCTTCCGGCGCACAAAAGACGCCACCAACAGCCGGAAACCCGGCGTAGGCCTGGGTCTGGCGCTGGCAAAGGACACGGCCCGATCCCTGGGGGGAGACCTGAAACTGGAATTCGGCACCCTGGGGGGAGCCAGCTTTCTGCTGACGATTCCCAAATCCTGAATTTGCCAGCGGGACAGCCGGAACCAACCGGAATTCGCCTCCCGGCCCGTACGGAAAAACCTTCCTGGTTCACCCCCTGCCTTTCCCGGACATCCCTGTAATATCCCGTCCGGGATGCTATACGCTTGCCTTCCCGTGACGGATATGTGACATTGAACCGCAACGCACGGACAGGGGAAAACTTTCCGCTTGCTTCCCTTCCGGCGCAGCGGAACGAACAAACGCATGGACATGCCATCATGAGCAAAAGGATTTTGATTACCGGAGGAGCCGGCTTCATCGGCTCCCATCTCAGCGAACGGCTTCTCAAGGAAGGCCATGAAGTTATCTGCATGGACAACTTCTTCACGGGCAGCAAACAAAACATCCTACACCTGACGGATTATCCCGGATTTGAAGTAATACGCCATGACGTTACCGTTCCCTATGTCATGGAAGTTGACCAAATCTACAACCTGGCCTGCCCCGCCTCTCCTCCCCATTATCAGTTTGACCCCATCCACACAATGAAAACCTCCGTGCTGGGAGCTCTGAATATGCTGGGCCTCGCCAAACGGTGCAAAGCCAGAATCCTCCAGGCCTCCACCAGCGAAGTATACGGAGATCCCATGGTTCATCCCCAGCCGGAAACCT
>ENA-UEQE01001258-UEQE01001258.1-human-gut-metagenome-genome-assembly--contig:-NODE-1258-length-20862-cov-5.500168_pt1 | contig 20862 bp, 24 predicted proteins | sample MGYA00242934_ERZ507935 | MGnify/ENA primary metagenome ERZ507935 (study PRJEB26167, sample SAMN06115423) | human gut metagenome | host: Homo sapiens | place: China:Anhui | collected 2015-03-30... | reverse complement strand
AGAACTTCGGCATTTTCATTCACCCAAGTAACACTATAAATTTCGTTGTTATTCATTAGATAGTGCATGATATTACCTGCCGAGTATTCTATCATAGTTTCATCACTTTTTTGATATATACTAGCATATTCTTCAGGGAGAACATTATATAAAACAACTCGTATTGAAAACGAGGCATTATCAGTTTTGTATGTCCCTTGAAGCCGAATCCCATTTGAGCGTTCAATAACACTAATTTCGCCATCTGATACTGTACCTTCAGGGGCCCAGTTAGGGATTAAAGGTAAATCAGTCTCTAATGAAACAGCAAACCTCAGCCTTTGATACGGATCATCCTGCGGCGCTTCCGCTTCCTCCTGCCCCGGCGTCACAAATCCAAAGGTCTCCGCGGTCCAGTCCGCGAACGCCTGGAGGAGGTCGAACCCAAAGGCGGAGGCAGCGCCGCACAGAATCACAATGCACGCGGCCGTGATGACGGCTGCCCGCAGAATCCGGCGGCTTTTCTTTTTGGGGGAAGGGGAGGTGATTTGGTCAAGATGGGATGAGTCACGTTCCGGGAGGACCTCAGTCTCATAGGCAGAAGCCTGTCCTTGATAATTTTCCTTGAAATCCCGCCATGCGGCGTCCACGTCGACCTCCGCCGCCGGGGGATTCGCATCCCGCTGCTTCATCACCTCCATAATCGCCATGATGTAGTCCACGTCCGGCTCACCGCCGTCCGCAGCCGTGAATTCCTGCTGGAGCAGAGCCTCCAGCTCTTCGGTGCGCATTTGTTCCAGGAAAGGATACGCCGTATTTCGATCTGATGGCATCTCCGGGAACCTCCTCTGTATCTATAATGACCGTTTCGGCCCCGCTTGTTCACAGGGGCGGCGAAAAAACTTTTAGTGCCGGTTCCACTGTTTGACGAACCGCTCCTTTGAACGCTTGACCCGCATGGCCAGGGCGGACTTCTTCAACCCCATCTCCCGCGCCAGCTCCTCGTAGGTGTACTTCTCCAGATAGAGCTTCCGCAGGATCTCGTACTCCTCCGGCGTGAGGATGCTGGTGATCTCCGCCCGCTGCTGGAAATCATCCTCCGGAGAAGCGGGCATCTCGCCGGCGGCCCGGATCAGGTGCTTCCGCCAGAAGCGGTCCTCTTTCAGGAGCTCCAGGACCTTATAGCGCAGGACCCGGTACAGCCATCCCGTGGGCGAGGCGCTGCTCCAAAGATCTGCCTGATGCTCCCAAGCGAAGGCGAACAGCTCCTGCACCACCTCTTCCGCACGCCCGGCGACGGAGACGTACCAGCTTCCGCCAGTCCGCAGGGCGATCTCCGCACAGCGGAGCAGGTCCGGATACAGCTTCCGGTAGAGGGCTTCAAATCGCGGTTCATCAAAAGAATCGTTATGCGCCATAGGCGTCCCCCTTCTCTTTCTATCTATCGGGGTGCCGCGCCGCCGGAGCGGGCCGCGGTACGAATTTGATTCTAACACAAATTGCCGCAGGTTTACAACTTTTTTGCAAGCGCTCTCCGCAGCACGGGAAAAAGCCGCCGGAACCGCGAATGTGCGGCCCCGGCGGCCTGGATGGATCATCTGCGCTGCCCGGTCCTGGTCTGCTCCACGATGTCGTCCATGACCTCCCGGCTGACGGCGCCCTGGACGTAGCCGAAGACGTTGCCCTCCGTGTCGATCATGAATGTGGTGGGATAGGCGCTGATGCCGTACTGGTAGAAGAGCGTGCCCGTCTCGTCCATCACCACGGGATAGGTGTAGCCGTTTTCCTCCAGGAAGGCGGTGATGTCTTCGGCGCTGCCCTCCTGGCCGATATTGGGCCCGGCCACGCCCAGCACCACCAGCTCCCCGGCGTTCTCGTCCCAGTCCTCATACAGGGCCTGGATGTCCGGCATCTCCATCTTGCAGGGGCCGCACCAAGTAGCCCAGAAGTTCAGAAACACCGTCTTCCCCTGGTAGTCCGAGAGGGTGTGGGTCTGGCCGTACTGGTCCGTCAGAGTGAAGTCCGGAGCGGGGACCATGGGGATCTCCTGGCTGTCCGCCCCGCTGTGCTCCTCCTGAGAATCGCCGGAGGGGGCCGCCTCTTCGCCGCTGTTCCCGGCGGGCTCTTCCTGCACCGTGCCGGAGCCGGCAGCCAGATCTGCGGAGATGCCGCCGGTGGCGCCGGTGAGGGTCAGGATGCCCATGACGATCAGCAGCACCGCGCCGATCTTCACCGTGTAGCGCACCACATTCTGGTGGGACTTGAAGAAATCCAGCACCGTGCCGGTGAAGAGTCCCACTGCCAGGAAGGGCAGTACGAAGCCCAGGGTGTACACACCGATCAGCAGAAATCCCGCAGCGGAGGACTCTGCGGAGGAGGCCATCAGCAGGACGCTGCTGAGGGTGGGGCCCACGCAGGGCGTCCAGGCGAAGCTGAAGGTGAAGCCCATCACCAGGGCCACCGCCGGGTTCATAGCCAGTTTGTTCAGATGGAAGGGGAGGCGGTGTTCCTGCTCCAGAAGCATGGTCCGCTTGCCCAGCCCCAGCTGGTACAGGCCGAACAGCAGGATGATGACGCCGCTGGCCCGGGCGAACCACACTTGGTAGTTGTGGAAGAACTCCCCCAGGGCGGTGAGGCCCAGCCCCAGCAGGAAGAAGGCGAAGCTGATGCCCACCACGAAAAAGAGGGTGTTGAGGAAGATCTTTCCCCGGGGATAGCGGCGGACGCCGTCCTCGCCCACCACAGCGGCGCCGCCGGCCAGATAGCTGACGTACAGCGGCACCAGCGGCAGCACGCAGGGGGAGAAGAAGCTCAGCGCGCCCTGCAGAAAGACAGTGACGGCGGATACGCTGGTCTCAATGGAAAAGCCCATGGGGACATCCTCCTGAATATGAAGTCATGGCGCCATCATACCGGGTTTTCCAGCCGCTGTAAAGAGGGATTTGCCACATCTTCCGGGAAACACGGAAGAATCCTCTTGACAGCGGGGAACGGGGCGGTCAAGATAAAGAGTGGAAAACAAGGCCGCAACGGGCGGCAGGGAGGCACTTTGCAATGGAAATGGTGGATTTGTACGACGAGAACCGGCTCCCTCTGGGCCGGACGGCGGAGCGTTACGCCCCCAAGGGGGAGGGAGAATACCGGGTGGTGGTCCATATCTGCGTGTTCGACAGCCGGGGCCGCCTGCTGATCCAGCAGCGGTCTCGGGAAAAGGCCGTCTGGCCGGAGGCATGGGATGTGTCTGCCGCCGGCGGCGTGGATGCCGGAGAGACCAGCCGCCAGGCGGCGGAGCGGGAGTTCCGGGAGGAGCTGGGCGTGGCCCTGGACCTGACGGGAGTGCGGCCCTCCTGCACCGTGAACTTCGACGGCGGCTTTGATGACTTCTTCCTGGTGGAGCGGGACCTTGGCCTGGAGGAGCTGACGCTCCAAAAGGAGGAGGTGGCCCGGGCCCGTTGGGCGGAGCTGCCGGAAATCCTGGACATGGTGGACCGGGGGGAGTTCATCGACTATCCCAAAAGCTTTCTGGCGTTTTTGTTCGACATGCGGGGGACCTTCGGCTTCTGCACCAAATGAAGCTCCGCCTGGACCGAAGCTTCAGTGCTTTTTCGGAAAACGGCCTTGACAGGGGACGTTAGACATGGTATAAACAAAACATACTGATGGTATGTATACAAGGGAGGACCGGTATGGCCCGAAACAAGCACCCGGAGGAGACGGTGGAAAAGATCCTGGCGGTCTCCGCGAAGCTGTTTATGGAAAAGGGATATGAGCACACCACCCTCCAGGACATCATTGACAATCTGGGAGGACTGACCAAGGGGGCCATCTACCACCACTTCAAGGGCAAGGAGGAGATCCTCCTTGCCATCGCGGACCGGATGGGAGAGCAGACGGAGGCCTGGATGCGGACGGTCCGGGACGATCCCGGCCTGACCGGAGCGGAGAAGCTGCAGAAGATGTTCCGGGCATCCCTGGAGAACTCGGACCAGACGGACCTGTTCGTGCTGGCGCCCAATATGCTGAAGAACCCCAAGCTGATGAGCATCCTGCTGGAGAGCATGATCGGGGAGGTCCTGCCCAACTACATGGAGCCCGTCCTGCGGGAGGCGGTGGCGGACGGCTCCATCCGGACGGACTACCCGGAGGAACTGGGGGAGCTGCTGCTTCTCCTGTCAAACGTGTGGCTGAATCCCATGATCTACCCTGCCACGCCGGAGAAGACCCGCCGCCGCATGGAGCTATACGACCAGATGCTGCGGAGCATGGGCCTGGACCTGCTGGATCAGGAGCTGTTGAATCAGTGGGAGCGATTTTGCCGCCTGTCCCAGGAACGGCTGTAAACAACAGAAGAAACTGCCCGACAGGGCAGCTTCTTTTTCACATAAATACATACCAACCAAATGTATGAAAAGGAGGAGCGTATGAGACAAACTGATCGGATCCTGCCCCAGGACCTGGCCGCCTGTCTGTGGCTGCTGGGTCTGGCCCTGCTGGCAGGAGAGAACGGGAGGAGGAATTGAGATGCGGGAAAAGCTGTTTCACCGGGACTTCACCTTGGTGGTGATTGGACAGATCATCTCCCTGCTGGGTAACGCCGTGCTGCGATTCGTCCTGCCGCTGTATCTGCTGGACGTCACCGGTTCCCGGAGCCTGTTCGGCCTGTGCTCCGCCGCGGCGTTCGTGCCCATGGTGGTGCTGACGCCCCTGGGCGGCGTGGTGGCGGACCGTCTCCATAAGCAGAGGATCATGGTGGTGCTGGACTTCTTCACCTGTGCCCTGGTGGCCCTGACGGCGCTGGCCTTGGGGCATCTGCCCCTGGTGCCGGTGCTGGTGGCGGCCATGATGTTGCTGTATGGTATCTCCGGGGCATACCAGCCGGCGGTGCAGGCCAGCATGCCCCTGCTGTGCCCGCCGGACCGGCTGGTGGACGGTAACGCCGTCATCAACCAGGTCAGCGCCCTGTCCAGCCTGCTGGGACCGCTGCTGGGGAGCCTGGTTTACGGTGCCTTCGGCGTGACACCGGTCCTGGCGGGGGCCTCCGCCTGCTTCTTTGCTTCGGCGGTGATGGAACTGTTCATCCAGATCCCCCATACGCCAAGACACACTGGAGCCAGCGTCTGGCAGACCGCCAGAGCGGATCTGGCGGAGAGCGGGACCTTCCTCCGGCAGGAACGGCCGGAGATCCTGAAGTACATCGCCCTGGTCAGCGCCTTCAACCTGCTGCTGAGCGCGCTGCTGGTGGTGAGTATGCCGGTGCTCATCAAACAGACCCTGGGGCTGGGGGACACCTGGTACGGCCTCAACCAGACCGCCATGGCGGCAGGGAGCCTGGCCGGGGGCCTGACAGCGGGACTGCTGGGTCCCCGGCTGACAGTCCGCCGGTCCTGGCTGACGCTGCTGGCCTGCGGGGTCTGCCTCATCCCCATGGGGCTCTGCCTGCTGGCAGGCGTGGGGGCTGTCGCGGCCTTTGCTGTGCTGACGGCTGCGGGCTTCGTTCTGATGGCTTGCGCCGCGCTGTTCACCGTGACCATGCTGGCCCACATTCAGGCTCAGACGCCGGCCACGCTGGTGGGGAAGGTGGTGTCTCTGCTGCTGACCGTCTCCCTATGCGCCCAGCCGGCGGGGCAGGCTCTCTACGGGGTCCTGTTGGAGCAGCTGGCCGGGGGCGAGGGCTGGGTGCTGCTGGGCGCGGCCTGCGGGGCCATGATCGTCGCTGCGGCGGCCCGGCGGGTGGCTTACTCTGCCGCCTCCTGCTCCAGCAGATGCATGGCGGAGACCTCGTAGGCCACCCGTTCCTGGGCGGTGCCGTCCTCCAGGACCTTGCGGTAGGTCCGGCTCTGGACCCGGCCTTCCAGGCTGAGCGTGTCCCCCACCTGGAGCCGGGCCGCCTGGACCGCCAGCTGTCCCCAGGCGATCACCGGCAGATAGTCCGCCCGGCCGTACCGGCGGCTCACCGCCAGCATCAGGTCGCAGATGCTGCGGCCCAGAGGGGTGCGGCGGAAGATGGGGGGCTTGCACAGGGCGCCGGAGAGCAGAATGCGGTTGCAGGGCTCTCCGGACCCGGGGTCCATGGCCTGGGCATACACCGTCAGCACCAGCCGATTCCCAACGCCGGAGCGGTTGTTGAAGGACCGCAGCTGCCCCCGGACCCGGAGCGGGTCCTCCAGCCGCACCGCGGTCAGCAGGGCCTCCGGCACCAGCACCGGCAGCGTGTCCGGAGTGCCGGAGAGCCGGGGTACCTGCAGGGGAAAGCGATAAAACCGGGTGCCGTGGTTTTCATGGGAGAGTGCAGGCGCCTCCAGAGCAATCCCCTCCAGCAGCACCTCGTTGCGGGTCTGAGTCGTCATGTTGTCCACCTCTCGGTCGTGATGGTACACCTTATGAGAGCCGCGGCCGGGATAGACCTGAAAATCCCCGGCGGCGGAACAGGTCCTTGCCTCCGGGGCGGAATGCGTATATAATAAAGCCATGAATCCGGCGGCCACCGCCGTTCCACAAGGAGGGGAAGCGATGAAAGCCATCGTCTACACATCCCAGACCGGGCACACCCAGCGGTATGCCCAGATGCTGGCGGAAAGGACCGGCGTGCCGGCATACAGCCTGAAGGAGGCCGGAAAGAGCTTGCGGCGGGGCGAGGAGATCTTCTACATGGGCTGGCTGATGGCCGGCACGGTGAAGGGCCTCCAGAGCGCCATGGACCGCTATACCATCCGGGGGGCAGCCATTGTGGGGGTCTCGCCTCAGGGGAACGGCGACCTCTGGACCGAGGCCCGGATCAACGGGGGATACAGCGACAGCGGCGGGCGGCTGTTCTATCTCCAGGGCGGCTACGCGCCGGAGAAGCTGGGCTTTTTCTATCGCATGATGATGAAGCCCATGGCCGGCTCCGTTGTCCGTCAGGTGCAGGCCCGGGGAGAGGCCGCCACGGACCAGGAGCGCCGGATGGCGGAGATCTTTCAGCACGGCGGCGACTTTGTCCGGGAGGAGGCGCTGGATGAGATCGTCCGCTGGTTCCGGGAGGGCCCCCACGACGGAGAGGTGAAAGCGGTCCCCAGCGTGGACATTTGAACCTGACGAAAAAGGCCCCGGCTGTCCAAAAGGACAGCCGGGGCCTTCTGCATACGTGAACAGCAGCGGAGGACTCAGACTCTGGCCACGCCGGAGGCGCGGGCGGCCTGCTCCACAGCGGAGGCCACCGCGTCCCGCACCCGTGGATCGAAGGCGGCGGGGATGATATAGTCGGCAGAGAGGTCGTCTCCCACCAGCTCCGCCAAGGCATGGGCGGCGGCGATCTTCATGGCGTCGTTGATGTCGCTGGCCCGGGCATCGAGGGCGCCCCGGAAGATGCCGGGGAAGGCCAGCACGTTGTTGATCTGGTTGGGATAGTCGCTGCGGCCGGTGGCCACCACCGCCGCACCGCCGGCCCTGGCGTCGTCGGGGAAGATCTCCGGTGTGGGGTTGGCGCAGGCGAAGATGACGGCGCCGGCGTTCATGGTCTGCACCATCTCCTTGGTCACGACGCCGGGGGCGGACACGCCGATGAACACATCGGCTCCCGCCAGCACGTCCGCCAGGGAGCCGGTCCGCTTCTCCGGATTCGTCACCTGGGCCATCTCCTCCTTGATCCAGTTCATGCCGTCGCTGCGGCCGGCGTAGATGGCGCCCTTCCGGTCACAGAGGGTCACGTCCCCTGCCCCGGCGGAGAGAAGCAGCTTCGTGATGGAGACGGCGGCGGCGCCGGCACCGTTGATGACGATTCGGACATCCTCCAGCCGCTTGCCCACCACTTTCAGGGCGTTGGTGAGCCCCGCCAGGGTGATGACGGCGGTGCCGTGCTGATCGTCGTGGAAGATGGGGATGTCGCACCGCTCCTTCAGCTTCCGCTCAATCTCAAAGCACCGGGGGGCGGCGATATCCTCCAGATTCACGCCGCCGAAGGACCCGGCCAGCAGGGCCACGGTGTTCACGATCTCGTCCACGTCGTGGCTGCGGACGCACAGGGGAATGGCGTCCACGCCGCCGAAGGCCTTGAACAGGACGCATTTGCCCTCCATGACGGGCATCCCCGCCTCCGGGCCGATGTCTCCCAGCCCCAGGACGGCGGAGCCGTCGGTGACCACCGCCACGGTGTTCCACCGGCGGGTCAGCTCGTAGCTCTTGCTGATGTCCTTCTGGATCTCCAGGCAGGGCTGGGCCACGCCGGGGGTGTAGGCCAGGGACAGCGCCTCCTTGCTGTCCACCTGGGCCCGGGGCGTCACCTCCAGCTTGCCCCTCCACTCGGAATGCAGGCGCAGGGATTCCTTTGCGTAATCCATGATCGGTACTCCTCTCCATAACGCTCAAAAGTTGTTTTTATTGTACGGGAAAAGCGGACGGTTGTCAATTTCCGGTGCCGGCGGGGCGGGGAAAATCCAGGCGGTCTCTTGCATTCCGGAAGCGCCTGTGGCAAAATAGATGGGACAGAAAAGGAGGCGGTTTCGTGAAGATTTCGACCAAGGGGCGGTACGCCCTGCGCCTGATGATCGATGTGGCGGTCCACGGCGGGGAGGAGTTCGTCTCCTTGAAGGATGTGGCCGCCCGGCAGGGCATTTCCATGAAGTATCTGGAGCAGATCGCGGGTCTGCTGGGAAAGGCGGGATTCCTCCGCAGCGGGCGGGGCGCCCTGGGGGGATATCGTCTGACGAAAGCGCCGGAGGAGTATACCCTGGGCAGTATCCTCCGGCTGACAGAGGGAAATCTAGCCCCGGTGGCCTGCCTGGAGACGGAGGAGAACGCCTGCGAGCGGTGCGGCGTCTGCCCGACCCTGGACTTCTGGACGGGCCTGTATGCGGCCGTGAACGAATATGTAGACCGCTTCACCCTGGCGGATCTGGTGCGGGAGGAATTGGAGAAACAGGGGAGAGCGTCCCGACCCTCCACAGACTGAATGGCAAAACGCCGGCCTCATATAGAGGCCGGCGTTTGTTTGAAAAGCAGGTCAGTCCGTCAGCCCGGCGCAGTCGGCGGGCCGTCCGGAGAGCATCTCCAGCCCGTGGGCGAGCGCGGGGAGGACGGCCTCCAGGTTTTCCCTGGCCGCCTTGGGAGAGCCGGGGAGATTCACGATGAGCGTCCCCTTCCGGATGCCCGCCGCGGCCCGGGACAGCATGGCCCGGTTCGTCACCTGCATGGAGGCGTAGCGCATGGCCTCCGGAATGCCGGGGGTCAGCCGGTCACACACGGCGAGGGTGGCCTCCGGCGTCACATCCCGGGGGGCGAAGCCGGTGCCTCCGGTGGTGACGATGAGATCCACCGGCTCCCGGTCGCACCACTGCCGCAGGGCAGCCTCGATCCGGCCCTTCTCGTCCGGGACAATGGCGGTCTCCGTCACCGTGTACCCGGCGTTTTTCAGAATTTCCACAACCAGAGGCCCGCCCGCGTCAGGGCGCTCTCCCCGGAAACTCCGGTCGCTGACGGTCAGGACAGCGGCTTTGAACATGGTAGATCACTCCTTCACGATTCCAGCAGCAGAATGGCCTCCGGCGGAACGGAGACGGTGAGGCGGTCCTTGTCCGGCACCGCCTGCCAGTTGTCCTTGTCCAGCTCCATCCGCAGCAGGGGCGCCTCCGGCGCCGCGCCCTCCGGCCGCAGCAGCACGATGGTGGAAAACACGTCCTCCACCACCTTTACTGCCGTGCAGGAGAAGGCGTTTTCCGCCCCGGGACCGGCCAGTTGAACATGGTGGGCCCGGATGCCGATCCGGCAGACGCCCTCCGGCACCGGACGGCCGCAGGAGAGCGTCAGTCCCCAGTCCGGAAGAAACACCGCATCCTCCCTTGGCCGGGCGTCGGCATAGTTCTTGCAGCCGGAGAGCCGGGCAGCGGCCTCTGTGCCGGGGCTGCGGAACAGCTCCCCCAGGGTGGTCACAGGCTGGGATCTGCCCCGGTCTATGACACACACCCGGCGGCAGTTCCGGAACACCTCCCCCCGGTCATGGGAGACCCACAGCACCGTGCCCGGGAATCCGCTCAGTGTCTCTGCCAGCTCCAGTTCCAGCTGGTATTTCAGGTAGCTGTCCAGGGCGGAGAAGGGCTCGTCCAGCAGGATGGCCGTGGGCTCCGACGCTAGGATTCGGGCCAGGGCGCACCGCTGCTGCTGCCCGCCGGAGAGCTGCCCCGGCTTCTGGTCCGCCACGGCCTCCAGCCGGAACTGCCGCAGCTTCTCCGCCACCTCTGTTTGGCGGCGGGCCTTGTCCCGCACGGCTGCGGCGATGTTCTGCCGCACCGTCATGTTGGGGAACAGAGCGTACTGCTGGAACAGGTACCCGACCTGCCGCCGCTGGGGCGGCAGGTTGATTCTGGAGGCGCTGTCGTAAAGGGTAACACCGTCCAGCTCGATGTGTCCCTCGTCCGGCGTCAGAATGCCGGCGATGCACTTGAGGGTCACAGACTTGCCGCACCCCGAGGCCCCCAGCAGGGCCAGCGTCTCATCCCCGGCGTCAAACTGGACCGCCAGATGAAAATTTCCCAGGGCCTTTCGGATGTCCACGGAAAGCGCCATTACCGTTTGCCCCCTTTTCCGGCCCGTTTCTGGCGGGCTTCCAGCAGGTTCACTGCCAACAGGAATACAGCGGAGATGGCAATGTTCACCAGCACCCAGCGGAGGGCCTCTGTGTCATTGTCGGTCCGCCAGAGCTGATAGACGGTGGTGGAGATGGTGGCGGTGCGGCCGGGGGTGTAGCCGGCGATCATGGAGGTGGCACCATACTCCCCCAGAGCCCGGGCAAAGGCCAGCACAGTCCCCGCCAGGATGCCCTGGCGGCACACAGGCATCCGCACCCGCCAGAAGATCCAGATATTGGACCGGCCCAGGGTCGCCGCAGCTTCCGCCAGCGTAGGATCGAAGCTCTCAAAGGCCCCCCGGGCGGTGCGGTACATCAGGGGGAAGGCCACCACCACCGTGGCAAAGACAGCGGACCACCAGGTCATCACCAGCCTCAGGCCGAAGTGGGCCTGCACCCAGGCGCCGATGGGGCGGTTGGGCCCCAGCAGCACCAGCAGCAGCCAGCCCACCACGGTGGGCGGCAGCACCAGGGGCAGGGTCAGCACCACATCCAGCACGCCCTTCACCAGCCGGGGCAGCTTGGCGATGTAGTACGCCGCCAGGATCCCCAGGAAGAATACCGCCACCGTGGAGATGGCGGCGATCCGCAATGAGTTGTAGAGAGGGTACCAGTCCATTTCAAAAAACCTCCTGGGGAAAGGGGGCGTCTGCCATCCCGACCCGCCAGAGGCGGGCCGCCGCAGAAGTGGCGTACAAGCGTTTTGCAAAGCAAAACCTTGGAGAGGCCGGGCTCTGCCTGGCCGAGCAAAATCAAATCAAGGGCTCCCATTGGGCCAAGGCCCAATGGGAACGATGGCGGCGATCCGCAATGAGTTGTAAAGAGGGGACCAGGCCATAAGGTTCCTTTGGAAAATAAGAAATCCGGAGTTTGGAATGAGGGGATCAAGGGCTGTCAGAAAGCATTTTAAACGATCCAGCTTTATCAAACGCCTATTTCCAATCTGTTTGAACTCACACCATGGGGCTGAAGCCTACCGCCTCGAAGCAGGCCATGGCCTCATCGGTCGACAGGAAGTCCAGGAAGGCCTTGGCAGCATCGGGATTGGCGCTGTTTTTCATGACGGCGGCGGGGTAGATCACCTGGCCGCACATCTCAGCGGTGGCCTCGTCCACCACGGTCAGACCGGCGGAGAAGGCGTCGGTGGCGTAGATCACGCCGCAGTCCACGGTGCCCTCAGAGACCTGGGTGGTGACCTCCTTCACGTTGGAGCCGTAGGTCAGCACGCCGGAACTGGCCAGGGTCTCCTCATTCAGACCGTAGTAGGTGAAGATCTTCTGGGTGTACTGGCCCACTGGAACGTCGCTGTTGCCCATGGCCAGGAACACATCGCCGCTGGCCAGCAGCTCCGCCAGCTGGTCAAAGGACTCGATGCCCTTGGGGTTGCCCTCGGGAACGGCCAGGGTCACCTTGTTCTCCAGCAGGTCCAGGCGGGTGGCGCTATTCACCAGGTCCAGGCCCTCGGTGTTCTCCTCGCCGCCCTCGGCGTCCAACTGGTTCATCTGCTTGGGAGCGGCGGAGATGAACACATCACAGTCGGCTCCCTCCTGGATCTGGGTTTTCAGGGTGCCGGAGGAGTCATAAGTCGCCACGACGGCGACTTCCGGAGCCACGGCCTTGTAGGCCTCGATGACCTGATCCAGGGACTCCTGCATGGAGGCCGCGGCAAAGACGTGCAGCTCTACCGGTTCGGCGGTGGTCTCTGTGGTGTCGTCTGTGGTGCTGTCGGTGTCCGCACTGCCGCTGCAGGCGGTCAGGGCCAGCGCCATGGACAGGGCCAGAACGAGGGAGAAAAGCTTTTTCATGGCGAAATCTTCCTTTCTTGATGATAATATGTTGAACCCGGCTTTGCAAGTCCGGTGTCAAACTAACGTGATATTCAAATGAGGATAACGAATGGAAAAAACCTGCGCCGGACGCTCCGGCGCGGGCTGATTTTTACTTTCCAAAGGGGCAGATGGGCCAGCGGCAGGGCTGGCAGCCGAGACACAGGCCGCCCTCCCCCAGGGAGACGATCCACTCCTTGGTGACGCTTACATCCGCCGCCACCCAGGGCAGCACTAGGTCGAAGATGGTGGCCCCGGCGTACATGACGCAGCCGGGCAGGCCCATGACGGGGGTGCCGTCGTCGTAGTAGCCCAGCAGGAACATAGCGCCGGGCAGCACCGGGGCGCCGTAGGTGACGATCTTCGCCCCGCTCTGCCTGATCCCGCCGGGGGTGTTATCGTCGGGGTCCACGCTCATACCCCCGGTGCAGAGGATGACTTCCGCCCCAGTCTGCCGGGCTTGGGAGATGGCGCCTGCCACGTTCTCCACCCCATCGCCGGAATAGGAGACGGAGATGGTCTCGATGCCATAGGCGCTCAATTTGTCCTTCACCACCGGAGTGAAGGTGTCTTGGATCAATCCCTTCTTCACCTCGCTGCCGGTGGCCACGATGGCGGCGGTTTTTCGCACCCAGGGCCGCAACTCCAGCAGGGGGGTATCTCCGGCGGCCGCTTTGGCGGCTGTCAGCTTCTCCTCCGCGATGATCAGGGGGATCACCCGCATCCCCGCCAGCTTGTCGCCTTTTTTGACGGCTGTACCCCCCTTCCGGGTGGCGATCATCAGCTCATCGATGGCGTTTACCGCCCGCAGGGATTCCGACCGGACCAGGAACAGCCCGTCGCAGGATGCCTTCAGCTCGATCTTGCCCTCCTTGACGCCGCTCCGCTCCATATTCTCGTTGGCACACAGGGCCAGCAGGCGCTCCGCCCCCTCATCCTCGTGGAGCATCCCAGGCGTCATCTCCCACACGTACAGGTGCTCCTTGCCCATGCCGAGCAGCACCGGGATGTCCTCCGGCGCCACCACATGGCCCTTGCGGAACCGGGCATCCTTGTACTGGTCCTTGATGATCTGGGTCAGGTCGTGGCACAGCACATGGCCCACCGCATCCTCCGTCCGTATCAGCTTCATGCTTCCGCCTCCAGAATCTCGATCTCATCGCCGGGACGGACCACGCCCTCCCGGACCACCACGGCGAAGATGCCCTCCGTGGGCATGACGCACCTGCCCACCGCCTGCTTGATGGCGCAGTCGCTGTGGCACTCCTTGCCGATTTGGGTCACCTCCACCTCCGTCTCACCGATCCGCAGATGGGTGCCCACCGGCAGGTGTTTCAGGTCGATGCCCTCGGTGTTGATGTTCTCCGCAAACACCCCCGGATCCAGTGGGATGGGGCAGCTCGCCCGCATGGTGTCCACGCTCTCCTCCGCCAGCAGGGAGATCTGCCGGTGCCAGTCCCCGGCGTGGGCGTCCCCCACGATGCCGTGGCGGAACTTTAGTTGGATTTCCGGGACGGGGTGCTTCTGCTCCCCCTTCCGCTCGCTGATGTTGACCGATACCACGTTTGCCAACAGGCTCACTCCTTGATCTGGTAATCTCCGCTCTTGCCGCCGGACTTGGACAGCAGGCGGATGTTTTCAATGCGCATGTCCTTTTGGACTGCCTTGCACATGTCATAGATGGTCAGCGCCGCCACGGACACGGCTGTCAGGGCCTCCATCTCCACCCCGGTAACGCCGGTGCAGGTGACGGCGGCCTGGATCTCCACCATGCAGGGGGAATCGGACAGGGCGAAGGTGATGTCGATACCTGTCAGGGGCAGGGGGTGGCACATGGGGATCAGCTCCCAGTTGTGCTTGGCCGCCTGGATGCCCGCCACCTGGGCTACCGCCAGCACGTCGCCCTTTTTCAAGGTGCCGTCCTTGATGTTCTGCAATGTCTCCGGGGCCATGTGGATCTCCCCGGCAGCCACTGCCCGGCGGTGGGTGACGGCCTTCTCCGTCACATCCACCATCCTGGCCCGGCCCTGTTCATTGAAATGGGTCAATTCCGCCATGGTGGTCATCCTCCGATCTGATTCATGTTTCGGGGCGTGTCGCTGGACCGTTCTGTGAGATGGTGGCGCTCCGGCTTGTGGAGGATGCCCCGCCGGACGGCGTCCTCCAGCGCCTGGCCGTGGAGGCCCCGGAGGGGGATCTCTTCCCGGCTGTGGAGGCAGCCCTTCAGCTTGCCGTCCGCCGTCACCCGAATCCGGCGGCAGTCCGCGCAGAAGTCGTGGCTCACTGGGGAGATGAGCCCCACTGTCCCCAGCGCGCCGGGCAGCTGGTACCGCCGGGCCACGCCCTGGGCCTCGATGGGTTCCAGCTCTGCCATCCGGTCCAGCACCGTTTCTGCGGGCAGGAAGCGGCTCCGATCCCACCCGGCGCAGGGGCCCATGGGCATCAGCTCGATGAACCGCATCTCCCAGGGATGCTCCCGGCTGAGATTCACAAAATCTTCGATCTCATCGTCGTTGAACCCGCCGATGAGGACGGTGTCAAATTTTAGATTCCGGAATCCAGCCGCCTCCGCGGCTTTAATGCCCGCAAGCACGTCCTGGAGGGTCCCCAGCCGGGTCATGGCGGCGAACCGGTCCGGCCGCAGCGTATCCAGGCTGATGTTCAGCCGGTCCACCCCCGCATCCCGCAGGGGCCTTGCCAGCTGGGGCAGGAGGGAGCCGTTGGTAGTGAGGCACAGCTCCGCCAACCCGGGGATGGCCCGCAGCATCCGGCACAGGTCCGGCAATCCCCGCCGCACCAGAGGCTCCCCGCCGGTGAGGCGGATCTTCTTTACCCCGCACCGAACCGCCGCCGCGGCGATCTCCGCCAGCTCTTCGATGGAGAGAATATCGCTGTGAAGCCGCTTCTCCACGCCCTCGGGCGGCATACAGTATTGGCACCGGTAGTTGCACAGGTCCGTGACGCTGAGCCGCAGGTAGTCGATTGTCCGTCCGCAGCTGTCCCGCATAATGTCCTCCAACCGTGATACTCAAGTGAGATAAACGATACACTATATTATAAGCGCCCTGCGGGAAAAGTCAAGAAAAACGCCCCGGCCAATGTCGGGGCGTGAACCGAAAAGTATCAGCAGTGAGAGGCCCTCCAGGCGGCAGCCATCCGCACCGACAGCGTCAAGACAATGGCCAGCAGAATGAGGGAGGCGATGCCTGCCATAAGAATCAGAGCCATCAAGGCCCACATGGAGGTCACAGGAATTTCCGGTGCTGAGAGCAAGTCGGCGATGGGCGCGCTCAGCAATCGGTACGCCAGGAATTCAATCCATAGCACGACCAGAATCGCTCCATTCCGCCTGGTGGGAGGAAAGGAGAATGTGCAGAAGGAGCGGACAGTCCCAATCAGCAGAGCCAGTATCATCAGCGATTGGATCCACGCTGCAAAGGTATAGACGGGGGTTCCGACTTCCTCCCAAGAGAACGTGAAAAAGAAAAGATTCCAGCTGATGCGGGTGCCATAGTAGCAAAAGATGTAAACCGCCAAGTACGCTGCCCAGGCGCACCACAGCCCCGGCCGCTTTCGGACGAGAAAGCAGATGATCCCGCACACTAGAAACGGAACGGCCAGGATCAGGCCGACGAGGATCCCACCCAGCACCGTAGGGATCAGAAATGCCAGAAAGGCCATGCAGAAGAGGATGATCCCGGCGATCTTCCGACCCGGCATTGACGGAGACACCATGACCGGAGGCGTCTCCACCTTCAGTTGGGGCTCTGCTCCCGTCACCAGTTCATCCAGCGTCACACCGAAGAGCTGGCTCAGCTTCATCAGCCTGTTCAGGTCCGGCACACTGGAATCCGTCTCCCACTTACTGACGGACTGGCGGCTCACCTCCAGCACTTCCGCCAGGTCCCCCTGAGACAGGCGTTTCTCCGCCCGCAGGCGGCTGATGTTGGTTCCAAGGCTCATACCGCGCCCTCCTTTGTGGTTCCAGTATAGTGGGAGAGTGGGCAAAAGTCCACCAAGGGGACCTGAAAATTTGGCAACTGGCAGTTGCACACTGCCAAAAGCCTGAAAAACAGGCAGTCCCGGCGGACTTGCTTGACGAGGAAAGGAGGAGGTGCTATTCTATGAAAAGAAGAACGATAGAGGGAGAATGCGCCATGACCCTTTCCCAGCTGCTGGATATCCGTCCCGGTGTCACTGCTGTCATCGGCGGCGGGGGAAAGACCACTCTCCTGCGGACCCTGGGCGAGGAGCTGGCCGGACAGCATCCGGTCCTGCTGTGCACCACCACCAAGATTCTCCCGTTTTCGGACCTGCCCTGCGTCCGGACAGCGGCGGAGCTGGACGAACTGCGCGGGGCGCATCAGCTGCTGTGTGCCGGGACAGACGTACCGGGAACAGGTAAGCTGACGGCCCCAGAGACGCCCATGGCGGTGCTGGCGGAGCAATTCGACTACATTCTGGTGGAGGCGGACGGCGCTGCCCGCCGTCCCCTGAAGGCGCACGCCCCCCACGAGCCGGTGATCCCAACTGAGGCCAATCAGACCATCTGCGTGGTGGGGGCCTCCGGCTTCGGCCGTCCCATCGCTGCGGCCGCTCACCGGCCGGAGCGGTACGCGCTTCTTGCGGGGGTGCCGGAGGCGGCGGAGGCCACGCCGGAGGCCGAGGCGAGGGTGCTTCGATCCGAAGATCTGCACACGAAAGTTTATGTCAATCAGGTGGAGACGCTGTGGAATCTGGCAGATGCCAGGGCCCTGGCGCGCCTGATGGACTGTCCGGTTCTGGCCGGCAGTCTGTGGAGGAGGGAGTATTTTCCATGCTGGTAATCATCCGAGGCGCCGGCGATTTGGCCACCGGTATTGCTCTTCGGCTGAAAAGGGCGCATATATCGGTGATTATGACCGATATACCGGCCCCAACTGCCATCCGGCGGACCGTAGCCTTCTCCCAGGCCATCGTGTTGGGAGAGACAAAGGTGGAGGATGTCACCGCCCGCCGGGCGGAGACACCGGAGGCGGCTATGGCCCTTTTGCAAGAGAATGTAGTCCCGGTGCTGGCGGACCCGGAGGGAGCCTGTATCTCGATTTTGAAGCCGGACGCGGTGGTGGACGCCATCCTGGCCAAGCGGAATCTGGGCACCCGGATCACCGATGCCCCGGTGGTCATCGGCGTGGGGCCGGGCTTCACTGCCGGGGTGGACTGTCACGCGGTGGTGGAGACCATGCGGGGCCACACGCTGGGCCGGGTGATCCATGCGGGCAGTGCGCTGCCCAATACCGGGATCCCGGGGCTCATCGGCGGCTTTGCCGGGGAACGAGTGCTGCGGGCCCCGGCGGACGGCGTGTTTCACCAGCTGCTGGACATTGGCGCCCAGGTGCGGCAGGGGGATGTGGCCGCCACGGTGAACGGCGTGCCCATGACCTGCACCCTGGACGGCGTCCTGCGGGGTATCCTGCCGGATGATACCCCGGTGCACAAAGGGATGAAGGCCGGGGACATCGACCCCCGCTGCAAGGTGGAGCACTGCTATACCGCCAGCGACAAGGCCCTGGCCATTGGCGGCGGTGTGCTGGAGGCGATTTTGGACCTGACGGGAGCGCTGAAAGACCGCGCAGGTGGGTATTCCGGTTAGGTGCAGCCTGTCGGGGACGATCAAACTGAGGAAACGGGAGGAAGAATCATGCCTGAAAATGATGTCAAGCTGACGAAGCTGGCCAAGTGTGCCGGGTGCGGCGCCAAAGTGGGGGCCGGTGTGCTGGCCCAGCTGCTGGACGGCATCCAGGTGCATCGGGACCCCAATCTGCTGGTGGGGTTCGACAAGAGCGACGACGCCTCGGTGTATAAGGTATCGGACGAGCTGGCACTGGTGCAGACGCTGGACTTTTTCCCGCCCATTGCCGACGATCCCTATACCTTCGGCCAGATCGCAGCCACCAACGCCCTGTCGGATATCTATGCCATGGGCGGTGACCCCAAGCTGGCTCTGAACATCATGTGCGTGCCGGAGGATATGCCCAAGGACACGGTGCATCAGATCCTCCGGGGCGGCTATGAGAAGGTTTATGAGGCGGGCGCCCTCATCACCGGCGGCCACAGCATCTTCGACGACGAGCCCAAGTACGGCCTGTCCGTCACGGGCTTTGTCCACCCCGATAAGATCCTCACCAACAGCGGCGCCAAGGAGGGGGATGTGCTGCTGCTGACCAAGCCCATCGGCATCGGCATCCTCACCTCCGCCATGAAGGCCGATCTCTGCTCCAAGGAGAGCACGGAGTTGGCCATGCGGCTGATGACCACCCTGAACAAGAACGGCCGGGACGCCATGGTGAAGTACCGGGTCCATGCCTGCACCGACGTGACAGGCTTTGCCCTGATGGGCCACCTGCTGGAGATGGCGCAGGGCAGCGATCTGCGGGCCGAGGTGGAGGTGTCAGCGGTGGACCTGATCCCGGAGGCACTGGAGTTTGCCCGCATGGGTGTGCTCCCGGCGGGGATGTACCGCAACCGTACCTTTGCCGAGCAATGGGTGGATGCCGGACAGACGGAGATCGCCGTACAGGATATGCTGTATGACCCCCAGACTTCCGGCGGCCTGCTGATGGCCGTGGATCCGGCGGACGCCGATGCGCTGCTGGCGGAGCTGAAGGGTACCGTGCCAAGCGCCCAGCGGGTGGGCGTTATGCGCCGTTATGAGGGCGGCGCCCGCATCGTGCTGCATTGAGAAGGAAATCATAGCACAGGGCTTTCTTTTCCGAAGGCCCTGTGCTATACTGCTGTTATCGGCCCCGTGATCTGCGGGAGGAACAAGGAGGAACTGTCATGGAAACCTACGGATTGGAACAGCTGGGCATTGTCAATGCGGCGGCGGTATATCGCAACCTGACCCCGGCCCAGCTGACGGAGCACGCTCTGCGCCGGGGAGAGGGAACCCTGTCTGCCACCGGGGCGCTGGTGGTAAAGACCGGGAAGTACACCGGGCGCAGCGCTAACGATAAGTTCATCGTGGACACCCCGGCGGTACACGACGATATCGCATGGGGCAAGGTGAACCGCCCCATGGAAAAAGAGAAATTCGACGCCATTTTCGCCAAGGTCACGGCGTATCTCCAAAATAAGGAGGTCTACGTCTTTGACGGCTTCGCCGGGGCAGACCCCAAGTATACCAAGTCCTTCCGCATCGTCAACGAGCTGGCCAGCCAGAACCTGTTCATTCATTCATCAGCTGCTGCGCCGGCCCACGCCGGAGCAGCTGGCGGACTTTACGGCGGACTACACCATCGTGGCCGCCCCCGGCTTCAAGTGCGTCCCGGAGATCGATGGCACCCACAGTGAGGCCGCCATTCTGGTGGACTACGAGGCGCATCTGGTGGTGATCTGCGGCACCCGCTACGCCGGCGAGATCAAGAAGTCGGTGTTCTCCGTCATGAACTACATCCTGCCCAAGCAGGGTGTATTCCCCATGCACTGCTCCGCCAACATCGGAACGGACGGCGACTCCGCCGTGTTCTTCGGCCTCTCCGGCACCGGTAAGACCACCCTCTCCGCCGACCCCGCCCGCAAGCTCATCGGAGACGACGAGCACGGCTGGGCCGACGACTCCGTCTTTAACTTCGAGGGCGGCTGCTACGCCAAGTGCATCAACCTCTCTGCGGAGGGGGAGCCGGAAATCTACAACGCCATCAAATTCGGCGCATTGGTGGAGAATGTGGTCATGGATCCCGACACACGGGAGTTCGACTTCGACGACGACTCGCTGGCGGTGAACAGTCGGGTGGGCTACCCGGTGGAGTATATCCCCAACGCCGAGCTCTCCGGCATGAGTCCCAGCGTCCCCAAGACGGTGATCTTCCTCACCGCCGACGCCTACGGCGTGCTGCCCCCTATCAGCAAGCTGGATAGGAATCAGGCCATGTACTACTTCGTCTCCGGCTTTACCAGCAAGGTAGCGGGGACGGAGATCGGCGTCACCGAGCCGGTACCCACTTTCTCTACCTGCTTCGGTGAACCCTTCCTGCCGCTGGATCCCTCCGTCTACGCCGCCATGCTGGCGGAGAAGGTGGAGAAGGCCGGGGCCAAGGTGTATCTGGTGAACACAGGCTGGAACGGCACCGGTCAGCGCATGAAGCTGCGCTATACCCGTGCCATGGTGACGGCGGCCCTCACCGGCGAGATCGAGAAGGCGGACTTCGTCACCGATCCCACCTTCGGCGTTCAGGTACCCACGGCCATCGAGGGCGTGCCCAGCGAGCTGCTGATCCCGGAGAATACATGGGCGGACAAGGAGGCCTACCGGGCCGCCTGCCGCAAGCTGGCAAGCTCCTTTGTGGAGAACTTCAAGAAGTACACCCGCATGAGTGCTGAGGTGGTGGCCGCAGGCCCTAAGGTGGAGTGAGCCATGATCGAGTTGAAAATTCTGCTGGACGAGGTGGACTACCGCTCCCTGTCAGAGGTGCTGATCCC
>ENA-UEQE01001252-UEQE01001252.1-human-gut-metagenome-genome-assembly--contig:-NODE-1252-length-20967-cov-5.758305_pt1 | contig 20967 bp, 19 predicted proteins | sample MGYA00242934_ERZ507935 | MGnify/ENA primary metagenome ERZ507935 (study PRJEB26167, sample SAMN06115423) | human gut metagenome | host: Homo sapiens | place: China:Anhui | collected 2015-03-30... | reverse complement strand
GAAAGCGTGCGTATTGCCTGAAAATCCAGCCAGCTACAGGGTCGTTCGCACGAAATCTTATTTATTCAACAAAGCCGAGCAAACATTGACGGATTCACCAGAGTGATATCCGCTTCCGGCGTGAGAGCGGGGGCTATAGCATAAATAAAAGCAGGGCTAACACCAATCGTTTCATTACGTCCTGCCGCGAACTACGGCGGGGGAAAAGCGATTGGTTTGCATTATGGCGTGACGACCACGGAATCGACGATGAGACGTGGGTCGAAGGTGTGAAACGTGGTAACTTCCGTTTGCATCCGGGTACGGTTTCCGAGGGTTGTATTACTATCACCCATAATTCTGATTTTGCCATGATCCGGAATGCGCTTATGAATACATCGTTAGTACAGGTTCCCTGCATGCGTTCCCTGATGGCTCGCGGTTGGGTGGAGGTTGTTGCCAGTGGCTCTAATAACGCTTGCCCGTAAAATCAGTAAGATTATTTATTTTATATTGCTGTTTTTGGTTCTGGGACGTGCACTTCCAAGACCGGAAATCTATCTCGATTATGATATCGCAAGAGATATTTGCCACTTCTTATTCGGGATTGTGAATGCCGATACGATGTATGACACTTTCTTTTATATATCGCTGATAATAGTGATATTCCTTTCAGCTGTGCTTTACATTATGACATTGCAGTTAATTTCAACGATAAGGAGCAAATGAGATGCCAATCCCTCCGTATATGTGGCTTAAAGACGATGGTGGCGCAGACACGAAAAGATCTGTTGATGTTCAGGAGCGAGAAGGTAGCATCGAAACCCGCTTATCACCATACCCCCTCATCCCCTGAACACCTCCCGCCGGTGCCATGCCACAAACCCTTCCTGCGGATAGCATTCTTTCCCCTGCGGCAAGGTAATCGGCTTACCATCAAAATCCCAGAACAGCCTGCCAACAATGCCCCCGCCGTTCACCGCTGGCGAAACCTGGATGCGCATATCCTCATCCAGACCAATGGATCCTTTATCAAAAGCCTTATGGTGAATCGCGCAGAGCGCCAGGCCGTTAGGGATTTCGCAGGGGCCGCCGTGCTGCTTCCATTTGATATGGGCCGCTTCCAGAGCGACGGAGGTATTATCATGGCGCATATTGAAGCCGCAGATCGCGCACTCATAGTTATAGGCGCGCAGCACCTGCTGGCGAAAATGTGGGTCGCGCTCTTTGCGGATCTGCAGCAGATCAAACCCCATCTCTTCTGCCAGTTCTTCCTGAATACTCTCCGGAAAGTGCGCCTCGAGGATCTGATGGGCGAGGGTATTGATCAGCTTCTTATTTCTGTTGAGTAGCGCAAAATGCGGCTCATCAAAGCCGCCGGCGACGTGGCAGAGCTCCAGCTCTTTGCCGGGCGGCTGTCGGCTGCCCTGGGTTGAACACTGCTCGCTGTTGTGCAGCTCCCAGAAGCCGTCGCCTTTCAGGCGCCAGAAGGGCATGTCCGGCCGGTACTGGCGGCGCTGCGGGCCAAAGCGTTCCAGCAGGCTATGCAGCTCATCGCGTATCTCCGAGGCGTAGTCGAACATCCGCGCATGGCCGCGCTGGTACTGCGAAAGGACGTACAGCAGTAACAGTGGCTTATGCGGCGCACGCTGTTCGCCTTTGCGCCAGATGGTGATGTTCTCGATCGCGTGTTGCAGGGTCGTGCTCGAGGGCATAGCGTTACATTGGCAGCTAAATAAATGCGATAATGCTCGCAAAATCCTTGCCGATCAACCCACCAGATGCGGCGATTCTACGTGGATCGCGATTTAACTATCATTGCTAGTTATTTGTTCGAAAAGCCCATAGCTTTCTATTTATACTCAAGCTTCGCGCCATCAGATAGCTATGTCTTATGAAAAAACTACCGGACCATTTATCCAGGGAATGCATCATCGCCGCCATTCGCGCTTACGATGCAGGCGTTGCGCATCAGTTTAAAAGCGCGCGTCTGTATGAGATCGAGTTTGAGGGGCGTCGGTATCCTTCAAAAGCCATCGTCGGGTTAGCGGCCACGCTTGCGACAGGCACGGAATTTACCCCGACGGATTTCAGCGGAGGGATTAAATCCAAATGCGTGCGTCTGTTACTGGATCAAGGATTTACGATCGCGTCGCAGGGCGCTGGCGATGACGAGGTTGCGCTTTTCCCCGATGAGGGACAGACGACTATGGAGTTCGTGGAAGGGGCGGCGATGCAGGTGGTGGTCAATCGCTATGAGCGCGACCGTCAGGCTCGTCAGGCGGCGCTTCGCCTGCATGGCTGCCGGTGTCAGGTATGCGGTCTGGATATGGCCAGCCGCTATGGCGAAATCGGCCAGGGTTTTATCCATATCCACCATCTCATTCCGCTGGCCGGGATCAAGCAGGACTACCGTCTGAACCCTGAAACCGATCTGATCCCGGTATGTCCCAATTGCCATGCAATGCTGCACCGGCGAGATCCGCCGTTTACTCCCGAAGAGCTGAAGGCCCGGCTGCGCCCCGCAGACTGACATCCTACAGCGCTCGCTTTAATTACATCACACACAGCACAAACCCCACGCTACCTTACCGGTAGCGTGGGCTCACACTCTCTTACTTATCCCGCGTCTCGCCAGCCTCCCAGCTGTAGCTCCCATCGGCCGCTAACGCATCGTCCAGCTCCTGATACTCGAACTGATAAAACTCAGCCTGGGTGCCGTACCCGGCGTAGTCTACCGCCGCCAGGCCGACGAACGCCCCGGTAAAGAACCCGCCGTAGCTCTGCAATACATAGTCATCGGACAGTACCGCGGCATCCAGCTGGACCGGGATCTCGGTGAACGACACGCCATCGAAGCTGTATTCATAGCTGTAGGTCTGCTTGCGGACCTTGGTCCGGAACCAGACGTATTCCACGCCGTCCGGCACCTTGATGGCGTTATCTTTCAGGTACGACGTGTATTTTCCGCGGTTATTTTCGCCAACTTCGATGACCTTGCCGTTAATTTCATTCCAGGTCAGGAACACGAAGCTCCAGTGGCGGTCGTTATAGTAATTCGTTAATCCGGCCATCTGCTGATAGCTGAAGGGCTCGAATTTCACCTTCACCGCGGCGTCAAAATAGAAGGCCTGCCAGCGGCGGGCAATCAGCGACAGGTCATGCGTATTGGCTAACGAACCCTGGCCGATTAAGGTTAATTTGCCGTTGCCGGTGGTGCCCATTTTGGCCGTAAACGGCACCCGCAGGGTATTCCAGTTCGGGTCGAGTGCTGGCGAGGTAAAGTCATCCTGCTGGCTATTATCGCTGGCGCTTTCGGTGAAGATGGCGTCTTTCGGCCCTTCGACGAAGGTTTTCCCGCCGTGACCACCTACAATACGCGGCCAGCCTTCGTCGTCCCAGTACACTTTCTGGATCGCGGTTTCCCGGCCGAGGGTTGACCAGCCGCGCGGATCGTAGATGGATTCCCCCGGGCGATTCCACGGCCGGGCGCAGAGCGAGGCGTAATACCATTCGCCTTCCGGGGTGGAGACCAGCGCGCCATGGCCCTGTTTCTGGATGTAGCTGTCCGGGGTGTCGACGTTGGTTAAGAACACGTCGCCCGGCTCAGTTTCGAAGCTGTCGGCCTCGAGGGTTTTCGACCGCGCCACCACCTCCTGGTGGGTAAACACGGTGCCGCCCTGGGCGGCAAACAGATAGTAGTAGCCGTTCAGTTTATAGAGGTGCGGCCCCTCGACCAGCGCCACGGCGGTGCCGCGGTAGATGGTGCGCGCGGTTTCCGGCATTAACTTCAGCGTCTTGGTATCCAGCTCCGTTAAGGTAATGCCATCGAAGGGGTGATGGTACTCCCGGTGATCCCAGGTTTGCTGGACGATATATTTCCGGCCATCGTCGTCATGGAACAGCGAGGCGTCAAACCCGACGCCGTTCAGCTTGATCGGGTCGCTCCACGGGCCCCGAATATCCTTCGCGGTGGTCAGGTAGTTGGTCATGTCTTTAAAGGCGCCTTCGGTGACCTTCACATCGGTATACACCAACCAGAATTGCCCATCGGCCCAGGAGAGCGCCGGCGCCCAAATGCCGCCGGAGGAGGGGTTGCCCTTCATGTCCAGCAGGGTGGTGGTGGAGAGCGGCGAAGGCAGCAGGTTCCAGTTTTTCAGGTCTTTCGACTCATGTAAACGCACGCCCGGAAACCACTCAAACGTCGAGTTGGCAATATAGTACGTATCCTCGACGCGAATAATACTGGGGTCGGCATTAAAGCCGCGTAATATCGGGTTTTGAATAAGTGACATTTCATTACACCTTTTAAAATGGAAAGTTAAGGATCGGTCTGATTTATAATTTTTTTAACTACACGCGGATCTCATCCAGCTGACGGTTGATGTCGGTAACATGTTTATCGGAGATCGGATAAACCTGCATGATCACCATCGAAATAGCGGCCAGCGCAATTGGGATCCACACCGCGGTCATAATGATCCCGTCGATGGCGCTGGCGCTCTGCACGGCGCCGCTTTCATTAAATCCATACACCGCCAGCAGCCACAGCGGGATAGCGCCGCCGATGGTGAAGCCGATCTTGAAGAAGAGTCCCATAATGGCATTGATAATGGCGGCATTGCGTTTGCCCGATTTTAATTCGCCGTACGCGATAACTTCCGGTACCAGCGCCCACATAAAGCCGGTGGCGGAGGTTAAGCCCCACTGTTTAATAAAGGTGGCGATGTAGGCCAGCCACAGGGCGTCGTGCATCCCTTCGCGGGACCAGACGTAGGTCAGCAGTTCGCCGACGATGAACATGGCGAGGAACAGATGGAAGAAGCCTTTTTTACCAAAGATTTTTTTCAGTTTCGGCCAGAACACCGGGAAGGCGATGCCGGGAATAGACGCGACGAGACCCACGGCGCCCATCCATTCGGAATGGCCGACGACGAACTGGTTGAAGAAGCCGTTAACGGTGTTCATGAAGAACATGAAGGTAAAGGCCAGCATAAAGAACATGCCGAGAATAACCAGCGGACGGTTATGTCTGAGCTCGTGGAAAAGGTCGGTAGTTTTGACGTTGGCGGTCTGCTCGGCGGTCGCGACAACGCGTTCTTTGGTGCATTTGTAGCAGATAAACAGGGCCACCGCGCCGATGATCATATAGATGGCGTACACGCCGAACCAGGCGTAGTTCGCTGACGGATCGGTATAGTTGCTGAGATTCAGCTCAAGGCCAAAAAAGCCGGTGTCTTTCAGGCTGCGATCTTTCGGCGCCGCCATCTGCACAAACATCGGGAACAGGGTATAGACCAGCAGGTTGGCGCTGTTGGCCAGCATCATGCGGGTACTGGTCAGCTTATCGATCGATTCCGGGTCGCGGGTCAGCGACGCATTCAGCGAGCCATAGGGAATATTGACTAAGGAATAAACCAGGTCCAGCGCCAGATAAATAATAAAGGCGAAAGCCACCGAACCTTTCACCCCAGGGATTGGCGCGAACAGTAATGCCGACAGGATCACCAGCGGCACGCCGGCTCGTAACAGCCAGGGGCGATATTTCCCTGCTTTCGAGGTTCGTTTATCCACGTAGGTTCCGACCATCGGATCCCAAAACACATTAATGATGCGAACAAAAAGAAAAATAAAGCCTGCCGTTGCCGTGCTGATGGTATTTACCGTCAGCATATGCAAAGCCAGAAAACCCCCAATTGTGCCGAAAACCAGGTTTTGCGCAAAGTCGCCCATGCCATAACCAATTCGTTCTCCACGGGTTAATTTATGATATTCATCATGCCGACTGTGCATTATGTTTTTACTCATTCTAAGCAGACTCCGGTTTGTTTTGTGTAGGTGAAACACTTTCTGACACAGTTGACCTGGAAGAATCTATTACGTTTTTAAATTACGTAATTATGTTTTTTTACTTCTGTGATCCTCGAAGCAAAGGCCTGTATCGCCTGCGTTGAACCGTTATCCGCCGCTAATTTTTTGGCAGGCGGGCATTGTGACAAAATCGGCATTTTAATTTGGTATGGATACCTGAATTCCCCAGGAAGTGTACGCTATACGCGCGCGAAGCGAGATATTTAAAATAGTTTTATTTGCGAGATGGCTCACATTTGAGCATTTTCTCAATCGCCGAGTGAAATAACGTAATTGAGCAACCGACGATGAGAATACACGATGTGTCACAGTTGTTAATTTTCCTGTTTCTCAATTTCGGAGTTCATCATGCAAACCTATTTCGACCAGGTTGATCGCGTTCGCTTTGCCGGACCCATAACCGATAATCCGCTGGCGTTTCGCCACTATAATCCGGATGAAATCGTGCTGGGAAAACGCATGGCCGATCATCTGCGTTTTGCCGCCTGTTACTGGCATAATTTCTGCTGGAATGGCGCGGATATGTTTGGCGCCGGCTCGTTTGAGCGTCCCTGGCAGGCCGCGGGCGATGCGCTGGAAATGGCCAAACGCAAAGCGGACGTGGCGTTTGAATTTTTCTACAAGCTCAACGTGCCGTATTACTGCTTCCACGATGTCGACGTCTCGCCAGAAGGCGCGTCGCTGAAAGAGTATTTGCATAATTTCGCCGTGATGACCGAGGTACTGGCGGAGAAACAGCAGCAAACCGGCGTGAAACTGCTGTGGGGCACCGCCAACTGCTTTACCCACCCGCGCTACGGCGCCGGGGCGGCGACCAACCCCGATCCGGAGGTATTTGCCTGGGCGGCCACGCAGGTAGTGACCGCCATGAATGCCACCCACCAGCTCGGCGGCGAAAACTATGTGCTGTGGGGCGGCCGCGAAGGTTACGAGTCCCTGCTGAATACCGACCTGCGTCAGGAGCGTGAGCAGATTGGCCGCTTCCTGCAGATGGTGGTGGAGCACAAGCATAAGATTGGCTTTGGCGGCACGCTGCTTATCGAGCCGAAACCGCAGGAGCCCACCAAGCATCAATACGATTACGATGTCGCGACGGTGTATGGCTTCCTGAAGCAGTTTGGTCTGGAAAATGAGATCAAGGTGAACATTGAAGCCAACCACGCCACTCTGGCGGGGCACTCTTTCCACCATGAAATCGCCAGCGCCATCGCGCTGGGCATTTTCGGCTCCGTTGATGCCAACCGCGGCGATGCGCAGCTCGGCTGGGATACCGATCAGTTCCCGAACAGTGTGGAAGAAAATACCCTGGTGATGTACGAGATCCTTAAAGCCGGGGGATTCACCACCGGCGGCCTGAACTTTGACGCCAAAGTTCGTCGGCAGAGCACCGACAAATACGACATGTTCTATGGCCATATTGGCGCCATGGACGTGATGGCGCTGTCCCTCAAGCTGGCCGCGCGCATGATCGAGGATGGCAAGCTCGATCAGGGTCTGGCAAAACGCTATGCCGGCTGGCAGGGCGAGCTGGGGCAGAAAATTATGAGCGGGCAGATGTCGTTGGATAATATTGCCCGATACGCTGAGCAGCATAATCTGAATCCGCAGCCTCAGAGCGGGCGTCAGGAATTACTCGAAAATCTCGTCAATACCTATATCTTTGGTTAATTTTTGCTGACATGCCCCTGCGGGGGCATGTATTCCGCCGTCTATCCGCTGCCGGGAAATAGCGTTTATTGGTTCGTGCTGTGTTTTTTTTGTCAGTGGCGAAAGACCACCTGTTTAATATCAGCGAAGGAGGAAGGGTAACGATAATTGTGTAACGCCTCTGTGACCGTACAAAATAAAAAATAACTTGTTCTGATGATAGCGACATATTCTGTCAGCTCAGAATAGGCTGGTTATTGTCTGAATAAAATTAACCTATATTGAGAAACTCATGACAATGATAAAAAAGCTTCCATTAACCATGGCGGTTATCGCCGCGCTTTGTCCAATTTCCGTGCTCGCGCAAGAATTTACGCAGGAGCAAATTGACGCCATTGTGGCGAAAGCGGTGGATAAAGCCCTGGCCGAGCGTCAGGCGAAAATGGATGCGGCGGTCGCGAAAAAAGCGGACGTCATCACCGAGCCGCAGAGCGCAGCGCAATCCCCGGACATGGCGATTCCGTTTGGCATCAAATTTACCGGCTACGCCCGCTACGGCGCGCACTTCCAGGCCGCTGACCAGAAGTATGTGGCGGTGGACGGCTCCTACAACGGCGCGTCCGCGATTGGTCGTCTGGGTAACGAAGGCAACGGCGGGGAATTCCAGCTCTCCAAGGCCTTCAAGGGTGATAACGGCGCCATCTGGGACATCAACGTGATGATCGACCACTGGGGCGACGAAGTTAACCTCAAAAAAGCCTACGCCGGGGTGACCAACATTATGGCCTCCAACCCGAACGCCTACTTCTGGGCCGGTCGTGACTTCCACCAGCGTCCGCAGCAGGGCATCAACGATTACTTCTGGATGAACCACGATGGCCAGGGCGCCGGGGTGAAGAACTTCGACATCGGCGGCGTGCAGTTCGACGTGGCTGCCGTGGCGGCGGTGGAATCCTGTAGCCCGGAAGTGATGGAAGATGAAGCCAACCCGTCGCGCATCACCTGTACCGGCGGCTCCGGCACGGGTGACAAGGGCAACTACGCTGCCACCTCAAAAATCCACGGCATGAAGCTCGGCCCGATCGACCTGGAGCTGTACGCCAACTACGGTTTTGACTCCAAAGCCGTTGAGAGCGACGAACGTCTGAACGCCTGGCAGGGCGGCGTGGTGCTGAGCCACACCAACGACAGCGGTGTGAACAAGGTGATCGCCCGCTACTCCGATAATTCGGACAACAGCGTGTTCAATAAAACCGAAGACCTGACCACGGTCTACGCCAGCTTCGAAGGGCTGTACAAATTCACCCAGGCCACGCAGGTGGAGTACATCCTCGCCTTCCACGACTATGACAACAGCCGTGATGACACCGACAACCGTAAGAACTACAACGCCATCGTGCGCCCGATGCACTGGTGGAACGACGTTCACTCCACCTGGCTGGAAGCGGGCTGGCAGCACGTAGATTACGACAACGGCGGCGACAACAAGGGCTGGAAGCTGACCCTGTCGCAGAACATGTCTATCGCCATGGGGCCAGAGTTCCGTCCGATGCTGCGCTTCTACGTGACCGGCGGCAAAGTGGACAACGAACGCACCGCGCGCGTGAACAACACCAAAGATGAGACGCTGGACGACTTCAACGTCGGCGCGATGTGGGAGGCGTGGTTCTAAGGTCAACAACATGCCGGGTGGCGCTACGCTTACCCGGCCTACGGTTTTCCCCCTCTCCCCGTGGGAGAGGGCAGGGGTGAGGGCATCAGGCCGCACACAACCATGCTATGCTGTTGGCCAATTAACGACAACATAACAGGGGAGAACATGGGTTCCACACGCAAAGGGATGCTGAACGTCCTGATTGCCGCCGTTTTATGGGGCAGTTCCGGCGTTTGTGCGCAGTACATCATGGAGAAAAGCCACATTTCTTCGCCTTACCTGACCATGGTTCGTCTGCTGTTTACCGGCGTGATCCTGCTGACGCTCTCCTTCGTTCACGGCGACAAGATTTTCTCGGTCATCAAAAACCGCAAGGACGCCCTCAGCCTGCTGTTTTTCTCACTGGTTGGCGCGCTCACCGTGCAGCTCACCTTCCTGCTGACGATTGAAAAATCCAACGCCGCTACGGCCACCGTGCTTCAGTTCCTGTCGCCAACCATCATCGTGGCGTGGTTCGCCCTGGCGCGGAAAACGCGTCCCGGCATATTTGTCTTATCCGCGATTTTGACATCGCTTGTGGGTACCTTCCTGCTGGTGACCCACGGCGACCCGACGTCGCTCTCCATCTCGCCTGCCGCACTGTTCTTCGGTATCGCCTCGGCGTTTGCCGCGGCGTTTTACACCACCTATCCATCAACGCTTATCGCCCGCTACGGCACGCTGCCGATTGTCGGCTGGAGTATGTTGATTGCGGGACTAATGCTGACGCCGTTCTACGCCGGACGCGGCACCACCTTCGCCATTGACGGCGGCCTGCTGCTGGCGTTTTTCTACCTGGTGGTGATTGGCACCGCGCTGACGTTCAGCCTGTATCTGAAGGGCGCGCAGATGATCGGCGGGCCGAAGGCAAGCATTTTGAGCTGCGCCGAACCCCTGAGCAGCGCACTGCTGTCGGTGGTTTTGCTGGGGGTGGCATTCACCCTGCCGGACTGGCTGGGAACGCTGCTGATTGTGTCGTCGGTGGTGCTGATTTCGATGGATTCACGCAGAAGGGTTAAGGCATCGGCTTAAGCGAATGTCCCCTCACCCCGGCCCTCTCCCCAAAGGGGCGAGAGTGAAAAGACAGCACCGAGCAGTCCCCTCTCCCCTGCGGGGAGAGGGTTAGGGTGAGGGGAGAATTGACTACTTCGCCTTAACCTTCCCCGCCACCAGCAGCGCGGTCAGCAGCATCAGCGTACCGGAGATCACCAGCGGTGACGTCAGCCCCAGATGGTCGAGCGCTACGCCGCCCACCGCCGCGCCGCAGGTGTTCGCCAGCTGGATCACCGCCACCTGAATCGACCCGGCTTTTTCCGCCTGATCGGCAAGCGAGCGGGTGATCCACGTCGACCAGCCCACCGGCACCAGTGCAAAGGCAAAGCCCCAGACAATCGCAATCGCCGATGCGACCCACTTGTCGCTGCCCCACAGCACCAGCGCCGCGGCACTGATCGCCAGCACCAGCGGCGCACCCGCCAGCGCCACCTTCAGGGAGCGCTTCAGGAACTGAGACGACAGTGAGGTGCCGACGAAGCTGGCGATACCGAAGCTCAGCAGCACCAGCGTCAGGCCATCCACGTCAAAGCCCGCCATGGTCATATACACCGGGCGAATATAGGTAAAGAAGGCAAACTGCCCGGCAAAGGCCATGAAGATGGCGGTCATCCCCGCCAGCACGCCCGGACGCTTGAGCAGCGCGAACATGTTCTGTTTGTGGTGCGCCGCTTCACCCGGCAGAGACGGTAGCGCTTTCCACACCCAGATAATGCACAGCACGCCCATCACTGCCGCCGCGTTAAAGACGTTACGCCAGCCGATAATCCCACCAAGGAAGCTGCCCAGCGGCGCGGCAATCACCAGCGCAATAGAGACCGCGCCGAAGATAACGGACAGCGCTTTTGGCACGGTGCGCGCGGGCACCAGGCGCATGGTCAGCGAGGCCGACATCGCCCAGAAGCCGCCTAACCCCAGCCCCAGGCAGGCGCGACCCAGCAGCAGCAGGGTGAAGCTTTCAGCGAAAGAGACCAGCAGGCAGGAGAGCGTCAGCAGCACGCTGAACAGGATGACCACTTTACGACGGTCAATGGTGCCAATCGCCTGGGTGATAAACAGGCTGGCGAACATCGCCACAAAGGCGGTGACGGTAACGGACTGCCCCGCCACGCCTTCGGAAATGCCCAGATCCTGCGCCATCGGCGTCAGCAGGCTGACCGGCAGAAACTCAACGGTAATCAGGCAGGCGACGCAGAACGCCACGGAGAAAACCGCCGACCAGTTGGGGCGAGACACCTCTTTGGCCTGCGGCGGAGTCGTGGGCTGGATATGTTCTGTCATGGCATCACCTGAGATAAAAACGTGCGGAAAAGTCGCGCAGTTTATCATCAAAAGTGTGACGGATTTAACGATTTGACAACTTTTGTGGTTTTAGAGGGGATCAGTGCAGATAAAACACACCTTCTTCCGGCAGAAATAGCTGGTTATAGCGCAGCTGGAAGGCGTTCAGCTCCTGCGGATCGGGCTCCATTTCGCGCATAAAGCCAAGTGCCAGTCGAATTTGCGCATCGGTAATGGGGGCGGCAAGGCGGGCTTTACGCAGCATACGGTGCCAGGTATGCAGATTCTCTTCACTGCCGTCGACAATGCAGACCTGCCAGATGAGCAGCACCTGCGCCGCATTTTGCAGATGTGCCTCGTCGGGGCGCTCAAGGTAGCGGATAAACTCATTGCCCGGCGTTTTACCGAACTGATCGATCATCGACTCGACTGGCATCGGGGTGATGCCCAGCCGCTCGCTTAAACGTTTGATGGCGCGGCGGGAGTCTGAGGTCAGGACACGAAATCCAACCACAAATACCACGGCAAGCGTTGCCAGCATTATCCAGACCATGCGTTCTCCTTAGACTAGCCGCCCATCATAGCGGGAAACGCAGCGCGTCAACAGCGGGAACGGCCAGAATAGTGAACCGAAAAAAGCTGGATAATTGCGATGAAAGCAATCCCGCGCAGGCGTGGCTGCGCGGGCTGTTGCTGGAGACCCGTCAGCGCGCCTGAAGCCCTTTCAGCAGCGCGTCGTGGAAACGTTCAGGATCCTGCATCTGCGGCGCGTGGCCCATGTCGTTAAACTCGACCAGCGTCGCGTGCGGAATGCGCTTCGCCGTCTCTTTGCCCAGCACCGCGTAATTGCCGAGCGTCTTGCGGATCTCCGGCGGGGCGAGATCTTTCCCGATGGCGGTATTGTCCTTCGTACCGATCATCAATAATACCGGCATCTTCAGCTCGCTAAATTCATAGACAACCGGCTGGGTATAAATCATGTCATAGAGCAGCGCCGAGTTCCACGCCACGCGCGCTTTACCCGGCCCGTTGTTCAGCCCGGCGAGCATGGTGACCCAGCGCTCGTACTCCGGTTTCCACTCCCCGGCGTAGTAGGTGTTTTTCTCGTACTGACGAATACCGTCGGCGCTAACTTTCAGCTCGCGCTGGTACCACTGGTCGACCGTAATATGCGGCACGCCGCGCGCTTTCCAGTCTTCCAGACCAATCGGGTTCACCATCACCAGCTGCTCCACCTGCTGCGGCCACATCAACGCATAGCGGGTTGCCAGCATGCCGCCGGTCGAATGTCCTATAACCGTCACGCGCTCGACGCCCAGCGTTTTCAGCAGCGCGTGGGTGTTATCCGCCAGCTGCTGGAAGGTGTACTGGTAATGCTCCGGCTTGGTGGATTTACAAAAACCAATCTGGTCAGGGGCGATCACGCGATACCCACCGGCCGACAGCGCGCGGATAGTGCCGTCCCAGGTGCCAGCGCAGAAGTTTTTGCCGTGCATCAGCACCACGGTGCGGCCGTTGGGTTTTTCCGGTTTCACGTCCAGGTAAGCCATATCCAGAGGCTGGTTCTGCGAGGTAAAGGTAAAGTGTTTTACCGGCCAGCCGTAGTCAAAACCTTCCAGCTTCTCGCCGTAGGTGGGGGCATCCGCGGCCATTGCGGGGGACGCCAGCGCCATCAGCAGCGCAAGGCAGGATAATCGTCGGGTTAACATGCAAGCTCTCCGTTAGCAAAAGGGCTAAGGCTGCACGAAAGGCGGCAGCAAAAACACTGTAGAGCATAGAGAGGAGCGAGTGTGTAAAGCGGAGTAAAGGTAGGCCGTGCAAAATAAAAAAGCCCGGCATCACACACCGGGCAAAGAAGTTACCTGCACACTCAGGCTACTTTTAATTTCTGCGCACGATTCTCACGGCGGATCTTACGCTCTTCCAGCACCGCAACCATCGCCATCAGGACGATACAGCCAATCGCGGCGGCATCCAGCGCGGCGAAGGTGCCCGCCCAGCCGGTAAGGCCGAAAATCGGCGTGCCGTCGGCGATCATCCCCAGACCCAGCTTGGCGAAGCTGTCGCCGATCAGGTAGGCGAAGGTGCCCTTAATCCCATCGGCGGCGCCGATCGCTTTTTTCGGGACGAAGCCCACTGCCGCCACACCGATCAGTAATTGCGGACCAAACACCAGGAAGCCGAGCGCGAACAGGGACGCCAGGTAAATGTACTGGTTGCTGGCGTGCTGGTAGACGCCAAGGGTGGCGATAATCAGCGCCAGCGCGACGCAGGCCACCAGCGCGCGGCGGCCATTGGCGAGGTCGGAGAGCCATCCCCACAGCAGCGTGCCGACCAGCGCGCCCACTTCAAACAGGGTGAAGCCCTGAATCGCCACTTCTTTAGAAAGCTTCAGCTCCTGGAAGGCATACACGGTGGACCACTGGTCGATACCGATACGCACCACGTACAGGAAGATGTTGGAGAAGCACAGCAGCCAGATCACTTTGTTTTTCAGCACGTACTCAACAAAGATCTGCCATTTGGACATCTCGTTTTCTTCGGTCTCTTTGTCCTCTTCGCTGATCTCTTCCCCGAACAGCTCTTCGGCTTTGCCGAGGCCGTACGATTCCGGGGAATCGCTGCCGTAGCGCAGGCCGATAAAGCCAACAATCAGGGCAATAATCGACGGGAAGATAAACATGCCGATGACGTGACCGTCGAACAGGTAGTTCGCGCCGAACAGCGCCACGCCTGCCGCACCCGCTCCGCCGAGGTTGTGGGAGATGTTCCACATGCCGAGGTACGACCCCCGCTTGCGGCGCGGCGTCCATTTGGTGATGGTGGAGTAGCTGCACGACCCGCCGGTGCTCTGGAAGAAACCGCTCAGGGCGTAAAAGGCGATCATCAGGAACAGGCTGACGGAGCCCGCGCCCATGCTGGCGCTGAAGCCGAGCATACAGATGGCAGAGAGGATCAGCATAAACGGCAGGAACTGCTTGGTGTTTTTGCCGTCCGCATAGTAGGAAACAACGGTTTTCCCCACGCCATAGGTGATGGAGAAGCCCAGGCCAATCATCCCCAACTGCGTCATGCTCAGCCCGTAGGTGGAGATCATGTCGTTCTGCGCGATGTTAAAGTTTTTGCGGATCAGGTACATGGTCAGGTAGCCGATGAAGACCACCAGATAGGACTGCATGAACGGTTTGAACCACATTTTGCGCCGCACATCGAGCGGCAGATCCAGGGTCGGCTTGCGCACCTGATTTAAGAAGGCCAGCATGACTGAGTTACTCCTGAGCTGATTTTTGCAGCATTGTAAAAACCAGCCAGGAGAGATGCCTGAGACAGCGTCCAGGTGAAACCGGGAAAATTTCTTAGTTTTGCGCGACTCGGCAGCAAAAGGTGAGGCGCGTCACGCTTCGCGCGGTGCCTGCGCGTGCAAAAACGGCAGCAACAGCAGGGCGGAGATGCCCGCCGCGATGGCGATCACCGCGAAGAACCCGCTCCAGTGCCAGATGTCGATCACCCGCGCCAGCGGCCAGCCGGAGAGCGATGCGCCGAGGTAGGCAAACAGCCCGACAAAGCCCGTCGCCGCGCCTGCCGCCTCTTTGTGGGAGCACTCTGCCGCCGCCATGCCGATCAGCATCTGCGGGCCAAAGACGAAAAAACCGATGGTGAAGAAGCACGCCGCCTGCATCACGTAGCTGGCGAACGGCATCAGCCACAGCGAGCCGACGGAGAGCAAAATTCCGGCGGCGAAAATCAGGTTCATCGGCCCGCGGTTGCCGTTGAAGAGCTTGTCCGAGCCCCAGCCCGCCACCAGCGCGCCAATAAACCCGCCCAGTTCAAACATGGTCACCGCCGAGTTGGCGGTCACCAGATCCACACCGAGCGTCTCGGACATGTACAGGTTGCCCCAGTCGTTGATGGCCGCGCGCACCACGTAGACCAGCACGTAGCAGAGCGACAGCAGCCAGATGTAGGGGTTTTTCAGCACGTATTTGGTGAGGATCTGCTGGCGGGACAACCCGGCCCCCTCCTGCTGCTGGGCGATCTCCATCTCGTCGTGCCGCCAGTCGCCCACCGGTGGAAGGCCGACGGTTTGCGGCCTGTCGCGCAGGCGCCAGCAGAGGAACAGCCCGGCGACAATCGCGAGGCCACCGGCAATCATCATCCCCGCACGCCAGCCGTAGTGCAGCGCGGCAGCCCCCACCACCATCGGGATCAGCGCCCCGCCGACGTTATGCGCGGTATTCCATATCGCCCACCAACCGCCGCGCTCATTGCGCGAATACCAGGCGGTCAGCAGACGGGCGCAGACCGGCGCGCCCCAGCCCTGGAAGAAGGCGTTCAGCGCCCACAGCAGGGCGAAGGCCCAGAGCGACGTCGAGAAGCCAAACAGGATGTTCACCACGCCGGTGGCGATCAGCCCAACGCCCATGAAATAGCGCGCATTGGAGCGGTCGCTGACGATGCCGGAGAAGAACTTCGACAGACCGTAGGTGATGTAAAACAGCGTCGCCAGCAGGCCGATGTCGGTGCGCGCCATCACGCCGCTGGCGAGGATCTCCGGCGCGGCGGCGTTGAAGCTTTTGCGGGTGAAGTAGAACAGCGCGTAGCCGAGCCAGATAGTGACCAGGATATGACGTCGCCAGTAGCGATAGCGGGCGTCGATTTCCGCTTTGTTGCCTAGCGGGGCGGCGTTGGCCGGGGTTTTAAACATGGTACGTCCTTAACGGCAAACTGACGCTGACGCGCGTCCCGTGGGTGCAGGAGATTGTCAGCGTGCCGCCGAGCGCCTTCACGCGCTCGCGCATGCCCGCCAGGCCAAAGCCCTGCTGGCCGGAGCCCGGCGGTAGGCCGCAGCCGTCGTCTTCAATTACCAGCATCAGGCGCTCGTCCTGCTGCCAGCCCTGGATCGTGACCGCGCTGGCACTGGCGTGTTTAACGATGTTGTTCAGCCCCTCCTGACAGACGCGGAACAGCGTCACGCGCTGACCTTCGCTCAGGATAGCTTCATTGATGCGCCAGTCGAGATGGCTGACTATCCCGCGGCTTTCCAGCTCCATCTCGCGCATCAGGGAACGCACCGCCTGCTCCAGGGACAGATCGTCAAGCTGGCGCGGGCGCAGCCGCCCTAACAGGCGGCGAACGGAGTCATAGACACCCAGTGAAAGCTGTTCGATATGCGCCCCGCCCTGCTTCACACCCGCGTTTTCTGCCGCCAGACGCTGGACAATGCCCGCCTGGGTGCGGATGGCGGTGATGGTCTGGCCGATGTCATCGTGCAGCTCGCGGGCAACCTCCTGGCGCACGCTCTCTTCCGTCTCCAGCAGACGCTCCGCCAGACGGCGATTGCGCGCCAGCTCGGCTTGCAGAGACTGGTTCAGCTCGCGCAGGCGCTGGATGCCCGCCCCCAGCAGCAGCCCGGTCAGGCTCTGGGCCAGCAGCGAGAGCAGCAGATCTACCGGATGATCGTGCCAGGTCTGGCTGGCGATCAGCGCGATGGCATTCATTAGGGTCGCGATCAGCGCCCCCTGCCAGCCGTAGTGCCAGGCGAGGGCGATGATCGGCAGCGCCAGACAAAACGGCGTGAAGCGTGATAATTCAGCGGGCAGACCAAGCTGCAACCACAGGCTCACCACAAACAGCAGCAGATACCAGATCAGGTGCCGGGCGCGCCAGTTCACCGGCTGGGAGACCAGCGCCGGGCCGAGCGGCTGCCAGACGGTGCTGGTAAGGTAATGCCAGAAAACCAGGCAGGTCGGTGCCAGCGTCAGGCCGCCGGTGAGGGTCAGCAGCAGGGCGTTGAGCACCTCCTTTTCGCCCACCCACGGCAGGGACTGCAACAGCGCGGCGGCAATCAGCGCCGCCCCCTGACGCAGCAGCGTGCGCCAGTCGCGCTGGTGACGGTAGCGGGAAATCAGGGCGACCGGGATAAGCGTGAGCAGGCTTCCGGTCATCAATAAAGGCAGATGCGCCAGCGCCACTTCCTGCGCCAGCCAGATCAGCATCAGCCACTCTGCGCCCAGCAAAACGGGCCAGTATCCGCGCGGGCACTGAAGCATCAGTCCCAGACGCAGGCCAAAGGGGAACAGCAGCACCGCCAGCTCCGGGCGTTCCACCAGATGCAGGCTGATGCTCCACAGGCAGAACCATGCGGCGGAGAAGATAAAAAAGCTGGCGACGACGGCGATCAGCCGTGAAAAAACGGGACTCATTGCCAGCTGTCAAACATACGGCGCGCCAGCTCGACATCGTTACTGACGTTGAGTTTTTCCATCAGGTTGGCGCGATGAACATGCACGGTTTTCGGGGACAGTTCCAGCTCCGCGGCAATCTCTTTCACCGACATGCCCTGGGCAAGTTTCTCTGCCACCTGACGCTCGCGTCTGGTGAGCGGATCCTGCCGTCCCGCCGCCAGCTTGATGGCGATATCGGGCGTCAGGTAGCAGCCGCCGGTGGATACGGTGCGCACGGCGGCAATCAGCTCGTCGGGGCTACAGCGTTTAGAGAGGAAGCCGCGCGCGCCCGCGTTGAGCGCCTGCTCGACCAGCGCCGGGCTGTCGTGGACCGAGAGCATAATGGTCGCCATCCCTTTCGGCAGTTGGCTTAACAGCTCCAGCCCGGAGAGATCCGGCATTGAGATGTCGCAGATACAGACCTGCACCCCGCGTCCCGGCAGGCCCGCCAGCGCCTCGCGACCGGAGCCAAACTCGGCCACGACCTGAAAATCCGGTTCGAGGTTTAAAAGCTGGGCAAAGCCGGAGCGGACGATAAGGTGGTCGTCGATAAGGGCGATGGTGGTCATGGTTTGATCCTGATGCGTGAACACGCCGGATGGCGGCGTAAACGCCTTATCCGGCCTACGTGTAACGTCCTTGCAGGCTGGATAAGCGCAGCGCCATCCGGCAAAAGCCTCTTACCTTAAGTGATTTACTCGAAAAACACCGCAATTTTGTTAAACATGGTGGGATCGGACTGGTTGCGTGCCACTTTGGTGACATCTTCCAGCTTGTCGATCTGCGCCATCATCTGCTCCAGACGCTGATCGTCGTTCACCAGTAGCCAAATGCGGCTGTGCTCGCTGCCCTGAATCGGCAGGCACAGAATGCCTTCCACGTTAAACGCCCGTCGGGCAAACAGCCCGCAGACGTGGGTCATGACGCCAGGGTGGTTGCGGACGGTGAGTTCCAGAATGACGTTATCATGTTGTTTCTGCATGGTTTATTCTCCCACCATCTCAGTATTTGCCGCACCCGGCGGCACCATCGGATACACTTTTTGTTGCGCGTCGATACGCACGTGGATCAGCGCCGGGCCCGGACGAGAAATCGCATCCTGCAACGCCGCGTGGGCATCTTCTTCGGCGTTCAGATCGCAGGTGTGCAGGCCAAAACCAGCGGCAATCTGCATGAAGTTGATCATCCCCGGATAGGTCGCCGCAAACACGCCCTGCTTATAGAACAGGCTCTGCTGCTGATGTACCAGGCCCAGCGCCTCGTTGTTCATCAGAATGATTTTGACGTCTAACTGGTTTTCGGCTGCGGTGGCCATCTCCTGAATGTTCATCATCAGGCTGCCGTCACCGGAGAAGCAGATCACCTTACGGTCCGGGTTGGCGAGCGCCGCGCCAACCGCTGCTGGCAGGCCGAAGCCCATGGTGCCAAGGCCGCCGGAGGTCAGCCACTGGCGCTGGCGGTTAAGCGGATACACCTGGGCGGTCCACATCTGATGCTGGCCGACGTCGGTGGTGATAATCGCGCTGTCATCCACGCAGGCGGCAACGGCGTTGATAAGGCCATAGTGGCTCAGCGGGTCGCCCTCGGTTGGGATAGCGCCCGGGAATTCGCGTTGCAGATCGGCCACCAGCTGGCGCCAGTCGGTGCGGTCGGTTGCCTCCGTCTGTGGGATCAGCTGTGCCAGCACCTCGGCCACATCGCCCTGAATCGCCACGTGCGGCTGCTTGATTTTACCCAGCTCGGCGCGGTCGATATCCACGTGAATGATTTTGGCGTTCGGGCAGAACTCCTCGGTTTTGCCAATCGCCCGGTCATCAAAACGCGCCCCCATAACAATCAGCAAATCCGCCTCTTGCAGGATGTAGTTGGTGCTGCGCGCGCCGTGCATGCCCAGCATCCCTAAAGACAATGGGTGCGCTTTTGGCAGCATGCCGAGCGCCATCAGGGTCATGGTGGTAGGCAGGCTGGCTTTTTCAGCGAACTGACGGATTTCATCCGCGGCGTTGATCGCCCCGCCGCCCAGATAGAGCACTGGGCGTTTCGCCGCGTTAATCATGGCGGCGGCATCGCGCACGCTCTCAGCGCTGAATTCCGGCGCCGGGGCACGCTCGCCCGGCTCCGGCAGCACGTCGATCTCAATTTCTGCGGTCTGGACATCCTTAGGAATGTCTATCCACACCGGACCCGGGCGGCCAGACTGGGCAATGCGAAACGCATCGCTGATCACCTGAGGCAGCTCGCTGATATCGCGAACTAAATAGTTATGTTTGGTGATGGGGATAGAGATACCGTAGGTATCCACTTCCTGGAACGCATCGGTACCGATCATCGAGGACGGCACCTGGCCGGTAATGCAGATCAGCGGAATGGAGTCGAGGCGCGCATCGGCGATGGCGGTCACCAGGTTAGTGGCGCCCGGCCCGCTGCAGGCCATACAGACCGCCGGTTTACCCTGGGTACGCGCCATGCCCTGAGCGATAAAGCCTGCGCCCTGCTCGTGGCGCGCCAGCACGTGGCGGATCTGTGTGCTTTGGCTTAACGCATCGTACAGCGGCAGCACGGTCCCACCCGGGATGCCCGCAACGGTGGTGATGCCCTGTCGTTCCAGTAAATGAACAATCAGCTGCGCGCCTGTAAAACGCGTTTTTGTGGATGTTGTGCCCGAACTTGCCATGCTCCAGTCCTTTTCTTCTGAGCCAGCTTTACGCGTCGTAGTTCAGGTTGCAGATGCGTTGGCTGCGTTCCCTCACCCCAGTCACGTACCTATGTACGCTCCTGGGGATTCGCTCACTTGCCGCCTTCCTGCAACCCGAACTACTTAGCGTATCCGGGAGGGGTCCTAAACGAAAAACCCCGCCCGGTTTGCGCCGGCGGGGTTTTGGATTCGTGTGTTGATCCAGTCCCTACGGCGCATTGCCGACGACCACCACCACACGCACGACGACCACTGCGGCTGGTTGCGCAGTTGCTAGTAGGGTCGAGGTGAACATGGATGCTGTCATTGGGGACCTGTGTTTAGAATCTATTGATAGAATTTATACAAACACAGCTTTTCGGGCATGACAATGGAAATATTTTCATCTGCGCAAAAATGCGTCGAAGATCACGTTTCGTTTGTTGCGTGCGGAAAACAAAAAACCTCGCCTGAGCGAGGTTTTTTTCAGAGGTTTTGCGGTTGGTCGCCGCAGAACACCCTGTGTTACGTCAACGCAAAAAGTA
>ENA-UEQE01001251-UEQE01001251.1-human-gut-metagenome-genome-assembly--contig:-NODE-1251-length-20979-cov-8.184002_pt1 | contig 20979 bp, 20 predicted proteins | sample MGYA00242934_ERZ507935 | MGnify/ENA primary metagenome ERZ507935 (study PRJEB26167, sample SAMN06115423) | human gut metagenome | host: Homo sapiens | place: China:Anhui | collected 2015-03-30... | reverse complement strand
GAGTAACAGCGAAAGGGAAACCGCTTGTGCATCATCTGATGAATGAAGATTTGAAGCAAGCGTATGAACTTGCCAAAACTGAATCAGGCAGTCTTGTACCTATAACTCCTGCTTTTCTGAAAAGGTTGAATGCAATGTTGATGCGTACTACTGGCAGCGTTCACAGTGTGTTGGGCGGCTCTTTTGATTCTTCTAAAGGAGAGTTCCGTCTATGTGGTGTTACGGCTGGTGTTGGTGGACATTCTTATATGAACTATTTGAAAGTTCCTGCTAAGGCGGATGAACTTTGTGCGATTCTTCAAGAGAAGCAAAAAAAAATGGGAACACTTCGAGAACAATACGAATTGAGCTTTAATGCCCACCTTAATTTAGTAACTATTCATCCGTGGGTGGATGGCAACGGAAGAACGGCTCGATTACTGATGAACTACATCCAATTTTGCTATCACCTTTTTCCGACCAAAATATTTAAAGAAGATAGAGAAGAATATATTCTTTCCCTGCGCCAATGTCAGAATGAAGAAACTAATCAGCCGTTTTTGGACTTTATGGCAAGGCAGTTGAAGAAATCACTTTCTATAGAAATTGAACGATTCAATGTATCACGAAAGAAAGGGTTTAGTTTTATGTTCTGATACTATATAAAACAAGGATTGCTATTTATGAGTTTATGGTAAACTTGCATGTGGGAAAGTTTGAACATCCATAGAAAGTGCCGTACTTGCCTTTCCTCAAAATGAGATGTCCTCCGCATTGAGGACAAACACCTTGATTTATTAGGCGTGAACTTCTGTATTGCCGAGCCTTTGCGTTATGCTTATGCTGTTTTAGTTTCTCTTTATCAGCGATTATGCGATTCTGGTTAATTGTCTGTATGGCTCAGTTGTAATTCTTGGGGGATTAAGTTTTGTCAATTCCCTTCATGCATATACCTTTGCTGGCTCAGCGGATTTTCCCGGTTGGCAAGCTTTCTTTTAAGCGTATAGCATAGCCAGCCTGAATATGAAGAATTTAACATATGAATCAAACATCTGTCCCCTGATGTTGTCTACTCCGGTTTCCAATCCCTGTATGCGTTTTTGAGCTTCCTAAGCCATTTCATTAGCCGGACCAAGCGTTTCCGTCCTTTCGGTTATGCCCGTCTGTCCGTCGGATTACTACAGTCTCCGGCAGCGGACTGTATAGTCCGTTGCAGTGGACCGTACAGTCTGCTATAGTGGACCGTACAGTCTGCTATAGTGGACTGTACAGTCCATTGCCGCAGACTGTAATAATCTTCTGTTCAAAATACCTTGGCCGACCTTGGGAAACGGCTTATTCTTCCCTTTGTTTGTGATATGATATTTAAATCTCCAAGAATAATAAGTAACCCGATTTTTTTCAAAATATTATGCCCACACACTTTTTGACTTGATCCATATTTCCAGCTTTCATAGGGAGATTATTTTACTTCAAACTCTGTATTCATGTATATTTCCAATTGTAATCCTATCTTGTATTTGCCGGGAGATAATTTCCCGGAACTGAATCGTTGTTTGTAATTAGGGTCGGTAATACGACTGACATTCCATGATACAGGTATGGAAAACAACATTGCTTCTCCTGCTTCCAAACGTGCGCAACTCCTCATGTAATCAGATTCATCTCTCGAACCGGAGCGGGTAAGCGGATGTACCATATACAATTCATCCGTTCCTATGCTCGGAAGAAACAGCGGTTGTACCGAAAGATTGGTATGGTTTTCAAACTGTATGCGGATAGAATCGTTATCGGATTCCAATACCCTAAAACTAAAAGCTCCCTGCATCTCTGTCCCTTTCACGGGCTGAATCCCCATGTCTGTCAGGTTGCAATACGTGTAGATATTGGAGAACACGTAAAAGTGAACTTGGTACTTGTTCGGTTTCAACGGATATTTAAACTCGGACATGTGAATGTGTTCGGGCAACGTATCGCCTTTAGACAAATCTCTGCCCACGCCAGCAAAGGCAAGATTGTCAATGAAAGGAAACTCTTTCCACTCACCGCCTTTCCTGTACTTCATCCAATGTAATTCGGGTTCGGCGGTAGGAGCATCTACATTGATTACATCCAACGTAATTCGTTTGGTTGAGGACGGGTAAACGGGTTGTTGGGTTCGAATTTTGTAAGCGTCCGGATGCGTAACGTAAACATTGGGAAGCCTTTGGATATGTACACGACTTTCGTACTTCTCTATTTCCGACTGTAAAAGGGGAAAATCAATGTCCTGTGCATTCAGCTTCAGCGACCAAACAGACAAAAGGACAGATAAGTAAATCAGATTTTTCATACATATCTACTTGTTAATTATTTTACCATTCTTATTTATATAATACCAATCAGAGTTATCCCGGTAATGCTTTTCGCCTTTGGAATCGGGAATTACTTTGTTCTCACCGGAGAAAGTAACCTTTGCTTTGCCGTGCTCGAATGGGTAAGCAAATTTAAATTGAGGCTTTATGACCACATTACCCAATGAATCGGCAAAACCTACCAATCCATCCTCGTTCATTATACGGAAAAGCCCTTCTTGTATGTAGTCGGGACCATTATCATATTTGAATACATAGAAAAGTTCTTTGCCCGCATTATTGATGCAGATTATTCGAGCGTCCTTTGGCTTGTGCTCATAAACAAAACCTAGTTTTTTGATAGTATCTGTCTGACAGTATCTGTACTTGCCGTATGGCACAATGGTGTCACCCTGTTCATTCAGATAACAGACCGGAACACCCACCTCCAAATAAGGTTCTGTGGTATGGGCGGTCAGTGTGGCATCGTATCGCATCAAGACAGGGGTATCACAAGTGCTATAACCGATAACTGAAACATCGGTATGAGGGTTGATAGGAGTTGTCGGACTATCATTCTTGAATAAAACAGGTACAGTCCAAACGGAGTTGCAATATTCACCTTTCCAATAATTGATTGCCGGAGTCCATCGTGGCATGCTTTTTATGATTTGCAATACTTGATTATCCCATTCCGGGATTCCGCAACTTCTCATGGTTTTAGCTTCTGACACTTCTCCGTAGGAATCAATCTGTATTGTGTAAATTCCTCTGATTTGATTTTTGTTGCCCAACATTTTAGGATTGTATCTCAAGTGTTCATTGATGTAGTTGGTAATTGCATACGGATTTCCTTTTTGGAAGTAAGACCCGCTTTCCCATTCTACAAGACACTGTTTCAGTTCTTCTTCTCTAACACTATCCGTTTTTACCCTGTCTTTGTAATGTTGCGGTAAAAATGGTACATACACTGTATAAAAGCATTCCATCCGTTTGCCGTTCTTGTCCCTGCAAGGCAGGCAGTGCGGAAGCTCTTGGGTCAGTCTGATTACCTCTTTATCAAAATCTTTATGAATAGACGTCAGGATATTTATTCCACGAGGCAATCCTAAAGTATCAAGAGAGAACATTACAACGGAATAGCCTGCCACGTTCTTTTCCAGCAACTTTTTGGGGTATTTCATTCGAGAAACAAAATACTTTTCCAAATCGTAATTCCATATTGCCCATCGGGGAGGTTCTATCGTGGATAAATCCTTAATAGGCTCTCCGGTTATTTTAGCAACACCCTTGTTCCAAATGTCCTCTTTACGCCAAATACTATCCAGGCGTTCTTCGTTCTGCCTTTGTCCTTGAATACTGTTATCTGTTGTACATCTGACAGGTGCAACTTCGATTGTCAAAATCTCCGGCAGATATTGGAGAACCAGCGTACTATCTGTCAGTTCCTGTATGATATAATCTTTTCCCGATTCAAAAACTTTGATTGTATCCTCATGCAAAGAATAGGAATAGCATATTGGGGTTTGTTTTTTATCATATAGAAAACTTTGTTTCCATTCGGCACTACGAAATTCCATTTCTATTGCATATTGTTTGTCTTGGGGTAATTGCACTTTCCATATTTTATTCTCTAATAAAGCAGACATATCTGCCGAATTCTTGTCTTGGGCTAAAAGTGGGCTGACAAGATTGAGAGAAAATATAAATAATATGGATAGAAAATGTTTCATAATCAATTATATAAACAATATTCAAATGTTTGCATTGGTAACAGGGTTCCCGCTGTTTATCGGATTGGTGAAAGGGAGCATTTCCTTTCTTTGTCTTATATCAGTCACACCGATAATGTTATTGCTTTCCGGAAGGAGCCATGTCCGTCGTTTATATACGGTTCTTTTGGCTTTGTCCGGCTCCTGTTCCTTTATACTTGTTCTTTGCGGCGTTGAATTTGTAGCGCAAGGTGAGAGTTACCTGTCGGAACTGGGTTATATAATCGCTCATAGTGCGTATTCCGCTGTATATCAATATGTCCGCATCGTCGGTTTCCAAAAGGTTGTTGGCTTGCAGCTGCATGCTCAGCCGGTTATTGAAGAATGCTTTGTATAGAGCCAGCGACACATTGCACGCATCTTTTTGCAGGTATATGTTCTGGTTGTGGCCGCAGGTGGTGTAAACGGCGTTTATATCAAGCAGTATACCGGCAGGCAGTGAGAGGTTGTTGCGCCAGACAAATGTACCGACAGGGTTGTTCAGTGACTTTATGCCGTTGTGGGTTTCGATGGAGAACCACTGCTTGTAGAGCTCTGCCGTGAACTGCGGTTTCCACAGCCCGATGGTGGGCGCCACTGTCAGTGATGCCGTCATGCGGTCGTAGGATTCGGTGTTTACCACTTTCATCAACGAGATGGTGGGATTCTCTTCCGAATAGTTTTCTGATATCTGTATCATGTCGTCTTTCACGCGGCTGTATCCCACGGAGACATTCAGCCATTGGTAAGAGGCAGCCAGTAATATGTTTTGCGTCATGGTCGGAGTCAGGAAAGGGTTTCCTGTCTGATAAGTATAGCGGTTGGCATAATAAGTACTATTCCGCAGGTTGTCATAAGAAGGGCGGGTGATGTCTCCTGCATAACTGAGCTGCACTTGTGTCTTTCCGATGGGGAAGTTGATGTTCAGCGAAGGGAAAATGTTATCGAACTTACGGCTTTGTACATCTATGTGTTTGCCTTTCTCGTAATAGTCGAAGCCTACGTGTTCGTATCGGATGCCTGCCTGTATGCTTACGTTGCCGAAGGAACGGGTGTAGTCTGCAAACATGGAGGCGGCTCCTTCCTTTATCTCGCTGTCGTCATTGGCAAGGATACCTTCCGGATTGAGATAAAGGTTGGTGCGCTTGGTATGAGAGTATTCACCTCCGAACGATAAGTTCCCTTGCCACAGAGGATGTGAGAGTACCAACTTGGCAGCATAAAGCGTGTTGTTGTTTTCGTTCAGGGTATTGATATGGTTTTCATTGTGTTCGTTAATGATTTCCGTTGTGTTTTGTATCTCTTTGGTAGGGCTCCATAGGCCGTCGGCGTTGAAGTCGATATTCCAGTTGCCTGCCTGTCCGTTGTAGTAATAGTTCAGGTTGTGAGTGGTGGAAGGGTTGTGGATAATCATTTGGCTGGAGCTGTTCTCGTAAGGTTGGTTGTCGCACAACACTTGTGTGAGATACCGCCAGTCTTCATGGGTAGACATGTAACGGTCTATGTTGTAGCGTATTCCCATCGAATGTTTTTCATTGAACTGATAGCTCATGGCGAGCGTGCCTTCTATGTTGCTGCGTTTTGTCTTGGCGTATGTGGCATCCATCTTTTGTTGCCATAACTTGTCCAAATAGGTGTCAATGACAATCTGTTGGTTGTTCCCGCCTCGCAATTTGCCGCCGAATAAAGTGCCGGAAAGGTCGAAACCGTTTTTCCGGTAGTTGAAGTTGAACTGGTCATAGATGGTCCAGCCATACGTGCGGCGGTTGCGAGTCACGAGCCGGTTGTCGAAACCGAATCCTTCGCCTTGTGCCTTTTTGGTGAGGATATGGACAACGGCTTTTACGGAAGCGTCGTAGCGTGCTCCCGGGTTGCGTACCACTTCCACGCTCTTTACGTTGTCCGAAGAGAGTTGTTCCAGCTCCGAGCTGCTTCTCACTTTTCTTCCGTTGATGTAGACTTCCGCTGTTCCTCTTCCGAATACATTCACTGCTCCTTCTTCAGCCGAGATACCCGGTATCTTGTCGAGCAGGTCGTTGCCTGTACCGGACTTTTCCAATACGCTGCCCGCAACTGTAGTCACCATCGCATCGCCTTTCAGACGCATTTTGGGTAAGTCGGCTTTTACGGTTACTTCACCCAGTTGGTGTGTGTCTGCTGTCAGTCGGACAATCCCCATGTCGGCAGGATTCACCGGTCTGTATATGGTGGTGTATCCGATAGAGGAAATGCGTACTATCTGAGGTTGTGCTGTTGCACTCAGGCTGAATGTTCCGTCGTCTCCGCTTATTGTTCCGCTGACAAAGGCAGAGTCGGGGAGTGATAGCAGTACTACATTGGCGTATGGCATCGGTTCGTTTTTTTCATCTACTAATTTCCCACTGACTGTTTGTGCTGAAAGACCGGTGATGATACTTTGGCAGGCAAGTAGCAAGCATATAATATAAAATGTTTTCATAGTATTAAATGTGTGTTTTATTGTTTTTTTTATACGTTTTTTTGGTATGCGATACGTGGACTGCCGTTGTGTGTATAGATAATTCCGCATTCCTCGAAACCGTTTTTCTTCAAGATGTTTTGCATTACATAGTTGTCATGATGTGTGTCTACGCGTATGTTGTGATGCTGCTCAAAGCACCATCGGATGCATTGGTCTGCAATTCCTTTCTCTTTCCCGTTGGAGGCCATGCGGTGAATCACACCGTATGGGGCATCATTCAGCCATTTGCCATTATCGATAACCGCATAGGTAGGGTCTTCTCCGACAATGAAACAGAAGGTTCCTACCGTCTCTCCCTGCTCATTCTCGCATATGTAGCTGTGTCCGTCGGCTATTTCGCGGCGGATGTATTCCTCAGAGGGATAGCCGTTTATCCATTGGTTGGGATTGCCGTGCTCTTGCATGAACTTGCGTGCATAGTCATACATGGCCATTACCGGCTCCAGGTCATTGAGGGTTGTTTTTCTGATTCTCATGCTTTCTGGGTTTATATCGTGTTAAGATTAGCAATTCATTCTGTATACATTGGTCTCTTTCTGTTCAAATCCCATTGTCTGATACAGCTTGTTGGCGGCTGTCCGTTTAGGGTTGGAGGTCAGCATCAGCGCGGGGATGCCTTGCGATTTCACGAAATCGATGGCGTGGCGCACCAACATCTTACTGAGTCCTTTTCCGCGATAAGCTTCGTCTATCACCACATCTTCTATCCATGCTTTTCCGCCGGTGGGGGAATGATAGATTCCGACGGTCAGCATTCCTGCCACCGCTTTGTCATCCAGCAGGAAGAAGAGATGGCTGTTCGCTGACGCGAGTGTATGCCTGAAGGCTTCTTCTGTAAGTTGTATGGGTCGGGTAGTCAGTTGAGTCAGGAATTTCCGGGTGGCTTCCAGATATTCCGGCTTGTATTCCAGTATTTCGATGATTTGAGTCATAAATAAGTCGGTTTTATGTCTATATATAATAAGGTGTAGCCTGCTTTAGGTCCGCGCTTTGAAGACCGGTGCTATTTTTTGTATCTCCGATTCGAAACCGAACCAATAACCATGTTCCGTGTCGGTGCTTACAGGCAGGAAGCAGAGGCGTAGTTCGGGTTTATAGTTGCCATAGATCACTTCCCAATGTTCGGGTGGAATTTGCCGCTTGGTTTTCACGTGTTCTGCCGGAAGTTTCTTGAGTGACATGCCTGCTTCTATCCATGCTATGGAGGCTTGTGTCCGATAGTCGGGATAATATTGTTTGCAATATTCATATAGAACTAATCCGCGTCTCTCCAGACTCATGGGTTGGTCAATGAGATTGGCTTCTGTCAGATAAGCCAGAAATCTATATAGAAAACGCCTGTCGTTCAGTATGAGTTCCCGTGTCAGTTCCTGCCACGCGGGAGTATTATAGAAGGCATCGAGCAAGCGGGACAGTCTGCGTGCTGTTTGCAGTTCGCCTACACTGATTTCTCCGGTTTGCAATACTTCATAAGGCGGAAGGGGAGAGTAGCGGATACCTAATTCGTCTGCCCGGTGGCGCATCTCTGTTCCGGGCAATAGCTTAAGAGATTCCAATTGGATTTCTCCGGCGCGGTACCCCGCAAGGGTATATATGTCTTCAAATATTTCATCCAAGCGATAAAGCGGGAGTCCGGCAATCAGGTCGGCATGGGTTTCCATATTGGATAGTGAGCACAGGAATTTCAATCCTTCCAATGCATCGGAGAGTTTGCCTATTCTTCGGCTTTTCTCTAAAACGGGTTCACGCAGACTTTGAATACCGGCTTCCAGATGAAGGAGTCCTGCCGGTAATTGTCGCAATTCTTTTTTTAGCTCTTCAGACAACAGGGCGGGATGAATTTCCAGATGGAAGCAGATGTCGGGTGAGAACTCCAGAAAAAGTCGGAGAAGTTCTTTGGCGCGGCGCGGATTATAGTTGAAGGTGCGGTCGAGCACACGTACATTCTTGATGCCGTGGCTGTGAATGATTTGCAGTCTGTGGCGTATGCTTTCGATGGACAGTGTGCGCACCGGTTTTTCTCCTCCGCTTACGCAAAAGGCGCAAGTATTGAAGCAACCGCGTGTGGTCTCCAACTGGACAAAAGGTTTGCTCCAATTAAAGAAACGGCTTTCTTCGGGAGGAACGAGGCCGGAAAAGTTCAGTACGCGGGCTAAACCGTTGTCTTTATATTCTTTTTCGGCGGTCAGATAGCAGAGCCCCGGAATGGTGTTCCACTTCTCAGGCTGTTTCCGGCATGCCAGCCATTGCGGAAACGCTTCTTCTCCCTCTCCTCTGAATACACAGTCGACAAAAGGATTCTTACGCAGAAACTCTTCATTATCTCCCAAAAACTCGGGACCGCCCAAAATGAGACAGGCATCCGGCAGTAATGCCTTTACGCGGGAAGTGATATGCATCAGTTGTTCGTGATTGAACAGCCAGGCGGTGGCTGCAAGTATGTCGGGCCGGCGGCGATAGATTTCATCGACAATCATCCCTACATTTTCATTGATGGTAGCGGATACTATATCCCATTCCACAGAGGTGTCCGAAGCCATTTGTGCATGCAAGGCAGGGAGTGCCAGTGAAGAGTGAGCATACGAACAGTTGAGGTCTATCCAGAGAATCTTCATTCTTAATATTGTTTTCTGTTTGCAAAGATAGCTTTTTTTTTATATCTTGCCTGTGTTTTTAAATAAATACCGTTATGATTAGAAGGGTAGAATTACAAGATGCTAAAGCGATTGCGGCTATTTATAATGAGTATGTAATACATAGTGTGGTTACATTTGATATTGAGCCTGTGCGCGAAGAGGATATGCGTGGTCGGATAGCCGGGATTTCGGCTCATTATCCTTATTTTGTTTGTGAATCAGACGGAAAAGTTGTGGGGTATTGTTATGCTCATCCCTGGAAACAGCGTGTGGCCTACGGACATACGCTGGAGACAACTGTTTACCTTCTTCCCGATTGTGTGGGGAAAGGTATGGGAACCCAACTCATGATGCGTTTGATAGAAGAATGCCGGAGGGAGGGTTACCATGCACTGATAGCTTGTCTGACGGAACCGAATGAAGACAGTACTTCTTTACATACTAAGCTGGGATTTCAAAAAGTATCTCATTTTAAGGAGGTTGGACTGAAGTTCGGGCGTTGGCTTGATGTCAGCGATTATGAACTTATCTTATAATCAGTGAACATTTCTATCCAAAAAGGGTTATAGCCATTAAACCTAAAAAAACTGACTATGACTCAAATTAATATTAAAAGGGTATATGAGACTCCTTCGTCCAATGACGGTTATCGGGTATTGGTCGACCGTCTTTGGCCCAGAGGCATGAAACGGGAGTATCTGAAATACGATTATTGGGCAAAAGAACTGACTCCTTCCAATGATTTGCGTAAATGGTTTCATGCTGATGTCGAAAAAAGATGGGGAGCCTTTGCTGATATGTACCAAAAGGAACTGGAACGCTCACATGCTGTTAAAACGTTCATTGATAGGATAAAACCTTATGAAAAGGTTACACTCCTTTATGCTTCGAAGAATCAGGAGCAGAATCATGCGCGTGTATTGGCGCAATATTTAAGCACACTTTTTTAGTTTTTGTGCAAAAAAAAGCTAACTTTGCGACCGTTTTAGGTAAAAAGAAGGATTATGATACAAAAGGTTCTAATCGCCAATCGTGGCGAGATAGCCGTACGTGTAATGCGTTCCTGTAAGGAAATGGGCATTCGCACTGTGGCTGTTTTTTCGGAAGCCGACCGCACAGCGCGGCACGTAATGTATGCAGATGAAGCCTGTCTGATAGGCCCTGCCGCTTCCAAGGATAGTTATCTGAATATAGATAATATTATCAAAGCTGCCAAGCAGCATCATGCCGATGCCATTCATCCCGGCTATGGCTTCTTATCCGAGAATGCAGACTTTGCCCGCCGTTGTAAGGAAGAAGGTATTATTTTTATCGGTCCGGCTGCCGAGACAATGGAGGCGATGGGCGATAAGATTGCTGCCCGTAAACGTATGATTGCAGCCGGTGTACCAGTCGTTCCCGGAACGGAACAGCCGTTACAGAGTGCTGAGGAAGCAGTCCGCATTTGCAATGAGATTGGTTATCCTGTGATGTTGAAGGCTTCAATGGGCGGTGGCGGAAAGGGTATGCGTCTTATTCATAATGAAAATGAGGTAGTGGAAGCTTATAATACTGCCCGTTCGGAATCCATGTCGTCTTTTGGAGATGATACTGTTTATCTGGAGAAGTTTGTGGAAGAACCTCACCATATCGAATTTCAAATTCTGGGTGATAATCATGGCAATGTAGTTCATCTGTTCGACCGCGAATGTTCTGTTCAGCGTCGTAACCAGAAAATAGTGGAAGAAAGTCCTTCACCGTTTCTTACTCCCGAACTTCGTAAGGAGATGGGAGAAAAGGCAGTTGCCGCAGCCAAGGCAGTGAACTATTCGGGTGCAGGAACCATTGAGTTTCTGGTGGACAAGAACCGTAATTTCTATTTCCTTGAAATGAATACCCGCCTTCAGGTGGAACATCCTATTACGGAGGAGGTAGTTGGTGTGGACTTGGTAAAGGAACAAATCCGTATTGCCAATGATGAGGTGTTGCATCTCAGACAGGAAGAGCTGTTTCAGCGCGGCCACGCCATTGAATGCCGTATCTGTGCCGAGGACACGGAAAACAATTTCATGCCTTCGCCGGGTATTATCAAGCAGCTTACTGAACCAAACGGTATCGGTGTCCGTATAGACAGCTATGTGTACGAAGGGTATGAGATACCTATTTATTACGATCCCATGATCGGTAAGTTGATTGTGTGGGCCACCACCCGTCAATATGCCATCGAGCGTATGCGCCGAGTGCTTTATGAATATAAAATTACCGGACTGAAGACTAATCTCAGTTATTTGAAACGTATCATGCATACGCCCGACTTTGTAAAAGGCGAATATAATACGTTGTTTATCGAGAAGAATTCCCGTATGCTGTTGCGCAGTAATGGCAATAACGAAGAAATCGAGAATATTGCCATGATTGCCTCTTACATCGATTATCTGATGAATCTGGAAGAAAACAAGAGTTCACAGTTGCCCGACGGTCGTCCCATCAGCCGTTGGCGTGAGTTCGGTTTGCAGAAGGGAGTATTACGCATCTAAACAAACGGAAAAGAAATATGGAAATACATATAGGAGACCGCATCGCCGATGTAACTTTGGTGAGCAAAGAGGGTAATAAGGTACAGTTCCTTATCGATGGAAAACCATACGATGTGGATATTGTGATGGCTGAGAACGGAAGTTGCTCCATTCTTCACGATGGCAATTCGTTTAATGCCGAGTTGATTCGCGGTGAAGGTGGTAAGAGTTATGACGTGAATATGTTTTATCGCTCTTATCACGTAGATATTGTGGATACGCAGACCAAGTACTTGCGCATGAAGAAGGGTGGAGAAGAGAAACAAGACGATCGGATTATTGCACCCATGCCGGGTAAGGTCGTTAAAATCCCCGTTCAAAAGGGAGACCGCCTTAGTGCGGGAGACATCGTGGTAGTGCTGGAAGCCATGAAGATGCAGAGCAACTACAAAGTAAGTTCGGATTGTGTCGTAAAGGATATTCTGGTGCAGGAGGGCGATGCCGTCAATGCCAATCAGGAGTTGATAATATTGGATATCATAAAAGAAGACTGAAAGAACCATGACAAGAGAAGAAATATACAGCCGGTTTGAGGAACTGGACAAAAAGGCATCGCTGGGTGGCGGTGTGGACAAGATAGAGAAGCAGCATGCACAGGGCAAGATGACTGCCCGCGAACGTATTGAAATGCTCCTTGACAAAGGCACGTTCAATGAATTGGATAAGTTGGTGAACCACCGTTGCACCAATTTCGGTATGGATAAAAAACAGATTGCCGGAGATGGAATGGTGACAGGTTATGGAAAGATAGACGGCCGCCTGGTTTTTGTGTATGCTTACGACTTCACCGCACACGGTGGTTCGCTGAGTGAAACCAATGCAGCCAAGATTGTCAAGGTGCAGGAACTTGCCCTGAAGAACGGTGCGCCTGTTATTGCACTGAACGATTCGGGCGGTGCCCGTATTCAGGAAGGTGTGAACAGTCTTGCCGGTTATGCGTCTATCTTCTATCAGAACACCATCGCTTCGGGTGTTATTCCTCAGATTTCTGCCATCTTGGGTCCTTGTGCGGGTGGTGCCTGCTACTCTCCGGCACTGACCGACTTTATCTTTATGGTGAAAGAGCAAAGCCACATGTTTATTACCGGTCCCGATGTGGTAAAGACGGTGACCAATGAAGAGGTAGGAAAAGAAGAACTGGGTGGCGCTTATACTCACAGTTCCAAGAGTGGTGTCACTCACTTTATGTGTAATAATGAAGAGGAAGCTCTGATGAGTATTCGCGAGTTGTTGAGCTTCTTGCCTTCCAACAATATGGAGGATGCTCCCCTTGCCCCCTGTACGGATGATATTCATCGCCAGGTAGAAGCACTTCAGACCGTTATTCCCGAAGACCCCAATATGCCTTACGACATCAAAGATATTATCGAACCGGTGCTGGACAACCAGTACTTTTTCGAAGTAATGCCTCATTTTGCCAAGAACGTGGTAGTGGGATTCGGTCGTTTGGGAGGTCGTTCGGTGGGTATCGTTGCCAACCAGCCCGCTTACCTTGCCGGTGTGCTCGATATCGACGCCAGTGACAAGGCTGCTCGCTTCATCCGTTTCTGCGACTGTTTCAATATTCCTTTGATTACTTTTGAGGATGTTCCCGGTTTTCTTCCCGGTACGGTGCAGGAGCACAACGGCATTATTCGCCACGGTGCGAAAATCGTGTATGCATACGCCGAGGCCACAGTTCCCAAAGTAACCCTGATTACCCGTAAGGCATACGGTGGAGCCTATATCGTCATGTCCAGCAAGCCGACAGGTGCTGATGTGAATCTGGCTTATCCACAGGCGGAAATTGCAGTGATGGGTGCCGAGGGTGCAGTAAACATCCTGTATCGTAAATCGACTCCCGAAGAGAAGCAGGAGATAATAAAGGAGTATGAGAATAAGTTCTCCAACCCTTACCGTGCAGCCGAACGCGGTTTGATTGATGAAGTAATTATGCCGCGCGATACAAGATATAAACTGGCTCAGGCTTTGGATATGTGTCACAACAAAAACCAAAGTAATCCTCCCAAAAAGCATGGCAATATGCCGTTGTAATGAAAGTGCCTTCTTTTATACTTTAGAGTGTTAATAATATGAAGTGAATCCCATTTTGCTGTCTCTATGCAAGAAGACGGTAAAATGGGATTCTTTGGTATTGTTATATTTGCCGGGAGCCGGCGATGAAGAAAGTCTACTCTTTTAACCACCGGTTTATGAGTGTCATGATCTCTTCTTGTGTTTTTTTATCGAAGCTGCCGATACGTGTGCGGTGACTGCCACCGGGTAATGTATATACCTTGATATTTTCTTTTTCTTCCAGCCAGGTGACGCCCGATGCAGTCCATGGATCATCTCCTCCATAGATATAAATCATTTTCGGGTCGTTTTCCTTCAAGAATTTCACCGTTTTCTTATAGAGCGTATCATCAAAACTGAGGTGCTGCAAATCGGCCGGAAGCATAACCCGGTACATATAGTTTTTGCTACTTTTGATAGTAAGATATTTTTCAAAAGGCTTGGTGTCATATCCATAATACCCTAATTCCTTGGCTGCTTGTACATTAAAAGAAGGATAGGGGGATTGCTCCGAAAAATAATCAGGCTCACAGATAGCGATGAAGTGGTTAAAGATAGTTTGATTGTCGGCTTTGGGTGAAGGTATCTTAGTGACGGAAGTGCCCCATTGCCATAATGCGAAGGAATATTCCAGCACATTGAAATCATAGATTTCTGTAATGGGTACACGGAAAGTATATCCTTTGTTTAAACAATATCTCTCGAACATAGGCAGTAACTCAGCCTTTCTTTTTAATACTTCCAATTGGAATTCTTTTACTTTTTCCCGATTTTGGGCTGTGGAGACTGTTTCGGCAATGAAAGGTTCATGGCGCCCGTCTTCCAGTGATTTGTTGAGGGGAGCTACATAAGGAACGGAGAAATCAACATCGTCAGGGAAGTAGGCACGATAGAACATGGTGGTTTGCCCTCCTTTACTGATTCCTGTCGAAATCCATTTTTGAGGATAAAGTTGCTTAAAGGTGGTGGTGACGTGATGTAAGTCATACAGGGAGTTTTCCACAGTCAGGTAATCCCAGTTGCAAGGGTCAGGCATGGATGCATCAAAATAACGGTATTCCACAAATACCAGATTGGCGTTTAATCGTTTGGAGAGCTCTTCCTGATATCGTGGTGCTAACGCATAAGTGGCGGCATATCCTTCGGTTACCAAGATAGTAGGACGGTCAAAACCAATATGACCTAAGATGATTCGTTGTTTGAAACTACCGGCTTCCGGGTGTTTAGGATCGAGCAATTGCTCGATGAACAAAACATATTTTTCGGGATATGCATTGCTTTCGAGCGGCTTAATGTCGGTAATTCCCGGAAGACTTTGGAGCTTTTTTAGCAGCTCGGTAGGATTGTTTTCTGCATGGATGAACTCTAATGGCAGTAGCAGAATACATACTGTCCATATAAAAAGAGAGATAGTGTGTTTCATAATTCTTTTCTGATAAAATAAGCTAATAGGCAACAAAAGTAGCGTTTTATTTCGATATTGTTCTTCAATCTTTTATCTTTGTGTAACTTAACAACCTAGAAATAATATGTTTTTTCTTTGCAGACTATGGATATGGTGTAAACGCTTCCGTCATCGTTGTGGTTACGGCGTGCACTCCCCGTCCGATTTTTTTTTGATAACTTCCATTATTTATGAGAGATCTCCTTACTATGCATACCGGACATTGAAGAAAAGGGGCTTTTCAAATTATCTGCCTCACTATCGGCGCAAAGTGAACCGTTTGCTGTTCAGATTGGTTAATTATTTCAGACCGAAATCATTGATAGAAGTGGGGATTGGTAATGGAGCATCCATCAGTTATATGCGTGCGGCAAGCCGCACTATGGACTCTGTTACGCTGAAGGGAAGAGACCGGGATAAAACGTTGCTGCAACTGACCAAAAAGTTGGAAGAACTGAAAAGCGTCGATTGTCTGCACATTGCACATACTCCTTTCTATCAAGAGGTGTTTGAAGAGGCGTTGTCTTATGTGCAGCCCGACAGTTGGTTTATCATCGGAGGAATTTACGAATCACAAGAGAAGCGCAAATGGTGGAAAGAGGTGGTTGCTGACGAACGAGTCGGTATTACTTTTGATTTATATGATATTGGTCTGGTATTTTTTAATAAGAATCGTTATAAACAGCATTATATAGTCAACTTTTTATAAATATGACCATGAAAAAAAGTATGATATACACGAAGACAGGCGATAAGGGCACCACCTCATTGGTAGGAGGAGTTCGTGTGCCTAAGACTCACATACGCTTGGAAGCTTATGGAACAGTCGATGAATTGAATTCCTATCTGGGTCTTTTGCAAACATATTTGACAGAAGAGGCCGATAAAAGGTTGGTGGCCCATGTACAGAATAAGTTATTTTCCGTTGGTTCCTATTTGGCAACCGATCAGAGCCAGACTGAATTGCGCATGGAGAGCCGTATAAATGACAAAGATATTACATTGTTGGAACAAGCTATCGATGAAATAGACAATGCACTTACTCCTCTTCATGCCTTTATTCTGCCGGGAGGAGCGCGTGGGGCTGCTGTTTGTCATATATGCCGTACGGTGTGTCGGAGGGCTGAGCGTCGTATATTGGCATTGGCGGGAGAATGTGAGATAGAGGCTCGTGTTACAGCTTTTGTCAATAGATTGTCGGATTATCTGTTCATTTTGGCACGGAAGTTGAACTATCTTGCAAAAAAGGAAGAAATTTTTTGGGATAAAAGTTGCAAATGAAATAATTTATTATATTTTTGCGGCTAAATAGAGACAGAAAGAAAAGTATTTACTTTAAAAATAAGATAACTATGTACTGGACATTAGAATTGGCCTCGAAGTTGGAAGATGCTCCCTGGCCTGCTACAAAGGATGAGTTGATTGACTATGCAATGCGTTCGGGTGCTCCGTTGGAAGTAATCGAAAACTTGCAGGAGATGGAAGATGAAGGCGAAATCTATGAAAGTATAGAGGATATTTGGCCGGATTATCCGAGCAAAGAAGATTTCTTCTTTAACGAAGAAGAGTATTAGTCGGTCTCGAATAGACTAAACAATTAAATATCAGCGCGATGAACAATGAAAATTTGTTTATCGCGCTGGTGTTTTATGGCCTTATATAGTATAGCTTGTTTGGCTAAATTGCGGTTTTGTGACAACATCCGATTTGTCTTGGGATGGTTACAGACCTGATGAAAAGGAAGAAGCGTATCGTAGAAGGTGTCTGATACATGCTTTTAAGGTCGTAAATACTTGTACTAGGAAAAATATAGGAGATAATCGGATGTAAATACTTAAGAGTATTCTTGTTTTCTTTCCTCATTTTGTTGGGGAAGTGAAGTGTTATCACTATTTTTGCATAATGCTGCGAGAATTTCCTTAGCAGTGATATTTGGAATTAAATGAAAAGATTAGATACATATCCGGCAAGGCCATTTATCAAGTGGGTTGGAGGGAAAACTCAACTTCTTGATGATATTAAAAATTCTCTTCCTCGTGATTTATCACAGAGGGCTGGAATGACTTATGTCGAACCATTTGTTGGCGGTGGTGCTGTGTTGTTTTGGATTTTACAAGAATACCCAAACATTACACGAGCCATAATTAATGATATAAATGCAAAGCTAATCTGTACATATCGAGTAGTAAAATACGATGTCGAAAATCTAATCATAGAATTGACTCGACTACAAGCTGAATATCTTCAGCTTGATGAAATTGCGAGGAAAAAGTATTTTCTTGCTCAACGTGAACATTTTAATGAAAATGATAAAACGGATATTGAAACGGCTGCATTATTCATATTCTTGAATCGCACTTGTTTTAATGGACTATATCGTGTAAATTCTAAAGGTAAGTTTAATGTTCCACACGGGAGATATTCAAATCCGAAAATCTGTGACGAGGAAACATTAAGAGCTGATTCTGCAGTCCTCCAGCGAGTTGAAATTCTGTGCGGCGATTTTGCACAAACAGATAAATATGCCGGTGATAATGTTTTGTATTATTTCGACCCACCATATCGTCCTATAACAAAAACGTCTGCATTTACCTCTTATTCAAAAGATGGTTTTGATGATACTGAACAGATGCGTCTTCGTGATTTCTGCTCTAAAATTGCAAAACATCAGTCTTTGTTTGTGGCAAGTAATTCCGATCCACTAAATGCGGATAATGGAGATGATTTTTTCGATCGGCTTTATAAGATGTTTTCCATTAGACGCGTTTCTGCTTCAAGGATGATAAATTCGAGGGGAAATGGGCGTGGCGCTATTTCTGAAATAATGATTTCAAATGTTGCTAATGCTTACTGATATGAGAAACTTTGATACTTGGCTTGCGGAGCTCAGACCTTCCATTGCCGACTATAAATATTATGTTGATTTCGATAAAGTATTTAATAATGTGGAAGCTATTAAAATTCCACTTAACATATTGAACTCTCTTATTGGCTCGAAGAATATTGAAGATGACTTTAAAAACATCTTGATACAATATCCTGAGACATTGAGGTGTATTCCTATTCTTTTAGCTAAGCGTGAGCTTGATATTATGGCTATGGATGAAGAGGAACAGATTGATTTTCATTTTGACAAGCCAAATTGTACAAATGAAGATTACGTAAAATTTATGCGAAAGACCGGCCTTTTTGATTTGATGGAGAATCATATTGTCAATAATCTTGTGGATTACGTAACAGGTATAGAAACCGGCCTTGACTCAAACGGACGCAAGAATCGAGGAGGTCATTTAATGGAAAATCTTGTAGAGAACTTTCTTTGCAAAGCCGGTCTCGTCAAAGGCGTTGGCTATTTCAAGGAAATGTATGTATATCCGTGAAATTGAAGCTAAATGGGGAATTGACTTGTCATCAATTTCCAATAATGGTGGTGCGGAGAAACGATTTGATTTTGTCGTAAAAGGAGAGAATACCATTTACGGATTAGAGACAAACTTTTATACAAGCAGTGGTTCCAAATTGAATGAAACAGCACGCAGTTATAAAACCATCACCATGGAGACCAAAGACTTGGGATATTTCAAATTTGTCTGGTTTACCGATGGCTGCGGTTGGCGCAGTGCAAAGAATAATCTGAAAGAAACCTTTGATGTTCTGGAACATCTGTACAATATTGCAGACCTTGAAAACGGAATAATATCAAAAGCTCTTATCTAAATGCCAATTGCTTACTATAGATCAGATAACAAGGATTTTACTCTTTTGAAAGGAGATTGTATCGAACTTTTAAATTCGTTTGATTTTAAGTTTGATATGATTTTTGCAGATCCTCCTTACCATCTTTCAAATGGAGGCATAAGCGTTCAGAGTGGAAAAATGGTTTCTGTCAATAAAGGCGATTGGGACAAGTCCAACGGATATGAAGAGGATTATCAGTTTGATAAATCTTGGATTGCAGCCTGTCGGGATAAATTAAAAAGCAATGGTACAATTTGGATAAGTGGTACTTATCACAATATCTTTTCAGTTGCCCGATGCCTTACGGAATTGGGTTTCAAAATATTGAATTGCATCACTTGGGAGAAAACAAATCCACCACCAAATCTCTCATGTAAATATTTTACTTATTCTGCGGAGTATATTCTTTGGGCTCGTAAAGAGTCCAAAGTCCCCCATTTTTTCAATTATGAGTTAATGAAAAAGATCAATGGCGGCACTCAGATGCGTGATGTTTGGAGACTGCCAGCAATCGCTCCGTGGGAAAAATCGTGTGGGAAGCACCCTACACAAAAGCCACTCTGCGTTCTGTCGCGAATCATTCAGGCATCCACGCTTCCTGGCGCATGGGTTTTAGATCCATTTACTGGCAGTAGTACAACAGGTATTGCTTCGAATCTTTTGGGACGTCGTTTTCTTGGTATAGATCAAAATGAAGAATTCTTGGAACTGAGTAAAGCCCGCCGAGAGGAAATTAACGACACTTCAAAATGTACGTTGTATTTGGAAAAACTTCAAAAGCAAGTACAACTATTTGAGGACAAGGAAATCTCTGTCCTCAATGAACCTCTTATAGAATACGGTCAGGATTTGCCTTTCTAATATTGACGATTGGGAGCAGACTCAGGTATGTAATAGGTTTTACCAAAGTTGAGATAATCCTTCATATAGCATTGCACGTCCGCTTCTATTCCAATAAGTTACATCTTGTTCAATAAATAGCCACTTTAGGGATTTGAAAATGATTTCAACTGAATGCCCTGTAGTGAATGAGTAATCTTTATATTCTAAATCGTTAATTGGTTGACAGTTGTATGTTTTATCCAAAAGTGTTTTTAGACGATCGAATTCAATAGTGTTCTCAAGTTTCTTCCTGGCTAGATCATTCTTTATATCATCATGGCTTGGACGGTTACCTGTTGAAATAATGTTGTCGTGCTTTCCATATCGAAATTGAGTATCCTCAATCCTTACCTCAAAGTCAACCCCTTTGTTTAGCGCTGTAGGTCGTTTTAGATAAATGCGTTTATTATTTTGCAGAGTTTCTACAAAATAATAATATTCCGTAACCGACTTGGTCGTACCAGGTTGTTCTTTTAAAAATTCTTCAATAAGTTGTTTGCGATAAGAAGCCTTATCTGTAGCAACAATATTAAGTGTGATGTTCGTAGCCATATTATTGTAAAAGTTCTTGTATCTGAATGTTCAGTGCTTTAGCAATTTTCTCAATATTGCAGAGTGTGATATTCTTTTCAGCACGTTCTATCATGCCAATATATGTTCGGTGTACTCCAGCTAGTTCCGCCAGTTTTTCTTGAGATAAGTCTTGGCTTATTCGATATTTCTGTACATTCTTGCCAAATAGGAGCAGAATCGGTTCTTTACTCATTGATAAATAGCTATTGTTTTGTACTCTATTAATTTATTACAAAGTTATCGATGCTAACTAAAGTCATCAACATACTATAATTAGCAAATAGTGTTTATTGTATCCATAATGGTGTAACTCATCAGAAAGGTAGCTTAAATAAAACTATCGCCTCGGTTATTAAACTGATAGAGAATCATGTTCCTGTTCAAATAAGTCGCCCAATACTTAAAAAATAATGTTAACTCATATCAAGAAGTTAAGTAATGGCTACAAAACAGAATATATCCATTGGTGTTGATTACTCTATTATAGCGCAATATAATCATAATAAGAACAATATAAATTGTCGATTATCAAC
>ENA-UEQE01001250-UEQE01001250.1-human-gut-metagenome-genome-assembly--contig:-NODE-1250-length-20990-cov-3.728112_pt1 | contig 20990 bp, 15 predicted proteins | sample MGYA00242934_ERZ507935 | MGnify/ENA primary metagenome ERZ507935 (study PRJEB26167, sample SAMN06115423) | human gut metagenome | host: Homo sapiens | place: China:Anhui | collected 2015-03-30... | reverse complement strand
ATAAGGGGAATCGGCCTTTAACAAGGGGGCCAAGGGACGGGAGATACGGATTCCCACGTCGCTGCGCTCCTCGGAATGACACAATGCCAACATTTCAGTTGCTTATAAAAGAAATCGAGGTTTGATATGGCAAAACGAAAACTTGAGACCGGTCTGGGCCGGGGGCTGGATGCCCTGTTCGGCGACCCGGACCTGCCCGCCCAGGGGGAGGGCTCCGTCTCGCTGCCCATCTCCCAGGTGGAGCCCGGCCTGAATCAGCCGCGAAAGCGCTTTGACCCGGAGTCCCTGGCCGATCTGGCCGAGTCCATCCGGGTCCACGGGGTCATCCAGCCCCTGACGGTGCGGCGGCTGCCCTCGGGCTACTATCAGATCATCGCCGGCGAGCGGCGGTGGCGGGCGGCCAAGGCCGCCGGACTGGACCAGGTCCCCGCCGTCATCATCGAGGCGGACGACCGAAAGGTCATGGAGCTGGGTCTCATCGAAAACCTGCAGCGGGAGGACCTGAACCCCGTGGAGGAGGCCCAGGGCTATCAGGTGCTGATGGAGGAATACGGTCTGACCCAGGAGCAGGTGGCCCAGCGCATGGGCAAATCCCGCCCGGCCATCACCAACATGCTCCGCCTGCTGGCCCTGCCCCAGGACGTGCTGGCCCTGGTGGAGGAGGAACAGCTGTCCGCCGGACACGCCCGGGCCATCCTGGCCGCCCCCACCGCCGACCTGCAGCGCCAGGCTGCAAAGCAGGTGATGGAGCACCAGCTGTCCGTCCGCCAGACCGAGGCCCTGATCAAGGCCCTGCAAAAGGGGGAAAAACCCCCGAAAGAGCCCGAGCGCCCCGACCTGGCCCTCTATCTGGGTGAGGTGGAGAAGAGCCTGTCCAGCTCCCTGGGTCGGAAGGTGACCATCTCCCACAAGGGAAAAAAGGGCCGCATTCAGCTGGAGTATTACGACGACCAGGACTTAGAGAGCCTGCTGGCCCTGCTCCAGCAGCGTGACGGCGGGGAGGTGGAATCTCTGTGAGCGAAGAAAAGCAGCCCCTCTCCCCTACCCCGGAGGAATCTGACCGTAGGGGCGGATATCATCCGCCCGAAGCCGATCCCCCTGCCCAGCAGCCGGAACCGGAGAAAAAGCCCGAGCACTCCCACAAGCACCGGCAGAAGTCGGTGTTCCAGTATATCACCATCCTGTTCGCCGCCGCCTTTGTCCTGCTGCTGTATACCTTTATGATGGAGCGCCGCCAGAACGACATCCTCCAGCAGCAGTCCAACGACAAGCTGAACCAGCTGCAGCAGCAGTCGGTCTCCGCCGTCCAGTCTCTGGACAACCTGTATCAGGAGAACGAATATCTGAAGCAGTCCATGGACCATCTGGAGACCCAGATATCCAACCTGGAACAGGAAAAGCAGCAGCTGGAGCAGGACCTGGCCGCATCCCAGGACACCGTGGAGTGGCAGCAGCGCTCGGCCCAGGCTCTGGACTGGTTCTGGCAGGTGGACGAGGCCTATGTCCGGGGCAAGTACGCCCTTTGCCGCACCCTGATGCGCCATCTGGAGGACACCGGCGACGGCGACCCCCTGAAGAACTACCTCCCCCAGGAGAGCGCCACCAAAAACGGCCGCTTCTCCCCCTATCACCGGTATGAGGAGATCTATAACGCCCTGCACTGATGGGCGGGATGTTTCACGTGAAACCTGCCCCCTCCCCCGTTCCCTTGGCTCCCCCTTTGGGGGAGCTGTCAGCGAAGCTGACTGAGAGGGCAGGCCGCCGGGGACAGCAGCCCCTGCGCATTTACTTTCTCACAGCCAGATGCTGCTTGCGTGGGCCATGCGGGTGCGGGTGTACAGGATGACCCGGTCCCCCTGGTGCAGGGTCAGATCGCCGTTGGGGATGAGCATCCGGCCCTTGCGCTTGACGATGACGATGAGGGTCTGGCGGGAGATATCCAGGTCCCGGATGCGTTGACCGTTCCAGGGATTGTGCTGGCGCAGCTCCAGCTCCTTCAGCTCGATATGGTGCTGGTCGCTGCTGCCCACCGACTCGGCACCCAGCACCAGCACGTCGTTGTCCATCAGCTTCACGCTGCCCCGGGGGACCACCACCTCGTGCCCCCGCTGGATGGCCACCACGATAACGCCGTGGGGCAGGCCCAGCTGCTGGATGGTCTTGCCCGACCAGCTGTCGTGCTCGGTGAGGGCCACCCGGATGAAGTGGACCTCGTCCTCGTCGGCATACTCGCTGATGCGCTTGATGCGGGTATACTGATCCACAAATCCGGCGGAAATAATACCCGTTGGAATGGCCACCATGCCCACGCCCAAAAACGTAATGAAGATGCTGAATATTTTTCCCATCGTCGTAACGGGATAGATGTCGCCATAGCCGATGGTCAGCAGGGTGGACACCGACCACCAGATGCCGGAAAAGGCGTTGGAGAACACCTCCGGCTGGGCATCGTGCTCCAGGCTGTACATGCACAGGCTGGAGGCCAGCATGAGCACCAGCAGGATGAACACCGAGGAGAATAGCTGCTGCCGCTTGCTGGAGATGACCTGGGTGATAACACCCAGGGAGTCGTAATAGGCGTTCACCCGGAACAGGCGGAACACCCGGGCCACCCGGAACATGCGGAAGGCCACCGCCCCGCTGGGGAAGAACACCGGCAGATAATAGGGCAGAAAGGACAGCAGGTCCACCAGACCGCTGAAGGAGAAGATATACCGCAGCACCGCACGGGGTTCCGTCAGGCTGGGCCGCAGAAACTTGGCCGTCCACAGCCGCATGGCAAAGTCTGCGGCGAAGAAGGCCACCGTGACCGCCTCTATCGTCACCAGCCAGGGGCCGAATCTGGCATGGAGATCGTCGAAGGTAACCATCACGCTGACCACCAGATTGATCACGATAGACAGAATGTTAAAGGCATCGTACACCTGGCTGGCCACGTCGCCGGGCAGCCCGATCTCGATGATCTCGAACAGGCGCTTGCGCTGATCGTCCCACTCAGTCTCCATTTCTCTCTCCTCCAGACGCCCCGCCGCCGGTTTGCACGGACAGCGGAGCCTTTGGTGTTACAGGGCGGCCTGCCTGGGGGCCAGCTCCACCCCCTGGTCCGTCACCGTGGCCTGCACCCCCAGCAGGGGGCACAGGTCGCTCAGGGGCAGACAGCGCCCGCCGCTGCGCTCCACCGTGGGGCCGGACAGGCGCACCAGCGTTCCGTCCAGCAGGGCCCGGCGGCCCACGGGCAGCTCGATCTTGTGCAGGCCGTCAGACAGGCGGAGCACCCCGTCCTCCCCCGTCTCCCCCGTCCAGCCCAGGGCGGCGGCCAGAGCGGCGGCATCCACATAGGTCACGCCGGACAGCCGGGTCACCCTGTCCCCCAGGTCCAGGGCCTGTCCCTGCCAGAACAGGGCGGGGGCCTGATTCTCCCCCGGCTGGGTCTGGGCGGCCAGATACTCCTCATAGGTCAGCCCCTGGTCCATGCAGGTCCGGGCGATGTCCTGTCCCACATAGCGGTAGTGCCAGGGCTCATAGCGATAGCCGGTGATGGACTCCTTCTCCCGGGGATAGCGCAGCAGAAAGCCGAACCGGGCACAGTTGGCCCGGAGCCAGGCATATTCCGCCGTGTTCTCGAAGTGGGCGCTGATGCTGGCGGTGTTGATGTCCAGGGCCAGGCCGGTCTGGTGCTCGGAGTAGCCGGGGCGGGCGGAGTACCGCTGGGCATTGGCCTTGCCGTCTATGGACACATAATGTTGATACAGCCCCTGCTGGGTCTGATAGGAGCGGTAGGCGGACACGCTGCGCAGGGAGATACCGTCCTGCTTGGCCGCGTCGGCCATGGCCCGAAAGGCCGCCGCCGCTTCGGGGACCATGCTGCCCACGCCATAGCGCCCGCCCAGCTTCTCCAGCTCCGGCACATAGGTCTCAGACAGGCCGTGGTACTTGTTCACCAGCACCAGGGGGTCCGCCGGGTCGTCGATGGGCAGGGCATCGTCATAGGGGGTGAGGTCCAGGTCCAGGTTGACCTGGGTGACGATCTCTGCCGTCTCCGCCTCCGGGTGGGCCTGGGCATAGGCCAGATAGCGGGCCTCCCGGTCCAGGCGGCTGTTTTCCAGCGCCAGACAATCCAGCAGCCGGGGTGCCAGCCCCATGGCCCGCTCCCCCAGCCGGGCCCACAGCTGCTCCGCCTGCTGCTGAGAATAGCCCAATCCCGCCAGCTCTGCCAGGGCGGCGCGATAGCCAGCGGCCGGGTCCGGCTCATAGAGCAGAGGGGACAGCCCCTCCACCGCCGCCACCAGGGGCGGCTCCTCCGTTTTGGCGGCCAGCGCCGCCGGGGACAAACACAGGGCCAGGGACAACGCCCCGGCCAGAATACGCTTAGAATATGTGGACATGCTGAAAAGACCTCCAGGGATAAAACAGGGATGAGTTAGGAGTTAGGAGTGATGCGTTTGCTGTTTTTGCGCTGATACTCGGCGGACAGTTCGTCGGCCAGGTAGTCGTCGCTCATGCAGTGCAGATCGGACACGCCGTCCCGCATCAGGCAGTATAGCTGGGAGCGATAAAACAGGTCCATCGCCCCGCCGAGGGAGATCCCCGTCTTTTTTGCAAAGCAGGCGATGACCCGAGCATATTTCTTTTGCAGGAGAATGGGGTTTGCCTTCATACAGTCACATCTCTTTCCCGCATCAGCTCCAGGATGTCGTTGACGATATAGTCCTTGCTCTGGGTGTGGAGCATCTCGTACTCGGGCACGATATAGCCGTTTAGAATGTCGCTCCGTTCGGTGAAGGCCCGATAGACCTGCTGACCGCTCACACCCAAGCGGGCGGCCACACTCTCCACACAGAAGACAGCAAACTCCAGCTCCCTGGCGTTCCTGATGGGGCCGCCGATTTTATCTGTGTTCTCCATGGGCCACCTCCCGGCACCGCTCCAAAAAATATTCCCAAATGGCTTCGCCTCCGTCGCAGTCGGGGCGGCGGCGGGTATAGGCCATGCGCTCGGGGTGGAACTGCACCCCCAGGATGGGCAGGCGTTCGTGCTCCATGGCCTCGGCCACGCCCCCCTCGCTCCAGGCGGTGATGACCATGCCAAAGCCCGGGTCGGCCACCGCCTGATGGTGAAAGCTGTTGGTGTGGAGGATGGGTCCATACAGCCCCGCCAGCAGCGAGCCGTCCTGGGTGCGCACCGGGTGCCGGGCATCGTCCCGCCGGGTCCCCCTGTGGAAGATGCCCTGTTCCGGGGGCAGGTCCTGGATCAGCCCGCCTCCTAAAGCGGCGGAAATGACCTGCATCCCCCGGCAGATGCCCAGAATGGGCCGTCCCGCCTGATAGAAGGCCCGGAAGAGCGCCAGCTCCGCCACGTCCCGCTCCCGGTCCGGGGGATCGCCCCCCGCCTGGGGCCAGCCGAACAGCTCGGGGTCCAAGTCCCCGCCGCCGCACAGCACCAGCCCCGCACAGGACAGGTCCGGTTCCGGGGAATAGCCCGGGCAGGGGATGCCCCCCGCCGCCGTCACCGCATCGGCATAGGCGGCAGAGGCCCCCCGCTCACAGGAGAGCTGGATGCGGGGCTTTGGCTCAGACATGCTGGGCCTCCCGGTGGCGGACCATGTCTGCGATCAGGTCCACAGCCCCCTCCACCCCCACGGTGGTGGAGTTGATGGTCAGGTCATACCGGCGCATCTCGCCCCAGTTGTGGCCGGTGTAGTAGTTATAATAGTTGGCCCGGCCCCGGTCCATCTGCACCACCCGGCGCTCCATGTCGTCCTGGGGAATGTGATACTCCTCCACACACCGGCGCACCCGGCTGGCCAGGTCGGCGTGGATGAACACCTTCAGGCAGTTGTCCCGGTCCCCCAGCACATAGTCGCTGCACCGCCCCACGATGACACAGGGACCTTGGTCGGCCAGCTCCCTTATCACATCGGACTGGGCAAAGAATGCCTGGTGGCTGACGGGGATGCCGTGGCTGGACATGGTGGGGGCCCCGATGCCGATGGGGGCGATGGACATGTGAAAGCGGCTGCGGGCCCGCTCCTCCGCCCGGGCGATAAAGTCCGGGGACAGGCCGCTCTTCTCCGCCGTCTTCAAGATCAGGGTCCGGTCATAGCAGGGGATGCCCAGGCGGGCCGCCAGCTGCTTTCCGATCAGACGGCCGCCGCTGCCAAATTCCCGGCTGATAGAGATGACATAGTTGCTCATGCGATTTCCTCCTGCTGATACCAGTTGCCGGGCGCAGCCCGGTTTTCATATATTATAGCGGACCGCTTGAAAAATGACAACGAAAATCTGTCCCTTTTTCCGGCATTTCGGGTAATTTTCCATGGCCGAAGGGCGGTGATTTTCGGAACAGTTCATAAAATCCCTCCGGCCCTTGCATCATGACGGCAGAGCGGGTATGATAAACCCATAGAAACAGATCCAGTCAGGCGCGCTGCAAGCGCTTTGGAAAGGCGGCGGTATCCATGTCTGTGCGGAGCTCGGGCGTTCTGATGCCCATCTTCTCCCTCCCCTCCCCCTACGGGGTTGGCACCCTGGGGCGGCAGGCCCGGGAATTTGCGGACTTTTTGGCCCGGAGCGGGCAGAGCCATTGGCAGATCCTGCCCATCGGCCCCACGGGGTATGGGGACTCCCCCTATCAGTCCTTCTCCTCCCGGGCGGGCAACCCCTATCTCATCGACCTGGACGAGCTGGAGCGGCAGGGGCTGCTGGAGCGGGAGGAGTACGCCTCCCTCCCCTGGGGGGACGACCCGGAGCGGGTGGACTATCAGGCCCTCTACCGCCTGCGGCTGCCTGTGCTGCGGCGTGCCTGCGACCGGCTGCTCTCCCGCTCCCCGGCGGCCTTTGACCGGTTCTGCCTGCTCCACCAGGCCTGGCTGGACGACTATGCCCTGTTTATGGCGCTGAAAGAGCAGTACGGCGGTGCCCCCTGGCTGGAGTGGCCGGAGGACATCCGCCTCCGCTGCCCCCGGGCCATGGCCCGGGCGAAAAAAGAACTGGAGGACGACATCCGCTTCTGGCAGGGGGTGCAGTACCTCTTCTTTGGCCAGTGGCAGGAATTTAAGTCCTATGTCAACGGAAAGGGCATCTCCATCGTGGGCGACCTGCCCATCTATGTCGCCGGGGACAGCGCCGACGTATGGGCCGCCCCGGAGCAGTTCCAGCTGGACGGAACGGGCCGCCCCACCCTGGTGGCCGGGGTGCCCCCGGACGACTACTCCGCTGACGGCCAGCTGTGGGGCAACCCCCTGTTCCGGTGGGACCGGATGAAACAGGACGGCTACGCCTGGTGGCTGGACCGGGTGGCCTTTCAGTTTGAAATCTACGACGTGCTGCGGCTGGACCACTTTCGGGGCTTTGAATCCTATTACGCCATCCCCTACGGGGAGAAGACCGCCCGGAACGGCCAGTGGCTGCCCGGGCCTGGGATGGACTTCTTCCGGGCCCTCCGCCGCAGCCTGGGCCCCCGGCCCATCATCGCCGAGGACCTGGGCTTTCTCACCCCGGAGGTGTATCAGCTGCTGGCGGACACGGGCTTTCCCGGCATGAAGGTGCTGGAGTTCGGCTTTGGCGACCCGGGGGAGGACAGCGAATACCTGCCCCACAACTACCCCGTCCACAGCGTGGCCTATCCCGGCACCCACGACAACGACACCATTCTGGGCTGGCTGGACAGCCTGACCCCGGAGCAGGCGAAGTTCGCCCGGCACTACCTCCGCCTGTCCCGCCGGGAGGGGCTGCACTGGGGCGTGCTGCGTTCTCTCTGGGCCAGCCCCGCCCAGCTGACCGTGGTGCAGATGCAGGACCTGCTTGGCCTTGACCGCCGCGCCCGGATGAACACCCCCTCCACCCTGGGGGGCAACTGGCAGTGGCGGGCACTGCCGGAGGCGATGAGCGCCGGCCTGGCCCGGCGGCTGTACCGGGAGGCCGCCGCCTATCAGCGTCTGCCCCGGGGCGGCGCAGCAAAGAACGAGGAGTGAACTGACATGCAACTAAGTGAAGAAATTTTCCAGCTGCCCCAACAGCACTTCGGCCGGGCCCCCGACCAGTGCGACGACCGGCAGCTGTATCAGGCCCTGCTCATCCTGGCCCGGCAGCGCTCCGGGGAGCGCCCCGCTCCCACGGGGGAGCGGAAGCTCTATTACTTCTCGGCGGAGTTTTTGCTGGGCAAGCTGCTGTCCAACCAGCTGCTGGCCCTGGGGCTGTATCAGCCGGTGAAGGACTATCTGGCCGGAATGGGCCGGGACCTGGGGGTGCTGGAGTCCATGGAGCCGGAGCCCTCCTTGGGCAACGGCGGTCTGGGCCGCCTGGCCGCCTGCTTTCTGGACTCCATCGCCGCCCTGGGACTGCCCGGAGACGGCGTGGGCCTGAACTATCACTTCGGCCTGTTCCGCCAGGTGTTCTCCTGCTGCAAGCAGACGGAGGAGCCGGACCCCTGGCTCCAGCCCGACGGCTGGCTCATCTCCACCCGGCGCACCTTCCCCGTCTGCCTGGGAAACACCCGGGTGACGGCTGTCATGTATGACATCGCCATCCCCGGGGCGGGCAGCGGCTGTGCAAACCGCCTGCATCTGTTCGACCTGGCCGACCCTGCCCACGCCCCCTGGGTGGGCATCGACTTTGACAAGGGGGACATCGCCCACAACCTGACCTCCTTCCTCTACCCCGATGACAGCGACCGGGCAGGGCGGCTGCTGCGGGTGTATCAGCAGTATTTCCTGGTGTCCGCCGGGGCCCAGCTCATTCTGGCGGAGCTGGAGGAGCGGGGCTTTGCCCCGGACACCCTGGCCGACCATGTGGTCATCCAGATCAACGACACCCACCCCTCCATGGTCATCCCGGAGCTGGTGCGGCTGCTCATGGACCGGGGCAAGGACAACGAGACGCTGTATCACTACTTCTGTGCCGCCCTGGACCGGGGCCTGACCTTTGACCGGGCGGCGGACCAGGTGACGGCGGCCTGCGCCTACACCAACCACACCATTCTGGCCGAGGCCCTGGAGACCTGGCCCATGTCCTATATCCAGACCGCCGCTCCCCAGCTGGTGCCCATCCTCCGCCGTCTGGACCAGCGGGCCAAGGCCGCCCACCCCGATCCCAGGGTGGCCATTCTGGACGGGGAGGACCGGGTCCACATGGCCCACCTGGACATCCACTACGGCTTCTCCGTCAACGGCGTGGCCCAGCTGCACACCGACATCCTGAAACACACCGAACTGAAGCCCTTCTACGACATCTATCCCCAAAAGTTCTCCAACAAGACCAACGGCGTCACCTTCCGCCGGTGGCTGGAGACCTGCGACCAGCCCCTGGTCTCCCTCATCGACGACTGCATCGGCCCGGACTGGCGGCGGGATGCCCAAAAGCTGGAGGGACTGCTGAACTTCCGGGATGACCCGGCGGTGCTCTCCCGTCTGCTGGAGGTGAAGCAGCAGAACAAGGACCGCCTGTGCCGCCTGCTGTGGTCGGAGCAGGGGCTGGACCTGGACCCCTCCTCGGTGTTCGACGTGCAGATCAAGCGCTTCCACGAGTATAAGCGCCAGCAGATGAACGCCCTGGCCGTCATCCATCAGTATCTGGAGATCAAGGCCGGCCGTCTGCCCCAGCGCCCGGTGACGGTGCTCTTCGGCGGCAAGGCCGCCCCCGCCTATGTGATGGCCAAGCACATCATCCACCTGATCCTGTGCCTGCAGAAGCTCATCGAGCAGGACCCCCAGGTCCGGCCCTGGCTGCGGGTGGCCATGGTGGAAAACTATAACGTCACCTGGGCCGAGGCCCTCATCCCCGCCTGCGACCTCTCCGAGCAGATCTCCCTGGCCTCCAAAGAGGCCAGCGGCACCGGAAACATGAAGTTCATGGCCAACGGGGCCGTGACCCTGGGCACCATGGACGGGGCCAACGTGGAGATCGCCGGGCTGGTGGGGGAGGAGAACATCTACACCTTCGGGGCCTCCAGCGACCAGGTCATCGCCCTGTACCGGGACCGGAGCTATGATCCCCGTGCCTGTTATCACCGGCCCCAGGTGGAGCGGCTGGTGGACTTTTTGGTCTCGCCGGAGCTGCTGGCCATCGGCGACCCGGCCAGCCTGTCCACCCTGTGGCACGACATGAAGAGCAAGGACTGGTTTATGGCCCTGCTGGACGTGGAGGACTATATCCGTGCCAAGGCCGAGGCGCTCCGGGACTATGAATGCCGCACCGCCTGGGCCGAAAAGATGCTTGTGAACATCGCAAGATCCGGCTACTTCTCCTCCGACCGCACCATCCGTCAGTACAACCAGGACATCTGGCATCTGAACTGAGTTTTTCCAAAAATCGCTCCCGCTCCCCCGGTTTTTCCGGGGCGGCGGGAGTTTTTCTGTCCTCCGCCGGAAAAAGTTTTGCCGCTGTTTTGAAAATGTTTCGATTTTGGCCGTGGTTCGTTTAAAGTCTGCCGCTACAATGGGGGACGATATCACTCGTTTCAAACGGAAAGGATGGTCCCAACATGAAACTGCCCCTTCTCAAGCGGCCCGCCCCCTCTGCCGCAGGGGGACCCAGCGCCGCAAAAAAGAAGCGCCCGTCCCTGAAAAAGCTGGGAAAGAAAAAGCTCCTCGCCCTGGTCGTAGCGGCGGCCCTGGTCATCGGTCTGGGCGGCCGCACCCTGCTGGGCGGCGGAGCCCAGGCCGCCAAAACAAGCGGCGGCGGCTATACCACCGCCCAGGTCACCCGCCGGGACGTGACCGCCGCCATCACCGGCAGCGGCACTTTAGAGGCCGCCGACTCCTACAACGTCACCACCCTGCTGGAGGACACCATCCTCACCGCTAACTTTGAAGAGGGCGACCAGGTGGAGGAGGGCACGGTGCTGTACACCCTGGACTCCTCCGACGCAGACAGCTCCCTGGAGCAGTCGGAGATCTCCCTTCAGCAGGCCCAGCGCAGCTACAGCCGCCAGCTGGAGGACCAGGCCGACCTGAACGTGGCCGCCACCGCCGCCGGTCAGGTGTGGTCGGTGGACGTGGAGGTGGGGGACGAGGTCCAGGCCGGCCAGACGGTGGCCACCATCCGGGACTCCGCCACCATGGAGCTGAAGGTCCCCTTCCCCGCCGATGACGCAGCGGGCTTCTCCCTGGGCCAGAGCGCCGCCGTCACCCTGGACAGCACCTTCGAGACTCTGTCCGGCACCATCACCAAAGTCAACGGCAACACCGAGGTCCACTCCGGCAACGTGCAGGTGCGCACCGTCACCATCGCCGTGACCAACCCCGGCGGCCTGTCCACCGACCAGAGCGCCACCGCCGCCGTGGGCAGCGTCACCAGCACCGACAGCGGCACCTTCACCTACAGCCAGGAGAAGACGGTCACCGCCAAGGTGAGCGGCACCGTCAGCCGCATCCATGTCACCGAGGGGGACTACGTCAGCAAGGACCAGACTCTGGTCACCCTCACCAGCAGCAGCCTCTCCGACCAGGTGCAAAGCGCCTCCGAGTCCGTCCGCAACGCCCAGATCAACCTGGAAAGCCGCTATGAAAAGCTGGAGGACTACACCATCACCTCCCCCATCAAGGGCACCATCATCGACAAGAACTATAACGCCGGCGAGACCACGGAGGCCAACAAGACCCTGTGTACCATCTACGACCTGTCCTACCTCACCATGACCCTCAGCGTAGACGAGCTGGACATCTCCAACATCTCCGTGGGCCAGACGGTGTCCATCACCGCCGACGCAGTGGAGGACCAGACCTACACCGGCACCGTCACCAAGGTCAGCGTGGCGGGCACCTCCTCCGGCAGCGCCACCACCTATCCCGTCACCATCCGCATCGACCAGACCGACGGCCTCCTCCCCGGCATGAGCGTGGACGCCACCATCCAGCTTCAGCACGCCGACAACGTGCTGACCATCCCCGCCTCCGCCCTGAACCAGGGCAACACCGTCCTGGTGACAAAGGACTCCCCCAGCGCAGCCAACGCCTCTGACAGCCAGCCCGACAGCGACCAGCCTGACGGCCGGCAGCCCCAGGGGGATCAGAGCGCCGCTCCCCAGCCCTCTGACGCGGCAAGCGGCGACTATGTCTCCGTCCAGGTGACCACCGGTATCAGCGACGGGGACTATATCGAGATCACCTCCGGCCTGCAGGAGGGGGACACCGTGGCCTATATCCAGACCAGCTCCTCCGGCGGCATGGACATGATGATGGGCGGCATGCCCGGCGGCGGCATGCCCGGCGGCGGGATGTCCGGCGGCGGAATGCCCAGCGGCGGCCCCGGCGGCGGCGGAGCCCCCGGCGGCTTCTAAGGGGGGGTGCGGTATGGAGACCCTCATTGAATTTCAGAATGTGTGCAAATACTATCCCATGGGCGACACCACGGTGGTGGCCGCCGACCACATCTCCTTCCGCATCTGCAAGGGGGAGTTCGTGGCCATCGTGGGCTCCTCCGGCTCGGGCAAATCCACCTGCATGAACATTATCGGGTGTCTGGACGTGCCGTCGGAGGGGACCTATCTCCTGGATGGCCGGGACGTGGGCCAGATGGACAAAAACGAGCTGGCCGACATCCGAAACGAGCTGCTGGGCTTCATCTTCCAGCAGTATAACCTGCTGCCCAAGCTGAACCTGGCCGAAAATGTGGAGGTCCCCCTGATGTACGCCGGGGTGGGCAAAAGGGAGCGGCGGGAGCGGGCCCTGGCCGCCCTGGAGCGGGTGGGCCTGGGGGAGAAGTGGCGGCACAAGCCCAGCCAGCTCTCCGGCGGCCAGCAGCAGCGGGTGTCCATCGCCCGGGCCCTGGCCGGCCGTCCGGCGGTCATCCTGGCCGACGAGCCCACCGGAGCCCTGGACTCCCGCACCGGGCGGGAGGTGCTGGCCATGCTCCAGCAGGTCCACGCCGAGGGGAACACCGTGGTCCTCATCACCCACGACAATTCCATCGCCGTCCAGGCCCAGCGCATCATCCGCCTGGAGGACGGGCACGTGGTCTATGACGGCCCCGCCGATGCGCCGGAGGCGGTGGTCACCCCCCGGGCCGCCGGAGCTGCGAAAGGGGGCGCAGGCACTTGAGCGTTTTAGAATCCATGGAGCTGGCGGTGAAGAACATCCTCTCCAGCAAGACCCGCACCCTGCTGACCATGCTGGGCATCATCATCGGCGTGGCCGCCGTCATCGTCATCGTGGGCCTGGGCAACGGCCTGAAGGGCTATGTCACCGACAGCTTCTCCGATCTGGGCACCGACACCCTCACCGTCACCGTCCAGTCCCGGGGCTCCACCCGCAGCCTCAGCGTGGATGATATGTACCGCATCGTCTCGGAGAACAGCCAGTATTTAGACAAGTGCTCCCCCACGGTGACCATGCCCGGCCTGGTGAAGATCGGCTCTGACACGGCGGACAGCACCATAGCCACTGGGGTCAGCGAGGACTACCTCACCATCAAGCACTACGATATTTCAAAGGGCCGGGACCTGCAATACAGCGACATCGCCCTGCGCAGCAAGGTCTGCGTGGTGGGTGCCTATGTGGACCAGGCCTATTTCGGCGGCAGCGCCGTGGGCCAGACCCTCCGGGTCCGGGGCCAGACGCTCACCGTCGTCGGAGTGATCCAGCAGCAGAGCGATACCCTGGAGGAGGGCGGCACCGACGACTGCCTCTACCTCCCCTACTCTGTGGCCCAGCGCATAGCCGGGTCCGTCAACGCCTACACCATCACCATGCAGGACGAGGACCACATGGACGAGAGCGTGAACGCCTTAGAGACCGCCCTGTACCAGGTCTTTGCCAGCGACGACTATTACACCGTCACCAGCATGGCCGAGATGCTGGACACCATGACGGGCATGATCAACATCCTGGTCTATGTCCTGGCGGGCATCGCCGCCATCAGTCTGGTGGTGGGCGGCATCGGCATCATGAATATCATGCTGGTCTCCGTCACCGAGCGTACCCGGGAGATCGGCATCCGTAAATCCCTGGGGGCCAAGGAGCGGTACATCATGCAGCAGTTCGTCATCGAGGCGGCGGCCACCTCCGCTCTGGGAGGCGTCATCGGCATCGTTCTAGGCTATCTCCTGTCCGCGGGAGCCACGGTGGCGGTGGTCCGGCTGATGGGCGAGGCCCTCACCGTGTCCCCCACCCCCACGGCGGTATTGGCGGCCTTCGGCATCTCCGCTGGTATCGGCGTTTTGTTCGGTTACCTCCCGGCCAAGAAGGCCGCCCGCCTCAACCCCATTGACGCTCTGCACTACGACTAAACCAGGGTGGAGCGTGAAGAACAGTATGGAGACAGCGTGTATATGGAGGCTCTTCACTCTCTACTCTCATCAAAAGGAGTTTTTACGATGAAATCAACTCGCCTTCTCTCCACTCTGCTGGCCGCCTGCCTCTCCATGTCTCTGCTGTGCACAGGCTCCCTCGCGGTCAGCGACAGTGCGAAACTAGAGACCATCCAGGTGTTGGGCATCCTGTCCGGGGACGGCTCCGGCAATCTGAATCTGTCCAGTTCTGTCACCCGGGCCCAGTTCGTCACTATGATGGTGGCCGCCTCCAGCTATAAGGATGCAGTGGGAAGTTACGGCAGCTCCCTGTTTAAAGACCTGAAGGGGGACCACTGGGCCAGCCCCTATGTGAAAGTGGCGGTGGAGCAGGGTTGGATGTCCGGTTATGTGGACGGCACCTTCCACCCGGACCAGGGCATCACCTTGGAGGAGGGCTGCACAGCCCTTCTGCGCCTGCTGGGCTATGATTCCAGCACACTAACCGGGGCCTACCCCACGGCTCAGTTGTCCAAGGCCAGTGCTCTGGGGCTGCTGGACGACGTAGGCGCTGTCCAAGGTCAGCAGCTCACCCGGCAGGACTGCGTAGACCTGTTCTACAATGCACTCACCGCCCAGAACAGCGCCGGGACGATCTACGGCACCACACTGGGCTATACTGTCACCAATGGACAGGTGGACTACTCGGCCCTGGTGACCGCAGATACCAAGGGCCCCTATGTGGCGGAGAGCGGTGCTCTCTCCCTCTCTTTTACCCCCTCGTCCGTATACTACAACGGGGCTCTCTCCTCTCTCTCCTCAGTCCAGCAGTATGACGTATACTACTATAACGCCAATATGAAAACTGTCTGGATCTACCACGACCGGGTAACCGGAACGCTCACCGGCGTCTCCCCCAGCAAGAGCGCCCCCACCTCCGCCACCGTGGCCGGGGTGAGCTACGACATCGGCACTTCCGAGGCCACTTATCAGCTCTCCAGCCAGGGCTCCTTCCAGGAGGGCGATCTGGTCACCCTCCTGTTGGGCATGAACGGCGAGATCATATCTGTGCTGGACGCCCAGGAGAGCGAAGCGACCTATTATGGCAGTGTGGTATCCAGTGTCAAGGGGGCCTCCAGCTCCTCCACCAGTAGCTCCTCCACCACCAGCGCCCAGGTGACCACCCAGGTAGCCTGTACCGACGGAGTCGTGCGCACCTTCTACCATAGTGGCTCCGCTTTAAATACAGGCCGTCTGGTCACGGTGTCAGTCACTCAATCCGGGACCAAGGTGACTTCTCTGTCCAACAAAAAGTTGGAGGGGAGCGTGAGCAAGGACGGCAGCAGCTTCGCTGGCCACGACTTCGCGGACGGAGTCCAGATCCTGGACACCGACGAAAATGGCGGCTACGCCCGTATCTACCCCTCCCGCCTGGCGGGCGCCAAACTGTCTGGTGACGACGTGCGCTACTACAGCCTGGACGCCAACGGAGATATCGACCGCCTGGTCCTCCACGAGGTCACTGGAGATACCTGGGAGTATGTCTATGTGAGCAGTGTAGTAAACAACTCCTCTGACATGAATATCTCCGCCTCCTACACCTATGTCCAGGATGGGCAGACCCAGACGCTGAACAGCAGTAAGCTTTACAGCGTCAAGAGCGGCGGCGCGGCCATGATCTATGAGGACGGCCAGGTGAGCTCCATGCGGCAGTTGTCCTCTGAAACGTTGGACAGCGTGTCCTCCCTGTCCGCCCTGGCCGGCAATCAGGAATATGCCCTGGCAGAGGATGTTCAGGTCCTGCTTCGGGACGGCTCAAAATACTATCAGACATCCCTGTCCCAGATCAACGGCGAAGGTTACCGGCTCACCGGCTGGTACGACAACCTGGGCTGTCCCGCCGGAGAGCGCATCCGCATTATCGTGGCTACTCCCCGCTGACCTCCCTCTTCTTTATACGAAAATGGCCGGGCAGGATAAAATCTCCTGCCCGGCCGGTTCTTTTCTGTTCACGTCACCGCAGCATCAGGGCAACCAGTTGACGGAGCATCACAGCCGCCTCGGCTCTGGTGGCGGTGCCTCCAGGGGCCAGTGTCCCGTCCGGACGTCCGCTTAGGATGCCGCTGTCCACTGCCCAGGCCACCGCCTCCCGTGCCCAAGCGGACACGGAGCCGCTGTCCGTAAAACTGGTCAGCGTATCCCGCCCGCTGGTGACCATATCCAGTGTTTCAGCATAATGGAACAGCATCAGGGCGAGCTGTTCTCGGGTAACGGGGTCGTCCGGTCCGAAACGGCCGTCGCCATAACCGGAGATGATGTTCTCCCCAGCGGCCCAGGAGATGCCCTGGGCGTACCAGGCTCCCTCCGCCACATCGTCGAAGGGGAGGTCCGTCCTCTTACTCTCCGGCTCCTCCAACTGGAAGAGGACCGTGGCCAGCATCCCCCGGCTCAAGGTCTGCCCAGGGGCGAACTGGTCCTCGCTCACGCCGGAGAACAGCCCACGGCCCGCCACGAAGTCCACCGCCGAGCTGTACCAAACTCCGTCCGCCACGTCGGAGAAGGCGCTCTCATAGTCCACCAGCTTCACAGTGGCCCCCTCCTCCAACAGGAAGACGGCCTTTCCATCGCTGACCAGGGACTTCTTCACCACTTCCTCCCTGCCGTCAGCGTGGACGATGACCACCAGCTTGTTTTCCTCCGCCTGATCAATGACCACCCTCTGGAGGCCCTCGCTGTCTTCGGGGAGGGTAACAGTGTAGGTGCCGTCAGACTTATTTTCCTCCACCTCAACGGAAGTCTGGCCCGATTCCCCCTTCCCGCCGGAAGCTCCGCCGCTTGAGGGGCGGTGGTAATCCGGGTCCACCTTGCTGGCGTCCTCGGTGTAAAACACCTGGATCTCATCCCCGCTGTGGAGGGAGCAGCTCCCCATGTACACGTCGGGAAATTCTCCGTTTACCAGATACATCCAGCCGGAGTCCTCGCCATGCTCCTTCTCCCGCAGGGAACCCCGAGGGCCGGAGATGGACACGATGTAGGTGCCGCGGCTTCGCTCCGCCGTGTAGCCGTACTCATCCAGCATCTCGGTGAACACATCGTAGACTGTGTAGGTCTCGCTCAGTCCACTCAGGGCAGTAGTTCCGATCCACTCCTCGCCATCCAAGCCGGACAGGGAGAAGGTGACGTTGTCGATGGTGTCCACCACGGCTGTGGTATTGGTTGGGTCCGCGGTGCCCCGAACCAGCAGCTTCAGGCCGGGCAGGACGGCCTCATTTACCGCCGCTCTGGCGGCAAACGCGGCGACGGCCTGGGAGGTATCTGCGGTGACCTCCTGGTAATACAGGTCGGCCAGTTCAGCATACTTCGCATATTTCACGGTATCGCGCTGGTACAGCTCACCGTATTTGCCCAGCGTTTCGCTGGACAGATAGCTGGTGATGATGACGTTCTTAGGTTCTTCCTGCCGGGTGACCAGCAGGTTCTCGTGGCTGATGACGTTGGGGTTGCTGGATTTGAACAGCCGCCATGCCTCCAGCTCCTCCCACCCCTTGATGGGGGTTGGGACGATGCCATAGCCCTTCATGTCCTTCATATCCCGGACCCAGACCAACTCGCCGTTTTCCTCATAGACCTCCTGGAAGGGGGACAGGTCGGTGGTAATGTTGTTGATAGCCTCGTTCTCTCCCCGTATGCCGTTGAAGTAGTTGGCCTTGACCTTCTCCATCAGCGCCAGCTCGTCATCGATCTCCTTCTGTGTCAGGGCGGGGACCTCGATGGTAAAGGACCGGGCGGCGGTGACGCTGGTTTCGTCGTCGTGGAGAGTGACCGTTATGATGACCTTCGCCGGCTCCTCCCCCACTCCGGGGCGGTACACCCAGAGCCGGGCGGCATTGTTCACACCCGGAGACTGGATGACCTCCTCGTGATCGCTGGACAGGGTGACAGGCATATACTTTCCGTCTACGCCGAAGTCCCGTGTGGTGGGCAGCTGGATATCGTTGATGGCTGTGTAGACGCCATCCTCGTCCGGAACCAGCCTCTCGCCGGTCAGGGCGTCGGAGAGGCCCTTAGCCGCGAAGCCCTGGTCCAGCTTGGTTAGCAGCTCCTGTTCGATTTCGGCATACTGATCCCCGTCCATAGCTGGAACGGTCACTTCAAATGTATTGACAAGTTCAATGGGGGCTTCCTCGCCAATGACATCGTTGGTATACTGGAACGTAAATTTGGCCGTGAGGATAACGGTCTGATCTTCCTCCCCGCGGCGTACCACACCTACATAGGGGTTAAAGAGCGTGTCGGCAGTATTCTGGTTTTCTCTGCTGATGGAGATAGCTTCCTCGTTGTCAGACTCCCAGGATATCTGGGTCCAGTATTTCTTGTCCACCACCTTGGGCAGGGTGAGGTTTTCGGTGACAGCCAAGCCGTCTCCGCCTCCGATGGAGGAAAGGGTGACCTGGCTCATGATCTCCTCGCTCATAGCCGCCCTGACCTTGGCTGCATCCCAGTAAAGGATAACCGGCACATCGGAGAGCGTGGCGGCCGCCCCATCCTTCTCCAGCGTAAAGGCCACCTTGCAGCTTCCAAATTTGACGGCCGGAACCGTATTGGGGTCCTTATAAAAATAAGTGATGTCGCCGTTATCGCCAATACCTGCCCCTCCGTAGACTTCGGTGACAGACGCGACGGAGACGGTGATGTCATCAAAGCCCTTCTCCGCCAGATCGGCCAACACCATGCGGTTGAGGTTGGTGTCCGTGTCGTAGACCGGGCAGAGCCTGTAATCGTCGCTCAGGGCGGTAATGGCGTGCTGCAGTTCATTTTGTTTGTCCTCATCTGCGGCGGTGTCGGACCAAACTACAATTTTGTACAACGTATTGTAGAAAGCATCGTTGTATGTATATTTTGCAGACAGAGTTACAGTCACCGTCCCCTGAGTTGGGCGGATGACGGTACCGTCTGCCGCGATCACATCATTAAACCCGCCCCACTGGATCTGGGCAGTAATCCCGTTTTCTGTGACCACAGCGGGAAACTCCAGCTTGGTATCCTCTTTGATCTCGTCAGGCAGTCTATTTTCCTGATAGGCCACCGGGTACAGCTTGCCGTGGTCGGCAGTACGGACGGTTGCCTGGTGATCCTGGCAGCTGTGAATCACCCTGCCGCCGCAGGTGATCTCGACCCCGATTTTATATTTCTGGTCTTCTGCTCCAAAATCATCTTCCGAAATGGTATAGGTGGCTTCCGTGGCCCCGGCGATTGGATGAGAGGTGGGATATGCGGCCATAGGCTCATACTTGTACCACTGATATTTCATCTCCAGTCCGGGATACTGTTCCGGGGAATAGGTGCCGCCGCCCTCGATGTTAAGGGCAGCTTCTACCGTCTGCCCTACGGCCACCGCGCCGGGCTGACTTATATTTTGAATGGTGACAGTTGTAAAATGCGGGATCACCGTCAGGGTATAGTCATCTGTGTACTCCTCCCCATCGTAGGTCACCGTGGCTGTTACATTCACCACGCCGCCCTTGCCGGCGGTGACCACATAGCCTTTCACATCGCTGTCCTGGGTGGTTTCCACCCATGCGGCCGCCCCTTCATTGCTGGCGGAAAAGCTCCACTGGACCTCTGGGGTCTCGTCCCCCATATTCTGATAGTCTACATAGAGAATGGTATCATTTTTGTCGCCGCCGCCCGTCTGTACCCAAATTGTATCGCCGTTGGTAGAGCGGATGGAAATACTGGGCTCGGGGGGCTTGGGAGTATTCCCAGCCTGCCAGGCGAGGATTACATTACCCTCTGCATCGGTGGTGAAGGCATCGCCCAGCAGAGAAGCGTCGATTGGAAGATCAGAGTTGTCAAAGCAGTTGAACAGTTCGCCGTTGAAGCCGCTGATGGCATCCGATGTGGTAAAGCAGTTGCGAATCGGGGTAGTTGAATATACCTGCCCGACGATACCCCCGGCCCTGTTGGAACCGGAGATTGTGCCGGTGCTATAGCAATTTTCAATGCTTGTCCCATTGGCGGAGCAATAGCCTAGAATGCCCGCCGCCGCGCCGCCTCTGATGTCTGCGGTGTTGGCACAGCCTGAGACGCACACAGATCCGCTGTTGACCCGCCCAATGATGCCGCCGGCCCCCGCATTTACTCCGGTCTTGGAAGACTGGACGCTGCCAGAAAAGGAGCATCGCTCGATGGTGACAGTGCCGCTGGTCTTGCCAACAATGCCGCCAACATAACCACTCTTGGTTGCTGACACCGTTCCTTCAACCTTCAGATTTTTGATCGTTGCACCGTTGATTGTCCCAAACAGACCGACACCGCCAGAACCACTGCTATTGATATTCATTCCGCTGATGGTGTGCCCATTGCCATCAAAAGTTCCTGCAAAACCATCACTTGGATATGCAACATTTCCAATCGGAGTCCAGTCACTGCTCAATGTAATGTCATTGGCCAGATAAAATGTGATACCGGACATATTGTAGGTGCCACTTGCATCATCGTCTTTCACCGCATTCGCTAATGCTTTCAGACTTTCCTCAGAACTTATTTTGAACGCTTTATCTGTACCCATTGACTCCCACGATTCGAACTCTGGCAGACTGGTGGTACCGCCCTCCTCCGCCCACGCCGTCCCCGGCAGCAGGCCCAGCACCATGACCAGGGTGAGCAGCAGGCTCAAGGCCCTTGTCCTTATTTTCCTCATCAAATCTCCTCCATTTCTCTCATTCAAAACTCAAATAATATAAAAAACGGCCGCGGCAGACCAT
>ENA-UEQE01001241-UEQE01001241.1-human-gut-metagenome-genome-assembly--contig:-NODE-1241-length-21094-cov-21.971166_pt1 | contig 21094 bp, 17 predicted proteins | sample MGYA00242934_ERZ507935 | MGnify/ENA primary metagenome ERZ507935 (study PRJEB26167, sample SAMN06115423) | human gut metagenome | host: Homo sapiens | place: China:Anhui | collected 2015-03-30... | reverse complement strand
ATATTCAAGAAAGAAAGTGACATTCAATTAGCGAGAATTCGAGCACTAAAAATTGGTCAGAGTATGAAAGACTTACCACCAGAACTTCAACACGATTCGTTTAAGCGTAGAGCATCAAGACGTGTTTGCGATGGAACACCTTCAGAAAAGAGAGGCGGAGCACCGTCTGGACTAAAGAGACTATCTTATGATGAACCATGTTTAACAATTACAAGTGCTGCACCTTCTGAATTTGTACATCCGACGCAGGACAGAACATTAACGATAAGGGAGTGCGCAAGAGTACAGACATTTCCTGACAGTTTTGCGTTCAAAGGAACGGATGCACAGAAAATTCTACAAATTGGAAATACCATACCGCCAAAGTTTGCAGAGAGAATGGCAAATCAAATTTTGAAATGCGATGACTTACCTAAGAATACAGTTCCTGTTGCTTTAGTGGATTTCGATGTCACCAAAGCAACAGCGAAAAGTCCGGCACTTGCCAAGACAACCGAAATGATGGAATCCTTAAAAGAACAAACTTATGTTCAAATGACACTGGGGGTATAAAAATGCCATTAACAACGCAGCAGAAAGAGACATACAAGATATTTTCGCAGCACGGATCTGGGGATGCAATGGTCGAAATTACGGCAACAGATGTGGTTTTACTGATTCATATAGCGTATCTTGATGTACATGATGGGGAGTCGGCAGAATGGTTTATTAAAGAATTTGAAGAACTTGCAAAGAAAGATTTCTTTTGCTTAACTCCTGCGGAGATTGCATCTCTTCCTGAACAGAGCAAGGAAGTGGCGGTGGATCTGTTACAAAGATGTGGGGCGACAACAACGACAAATATTTTGTTTCTCTATTTGAAGAATCTTGCTGAATTATACAGGAGACGCTTTAAATTTTATAGGATTTTATGCTCTCAACCTTTTCCTCAAACAGAACAGATTGGTCCCAGATGTTTACTTGAATACGGTAGGTGTGAAGATACACTCCTATTTGATTGGATGAGTTGGAGAAAGTTAATCTATGATATTGACAATAGAAGTGCCCAAGAAACAGGCTATCTGTTTGAACCAATTTTGGCGAGTTGCCTGGGAGGCGAGCCTGTCTCAGCAAAAAGGTCACCAGTAAAAAGAATTGATAATAATGGAGCTCCAACTAAAGATGGACGGCAAGTTGATTGCTACATAGAAGATAAAAAAGAAGTGTATGAATTAAAGATGCGAGTGACAATCGCTGCAAGTGGCCAAGGCCGTTTTAATGAAGAATTGAGCTTTCCCTATGAAGCACGAATGGCAGGATTGACACCAATATTAGTTGTGTTTGATTCGACGCATTCCCCGCTGCTCGAAAAGCTTCAAGATAAATACATTAAAGAAGGTGGCCGGTGCGTTATCGGCGATAGTGCTTGGACATTTCTAACTCAAAAAGCTGGCAGCGCAATGGGGAAATATATTTTGAAGTATATTAAGCCACCAATTGAAAAAATGGAGAATGAAAAAGAACAGATTCCGGGTAATATCCATTTGTCAGCAGAAAATGGGAAGATTGTTATTTCCAACAGTAACGGCAACGAGTATGAGATTCCGCGCGAAATGCTAACAGAGTAATCTGGTGATAAAGGAGGCTGTTTAATTTGCAACTGTTAAAGTTTAGGGTCACCGAGTTTCGTTCTGTACTTGATAGTGGATGGATAGATGTTGAGAGTATTACGGCACTTATCGGGACAAATGAGTCAGGGAAGACAAATATTTTACTACCATTATGGAAGCTAAATCCAGCCGATGATGGAGCTATTAACCTGCAAGATGATCTTCCACGAGACAAGTATCATGAATATCGCAATGCTGATCCGATGCCGACATTCATAACTGCTGTTTTCACCTTGGAAGACAAAGAAAAAACGCATCTTGCTAATTTAACGAATTTTGATACGGAAAATTTCTCTACCGTACAAGTGTCAAGAGATTTTGCTGGTAAGTACTTGTGGGCATTTCCGGATGCAGACGAAAAACCGATAACGTCCGTTGAAGAATTAAATGTTGTTTTTGATCAATACATTCAGTCAATTTCTACACAAGGAGAAGTACCGAAGGCTGAGATGCAGCGTAGAGGGAAGGTTACATCGGCTATAAATCTTGCCAAAGAATATTTGCGCTCAGAAAAGTCTCTGGCGGATGAGCTGACGGACGCTTTGAAAGAACTCGATAAGGTAGAGATTTCCACGCAAAGCTCGTCTTCTTTCACTAAACTGGGAGAATTAAAGCAACTCATTAAAGAGAAAATCGAAGCTTTGTCAACACCAATGCTTTCAGAAAATACAGAGGTGAAAGAATACCTAGAATCTGTAATGCCCAAATATGTATATTATTCCAATTATGGTAATCTTGACTCTCAGATATACCTGCCACAAGTTTTACAGAATTTAACGAGGGATAATCTTGGATTAAAAGAAGCGGCAAAGGCACGGACACTTAGGACACTATTTAAGTTTGTGAGTCTTGATCCTGCGGAAATCACACAAATGGGTGCAGATCCACAAGGTAATCCTTCTCCTGCGGAAATAGAGAAAATTGCGAACAAGAAAAAGGAACGCGAAATATTACTCTCGTCTGCATCATCTGCGTTCACTAAGGCGTTTAATGAATGGTGGAAGCAAGGCGACTATACTTTTGAATTTCAGGCAGATGGTGATTTCTTCAGAATTTGGGTGGCTGATAAAATACGCCCGGAGAGAATTGAGTTGGAAGCAAGGAGTACAGGGCTACAATGGTTCTTTAGCTTTTATTTGGTGTTCTTAGTTGAAAGTGAAGCACACCACCAAAACGCAGTACTGCTTCTTGATGAACCAGGTGTAACGCTTCATCCGCTTGCACAAAAAAATCTCTTTGAATTTTTCGAAAGCCTAGGCGAGAAGAATCAAATGATTTACACAACGCATTCTCCATTTATGGTCGATTCGGATCACCTGGAAAGAGTACGTTCTGTATATGTTGACAAGAACGGAAAGACGGTTGTTAGCTCGAATTTAAGAGCTTCAGAGCAGACTCACGGAGTAAATCAAAGTCAATCGATCTACCCTGCTCATGCAGCGTTAGGACTTACTGTTTCTGATACGTTGCTCATAAACTGTAAACCAGTATTGGTTGAAGGTGAATCAGACCAGCTGTATCTTTCTGCTCTGAAAAATTTACTGATTTCTCTCGGTAAAATCACTCCCTTGAGAGATTTGGTTTTTATTCCCACAGGGGGTGTGAAAGGAATAAAGGCAACATCAAGTATAATTGCAAGTAAGGCGGATGAGAGACCTTTTGTAATCGTGGATGGAGATATTCCCGGGCAAAAGATGAAAAAGGAACTTCTCGCTGATTTTTATGCGGCTGACGCAGATAAAATCATTGACATTTCTGACTATACCAGTATCTCAAATGGTGAGATAGAAGACCTATTCCCGTTAGAAAGAATGGCGAGAATCGTTTCTAAATTCCTTCCACGACCAGAGGAGGCCGAGGACGAATTTGAAGATATTGTCGAAGATGAAAAACCTTTATGTAACCAAATTGAGGAATTTGCAAAAGCTCAAAATATTCCGTTGGTACGAGGTTGGAAAGTTCAATTAGCCAGCACAATAAAGAAAGAAATCCTTCGTGGAAAAGGAAAAGTGATTAAGGAAGAAGATAAGGAATTTTCCAAGGTAGAAGAACTTTTCAAACGGATACTATCATGAAAATGATCAGAAGAAATTCCTAATACAGCTAAATCAGACCGTTGCTCTCGCCACTATGCGAATGAAAGTCAGCAATCTTTTTTAGTAATCCACATAGTCTTTGCCAAGCTGTATGGGGGTTTAGGGTACACCCTAACAAGGGCATTTTGATATTGTGATATCACAATGCCGTGCTTGCTCGTACTGTCCGGGGCATTTGCGGCTAATTGGGAATGACTGCTGACGATAGAAAAATCGGATGCCCTCACCGCAGCAAGGGCATCCGACAATTCTCAAATTAGCAATAGATTAAATCACGCATAACAGTTTCTTCGGCAATGTTCTTGAAAGAATTCATCTTTTGCACCCATAGAAAGGGATTTGAAAGTTTTACCGATTCGTCAAACCGTTCGTTACGAATAAGCTGTTGCACAGTTTGTTCCACCATTTCATGAGCCTGCCGGTCAATCTCGTTTAGGTGGGCATTGAGAAAATTCCCTTGCAGCAAAGCCTGATACAGTGCAGGCTTGTTTTCTTTCAGATAGCGCAGCCGCAGGCTGCCATATTTGCCAAACTGTGCTGGCTCGAAAGTTAAGGCGCTAAAATCAAATCCATTCATAATCGATCCTCCCGATTTAATTTAGGTGTGCCTTGGACTCCTGCAATTCTTTCCATCGCCCTGAGCTGCCATGGGTAAGAAGCACAAAAGAAGCAAGGCACATAGTCGATTTTTGTTACAAGTGCGGCTATTTTGTCAAAAGACTTGCAAAACTTACGATTTTGTGTTATTATTTCAATCCGAAAACGCAAAGACTGAAATATCAATAACACATCCTCTGCGCCGCATAAGTTCAGCAAGCGCTGATTTATTCAATCCGATTCTTATTATGTCGGCTCATTTTGGGCCGACATTTTTTATGACGTGTTTTCTGTTACAGTCAGGAACATAGTGCCTGCCCGTTCAGGCAGTTGGACTTGATGTGGAAGGGGAACTTATGTTATCAACAAAAACAAAAGAGCATATCCGGCGCCGTGCCGCGCTAGGGTTGCCGCGGTGGGGAACTCTGTTGGTAAGCCTGGGGGCGCTGGCGGGCTGTGTGGCCTTCACCGGCAGCCAGCTGCATGTGGTTAAAATTACCGATACCCACGGTGCACAGGGCATGGCTATCACCTCGGCGCATGATATCAAAACGCTGATGCAGCAAGCCGGCATTGCGGCACCCGATACCGAGGACGAGCTGGAAATTACCGAGGATGCAGGCCTTGACCAGATCCACATCCTGCGCGCTTACACCGTGCCCGTCACGGTGGACGGCGGTGTGCAGGAGGTTGTGGTGACCGGCGGCACCGTGGGAGATGTTCTGGCGGAAGCCGGCATTACCCTTGGCCCAGATGACTGGATTGAGCCTGCGCTGGATACCCCGGCCCAGGAAAACACCATGGTGACCATCCAGCGGGTGCGCTATGAAGAATACACGCAGGACGAAGTGATTCCCACTGAGACCCAGTATGTGGAAACCAGCCTGTTCTACCGCAAACAGAGCAAAGAACAGCTGATCCGGCAGGGCAGCGACGGCCTGTGCAGCGTGAGCTACCGGGAAACCTATGTGGATGGCGAACTGACTGACACAACAGAAACGAACCGCGAAACTGTGATAGAAATGGTGCCCACCATTATAAAACACTATGACGAGCAGGCACCTGTCAGCTCCTTCGTGGGCCCCGAGATCGTGGACGGCAAACCATGCGAGGGCATTGCGGCGACTTATACCGCACAGCGTTCCACCGGGTATTCGGCATCGCCGACGGCAAAAGGATCTTCGGGGCGGCGGCTGACCTATGGTACGGTGGCGGTCAACCCCAATGTGATTCCCTATGGCAGCCTGATGTATATTACCTCCGCAGACGGCCGGTTTGTGTACGGTTATGCTTATGCGGCAGATACCGGCACAGCCATGATGACGGGGAACGCATTTATTGACCTGTATTACGAGACTTACTCCGAAAGCGTTGATAATGCAGTGATTGCCGTGAATGTGTATGTGCTGGACAGCGATACCGCAGCCAAGTATAAAGAAGAAAACGACGCCATTTTAGAGGCAGATAATACGCCCGGATTATAAGGCAACACCGCACAATTCCCGCCTTGCGGCTTAAGCACCGCTCCGGCAGCTGCGGCACGGCATCTGCGTTGCCAAAATGCTCGATAATGTCGGGTTGCGGTACCCGCATCGTGCTTCGGGGGCAAAAGCCCCTCGCACTCTGCGACCGCTGCCCCTGCTTCGGTTCGCTGCATCCGCCACTGGCGGCGCTCACCTTTGCAGCATCCAGTATTATCTGCGCTTTTGGCTTAGCAGCTGCCGCACCTCGCTCGCCGTATCGGTACTTAGAATTATGCGGTATTGCCATAAAAATAAACAGCAGACAAAAAAGCGCCTGCCGCACGTTGCTGTGCGGCGGGCGTTTTGCATAACACCTGATATAAAATTTTGTGCGGTACGCGGCAGCGGTTATCTGCTATAATACAAGCAACAAGCAAAACAGGTGTATCGGAAAACAGAGAAACGGGCTGTATTTTCAGCTTTTAAGATACACCCCAAGGGAGTAGAAACATGAATACAAACAACAAACACCCCCATTTTTCCCGCACGGTGCTGCATAACGGGGAAGAACGCGTAAAACGCATCTTTCGTGACCAGCTGGCCGAGTTGGCCGGCCTGCTGGAAGTGGGCATTTCGCTGCTGGTTGTGGTGGCGTTGATGCTGGCGGTGGTGCCGCTGATCAAAATGCTGCCCGGCCTGCTGGTGGATACCAATGAAGTGGAAATCAGCCTGTTTTTGCAGCGCGCGCTGGATATCGTCATCGGCATCGAGTTCATCAAGATGCTTGCCAAGCACAGCCCCGGCAGTGCGCTGGAAGTGCTGCTGTATGCCATTGCCCGCCATATGATCGTTGGGCATGAATCGGCAGTGGAAAACTTTATCAGCGTGGCATCCATTGCGCTCATCTTCTGTGTGCGCAAGTTCCTGTTTGTTCCGGCGTTTGGTGCAACCATGCCCGGCGGCCGCAAGGCACCGGATATTGAGGAGATGGAAAAACAGGATACGGCAGGGGAGAGCGAAGAATAAGCCACTGCGCTGCAAAAACAAAAATCAGCCAAAACAAAAGCTCCGCAGCTGGGCATTTGCCTTTGCTGCGGAGCTTTTTGGCATAGTATGTAAATTTAAGGCAATACCGCATAATTCTAAGTGCCGAAGCGGTGCTTAAGCCGTAAGGCGGGAATTGTGCGGTGTTGCCTTAAGCTGTTTCAGAGATAAAACGCCATCAGAACAACCCGGTAATGCGGCCTTCTGCGTCCACATCAATATCCATGGCGGCGGGGTGCTTGGGAAGGCCGGGCATCGTCATAATGCTGCCGCAGATGACGACCACAAACCCAGCACCGGCGGAAAGGCGCACTTCGCGTACATTCATTTTAAAGCCGGTGGGGGCGCCGGTCAGCTTGGCGTTATCGCTGAAAGAATACTGCGTTTTGGCAATGCAGACAGGCAGCTCGCCGTAGCCCATGGCGGCCAGGTCGTCCAGCATCTTCTTGGCGGCGGGAGCGTAGGTCACGCCGTCAGCACGGTAGATTTTTTTGGCAACTGCTTCGATCTTCTCCGGCAGAGAAGCGCCCAGATCGTAGGTGTACTGGATGGGCTGGGGGGCTTCCGGCATGATGGAAAGAACGGTCTCGGCCAGGGCTTTGCCGCCCTCGCCGCCCTTGGCGAACACTTCGGACAGGGCGCACTTGACGCCCGCCTTGGCGCATACTTCCTCGATTACGGCCATCTCTTCCGGCGTGTCGGTGGGGAAAGCGTTGATGGCAACGCAGACGGGCAGGCCAAAGCCGTTCTTGATGTTGTCAATGTGGCGCTCCAGGTTGGCCGCGCCCTTGCGGACGGCCTCCACGTTAGGCTTGTTCAAATCCGGCTTGGTAACGCCGCCGTGGGATTTCAGCGCACGGACGGTGGCAACCAGAACCACCGCAGAGGGGTGCAGGTCCGCCATGCGGCACTTGATATCCAGGAACTTTTCAGCGCCCAGGTCGGCACCAAAGCCTGCTTCAGTCACAACGTAATCGGCCAGCTTCAGGCTCAGTTTGGTGGCAGTCACGCTGTTGCAGCCGTGGGCAATGTTGGCAAAGGGACCGCCGTGGATGATGGCGGGGTTGTTTTCCAGCGTCTGGACCAGGTTGGGGTCAATGGCATCTTTCAGCAAAGCCGCCATTGCGCCTGCTGCGCCGATCTGCCCCGCAGTGACCGGCTGGCCATCGTAAGTATAAGCACACACAATGCGGCTCAGGCGGTCTTTCAGGTCGGCCAGGTCGGTGGCCAGGCAGAAGATCGCCATGACCTCGCTGGCAACGGTGATGTCAAAGCCGTCCTCACGCGGGGTGCCGTTCACCTTGCCGCCCAGGCCGTCCACAATAAAGCGCAGCTGGCGGTCATTCATGTCCATGCAGCGCTTCCAGGCGATGCGGCGGGGGTCAATGTTCAGCGGGTTGCCCTGCTGGATGGAGTTGTCGATCATGGCAGCCAACAGGTTGTTTGCGGTGCCAATGGCGTGAATATCGCCGGTAAAGTGCAGGTTGATATCTTCCATGGGCACAACCTGGGCGTAACCGCCGCCCGCAGCGCCGCCCTTTACACCGAACACGGGCCCAAGGGAGGGCTCACGCAGGCAGAGCATCGTCTTTTTACCCATGGCGTTCAGGGCGTCCGCCAGGCCAACACTGGTGGTGGTTTTGCCCTCGCCAGCAGGGGTGGGGCTGATGGCGGTCATCAGGATCAGCTTGCCGTCTGGGCGGTCACTGTGGATCAGCTTGTGGTTGATCTTGGCTTTGTAACGGCCATAAGGAATCAGGTCCTCGTCCGTAAGGCCCAGTTTTTCAGCTACTTTGGCAATGGGCAGCATTTTGGCTGCCTGTGCAATTACAATGTCGCTCAGCATGTGGCATTCCTCCGTTTACAAAAAATAAAGGGCTGCGTACACCATACATCAGTGTATGCAGCCCAGACGGTCGGCTTAATGCAGGGAATAGCCCGCTTCCCCGGTGGTCATGCCCACCAGATTCCGTCAGTCAGCGGCCCTGCGTTATTGTTACTGTATCACACCGGCACACAGTTTGTCAAGCCAATTTTTGGCGGATACAAACAGAATAAAAACAACGGATCAGCGCTTGCTGCTCTTGCGCCACAGGCCCATCTTTTCGGCGTCGGCAATCAGCTGCTCACGGAAATCTGGGTGGGCAATGTTGATCAGGGCTTCGGCACGCTCCCAGGCGGTCAGGCCCTTCAGGCGGGCAACGCCGTACTCGGTCACCAGATAATCGGTGTTGGCGCGGGTATCGGTCACAACACTGCCGGGGTGCAGCGTGGGACGGATGCGGCTTTCGTTTTGGCCGGTCTTTTTGTTAAAGAAGGTGGAGGACAGGCAGATGAAGCTCTTGCCACCCTTGGAAAGATAGGCACCCAGCACAAAGTCCAGCTGGCCGCCTGCACCGGAAATGGCACGGGTGCCGCTGCTTTCGGCGTTCACCTGGCCATACAGGTCAACGTCAATGGCGTTGTTGATGGAGATAAAGTTATCCAGGCTGCTGATCACCCGCACATCGTTGGTGTAATCAACGGGTACAGACATACACTCCGGATTGTTATCCAGGTAGTCGTACATCTTTTGGGTGCCGGCACCGAACGCATAGACCTGGCGGCCGTTGTCAATGTTCTTACAGCGGCCGGTAATGCGGCCAGCCTTTGCCATATCTACAAAAGAGTCCACATACATCTCGGTATGTACGCCCAAATCTTTCAGGTCGCTCTCGGCAATCATGGCGCCGATGGCGTTGGGCATGCCGCCGATGCCAAGCTGCAGGCAGGCGCCGTTGGGGATGCGGTCCACCACCAGGCGGGCAACAGCCTGGTCAACTTCGGTGGGGGCACCGCCGCCGCCCAGCTGGTCGATCGGTGGGTTGTCACCCTCGATAATGCCGTCAACCTGGGAAATGTGCAGGCAGTTGTCGTAGCCGCCCAGGCAGACCGGCATGTTCTTGTTCACTTCCACAAACACCTTGTCGGCCTTGCGGGCAGCATCGGCCAGATGGCTGGCGCAGGGGCCGAGGTTGAAGTAGCCGTGGTTATCCATGGGGGCAACCACAAACACCGCAATGTTCAGCGGGTCGGGGCTTTCGCGGTAGTAGCGCGGCAGCTCGGAGTAGCGCAGGGGAGAATAGTAAGCGTAACCGGCGGCAACGGCCTTGCGCTCAATACCGCCCATATGCCAGCTGTTCCAGCAGAAGTGCTCTGCCTGATTTTCAATCTTGAAGATTTCCGGCACATGGCACAGGATGCCGCCGCGGAATTTAATCCCGTGCAGCTCCGGCAGGCGCTTGGCCAAAGCAGCGTCAAAGCTGACAGGGGTGCCGATGGCCCAGCCGTAATCGACCCAATCGTCATCCTTGACCAAAGCGGCAACGCGGTCGGCCGTTGTCAGTTTCTGTGCATAAACAGTGTTAAAATCCATTTCTACAAACAGCTCCTTTGTTCATTCCACAAAAACTGCTTATGCAATCTTTGCGGATTTGCTTACCTATTTATATAATATTTATGGGGCGGTACGCTGCTCTGGCGGTACGCACAGTGCAGATGCCTGAAAATCAGCCGCCCGGTGGCGTGGCGCGCTGCCCGCAGCGGGGGAGCCCCGCCGGAAGAATGGCGGCACAGCACCACAACCATTGATATTATTTTAACATTATATTGACGCTTGTCAACCAATAAAGTTCATTTTTTGCCCCCAAAACGTGCAAATCGGGTGGATTTTGTACATTCCACTGAAACAGTCCAGAAACTTTTGTCGGATTTTTAACAGATAACCCATTGACAAAAGCTTAACAAAAGTGTAAAACTATAAGTGTGAGCTAAGCGGATCCCTGAAATAGGAGCCGGAGTTCACTTGCGGCACCAGGCAGGCGGTACGGTCTGCGGCGGGGGTTAAGGCCCGCCCATTAAACGCGCGGCGCGCAGGGTGCTTTTATTTCCGCCCAGGACTGTTAGATTTTTAACAGCTTTGGCACTGCAGAGGAACTAAAGATTATGCCCATTGCAATGTATCCCGGCAGCTTTGACCCCGTTACACGCGGCCACCTGGATATTATCAAACGCAGTTCCCGCATGTTTGATACCCTGATCGTTGCCGTGCTAAACAACAGCGCAAAAACCCCGTTGTTTACCGTGAAGGAAAGGGAAGAGATGCTGCAGGAATGCTGCAAGGATATCCCCAATGTCAAGGTGATGAGCTTTGACGGCCTGACAGTCAACTTTGCCCAACAGCAGCACGCCACCGTAATGGTGCGGGGGCTGCGCGCCGTAACGGATTTTGAAAACGAGATCCAGCTGGCGCACACCAATCACGCGCTCTGCCCGGGGATCGAAACCGTGTTTCTGTCAACGTCCCTGAAATGGAGCTACCTTTCCTCCACCATTGTGCGGGAGGCTGCCCATTACAACCACGATGTTTCCAAGTTCGTTACCCCCAATGTGGAAGCTGCCCTGAAGAAAAAAATCCGTGAGGGTAAAGTTTGACCCCCAAAAAAACGTGCTTTGTCGGGCCGCTAAGGCCTGTAAAGATACAAAGGATTCCCAACCGTCTAAATAAGATTCATATTTTTAGGAGGCTGTTTCTTATGAAGAAAATCGTTATCGCATCCGCATGCCGTACTGCTATCGGCAAGTTCGGCGGCACCCTGGCCAATGTTCCTGCTGCAGAGCTGGGCTCCATCGTCATCAAGGAAGCCCTGAACCGCGCCAATGTCAAGCCGGAGCAGGTTGACCACGTTTACATGGGCTGTGTTATCCAGGCTGGTCTGGGCCAGAACGTTGCACGCCAGGCTTCTCTGAAAGCCGGCCTGCCCATCGAGACCCCCGCTGTCACCGTCAACGTTGTCTGCGGCTCTGGCCTGAACTGTGTGAACATGGCTGCCCAGATGATCGAAGCAGGCGATGCTGACATCGTTGTTGCAGGTGGTATGGAAAACATGGATATGGCTCCGTTCGCTATGATGAAGGGCCGTTATGGCTACCGCATGGGCTACCCCATGGGCAAGAGCGAGCTGGTGGACACCATGGTCAACGATGCTCTGTGGGATGCAACCGGCTGCAACATGCACATGGGCATGACCGCCGAGAATGTCTGCACCAACGAAACCTACCAGAAGAAGTACGGCTACAGCCCCATCACCCGTGAGATGCTGGATGAGTTCTCTTACCATTCTCAGGAGAAGGCAGCCAAGGCTATCGCTGACGGCGCTTTCAAGGATGAGATCGTTCCCGTTGTCATCAAGGGCAAGAAGGGTGACACCGTGTTTGATACCGATGAAGGCCCCCGCCTGAGCTCCATGGAAGTTCTGGGCAAGCTGAAGCCCTGCTTCAAGAAGGATGGTATCGTTACCGCTGCAAACTCCTCCGCCATCAACGATGGCGCAGCTGCTCTGGTTGTCATGAGCGAAGAAAAGGCCAAGGAGCTGGGTGTCGAGCCTCTGGCTACCTGGGTTGCCGGTGCACTGGCTGGTGTTGAGCCGGAAGTCATGGGTCTGGGCCCCATCGCCGCAACCAAGAAGGTTATGGCAAAGACCGGCCTGACTGTTGATGATATGGACCTCATCGAAGCCAACGAAGCATTCGCTGCACAGTCTGTTGCAGTCGGCCAGGCTCTGCACTTTGACCAGGCAAAGCTGAACGTCAATGGCGGCGCCATTGCTCTGGGCCATCCCGTTGGCGCTTCCGGCGCTCGTATCCTTGTCACCCTGCTGTACGCCATGAAGCATCGCGGCGCACACAAGGGCCTGGCTACCCTGTGCATCGGCGGCGGCATGGGCTGCGCCACCATCGTGGAAATGTAATTTACGGAGGAATTGACAATGTCCTTTGTTACGACTGAAATTCAGGGCGCTGTTGCGATCGTCACCATTGACCGTCCCAAAGCCCTGAATGCACTGAACCCTGAAGTTCTGGCTGACCTGAAGGCCGCTTTTGAAGCCATCGACCAGAACACCGTGCGCTGCGTTGTTCTGACCGGTGCAGGCGACAAGAGCTTTGTTGCCGGTGCTGATATCGGCTCCATGTCCACCATGACCAAGGCAGAAGGCGAGGCCTTCGGTAAGCTGGGCAATGATGTGTTTCTGGAGATCGAAAGCTTCCCGCTGCCCGTTATCGCAGCTGTCAACGGCTTTGCCCTTGGCGGCGGCAATGAGCTGGCCATGAGCTGCGATATCCGCATCTGCTCCGATAACGCCGTCTTCGGCCAGCCCGAAGTTGGCCTGGGCATCACCCCTGGCTTCGGCGGCACCCAGCGTCTGGCCCGCCTGGTTGGCATGGGCATGGCAAAGCAGCTGGTTTACTCTGCCCTGAACATCAAGGCAGACGAAGCCCTGCGTATCGGCCTGGTCAACGCTGTTTACCCGCAGGCTGAATTGATGGAGAACGTGATGAAGCTGGCAAATAAGATTGCCAAGAATGCTCCCATCGCAGTCCGCAACTGCAAGAAGGCCATCAACGAGGGCATCTCCAAGCCCATCAACGAGGCTGTTGCGGTTGAAGAAAAACTGTTTGGCGATTGCTTCGAAACCCACGACCAGGTGGAAGGCATGCAGTGCTTCCTGAGCCGTGAAAAGCCGAAACCCAAGGCAGTGTTTACCAACAACTGATTTTGAAAGAAAAATGAATAAAGAATAATGAATAATGGTGGTGGATCACAGCGCTGCGCGCTGTTCAAAAAGGCCGGGCGCTGTGGCTGCACCAAAGTTCATTATTAAAATCGTGCCGCTTGCGGCACACCTTCATTCTTCCTTTTTCTCTATTCATTATTATTTTTAACAGGAGGCACAACTATGAAAGTTGGCGTTATTGGCGCTGGCACTATGGGCCAGGGTATTGCTAAGGCATTTGCACAGACTGAGGGCTTCACTGTTGCCCTGTGTGATATCAAGCAGGAATGGGCCGATAAAGGCAAGGATAAGATCGCAGCTGGCTATGCAAAGCTGGTTGCCAAGGGCAAGCTGGATCAGGCTGAAGTTGACCGCCGTATGGCTGCCATCACCGCTGGCCTGAAAGAAGATCTGTGCGCTGACTGCGACCTGATCGTTGAGGCTGCTTTTGAGGATATGAAGGTCAAGCAGACCACCTTTGGCGAGCTGGACAAGATCTGCAAGCCGGAGTGCGTCTTTGCTTCCAACACCTCTTCTCTGTCCATCACTGAGATCGGCAAGGGCCTGACCCGTCCCCTGGTTGGTATGCACTTCTTCAACCCCGCTGACCGTATGAAGCTCATCGAGGTCATTGCAGGCGTGAACACCCCCGCCGAGACTGTTGAGACCATCAAAAAGATCAGCGTTGAGATCGGCAAGACCCCCGTTCAGGTCAACGAGGCTGCTGGCTTTGTTGTCAACCGCATCCTGATCCCCATGATCAACGAAGCTGCTTTCATCAAGATGGAAGGCGTTTCTGACATTGCCGGCATCGACACCGCTATGAAGTTGGGTGCCAACCATCCGATGGGCCCCCTGGAGTTGGGTGACTTCATTGGCCTGGATATCTGCCTGGCCATCATGGACGTTCTGTACAAGGAGACCGGCGACAGCAAGTACCGCGCCTGCCCGCTCATCCGTAAGATGGTTCGCGGCGGCAACCTGGGCTGCAAGACCGGCAAGGGCTTCTACGTTTACAACGCAGACCGCACCAAGACCGCTGTTGATGCCCTGTAAAATTTGAAACAATCTCTCCTGACGGAGTGCAAAATCCTCCGTCAGGATTGATTTGTTCAGTCGCCTGTAAACCTGCCCTTGCGGCTTTGGCTGCGGGGCGGCGGGCGCACTGTTAGATAAGGAGGATACCGTTATGGATTTTACTCTGTCCAAGCAGCAGGCTATGGTACAGAAAATGTACAAAGAATTTGCTGAGAACGAAGTCAAACCCCTTGCCAAAAAGGTTGACGCGGAGGAATATTTCCCCAAAGAAACCGTTGAAAAGATGGCAAAGCTGGGCATGATGGGCATTTACTTCCCCAAAGAGGTCGGCGGCGCAGGCGGCGATGTGCTCTCCTACGTGATGGCTGTTGAGGAAATGAGCAAGGTTTGCGGCACCACAGGTGTTATCCTGTCTGCCCATACCTCCCTGTGTGCTGCTCCTATCTATGAGAACGGCACTGCAGACCAGAAGGCAAAGTACCTGCCCAAGCTGTGCAGCGGCGAATGGCTGGGTGCTTTCGGCCTGACTGAGCCCGGCGCCGGTACCGATGCACAGGGCCAGCAGACCTTTGCTGTGGATGAGGGCGACCATTGGAAGCTGAACGGCTCCAAGATCTTCATCACCAACGCTGGCTATGCTGATGTCTTCATTATCATTGCTGTTACCGGTTTTGTGACCGACAAGCGCGGCCGCAAGCAGAAGGAAATCTCCGCGTTCATCGTGGAGCGCACCGACCCCGGCTTCAAGGTCGGCAAGCCCGAAGATAAGATGGGCATTCGTGGTTCTTCCACCTGCGAGCTGATCATGGAAGACTGCATCATCCCCAAGGATCGTCTGCTCGGCGTTAAGGGCAAGGGCTTCCAGCTGGCTATGGCTACCCTGGATGGCGGTCGTATCGGCATTGCCGCACAGGCTCTGGGCATCGCAGAGGGCGCAATCGACGAGACTGTTGCCTATGTCAAGGAGCGCAAGCAGTTTGGCCGTTCCATCGCTCAGTTCCAGAACACCCAGTTCGAGCTGGCTGAGATGAAAGCCCGCGTTGACGCTGCCAAGTACCTGGTTTACAAGGCTGGCCTGAAAAAGCAGCAGGCCATGAACGGCGCTAAGGTCCGTTACAGCGTTGAGGCTGCCGAGGCTAAGCTGATTGCAGCCCGCACCGCCAGCGATGTTACCCGCCGCTGCCTGCAGCTGTTCGGCGGTTACGGCTACACCCGTGACTACCCCATCGAGCGCATGATGCGCGATGCCAAGATCACCGAGATCTACGAAGGCACCAGCGAAGTGCAGATGATGGTCATCTCCGGCGCGCTGCTGAAGTAAGGAGGCAAGACGTACAATGAAAGCTATTGTTTGTGTCAAACAGGTTCCCGATACACAGGGCAAGGTTGCTGTCAAGGCTGACGGCACCATGGACCGTGCTGCGATGGCAACCATCACCAACCCCGACGACCTGAACGCCGTTGAGGCTGCCCTGCAGCTGAAAGATGAGACCGGCTGCGAAGTTGTTGTTGTTACCATGGGCCCGCCGCCGGCAGAAGGCATGCTTCGTGAGCTGATCGCCCGCGGTGCTGACCGCGGCGTGCTGGTATCTGCCCGTGAGTTCGGCGGTTCCGATACCTTTGCAACTTCCCAGATCCTGGCAGCTGCCGTTAACAAGATCGGCGTTGGCCCGGAGGATATCGTTTTCTGCGGCCGTCAGGCTATCGACGGCGACACTGCACAGGTTGGCCCGCAGATTGCTGAAAAGCTGCACCTGCCCCAGGTCACCTATGTTACCGATATCAAGAAGGACGGCAACTCCTTGATCGTCAAGCGCCAGCTTGAAGATGGCTACATGGAGCTGAAGGTGAACACCCCCTGCCTGCTGACCTGCATCAAGGAGCTGAACACCCCGCGTTACATGAGCGTTTCCGGCATTTTTGAGTGCTATGACAAGCCCGTTGAAGTGTTCGACTACAATGCTCTGAAGGATGATCCCCTCATTGAGACCGACACCATCGGCCTGAAGGGCTCCCCGACGAACGTTTACAAGTCTTTTGCTCCCCCGGTCAAGGGCGCCGGCATGATGGTTGAGGATGCTGCCCAGCTGGTTGGCATCCTGAACGACAAGCACCTGATTTGAGAGAGGAGAGAAGTACAATGGCTGAATTCAATGCAATGGACACCGCCGCCTTCAAGGGCGTGTGGGTATTCTGCGAACAGCGCGAAGGCCAGGTACAGGCCATCAGCTATCAGCTGCTGAGTGAAGGCCGCAAACTGGCCAACGACCTTGGCGTTGAGCTGTGCGGCGTTGTGATGGGCAGCGAGGTCAACGAGGACTACCTCAAGGCTCTCGGCGGCTACGGCGCAGACCGCGTTTACTATATCGACAGCCCCCTGCTGAAGGACTACACCACCGATGGCTATGCCAAGGTTCTGTGTGACCTCATCATGGAGAAAAAGCCGGAAATTATGCTGATTGGCGCTACCAACCTGGGCCGTGACCTTGGCCCCCGCTGCGCAGCCCGCCTGCACACCGGCCTGACTGCTGACTGCACCCACTTGGATGTGGATGTCGCCAAGTATAAGGACTTCCTGCGCACCACCTCCACCATTGATGTGGACAACACCAAGTTTGAAGAGAACACCAACCTGAAGATGACCCGTCCCGCATTCGGCGGCCACCTGATGGCCACCATCATCTGCCCGCGCTTCCGCCCGCAGATGTCCACCGTGCGCCCCGGCGTTATGCAGACCCAGCCGTTCGACGAAGCTGGTGCTGCCAAGGTTGTTGTTGAGAAGGTTACCCCCGCTCTGACTGCTGACGATATCCATGTTGAGATCCTGGACATCAAGAAGAGCGCTAAGAAGCTGGTTGACCTGATCGGTGCTGATGTGGTTGTTTCCGTTGGCCGTGGTATCAGCTCTGACCCCGAAAAGGGCATTGCCCTGGCCGAAGAGCTGGCTGGTGCCCTGGGCGGCGTTGTCGGTGCTTCCCGTGCCGTTACCGATGAAGGCTGGCTGTCTGCTGACCATCAGGTCGGCCAGACCGGCAAGACCGTGCATCCCCGCATCTATGTTGCTCTGGGCATCTCCGGTGCCATCCAGCACGTTGCCGGCATGCAGGATTCCGAGACCATCATCGCCATCAACAAGAATGAGAATGCCCCCATCTTCGGCATTGCTTCCTATGGCATCGTTGGCGACCTGTACAAGGTCGTTCCCGAACTGATCAAGGAGATCAAAGCCGCCAAGGCATAATTTCTGCTGCTCATTTAAGGGCCGTACCCGCAGGGGTGCGGCCCTTTTTGCTGCCCGGCGGCAGGGCGGGGAAGAGCGGCAGATAAATGTTTTGACGCAGAATTGCAATTGTTTTCACAAATACCGTTTACAAATGCAAAGGAATAAGCTAGAATGAAAACGTTGCGTCGTTTGCGGAAACCTGCGGCGCGGCGGGCATGCCTGCTAAAAAATCCCGCTGTGCGGGCGCTTTTGGTGTGCCCCGGAAATAACGTTTTAAAAACGGAGGTACATCATGGAAAAACTCTTCCACCTGAAAGAGAACCACACGGATGTAAAAACCGAAGTCATGGCCGGTATCACGACCTTTATGACGATGGCTTACATTCTTGCGGTCAACCCCAACATTCTGTCTGCAGCCGGTATGGATGCAAAGGCAGTTCTGATCGCCACTTCTCTGGCAGCATTTGTCGGCACCATGCTCATGGCGTTCCTGGCAAACTACCCCTTTGCACTGGCACCCGGCATGGGCCTGAACGCCTACTTTGCCTACACCGTTGTGCTCTCCATGGGCTACAGCTGGCAGATGGCTCTGCTGGCCGTCTTTGTTGAAGGCATCGTCTTCATCGTGCTGTCCCTGACCAATGTGCGCGAGGCCATCTTCAACGCCATCCCCCTGACGCTGAAATCCGCTGTCAGCGTGGGCATTGGCCTGTTTGTTGCCTTTGTCGGCCTGCAGAACGCCAAGCTCATCGTCAACAGCGATTCCACCCTGCTGACCTACCAGCACTTCAAGGGCGAAACCTTCCACAGCGTTGGCATCGGTGCTCTGCTGACTCTGGTCGGCGTGCTGCTGATCGCCGTTATGCTCATCAAGAACGTCAAGGGCGCTATCCTGTACGGCATTATCCTGACCTGGGTGCTGGGCATCATCTGCGAACTGACCGGCATCTATGTGCCGGATGCAGAAGCTGGCATGTACTCTGTCATCCCCACCGCATTCGTCAGCTTTGACTTCAGCTCCCTGGGCAATACCTTCGGCCAGGTGTTCAACCTGGATTTCACCAACTTTAATATTGGCAACTTCATCGTTGTTATGTTCGCTTTCCTCTTTGTCGACCTGTTCGATACCCTGGGCACCCTGATTGGTGTTGCTTCCAAGGCCGATATGCTGGACGAAGAGGGCAAGTTGCCCCGCATCAAGGGCGCCCTGCTGGCTGACGCTATCGCAACCAGCGCCGGTGCTGTGCTGGGTACTTCCACCACCACCACCTATGTTGAAAGTGCTTCCGGCGTTACCGAGGGCGGCCGCACCGGTCTGACCGCAGCTACCACCGCTGTGCTGTTCCTGCTGGCCAGCATTTTCAGCCCCCTGTTCCTGACCATCCCTTCCTTTGCAACTGCTCCGGCCCTGATCGTTGTTGGTTTCTACATGATGGGCGCTGTTGCCAAGATCAACTTCGACGATATGACTGATGCCATCCCGGCTTTCCTGACCATCCTGGTCATGCCGCTGGCTTACAGCATCTCCGAAGGCATTGCAATCGGCGTTGTTTCCTGGACGCTGATTAACCTGCTGTCCGGTAAGGCTAAGGAAAAGAAGATCACCCCGCTGATGTATGTTCTGACCGTGCTGTTCATCCTAAAGTACATCTTCCTGTAATTATAAGTTACAGCATTGCCAATAAAATGCGCCTGTGCTTGCTTTGAGCACAGGCGCATTTTTTATGCAAATTTTTGAAAGAGCGGTAAAAAATCAGCCAACAACCGCGGGGGTAGCCAGCAGTTCATCCGGAAGTTCGCCGTAATCTTCAGCGGATTCCTTGCTCATATTGTAACCAAAAGTCACACCAAGGGCGTTGGCGGCATCCGTCATCAGGGCGTCTACATCCACCAGTTCGCTGTCAGCCATAACGAACAGAACCTTGTCGTCAAAAGTGGCAACGCTGGCCTTGTCGGCCGCCACGCAGACCCACTTGTGCATGTCAATGCCGTCCAGCATGGCTTCGGCAATCTCATCACCATTGGCTTTGTCTTTCAGGCGCACCAGTACCATGCAGTAAGCCTGGCTGCCGACACCTGGCTCGCTGGTTACAGCGGCATCCACCTTGGTGATCTGCTCTTCGTTCAGGCCGGTCTGGTAGGGGTACCACTCGGCGTTGGTCAGGTCCACGGCGGTCGTTTCCACCATCATCAGGTCAACCGGGTGTGCGGCATAGATCTGGTCCACAATGCCGCTCAGCTCGGCATCTGGTTCCGGCTGGAGCGCAGCACTGCTGTCCTCCGGGTCAACACCGAAACCGGGATCGATCTCCATGTCCGGGTCCGGCTTGGTAGCCGGGGCGTTCAGGATGTCATCCGGGATGGCCGTTGGCTCCGGCGCTGTGGAGGAAGACGCGCCGGAATTTCCGCACGCAGCAAAGCTGGCAGCCAGCAGGGCAGCAGCCAGAAATAATGTCAGCTTTTTCATAAAAAATCTCCTTTATCTTGCGCGGCCCTGTATGATGCAGGGCTGCGTAGGTTGTGTTGTTGGAATGCGCAGCGGGAGCAAGCAGGGGGGCAGGGTGCGGCAAATGCCCCACTGTTTTTATTTTACCCCATTTTCCGTCAATATTTCACCGGGGGCAAAGGGAACATCCCATTCGTCCGTGGGCAGCGCGGGAAAGACCAGTGCCTCCGGGCAGAGCAAAAGCTTGGGGCCGGTCTGCCCAAAGCGGGTAAGGAACCGGTCATAATACCCGGCTCCGCGGCCAAGGCGCACCCCCTGCTTGTCCACAGCAAGGCAGGGAATCAAGGCCAGTGCGCCCGGCTCCAATGCGGCGATGGTGCGGCCGCCGCAGGGCTCCAGAATCCCGTACCGCCCCGGCTGCAGGTCGTTCAGGCTGGTGATTTCCACAAGCTCCATCCGCCCGTCATTGCCCGGCAGGCAGCGCGGCACGCACAGGCGCTTGCCGCTGACCAGGGCCTGCTGCAAAATAGCGGTGGTGTCCGGTTCGTCCCGCATGGAAACAAAGCAGAACACCGTGCCCGCCTGCCGCCATGCCGGCAGGGCAAACAGCTGCTGAGTCATGGCAGCGCCGATGGCGTGCAGGTCCAGATTTTTGCGCAGTGCCTTGGCCTGCGCGCGTGCCTCAGTTTTTGTCATCACGTTCACCTCGCATCCATTGTAGCATAAATTTGCGGGATAGGGGAGGGCCGGCCGCAATGTCATTTTCTGTTTTACGGTGCCCTCTTACCCAAATAAACGGATTTTTCCGCCCGTTTGTTACAGCAAGGCAGCCATTTATTTAGGGCAACACCGCACAATTCCCGCCTTACGGCTTAAGCACCGCTTCGGCAGCTGCGGCACGGCATCTGCGTTGCCAAAATGCTCGATAATGTCGGGTTGCGGTAC